>Ga0137415_10000845_pt1 | contig 29933 bp, 23 predicted proteins | sample CZODoug3_1_1_16f_FD_183082 | JGI IMG/M metagenome (GOLD analysis project Ga0137415, IMG submission 183082) | Vadose zone soil fungal communities from Angelo Coast Range Reserve, California, USA - CZODoug3_1_1_16fungal (Hybrid Assembly) | ecosystem: Environmental > Terrestrial > Soil > Vadose...
CATGAGTTCCGCGAGCAGTTTGCGAATCCATACATTGCTGCGGAACGTGGATACGTGGATGCCGTCATTCTTCCGCATGAAACCCGGCGCAGATTGATCTCAGCGCTGGAAATGCTCGATGGTAAGCGTGACAAGAATCCGCCGAAGAAGCATGGGAATATTCCGTTGTGAATCGAAGAGAGTTTGTTTCCATGGCGTCGCAGTACTGGGCACGCCTGCAATCCAAATGCAACTTCCATCGATGCCAGGAGAATCTGCTATGCGCGAGCCCATCAGCACAAAGAACGCGGAACACTACACCTGGGGCGAAGTCTGCGACGGCTGGCACCTCGTTCGAGCGGTAGGACTGAGCGTCATTGAAGAACGCATGCCTCCCAATACAGCCGAGCAGCGTCATTTCCACTCCCTCGCGCGTCAATTCTTTTATGTGCTTGAGGGTGAATTGACGATGGAGGTTGATGGCCACACCCATTCCCTTACACCGCGGCAGGGACTAGAGATTGCACCTGGAGAGCGGCATCAGGCATTGAACCGTTCGACGGCTGATGTTCGATTCATCGTTATTTCCACTCCGCCCAGCCACGGCGATCGCACGCCGGCTTAACTTACGTAAGATTCATCTTCCGTTATCGAACGCGACGACGGTCTTTTGCATCTCTTAAACATCATTTGAGGTGAATTCATATGGCTACTCCCCCACATAAACGTGTCATCCTTCCTGAGACCGAATGCGCGGCTCCTCGCAATTGCAAGATAATTGGCCACACTGATCCGCAAAAGATCTTGAGTGTCTCCGTGATTGTAAAGCGTAAGAATCCTCTCAACCTCGATGAGCTGGGTGGCAGGATTATCAGCCGTGAAGAGTTTGACGAGAAATATGCTGCCGATCCGGCGAGTTTCGAACAATTGCGGCAGTTTGCGCATGAGTATGGTATGGCTGTGGATGAGGCGGCATCCAGTCTGGCGCGGCGCACGTTAGTTCTGAAAGGGACGGCGCAGGCGTTGGAGAAAGCTTTTGGTGTCCAGTTACAGAATTTTGAACACCTGGATACAAAGCAAACATTTCACGGATTTGAAGGCACAATCTCAGTGCCAGAAACACAAGCAGGAGTGATTGATGCGGTGCTGGGGCTGGATACACGGTCCGTGGCAAAACCGCATCATCGATTTCTAGCCCAGGCACAGAAGGCAAGTGCGAAAAGCTTCAATCCGCCACAGATAGCGCAGCTCTATAACTTTCCCACCGGAGTCGATGGTACCGGGCAGACGATTGGCATCATCGAACTGGGAGGAGGCTACACGACCAGTGATATCCAGAAATATTTTTCCGGACTTGGTCTCAAGCCTCCTACCGTGGTGGCCGTGTCTGTCGATGGAGGCACGAACTCGCCCGGAGATCCGAATGGCGCCGATGGCGAAGTCGATCTCGATATCCAGGTAGCTGGGGCTATTGCACCGGGCGCCAAAATCGCCGTCTACTTTGCCCCTAATACAGATCAGGGATTTCTGGACGCGATCACCACCGCTGTGCATGACTCTGCCAATTCTCCCTCGGTGATTTCCATCAGTTGGGGCGGTCCGGAGTCGAATTGGGCGCAATCGACGGTGACTGCGCTCGATGACGCCTGCCAGTCCGCTGGAGCATTAGGCGTAACGATCACTGTGGCTTCCGGCGATAACGGCTCGGACGATGGCGTGGGCGATGGGGCAGATCACGTTGATTTTCCCGCGTCGAGTCCGCACGTTCTGGCTTGTGGCGGGACGGAGCTTCTTGGCAGTGGTTCGACGATTCAGCAGGAGACGGTATGGAACGATCAATCGAGTGGTGGTGGTGCGAGTGGCGGCGGAGTAAGCAACGTTTTTGCTTTGCCTAGCTGGCAGGCGAATGCGAATGTCCCTGCACCAAGCCAGAATGGTGGTGGGCGTGGTGTGCCCGATGTCGCTGGCGATGCGGCTCCAGACTCGGGCTACAACGTGCTTGTCGACGGGCAGCAGGAAGTGGTCGGTGGTACGAGCGCAGTGGCACCACTGTGGGCGGCTTTGATTGCGCTTGTGAATCAACAGAGTGGGAAGAAAGCTGGATTTGTGAATCCAGCGCTGTATGCAGCTGCGAGCGCATTTCGTGATATCACGCAAGGCAACAACGGCAGCTTTTCGGCTGGAAAGGGTTGGGATGCCTGCACCGGGCTCGGATCGCCGAATGGGCAGGCGATTGCGCAGGCTTTGTCGACAGCCAGTGTGAGCGGCGGATCAGACAGCGGTGCTAAGGGATCTAAACCAAAGCATGGGAAGAAGCATTGAGTTTCGAGTGGCGTTGAGACTACTTCTTCATCACAGGTTTACCTTTTTCATTCAATTCGATGTAACCCATGGGCGTGTGATGATCGTGGGTGAAGAGCACCAGCCATTGCTCTGGGATGGCGCGAGCATAAAAGCGCTTGCGCTCGGCGATGCAGGTGATGGGATCGAGGTCGTAACCTATCACCCAAGTGATATCGAGATGCGCACTGGTGGGGATGAGGTCCGAGATATAGCAAGCATGCTTGCCGCCTGAGTCGATGTGGATGGCCAGAAGCTGTGAAGTGTGTCCAGGGAAACATTCAACCGAGATGCCCGGAACAATTTCCTCGGCGTGGCCTGGCTTTGTGTCGAGCAGTGTCATCTGACCATTCGCAATGAGTGGATCATAGTTATCGCTGATGTAGCTGACGGCATCACGTTCCAGTTGCAGATGGCCGTGCTCGACTTCTCCTCGATGCGCAAAGTAGCGCGCGTTGGGAAAAGTTGGAACAACCTTGCCGTCCACTGTGCGCGTGGTGTTCCATCCGCAGTGATCGAAGTGCAGATGGGAGTTGATGACGATATCGACTTCCTCCGGCTTGATTCCTGCGGCTTGAAACGCGGAAGGTAATTGCTGTTTCGCTTCGTAGATGGCGCGCAATTTGTCATTGAGCTTGTTGCCGATTCCAGTTTCGATCGCGACAGTATGCTTGCCGGTGCGGACGATGACCGTATTTGTCCCAAGCAGGATGCGGTTCTGTTCATCGGCAGGTGCGCGTTTTTCCCATAAGGGTTTGGGTACAACGCCGAACATGGCTCCGCCATCAAGAAAGTATGTACCGTCGCTCAACACTGTGAGTTCGAAATCGCCAAGAGTTGAGCGGCCACGCACGGGATTGTCCGTATCTGACCGTGCAGAAGGATGTTGACTCACTGTTGCGTCTCCGGTTTTGCGTTCTTCACATACGTTTCAAAGAACATGAGGAGCTTATTGTTGAGTTCTGTCTGCGCCGTGGGGCCAGCAACGGAGTGTGTCTTACGCGGGAAGACGTTGTAGTCGTAGGGAATTCCGGCATCGATCAGCTTCTGGATGTATTGAATGGTGTTGGAGAGATGCACATTGTCATCGCCAGTGCCGTGCAGGATGAGGATGTGACCTTTAAGATGGGCTGCATTGGTGAGGGCGGCGTCATTGCGATAGCTATCGGCGTTTTCCGAGGGTAGGCCCAGATAGCGTTCCGTATAGATAGAGTCGTAGTTGCGGAAGTCTGTGACTGGCGCGCCGGAGACTCCTGCGAGGAAGCGGTCAGAGTGAGAGAGTGCGTAAAGCGTGAAGCTGCCACCCCAGCTCCAACCCCACCAACCCAGGCGATGTGCGTCGAGTTGCGGGTACTTGGCGAGCACCTGATCGACGGAGGCCAGTTGGTCAGCAAGTTGCGGCGGTCCAAATGCGTGGTAGCAGGCCTGCTCAAAGTCACGGCCTCGGCCAGCCATGCCACGGTTATCGACGTGAAGAACAGCGAAGCCATGTTCCGCCAGAAGCTGATCAAAGAGAAAGCGCTTGTTGCCCCATCTGTTCTTTGCCGCACCAACTCCTGGCCCACCGTAGGGATTCACAATCAGGGGCACGCTGGCTGGGGATTGCGTATCGGGAGGAAGCGTAAGCGTTCCGTAGAGTGTCGTCGTTTTATCGGCAGCCGTAAGTTGGAGATCTTCCGGAACAATCAGTGTGTGGCCTTTTAGTGGAGTGGATTGCCAGAAAGGTTTGCATAAGCCGTCGGCAGTACAGTATGCGACGGTAGGCGGTGTGAGTTTATCCGAGTATTTGTCAATGTAAGAAGTGCCGCGATCTGGAAATTCAGGCTCATGGAAGCCCTTGGTTCTCGACACCTGATGCTTGTCGGAGCCGTCGAGTTTGATTGCCCAGATTTGTTGTTCGCGCGGATCGCCTTCGCTGGAAATGTAGTGGAGAGTATTGGTTTGTTCGTCGACGGTCTTGATAGAGTCGACCTCATATTCGCCCTTTTCAAGCTGATTGCTCAACCTGGCTTCGTTGCCGAGAGGGTTTGCCGCGTCGAAGCTATAGCGATACATGTGCGTGTAGCCATCCGCCCAACTAAGAGCGAGAAATTGATGATCTCCAACGAAAGTTACGTCGTAGGTCATCGTGAAGTACTTCGGCTCTGACTGTGCGAGCACCAGCTTTACGTCGCCCGTGCGGGTATCGGCGAAATAGATGTTGAGATGTTTGTGATCACGGGCGAGAGTCTCGACCCAGACAACGCGCGGATTCACCCATCCAAAGCGAGGGATATAGTCATTGCCGTCAGAAAGTGGAATCTTTAGCCAACGCGTGCTGCCACCGTTTGTGCTGATGACCCCAACGCGTACTCCAGGATTGGGATCACCGGGCTGCGGATAGCGCTGCAGATCGACTGTGGCATGGAGGGGAATCCAGTCGGTGAGGGGATACTGAGGGACCTGAGCTTCATCCATCTGAAGATAGGCGAGCTGCCTGGAATCGGGCGACCAGAAATAGTTCTGGCGAACGTTGAGTTCTTCGAGATAGACCCAGTCAATGCCACCGTTGAGGATTGCATTGTTGCGTGTATTGGTGAGCGCAAGGGGCTGGCCACCCTGGCCCATACGCTGCACATAGAGATTTTGGTCGTGCAGGTAGGAGACATATTGACCGTTTGGCGAGAACTGCGGATTGTCCCCGCTTTGCATGCCAGAATTGCCCGCTTGCACGCCTACTCCAGTTTTGATGTCGTAAATCCACAGTTCGCCATTGGTATCAAAGAGCAGGTGTTGTGAATCTGGAGCCCAGATGTAGTCAGGCTGTTTATAGCGTGCGCGATGGTCGCGGTCCTTTTCGCTAATGTTGGCGTTCAGAAGTGCATGGATCTTTTCGTACGGCAGTAATTTCTTGATGCTGCCATCGGCTACCTGAATCTCCATGAGATCGCCGGTCTCCGCAATGTAAGTGGCGCGAGCTCCATCCGGTGACCAGCTAATTCCTTCCGGTGCATCGCCAGTAAGGCTAGGGCCTCCGAAGATCTCTTTGACCGTCCATGGATGTGTGGATTGTGCTGAGACAGGCTGCGTGGAAATTGCAACTCCGACGAGGAACAGAAAGGCAGCAAGCAGGGATAGCCGTACGATGCATCGATACAAGAAGAAAGCTCCAGGCAAAGAAGTTTTCGCCCATCGCATGGGGGATTAAGGGGCGAAAGAGAATTTTAGTGCATGGCCGCACCACCTGGACCGTGGCTACGCTTTTTCAACAAAAAGGCAAGTGGCACCATGCACGCCGCGCCAGCAGAGAGTGCGGCGATGACATCCAGATAGGCTAGCAACGTGCTCTGAGAAATTAGTTGCTGGTAGACGTTGCTCTGGGCCATCTGCGTGGCCTGTGCGGCTGATGCGGCACGGCCTCCTATGTGTTGGAAGTAGCTGGCGATGGTGTCTACGCGGTGCTGGAAATTCGAAGCCGCGCCATTGAAGTACATAGCGAGGCGTTCCTGATGGAACTGGCTGCGACGGGCCAGCATCGTGACAAAGAACGATGTGCCGGTGCTGCCGCCGATGTTGCGAGCCAGATTGGTGAGTCCAGATACATCGTTATTCTTCTGCAGCGGAACATCCGTATAGGAGAGCATATTGATGGGGACGAAAAGGAAGGCGAGACCACTGGCCTGGAAGACGCGCACCCAGGCGATGTAGCCATAACTGGCCTGCAGATCAATGGTGTGAAGCGTAGCAAGAGCCGAGGCAAGAATAGCGAACCCAAAAGCGATGAGATAACGCGGGTCAACGCGATTCACCAGGAAACCAACCAACGGCATCAGGAGCATGACCGCGACGCCGCCCGGTGAGATGACTAAACCGGCTCGTTCGGCGGTGTAGCCCATCATCGTCTGCACGAACTGCGGGATGAGCACGGTAGTTCCATAAAGGGTGAAGCCGAGCACAAACATCAGCAGAAAGGAGACGGCGAAATTCCGGTTGCGGAACATGGTCAGATTGAGGATGGGCTTCTGATCCCTGCGTATTTGATATATCTCCCAGAAGATTAGAGTTAGCAGCGAGACGACACAGAGGACGAAGAAAGTCGTGATGATACGTGAACCGAACCAGTCGTCTTCCTGTCCTTTATCAAGGATGAACTCCAGCGACCCAAAGCCGAGCGAGAGCAGGCCGAAGCCTATGTAGTCGAGATTAAGGCCGCGTTTGCTAAGTTCGGCAACCTCCTTCTTGATGTGCGGCGGGTCTTCCACCATGCGGGCGGTGAGAAAGAGCGAGAGGATCGCGACGGGAATGTTGATGAAGAAGATCCAGCGCCAGTTGTAGTTATCCGTAATCCATCCCCCGAGGGTGGGGCCGATAGCTGGAGCGAAGACGACCGCCATTCCATACATGGCAAAAGCCTGCCCGCGCTGCTTGGGTGGAAAGGTATCGGCGAGGATGGCCTGTTCGCTGGGGGCGAGACCTCCTCCGCCTGCTCCCTGCAAAATGCGGAAGAAAATGAGCAGCGGCAGTGATGGAGCCAGTCCACAGAGCGCCGAACTGATACCGAAGAGCACTACACAAATCATGTAGAAGCGCTTGCGTCCCATGAACGTTGTGAGATAGGCGCTAGCTGGCAGAATGATGGCGTTCGACACAAGATATGCGGTTAGGACCCAGGTGGCTTCGTCCTGCGAGGCGCCAAGGCCACCGGCGATGTGCGGCAGCGCTACATTGGCAATGGAAGTATCCAGTACCTCCATAAATGTAGCAAGCGTAACCGTGAGCGCAATGGCCCAAGGGTTATGTTTTGGCTTCCATACGCCGGGCGCAGTATCGAGTGGCATAAGGTTTAGGCTTTAGAGATTTGAGATTGGAATGAAGATGCAGGATTTGTATGGGCGATGTAATTTTCAGAAAGACACGTTGAAAGCCCGGAAGCTGCTAGACTTCAATTTTCCAGATGAAGCCAGAAATCGAAGCACTTATTCGCCTGCAGGCGACCGATCAACAGATCGCAACGCTGCGCGCTGCCATCACAGCTCTGCCTAAACACCTTGCCGCAGTAGAAGAAAAGCTGCGTACACAGAAGGCAGGGGTGGAACAGGTAGAGAAAACCATCAAGGAAGAAGAAGCGCTGCGGCGGCGCATGGAAAGCGATCTCAAAGACCAGCAGCAGAAGATCGTGAAGTTCCGCGAGCAGTCAAATAGCGTGAAAACCAACGATCAATACCATGCGCTGCAGCATGAGATCGGCTATGCCGAGGCAGAGATTCGCAAGATAGAGGATCGCGAGCTGGAGAGCATGGAGCGCTCCGAGCAGCTGGAGGCACGGCGGCGCACCGCTCAAGATGAGCTGGCTGCACAGGCGAAGCTGGTGGAGCAGGAAAAGGATCTGGCGCGAACGGCATCCGTCGAACAACAGCAACAGCTTGAGTCGTTGATTGAAGACCGGAAGCAGTTTCGCGCGCATGTAGAGGAAGGGCCGCTGGCGCACTATGACCGGGTTGCCGGTTCGCGCGGCACCGGGCTGGCACGCGCTACGGGACATCAATGCCTTGGATGTCAGATGGCTCTCCGTCCGCAGATATGGAACCAGGTTCGCAATGGAGATCTGATTCCGTGCGAGAGCTGCGCACGTCTGCTGTATTTTGATGCAGCGCTCGAACCCAAGCCGGAACCCCCAAAACCTGAAGCTCCCAAACGCAAGAAGAAATCGGAGGCAGCCGATACGGAATCTGGAGCAGAGGCATGAAGCGGATTGCCGTGGATATGGACGAAGTTCTGGCCGATACATTGGCTGAACACCTCACTCGTTATAACCGCGATCACAATGAGGCCATTACGAAGGGTGATCTGGAAGGGAAGTGGCTATACCAGATCGTCTCGGTGGAACGGCAGGAACGGCTGGAGGGCTATTTACGGTCGGAGGATTTTTTTGAGAATCTACCCGTCATTGAAGATAGCCAGCGCGTCTTACAGGCGCTCAGCACCGAATATGAAATATTTATCGCTACGGCGGCGATGGAGTTTCCCAATTCATTTGGACCAAAGTACCGTTGGTTACGGCGTCACTTTCCCTTCCTCAATCCCCGCCATTTTGTCTTCTGTGGAGACAAGGGTATCTTGCGCACAGATTATCTGATCGACGACCAACCTCTGCAATTCCGCCGTTTTCAAGGTGAGGGCGTGTTGTTTACAGCTCCGCACAATTTAGGGGTTTCGGGTTATCGCCGTGTCGACAATTGGCGGCAGGTTGCCCGGTTATTTCTACCCGACTGGAAGTTCGGCTAAGCTCGTGCAGCGTGTGCTGAAGAACCTGTTGGCCGGGAGGCTGTTTCCTCGGTTTGCGGTGCTCCAGGGCGCGATGGCTGTGCGGGATGCGCTGCAACCGGCGCGCCAATGGGACGCAGATGCACCGCTGGATGGGTGCTGGTTTGCTGGTGCATGGTCACAATAATGGCAAGGGCAGAAGTTTTGCTCACACAGCGATAGGCGTGAGGCGTGCTCGCATCGAAGTAGACTCCATCGCTGGCTTCGAGCACGTGAACTTTGTCCGCGTGCCGTATCTCCAGCTCGCCTTCCAGCATGTAAAGGAACTCGTAACCCGGATGGACATGTGGGCGCACTTCAATGCCCTTCTTCAAAGGCACGAATTCGGCATAGTAGGGGTCGAGTTGCCGGTCCGGGACCATGTATCCCATGCTTTCGAAGAAGTAGGTTGGGTCGTCTACGCCCGTCTGCGGCAGGCGGACTCGGTCGCTTTTTTTATGAATGCGGAAAAGAGTATGCGGCTCGGTTTCAAAGAAATAGGACAGGTCCTTGTTGAAAACCATGGAGATACGAGCCAAATTCCGCAGCGTGGGCACCACGCGTCCGGTTTCAAGTTGTGAAAGAAAGCTGGCTGACAGGCCGGTGTGCCGGCCCAGCTCGACAAGCCCCATGGATCTTTTCAAGCGCAGGCGCTTGATCCGCTCTCCAATTCGTTTTTCTTCTATGAAATGTTCGGCTGTTGCCGGGTCGATTTGCTTGCTGAGAACTTCCTGTTTCGCGCTCATGTGGCCCCCGTTCTCTCAGAAGTACGATGCGTTGCTGGGGGACTTTGTTGCTGATATTACAACTGTTTTTGATCCCGCGATATATGATATGGGTCAACTTTTTGTTGAGATCAAAGCAAAATTTTGATTGTGATCTCCAAAAGAGCGCAATTTCGGGAATCAGCCATGTTGCAAATGCAAATCAATTGGTCTGATGTAGGCTGAAAGTGGAATGAATGCAGCTCTGCGAGCCGTAGCTATCATCATCACAATTGCGCCTTTATTCTTAACAGGTTGCGGGATGCCTGCGGCGCCTCAGCCGCCTAGCTTGAAACTGCCCGAACCGGTAAAGGACCTCTCTGCCAGCAGGGTGGGTGACGATGTTCATCTGCGCTGGACAATGCCAAAACGTACTACGGACCATTTGATGCTGGAAGGAGACCAGCGTGTACATATCTGCCGCAAGTTGGAAAATGGCCCATGCAATGCTGTAGCCGACATATTGCAGCCCCCGCAAAAGCCGGCTGAATATACAGATCACTTGCCCGCAACGCTTAGAAATGGTCCAAAGCTGCTTACCTATCTGATCCAGATGGAAAATCATGCCAAAAAGACAGCGGGAGATTCAAACCCTGCGTATACGGCGGCGGGTGCTGCTCCGGCGGTCATCTCTGGTTTTACCGCGGAAGTGCAGCCTGATGGGGTTTTACTGCATTGGATGCCTGGGCCAACGGAATCCAGTCAGGTGGTACGGCTTACGCGCATACTCGTGGCGAAACAAGGTGAATCCAAATCAGTAGAGAGCGTAGGCACGCCTCCTCCAGAGCAGCAACGACTTGAAGTGAGTCTTGGAGCAAGCGATCCGGGCAAAGCTTTGGATAAAGACGCGGCTTTTAACCATACGTATCGCTATACCGCAGTGCGAGTTCTGACGCTGACGCTTGATAAGCACGCCATTGAGTTGCTTGGCGTAGCGAGCGATCCGGCGACGTTGACCGCCCGTGATGTATTCCCGCCCCATACGCCTTCGGATGTGGCAGCGGTTGCCGATCCCGATGCGCGTGCTATCGACCTCTCGTGGGCACCGAATCAGGAAAACGATCTAGCCGGTTACATTGTGTACCGGCGCGATTTAGCAACGGAGATGCAGAGGACGCGGATTTCTCCTGCTGGAGTTCCGCTTGTGGCTCCAGCTTTTCATGATGCTCATGTGGAAGCTGGTCATCGTTATGCATATTCGGTGAGCGCGGTGGACCGGGATGGGAATGAGAGTCCTCGTTCAGCAGAGGTCGAAGAGGGATTACCGCAGCAATGAATGAAGGAATATACAGTGAAATACTGCCGCTTTGAAACAAATGCAGGTCCACAGTATGGCGAGGTGATCGATCGCGCAGGGGTCTTGTGGATCGAGCGCCTGCTCCCTCCGTTTGAAGAAGATCCGTGGGTGAAGCTGAGTACGGACAGGTTTGAGCCTCTGCCATTGGAGACCGCAAGATTGCTGGTTCCGGTCGTGCCTACGAAGATTGTCTGTGTTGGGAGAAATTATCGCGATCATGCTGCTGAGCTTGGCAACGACGTACCGAAAGAACCGTTGCTCTTTCTGAAGGCACCGTCTTCGTTGCTGGCACAAGGCGATGCGATTCGCATTCCGAAGCAGTCGCAACGAGTTGATTTTGAAGGTGAACTGGCTATCGTCATTGGCAAACGGGCTTATTTTATTGGCAATGATGAAAATGTTCGTTCCTATATTCGCGGCTACACGGTCGTGAATGACGTGACAGCGCGTGATCTGCAGAAGACGGATGGGCAGTGGTCGCGGGCGAAGGGTTTTGACACATTTTGTCCATGCGGGCCGCTGGTGACGGATGAGATTGATCCCGAAGCAGGGATTCGTGTAGAGACGCGGCTGAACGGTGTACTAAAACAGCAAGGGAACACGCGCGATTTCATTTTCAAAATTGATACGTTGCTTAGATACATCACCGCGGCTATGACGCTACAGCCCGGAGACATAATTCCGACTGGTACGCCTGCGGGAGTGACTTCGATGCAAGCAGGGGACAGTGTGGAAGTCTTCGTTGAGGGGATTGGAGTGCTGGGAAATCCAGTGCAGATGGCGTGAAACAGCTCAAGGTTACAGTGCATCTAAGTAAATGAATACGCGAAGATATCTTTCATTATCATTTGATATTCATCCGCCAGGGCTTACATTCTGCCCCTTAGTTGCCTGATAATGGTATTGATACGGAAGGTGAGGAGGAACTATGTCGAAGAGTTTGCTTGCACAGCTCAGGGAGATGACCACTGTAGTTGCCGATACTGGCGACATCGAGGCGATTGAAAAGGCGAAGCCGCAGGACGCGACGACAAACCCGTCGCTGCTTACCGCCGCGGCGCAGATGCCGCAGTATCAGCCAATCGTGGACGATGTGCTGCAGACCGCCAAGAAAAAGCTTGGCGATGATGCCGCCGAAGGTGATGTGGTGAAGCTTGCGTTCGAGCACCTGGCTGTTGCTTTTGGCAAAAAGATTCTTGAGATCATTCCGGGCCGTGTTTCCACCGAAGTCGATGCCCGTTTATCGTATGACACCGATGCTACCGTCAAGCAGGCACACTCGATTATCCAGCAGTATGCTGATGCCGGTATCCCCCGCGAGCGCATCCTCATCAAGATCGCTTCGACATGGGCCGGGATTCGGGCCGCTGAAATTCTTGAGAAGGAAGGCATTCATTGCAATCTGACGCTGCTCTTCGGTATCCATCAGGCCATTGCCTGCGCCGAGGCGAAGGTTACTCTGATTTCGCCATTCGTGGGCCGCATTCTCGACTGGTACAAGAAGGACACCGGCAAGGACTATCAGGGAGCAGATGATCCTGGCGTGCAGTCCGTTACCAAGATCTACAACTACTTCAAGAAGTTCGGTCACAAGACGCAAGTTATGGGCGCAAGCTTCCGCAACATTGGAGAGATCGAGGAGCTGGCTGGCTGCGACCTGCTGACCATCTCACCATCGCTATTGCAGGAACTCGATGCGAAGCAGGGTGAATTGCCGCGTAAGCTCGATCCTGAAAAAGCGAAGTCGTTGGATATTGAAAAGATCACCATCGACGAAGCGACTTTCGAGAAGATGCACGCCGAAGACCGCATGGCGCACGACAAGCTGAAAGAAGGCATTGAAGGTTTCAGCGCTGCACTTGAAAACCTCGAGAAGCTGCTGGCAAAGCGGCTGGCCGAATTAGGCGCAAGCGAGCCGAAACCAGTCGGCGTGTAACGCAATCAACGTATTTTTAGCAAAACAGGCGGCCATGGTGGCTGCCTGTTTTCTTTTGTTCTTGGAGTCGTTTTCTATTTTGGGATGCCGTGGGCGAAGCGTTCCATTATGGAAAATTGATATCCGTGTATATATCTTGTGCTTGACTAAAGATAGATAACCCAAGCACTATGCAATTACAGTTTATCAATTTATTGTCTTCCAACCTGTAGGAACTCTGCTCTTCTGCCCTGAGTCTGTATCCGTTATCTGTCCTTGATTAATTTTGAGCTTGTGGAGTGTGAAACACATGCGAATCGGTAGAGCCGAAGTGTATTCGGCTGCTGGTTACCGCAGTCCTGTGATCAGGCGCGGAGTCAATCGAAGTTTCGCGGGGATTTTTTTCTCGGTTATATTGCCATTTTCTTTAGCAGCTCAAACAACTGAACACTCTGGTCCGCCATTCCAGTTCAACACGACCTCGTTCAACCCGGTGAAATCTGCGGGGATGGAAACTCATGTGAGTCTGGAGGAAACGGCAATAAATCCTGCAGATGTGCCCGAGTCAGAAAATCTTCCTTCAGCTCCCGAGGTACACCTCGATGCTACGGGCACTGATGATGCAAGCGATGCGAGTTTTGCAGGCAGCTCGATCCAGCCTACTTCATCGGAAGTTACGCTGGAGGATTGTCCATATGACAAAACTGGCGCGCGCGTTTGCAGGGTTCACTGGCACCAGCTTGCCATTGCATCATCGATGTTTTTGGCCTTTGAAAATGCGGGAAATCTCTATACGGGCTACTGGTATCGCTGGGAGACTGGCAATGGCAAGTGGTGGAACCGGTATGTTGATTCAGTACAGCGCTGGAGATGGAACCGTTGGTCGGATGACAACCCATTTCTTGATGACTACGTTGGCCACCCCATGATGGGTGCGATTACAAACTCATTGTGGATGCAGCACGATCCCAAGAGCATGTACCTGGAGCAGTCAAACACTTGGCCATACTGGCGCAGCCTCATGCGCGCTACAGCGTTTTCGACCGCATATAGCTTTCAGTGGAAGCTTGGGCCGCTTGGCGAAGCCAGTATTGGGCATAACGGAGACCACTTTTTCCCGGATCAGGGCGCGCGCACGAACGAGACTGGATGGGTTGAGTTGGTCACAACTCCAGTTGGAGGCACGCTCTGGACCTTGGGCGAGGACGCGATCGACAAGCATGTCATCAGGCATCTGGAGGATAAGAGCCGGAACCCAGTTGCTCTGCTGGCGTATAGCTTCATGAATCCAGCGCGTGGCACTGCGAATATTTTTCGTTTTCGTCCGCCATGGTTCCGCGATTCTCGAACGGTCAAGGCTACGACCTTCTGGAGCGATCCTCCTCCACCGTATGACAGGCAATCTGTAGGCATAGCCGCAGCCGAGGCGAGAGATGCCACGAGATCAACTGGAGGGGAGTCTGCTGTTGCAGAGGCTGCCGATCCTCCGCCTGCTGTGAGTATGGTGCGCCGTGCGGTGTTACCATCTGCACCATTGCCGCAATGGCCGCATCCTGGCGGTGTTCATGAATTTGGCGCACGGTGGGGGCTTTCGCTCATCAGCGGTCACATCTGGGGATATGCAAAAGATGTGAAGTACATGCCCGTGGATATCCGCTATTCCTACCTGCTCCGGGAGTACGATCATTGGACACTGCGCTATTCGCCAGAATTAACGGCGCTGGCGATGCTCGATGAACCGGTGAATCCTCTTCCGAAGAACGTCCAGAAGCAACGTAAGCGAACCTATGGCAGCGGCTTGAGTCCGGTTGGGTTCCAGACTGACTTCTTTCCGTCCCGTCGCGTACAGCCGTTTTTCAGCGGAGATGGCGGATTCATCTACTTCATGGATCGCGTGCTCTCGCCACAGGGTTCGCAGTGGATGTACACCATCGACTACGGTTGCGGCATCAACATCTTCCGCAAAGCACGACAGGCGGTGACGATCGGCTATCGCTATCAACATTTATCGAATGCGAATATCAGCAAGCATAACCCCGGACTGGATGCGAATACTTTTTATGTTTCGGTTTCGCGATTCCGTACCAAAGGGTATCGATAAATTATTTGATGGCAGACACGCGCACTAGCTTAGTGCGCGTGTCTGCAAGTTGACGGTGACTACATCGTTGGGAGTCTTGGTGACGCCTCCATCCGACTCCGGATGGTATTCGATGCGCAGGGATTGGGCGTTTACGATGACACGCAGATAGCCGTAGTCCGTGTCGTCGTAGCTTTCAAGCGTGAGTGTGTTGTCTATTTTGTAGGGTGTGCGGTAGGTGCCGCGCATCGCGCTGAGCGGAGAGTGGCCGCCGTTTCCGGCAACGAGATAAGGAGTCTGCAGTCCATTTACGGTGCGCGTATAGCGCTGATAGTTGTGTGCGTGACCGGAGAAGACGGCGTGTGGCCATACTCCTGCAGCCTGACATGCACTATCGACGTCCTGCTGCATGAGTGGGCTGCCTCCGTGGTTCGAGCCTCCGGTAAAGGGTGGGTGGTGCATGGCGACGATCACCGCTCCAGTGAAGTTGTCGCTCTTCACGCGTTTGAGCGCAGTGGTCAGGAATGTGATCTGGCGATTGTCGAGAGTCTTATATGTTCCGTTTTGGCCTGAGATAACTCCGGGGTCTTCCAGCGCGTTGCTGTACAGGCCCAGGATGCGGACGAAGGGGGCTTCCAATGTAAAGTACACGCCGGGCTGGATCATGGTTGTGCGCAGGAGACCCCCGGCGTCAGGTGATTGCGCAGCTGTTGACGCGCAGAAGTTACGCAGGAACGCTGTGAGCGTCGGTTCGGGATCGCCCGGATACACTACGCCGTCATGGTTGCCGGGTATCGCAATGATCGGCGCGGGATAGTTGCGATACGGCTCATAGAACTGGTCATAGTAATAGATAGACTCTCCGAAGTAGTACACGACATCGCCTAAATGGAAAAAGAAGGACGGCACGTCCGCGGGATTGGCTTCGTTAAAGTCCGAGACCATCTTGTCGGAAACGAGCGATTGCGTCTCCGGCCCTTTTACGCTGCCTGTATCGCCGACGGAGTGGAAGACGATTTGTCCGGCCTGCTGCAGGGCCTTTACTTTTGCTGCGCCCTGGCTTCCGTATACCTGTTCGAGCGTGAGGACCGGTTCGACTGCGCTATTCACTGGCTGAGGAACCGGTTCGACAGACTTAATGCCCTGATAGCTCTGGTCCGTGACAGGGTTCTTGAACACAGTAGGGTCGGGCGATGGTTGTGGCTGGGCAAAGATGGGCTGACCGTTGCTACCGCTGTTTGGTCCGGTCGACGGCGGTTGTTTGGGATGTTTTTTCTTTGGGTGATGGGAAGAGGGAGTGGGGGAATGTTTAGCCATGGAGAAGACTCCTACAAGAGAATGCGAGGTCAGAATAGCCCGTCTTCGCGCTTCTTTCTTATGAAGAAGTTGTAATCCGAACGGCAGAGTAGCTTCGCAGTTTGGTCATTGGACTGCTAAGAAAATCAGGAGAGGACTCTTTTAACAGACTTGTAATATGAAACAAATTCCGTACATTTGACACAACTACATTGCAGGCGAGCCTCTGAGCCGGGTATGAAGCCGGGGAGGGCAATAAAGCTTCCGCGGATGCTTTGGACAGGGGCCTCGAGTGAGGGGTGAGATGATTCCTGAAGAGCATGCGCTGCGCCAGATGTTCCACGAGGTTGTCTCCGATTGCTACTCGGCATATGCCGGTATCGATGACATCGAGGTGACGAGTTATGTTGCCGATCTCTTGACAGAATTCACTGCTGCCGAAAATCTCTATCGTATCCACGATGCCGGCGGCAGGCCGGTGAGGGAAGTCGGCGAGATGTTGACTGCCTCCGACCCAGTGCTTGGAACCGCGCCTTCCTTCGATGCGGAGCGCGAGATACGCAAACACATCGGCGACTTCGCGCTGTTCTCTACAGGGATGTATCCCGAGTCGACCCACTTCGGCCGTAAGCACGGAGACTCGAGCCTTGCGGCGATGATCAAGACCGGCAAGGAAAGCTACTACATCGTTTCGCAGTTCGATCTTTTTGAATACGCTTCCGAAGCACCATTTTTCGGAAAGATGTCCAACAATTTCGAACGCTGTGTTCACGGCCTTACGAAAGTCCGTGAGCAGTTAGGACGCGTTGGCGGACCTAAGCTGTTGATGTAGGAAAGAAGTTAAGAAGCGGTTAGCTGCAAGTTTTCTGGTCCCCCTACCCCCGCACTTATTTAAGTGATTTGTTTTTATTGTTTTATCAAAATCAGACGTAGGACTTAGGTCTCTATTTGACTGCATACAGGTCATTTAGACCTAGGGCTTACGTGGGGTCAAACCGTGTATTTTTTGATACCACGCAGGCCTTAGGCCGGTTGTTGATTGAAGGCAAATCAGTTAAGACGTAGACCTTAGCGACGTCTGGCAATCGAAATTCTGGAAAGTCCCGAGGCTAAAGCCCCGGTGTTTCTCCTTACACTTGCCCCCGGCCTGAAGGCCGGGGCTTCTACCTAAAAACCTTAATCCAATACCAGTTCATTGAGAAGCTTCTGGATGGATTTCTCGTCTAAGCCCTGTTCGCGGGCTATTTTTGTCATTATTTCTGGAAAGACCATCTCCTCGGACGTGCTGGGGATCGGCTGTACTGGTTTTGTGGAGAGTTTTTCGATGCGGTAGAGGATGACGCGGAGGAGCGCTCCGGCGGTGCGGTCGGAGATGCCGTGGTAGCCCTCGGAACAGAGAGCGGTCATGACCCGATCGATTGCGTTGGGAAGCTGGCCGAGGGAGAGTTCCTGTATTTCGAAGAACATCATGCGCCAGCGTTCTTTGCGAGGCTGCATTGGAACTTTGCGCGTGGACGTGGGCCTGGCGCCATGATGGCGACAGAGTGCGTGTCCGCGGGTGGCAACACAGCGACATTTCTTTCCATTGAGCAGCAGATGCGCGCATTCATTGACCATGAAATCTCCCTAAATGAGAAAAGCCCAGCTCGATGGCTGGGCTTTTGTGATTTTTCCTTCTATTTCTATTTTATCGAATGGGCGATAATTCAGTGCCAACTTTGTTTATTGGGTATTTGTTTGGGAATGAATGAGTTAGAAGGGAGTTTTGAGGTCGAGGGCTTGACAGGTTTTGTGCGAAGCCCTGCCAGGAGTTGATGGCTGAAGGTCACTTGTTCAAGTAGCGGACTATATAGACATGAGAATTGCGGTCATTTGTCGCTGAGTGCATAGGCGATTTGTCATCAAACGAGAGCCGTTCCTTCCGGAATTGGCGTTTTGGGGGACACATCCTCTGGAACCCGGTGTGGGGTGAATTCATCAGCATCCCGAAGGAGGTCATTGGGATAGCAACAACTTGTGAAGACAAGTCTTGAGCAGTGCCAAAGGTCATTCGGAGTGGAGTGTAGTGATCGGATCGAGGCGCATGGCGCGCAGCGCCGGGATGTAGCTGGCGGCGATGGCGACGGCGGTGAGCACGGCGGTTACCCCGGCGAAGGTGGAGAGATCGTAGGGCGAGACACCGTAGAGCAGCCCGGCCATAAGATGAGAGACGATGAGCGCACCGGCCACACCCACGCCGGCGCCGGCGGCGGCCAGAGTGAGGCCCTGGCGCAAAACCATCTTGAGGATATCGCGCCTTTGCGCGCCTAGCGCGAGGCGAATGGCGATCTCGCGCGATTGCTCATTGACCAGGAAGGAGATGGTTCCATAGATTCCCAGGGCCGCGAGCAGCAGGGCTGTTGCGGCAAACAGCGCCACCATTTCCATGGAGAACCGCCGCACGGAAAGCGAAGAGGAGAGAACGTCGTCCAAGGTCTCCGCGTGGAAGACGGGAAGCTCCGCATCGACGGACTGGATTTGCGTGCGCACCTGCGCGGAGATGGCGGCGGGATCGACCTGTCCACGCAGGTAGAATGCAAGAGCCTTGGCGGGGCGCTGGTAGATGTCGAGGTATATCTGCGGAGTGCCGGCGTCCGCGAGCGATTCTGTGCGTGCGTCGGCAATGACGCCGACGATGGTGGTCCAGTCCGGCAAGGGACTCCTCAAGCTGGTCCTCAAACGGACGCGCTTGCCGACCGGGTCCTCGCCCTTCCCATCTTTGCCGGGCCAGTACATGCGGGCCGCGGCTTCGTTGATGACTGCGATCGAGGGTGTGGCTTCAAGATCCCGGTCGGCGAAGAGGCGTCCACGTAGCAGCGTCATGCCTAGTACATGGAAATATTCCGGTGAGACGGTCGATATGTCGATCAGCGGAGGCTGGCTGCTCTGCACGTCCTGGCCCTCGCGGATCATTGGCCGCGGCGTGAGATCGGCCTGGCCATGGCCGAGAGGCAGAGCCGCCCGATCACTGACGGCCATTTCTTCCACGCCCGGCAAGGTCCGGATTCGACGGAGGGCCTCACGCAGAAACACCGATTCCTGTGTGGCGGTTCGATAAATGTCGGTATTTGGATCGTTGGGATTCGGCAACGAGGTCTCGATTGCCATGACTCGAGTGGGATTGAAGCCGAGTTGTACCTTGAACAAGTCCCAGAAGCTGCGCAGCAGAAGTCCGGCGGCGATCATCAGCACCAGGGAGAGGGCTAATTCACCAATCACCAGAACATGGCGCAAGCCAGAGCGCCGCCGGGAACCGTTGGAGCCACGACCTTCCTGCCGGAGCGTCGCCGTCAAATTAAGGCGGCTTGTGAGCCACGCGGGGGCAAGCCCGAAGATGGTTCCGGCGACGACAGAGACGACGATGGCAAACGCCAACACGCCCCAGCTGATGGATATGTCATTGAGGCGCGGCAGGCTTTCGGGAACAAATTGCAGCAGGAATTTCCGGGCGCAGAAGAGAACCGCGAAACCGGTGATGCCGCCAAGCACGAAGAGTAACAAGCTCTCGGTGAGGAGCTGACGAATGAGGCGCGCTCTTGCGGCTCCCAATGCCTGGCGAACCGCCATTTCGCGTCCGCGCGCGCTGGCGCGAGCAAGCAGCAGATTGGCGACGTTGACACAGCTGATCAGCAGGACCAGGCCCACCGCGCCGAACAGCAGAATGAGCGATTGGCGAACGTTGCCGACAAGAGTCTCGGCCAGGGGAGTGAGGTGGAAAGTCCACGCGCCTTGCGACGGATAATCCGCCGGATATTGTTTCTTCAACGATGCAACCAGGGCATCGAGGCGCCCCTGCGCGGCCTCAGGCGAGAGACCAGGCTGAAGGCGCGCGATGGTCTCGTAGGGCAAACGCGTGCCGCGCATCGGCGGCGGGTCGTCGGCAAATCCGGCCGCGGCCCACATATCGGGACTGCGCTCCTCGGCGGTTTGGCCCTGGTCGCGAAAGCTGGCGGGCATGACGCCGACAACATGAAAGAGGTCGTTGTCAAGGCGCAGGCTTTTGCCGAGAATGTGCGGATCTGCGCCAAATGCGCGCTTCCAGAGCCCATCGCTGATAACGACTTCGAGGTTGAAGCCGGGTGTGGCGTCGTGCGGATCGAAGGTGCGGCCCAACTGCGCGTCTACGCCGAGCAACGCGAGGTAACTCGGTGAGACCGACTTTCCGGCGATGCGCACGGGCTGGGCGCTGCCGGTAAGATTGTCGGTGCCGAAAAAGGAGAGGGACACATTTTGGAAGATTCCCGAGTTCTGAAGGTCTCTAAACTCAGGGATGGAGATGCCAACGTCGTGCGCGCCCACGCCGGGAAGGTTGGCTTCAATTCGCACCAGTTCGCTGGGGTGGGGGTAGGGCAAAGGATGCAGCAGGGTTGCGTCGATGACGCTGTAGATGGCGGTGGTGGCTCCGATGCCGAGGGCCATGGTGGCGATGACAATCAGGGAAAATCCGGGAGACCTGTACAGCATTCGAAACGCGTAGCGGAGATCGAAGAGAAAATTCTCAGCAAGCGGAAGACCCTGCTCGGCGTTGTGGTGCTCGCGAATGGCCTGGGCCGCGCCAAGCTTCAGTGCGGCCTGCCGCCGCGCCTCGACGGGCGACATGCCGGCACGCAAATTCTCCTCAGTCTGCAAGGCAAGATGCTCGGCCATCTCTTCCTGGAGGCGCTGGTCGGCGCGCCTTCCGGCGGTGAAGTTCGAGAGACGAATGAAAAAGCGGCGCAGGAATCTCATGGCAGGTCCTCGGCTTTGACCTCAAAGAAGCGCGCGATGATAGCCGCGGTCTGATTCCAATCGCGGGTCTCCGTTTGCAGCTGTTTGCGGCCCGTCACGGTAAGGCGATAGAAGCGGGCGCGGCGGTTGTTCTCCGATGCGCCCCATTGCGAAACGATGGAGCCCTCATGCTCAAGCTTGAGCAGCAGGGGATAGAGCGTGCCCTGGTTTAGGGCCAGAATGTCTCCGCTGATCTGCTCAATGCGGCGGGCGATGCCGTAGCCGTGCTGCGGGCCCAGAACATCGAGGGTTTTGAGGACCATCAGCGCAAGCGTTCCTTGCAAAACGTCGGGTTTTCCTTCATGGAGGGACCAACCTTTAGGTTTCCTATAGGAAGGGTGTCATGGTTCCTTTTGGAAAGCAACAGGAAATTTTGCGCGATCTTTCGACGTCAAGTCCAGAAGAACTGTCAGGAAACTGCCGGGAGACTGTTTATTGAGGACGGCGTAGTTGTGATTTCTAATGAAAAGTCGGCCTATGTGTAGTGACTTCTGGACACCGAAGGCTCAGTTGGCGATATCAGGTCAAAGCGCGTTTCCAGGACGGTCTGCCCTTGAAACGTGCATAGGCGATTTGCCAACAACCAAACTGTCATTCAGATGAGCTTATGTCCCAACAATCGGATCGACCTCAGACAATGTTGAGGAGATGACAGGGCGGAGCACTACGAAAACAGGCACTTATAGAACCAGTTGAACCACTTAGGTTGACATTCGACCCAAACGGGCGGATACTTGGGTCGAATGGCTACCCAAGAGAATAACGACGACCGCATTGCCTTATTGCAGGGCACGCTGGACCTGCTGATTTTGAAGACGCTTGTGTTGGGACCGTGTCATGGGCAGGGTGTGGCGCGCTTGATTCAGCGTCAGTCCGAAGAGGTATTTCTGGTGGACCACGGTTCGCTGTATGTTGCCCTGCAGCGACTGGAAGATAAGAAGTGGATCAGCGCCAAGTGGGGCGTGAGTGAAAACAACCGCAAGGCGCGGTTTTATTCGTTGACGGCGAAGGGACGCGAGCAGCTTGTGGAGAAGATCGGCGAGTGGCGGCGGCTGACTCGGGCGATGGGTTTGATTCTGGAACCCGGTAACGGGCTGCGGACCGAGGAGGTATAGCATGTTCAAGCGCAAGCGAAGCACAGAGGATTTTGCCGAAGAGATCAAGGCGCATCTGGAACTGGAAGCCGATGAGTTACGGCGCGAGGGCTTGAGCGAGGATGCGGCGCGGCGCAAGGCGCGGCTTGAGTTCGGAAATGTGCGCGCGGCGCAGGAACGGTTTTACCTGAAGGACCGATGGGTGGGTCTGGACAGGCTGTTTCGCGATGTACGGTTCGCCTTGCGGTCGCTGTGGCATAGCCCCGGATTTGCGGCCACGGCGATTCTTACGCTTGCGCTCGGGATCGGCGCGAACACGGCGGTTTTCAGTGTGATGAACGCGGTGCTGCTGCGGTCTCTGCCGGTGGCCGATCCGGATCGTCTGGTGTACCTGAGGACTTCCAACCCTCCTCGCGGTACGGGCACCATCGATTCCAATGAAACGCTCTCTTATCCTGTCTACGATGCTCTTCGACGGCAAAGCGGGGGACTCTCGCCGGTGATAGCCTACGTTCCCTTGTCGAACAGCAAGGTTGCGGTTCGCTACGGAGCGCTGCCGGAAGAGGCGGAAGGCGACATGGTGAGCGGCACGTTCTTTTCGGGCCTGGGCGTGAAGGTGATCCGCGGCCGCGGCTTCAGAGAAGAGGACGAGACGAATCATGCGTCGATTGCCGTCATCAGTTACAACTATTGGACGCAGCGGTTTGCGCGCAACCCGGATGTACTGGGAACGACACTGTATGTGAACGGCGTGGCCATCACGATTGTGGGAGTTGCCGCGGAGGGCTTTGAAGGCGTCGAGGGCGGTGGATCGACCGATTTCTGGATTCCGTTGCAGGGCCGCCCGGAGTTGAATGCGTGGGGCAATCCGCTGGATGACGGCAAGATATACTCCGCCAACCCCACCTGGTGGTGCCTGCGGCTCATTGGGCGTCTTGCTCCCGGCGTAACCAGGGTGCAGGCGGTGGCGCAGCTGCAGCCGGTTTTTCAGAGAGCGGCTTACATCGGCTTAGGCTCGCCGATGCAGGGTGAGAAACCGCCGGTTTTGAGCGTGATAGCCGCCAAGAATTTTCCGGGATATGACGAGCGATATGGCAACCCTCTGCGCATCCTGATGGCGATGGTGGGGCTGGTGCTGCTGATCGCGATGACCAATGTAGTGATGCTGCTGATGGCGCGGAACGCAGCGCGGCAACGCGAGTTTTCTGTGCGACAGGCGCTGGGCGCGGGACGGGGCGAGTTGCTGCGGCAACTGCTGGCGGAGAGTCTGATCCTGGTCTCAGCAGGCGGCGCGCTGGCGTGGGGTTTTGCCGAGATGGCGACGCGACTGCTGGGAAGCTGGGCGCAGATCGAGTCCAGCCTGGCGCCAGACAGGACGGTGTTGCTGTTCACGCTGGGCGTGCTGGTGTTGGCTGCGATGCTGTTTGGGCTTGCGCCGCTGCGCATGGCACTAGCCGGCGGAGCGGAGCTAGCGCTGAAGACTTCTGCGGCCACGTCCAATGCGGACGCCGGTAAATCGCGCACCGGCAGGATGATTGTGGCTCTGCAGATGGCGTTGTGCGTGGTGTTGCTGGTGGGCGGAGGGTTGCTGATTCGCACGCTGCGCAATCTGGAAAACACTCCGCTGGGAGTGCGGGTCGATGGTCTTGTCGTCTTTGGAGTGAAGCCGAACATCACGTCGATTCCGGATGGCATTGCGTTTTATGCGAAGCTGATGGACAAGCTGCGTGCTTTGCCTGGCGTGGAGTCCGTGACGGTGATGGAAGAACGCCTCGGCTCAGGGTGGTCAGACAACGGCGACATGACGGTAGACGGAAAATTGCCCGATGTAGCGAATGGATCGTCGAGGACGGTCCGGAGTAATGTCGTTGGACCGGGGTTCTTTCATACGCTTGGCGTACCGGTGCTTGTGGGCCGGGATTTTGCCGATTCCGATACTGCAACTTCGCCGCATGTCGGCATCATCAACGAGCAGTTTGCAAAGCGTTTCTTTTCCAATCAAAATCCGCTGGGACACTTGATCGGGACGGATGATGGCCGCTATCAGATGACCGTGGTCGGGGTGGTGAAGGATCACAAATATCGCAGCATCGATGAAGACCCCATTCCGATGGCCTGGTATATGTACGCGCAGATTCCGATGACCGGAGCGATGCACGTTGAGATGCGTATCCACGGCGAGCCGCTAGCCATCCTGCCTTCGGCGCGCAGGGAGCTGCAGCAGATCAATCCCAATCTCCCGCTGATCCGACCCATGACCCAGCGCGCGCAATATGACACGACAATCTCTGGACAGATACTTTTTGCACGGTTGGCGGGCTTTTTCGGCTTCTTGGCCGTGGTTCTTGTGGCGACTGGACTTTATGGATCACTGGCCTATCGCGTGAACATGCGGACGGCGGAGATTGGTGTGCGCATGGCTGTTGGCGCGCGGCGTGGGCAGGTGGTCTGGATGATCCTGCAGGATAGTCTGCTGCTCACGGCGGCTGGGGTGGTCATAGGCGTTCCGCTGGCGATGCTGGTGGGTCGCGCGTTGGCTTCATCCTTGTACGGCGTGAAGCCGCTGGATGCGGTCAGCTATTTTCTGGCGGTCATGGGAGTAGCGGGGGTCGCACTGGTGGCGAGTGCCGTGCCTGCCGGGCGCGCGGCGAGTGTGGATCCAATGAGAGCGCTACGCACGGAATGACAATCTGTGGCGGAGTTTGCGCTTCATATTCAGGTGGCTGTTGTTGAGCGAAGCAAACATCCCCAGGTTAGCTTCGCGAACCTGGGGCATCCGCTTAAGTAGCTTAGGGCAGGCTCTGGGGCACTCGGCTCGATGTAGCCTATGCAAATCAGTTCTTCGTTCCTGCGATGGGATAGCCCTGCCACAGATACTCCAGAGCCTCGGGCAGGGTTTGTTGCTTTACCGCGTGGTCGGTGTGTCCGGCGTTACGTGCGAAGACGAACTGGTAATGATAGTTTTTCGCAGCCAGCACTTTGGCCATGTTCTCGTTGGCGACGACCCAATCGTGCATGTTGTCGTGCATGACATTCGGATTGAGAAGGTCTCTGTCGCCCACTTCCATCCAGATGCGCAGCGGCTTGGCTGGAGTGTTCGGGATGAGATGTTGATGAAATTCCCACGCACCGTGGGGACTCTGCGCGTTGTACGGCCACTGCTGGTTCACATACGTGCCCGAATAAGTAAGAACGCGGTGGTACAGCTCGGGGTGATACCACGCCATGATCATGGCACACGAGCCGCCGGAACTGCCGCCCATGGTTGCGCGGCCTTCGGGATCTCTGGTCAATTTCACATGGTATTGCGCCTCGACGAGAGGCAGCACTTCTTTCTCGACGAACTCGGCATAGCGGCCTGACAGCGTGTCATATTCCAGCCCGCGTTCGCTGCCCTGAGCATCGCCGCCGCCATTGCTTATCGAGATGGCGATCATCACTGGCACACGGTGTTGGGCTATCAGATTATCCAAGGCCGTGAACAACCCGCGGTCGGGTCCGTCTGCCCCAACGATGAATGGAGCGACTGTACCTGAGATGTATTGTTTGGGGACGTACACCGCTACTCGGCGCGTGTAGGGAGCGGGGTGGCTAGTGGTCACCACTAGTTTTCCAGGATCGGCGGGATCTACGGTGCCGAAAGTATTGGCCTCTCTCGCGATGCCGGGATAGATTTTGCTGTCGGCAGAATTCATGGTGAACTCAAACACTGTTCCTTGCGGCACGCCTTGCTGCGCAGACATTTCCGGCGCGGGAGTGTGATTGGGGCCAAGGATAAAGTTTCCGTCGATATTTGCCGGAGCATTGGTGCCGTCGGGCAACTCCCTGGCTGGGACATAACCAAGCGTGTTGGGGTCGCGGGTGGGCGGGGTTGGACGCGGCGCCTGAGCCATTGCTGGATCGAATCCAGCCAGCAGGCTGATCGAGATCGCGATGCTCAGAAGACGGAACATTGAGGAATTCTCTTTGTTTTAGTGGTGTTCGTTCCCATTGTCAGGCGGGACTCTTGCGCTCGGATGTCCAAATGATGAGCAGACTATCACGACTCCTTTTAAAATTTCTGCGGGCATTGGTTGTAATGGCCGCAAGTTAATAGGCAGGAGCGTAGTAGCCGGAGCGGACGGTGATGTTCTCTACACGCTCGGAGGCTTTTAGTTCTATGTGGTGGAATGTGCCGTCGTGCTTCAGCTCTGCCGGTTTGTAGATGAGGCGGTATTGATTGCGGAGATCCGCTTCGATCGTGTGCAGGTCGTTGTAGATTGCGGTTTCAGAGTCATCGTCGTGGAAGACGCGGCCGCCGCTTTCTGACGCTAGTTCCGTTAATGTTCTGGGACCTGAAGAGAATAGGCTGGATTTCGGCTCCGTGCGAAATGCATAGATCGCTGTATTGGTGCGCCGGCATACGTTCACCACATCCTGAAGAGAGGTATGACTGGCGTTATCTTCGCCGTCGGAAAAGAGCAGAATGAAGTTTGCGCTGGCTGCATGATCGATTTTGCCGAACTCGTAAAGGCAGGCTCGATAGATGGTGTCGAAGAGAGCTGTGCCGCCAAGGGGATTTTCTCTGCCTGCAGTGACGTTGTGGATAGCTGCGGTGAGTGCGGTTGGATCGCTGGTCCAGGGCTGTGTGATTTTCGATATGTAGCCAAAATCCATGACGAAGGCCTGATCGGTTTGTTGTCGTAACAACCGTTGCGCGTATTGGATCGAGATTGTTCGGTCAGCAGGAAGTCTTTCCTCCATCGACTCGCTTGTATCGATGAGGATGCCTGCGCGGATGGGATAATCCTGCCGGGATTCGAAGGCTAGGATTTTGCCAGGTAGTTTGTTGTTGTCGAGAAGGGTTAGTTCGTCGAGTTTCAGGTCGTTGATAGGGAGACCGTGCGCGTCGGCTGCGTGGAAACTTAGGACGACTTCATCGACGGAGATGTTGAGTTTATACGATGCTGTGTTTTGGGCTGTGGCGGTATTTGTCTGTGTAGCGAAGAACGTGAGGATGAGCAGGCAGCTAGTAATCGGGGATTGATGCATTGTGCGGTGGTTTTGAGTATAGCGATGGATGTTGAGTGAACGCTATGATGGGTGTCTGATTGCCGATCGAAGCAAACACCCCCAGGTTAGCTTCGCGAACCTGGGGCACCCGGCGGCCATTCGTGAAGGCTTTTCAGACGATTAACTTTGTTTTCGGCAACTTGGGCGGTCTTCGACCGCTGAGGCCTACTCTCCGCAAGAACTGCTCTCGCGAAGAGTAGGGCACCCGACTGGCCACGCAGAGATCCGCCGCAAAATCTCATGAATTCCTAATCTCTTCCTAATTCGTATCCAGTTCCAATCGCATAAGCTTGGTCCGTTGGGTTGATCCCACCAGAAGGTTGAGGGAAAGATAATGCCATTGATTCAAGTCAAATTGATTGAGGATGTTTTTACACCGGCACAGAAGAAGGAAATGATCACGAAGCTCACTGACGCGATGGTCTCCATCGAGGGCGAGAATATGCGGTCGGTCACGTGGGTGGTAATCGAGGATGTTCGCAGTGGCGAATGGGGTATCGGCGGTAATGCATTGACGACCGAAGCGGTTCGCGCACTCGCTGCCGGAAAAGGCCAGGGCGTGTCATCAAACTCCTGACGGCAGCGCCGGGAGCGGATTTTTTCGAGATCAAGGAGCGAGGAGTGAACTGTAGTTGGTCTACTGGAGCGACGAGTGACGAAGAGATCGGGAAAATTCGCCCCGTCCCTCTGGGTTGCGGCCAGGAGTTTGATGACACGCCCTAGTGTTTACAGGGGTGAGGGACACTGCCTTCACCCTAACCAGCTCGGATACTGATATGATCTCGGAGTTGCGGGGGCACTGCTTCATGCCACGAGTCCGGGATCTATTGGATCGCCGAGAGGCTGGAAATTTCGTCGGCCGCACCGAAGAGCTCTGCTCGCTCCTGGAAATTCTGGCCGATGAGGGACCGGTTGTGGTGCATCTGCATGGGATTGCAGGTGTCGGCAAATCGCGGCTTCTATGTGCCTTCGCCCAAAGTGCGCGAGCAGAAGGCGCAACCGTTATCCAATTAGATTGCCGCGGAATTGAACCAACCGAAGCCGGCTTTCTCAATGAACTCGGTACGGCGTGCGGTGGAGCACTCGGTTCAGCAGAGGAGACTGCGTCACGACTCGGTCACGCCGGTGCCAAGGTTGTCGTTACCCTGGATACTTATGAGGTCTTCCGATTGATGGACACGTGGCTCCGCCAAGTGTTCCTGCCGATCTTGCCTGACAACGTAAGGTTTGTTCTCTGCGGCCGGGAAGCACCGGTCACCGCGTGGCTGTCCGACTCCGGATGGCACAGCCTGTTCAAAAGTGTGCGCCTGGAATCGCTGGAACAGAGGGATGCGGCAGAGTTGCTGTCCCGTGCAGGCGTGACTACAGAGGATGCAAAATTTCTGTCCAGCATCTGCCATGGCCACCCTTTGGCGCTGACTCTGGCCGCTTCCATGCACCGGACGCAGCCGATTACATTGAAGTCCAGTGTGGCGCAAAGGGTGGTTGAGGAACTCGCCAGTTTGTTCCTTGCGGATATCACTGATACCCGGACACGCCAGACGCTGGAAGCAGCATCGGTTGTACGTCGCGTGACATTGCCGATTTTGCGTGCCCTGCTGCCGGATACATCCCCACAAGATGCGCAGGAGAGCCTTCGGACACTTCCATTCGTACAGCCCGACCGGGATGGGCTGCATATACATGACGCCGTCCGTGAGGCTGTCGCGGCAACATTGCGAGCCAATAATCCGCAGCAATATCGCTCTTACCGGCAGTCTGCCTGTCGTTATTTCATGAGTGAACTTCGGGACATTTCACCTTCCGAACTATGGCGGTACACCGCGGATCTGCTCTATCTTCTTGAGAACCCGGTAGTGCGGGAAGGGTTCTTCCCCAGCAGCACGCAGGAATATGTTGTGGAGCCGGCTCGAATCGAAGATGGATCCGCAATTCTAGACATCGTTGAGCGTCATGAGAGTTTGAATACCGCGAGCTATCTGAAGAGATGGTGGAGGGAAACGCCTGAAACATTCTCGGTGGTGCGCGACCAAAGGGGTTCCGTTGTGGGGTTCTATTGCATCTTTGACCCTGCGAATGTCCCTGGCCAGCTCTGTCGGGAAGATCCGGTAGTCCGCGCGTGGCTAGGTCATATGGATCAACGACCAATGCCGCGCCAGCAGCGTGCATTATTTCTCCGACGCTGGTTATCCACCACAACCGGGGAGGCCCCTTCTCCTGTTCAGGCAGCCTGCTGGGTCGACGTTAAGCGTAAATACCTGGAACTACGTCCGAATCTTCGGCGGGTGTATCTCGCGCTTGACAACCTGACGCCCTACGCCGCTGCAGCGCAAAAGCTCGGGTTCCGCGTCATAGAAGAGGCCAGCGGTAAAGATTATCAGTCGGCTATGCTCGACTTTGGCCCGTCGTCAGTAGATGGTTGGTTAGCCAGGCTCGTAGCTGCTGAGTTGGGCGTCGAAGAGGACGGTGTGCTCGACTATGCCGCTCGTGAACTGGTGTTGGATGGCAGACGAGTGGGCTTGAGCAGACTCGAGTTCGGCGTAATCGAATTTCTTTACCGGCGGCCTGGGGAGGCGGTCTCACGCAGTTCCTTGCTAACACATGTGTGGGAGCAGTGCTACGACGGAGGAGGAAATGTGGTGGACGTTGTGATTCGTTCTCTAAGGAAGAAGCTAGGCGAAAATGCTTCGTTCATTGAAACCGTTCACGGCGTCGGGTATCGCCTCCGTCGAGAGAATGCATCAAGAAAAACGATGTAACGTTCCTTCGAAATAACTACCGATTGCATCGGTAAACTGGGCGGTCTTCGACCGCTGAGTGGGGTAGCCGGTTAAAGCCATGCTCTGATACAAGTCCAACTGCAAATGATGGCGCTTCTCCACCCCATCGACGAAGACCTGTCGCTGGGACCCCGGTCGCGCTGTCTATGAGCGCATCTTCGGTGCGGGTCCTTCGTTCCTCGGCTACGCTCGGAATGACAATCCAAAATTTGTGTTCCGCTCAGGGACAAACTGCCGAGCGCGTATTG
>Ga0137415_10000846_pt1 | contig 29931 bp, 27 predicted proteins | sample CZODoug3_1_1_16f_FD_183082 | JGI IMG/M metagenome (GOLD analysis project Ga0137415, IMG submission 183082) | Vadose zone soil fungal communities from Angelo Coast Range Reserve, California, USA - CZODoug3_1_1_16fungal (Hybrid Assembly) | ecosystem: Environmental > Terrestrial > Soil > Vadose...
GTTTGAGAAACCGTCCCAGTTTAGCTGGGAGAGAAATAGCCGGACAGCTTCTTGGATCCTTTGACTCGGGACGCCCTTGATGAATGGCGCTAGAAGGATGTTGACGTGATCAAATATTTGCTCCCCGGATACTTGTCCTTCAGTTACTTGGGCTAATCGCAAGAGTGTCCCTAGAGCGCTCTCGAATGAGACAGGTGGTTGTGATCCGGGTAATCCCGATCGGAAGAAAGGGCGTGGGTCGTGTGAGAAGACACTGGGTTTGAGGGTCCACGATTCAGCGCCTTCTAGGTGGATTTGTCCCGAGAAATGTGCGTCGACCAGTGGTCTTGGGAGGCTATTGAGCAGGACGTACTCTTCGGTTACAGCTGCTCCCGCGGATGACTGTACCCAAGCTGAGTCGAGGTGTTTCTGCCCCGCCTCTTTCATAAGAACAGTTACGTCATTGACTGGGAGTCCAAGTCGGGTTAGCTTATGTCGGTATTCTTCGAGCTTTCTCTCGACAAGGATGGTATTGACAAGTTCGCGGACTAGAGGGGCGGTGAGGTAGGCTGTCCCGAACCGCAGAAGTCTCTCTTCAGCCTCTGACGCTATCTCGTCAGCTAGGCTCTGAGGCATACCCGCCTCAGTGACAAGTGATGAAGCGATTCTGGTCCGGTCAAATTCCTCTATCGTCATTTTCGAGGTTCGGACGAAGAGGCGGCCTCTCTTGACTGCGATCCATTCCTCCAAATCACGTGAGAATTCGACTAGAATCTTGCCGAGGTCTGTTATGCTGTACTTTTTCGTGCCTTTTTCGATCGCAACCAAGCCAGCTTTGCGGAGGGTTTTGAGGTGGTAGACGAACTTTCCAGCGTCCCGCACAGGGTCCAGCTTTGCCTCGTACATGATCTCAGTATACGGGAGAGGACCCTTGGAAACCAAGAGCTTGAGAATGTGGAGCCTAACCGGAGCAGAAGCAGCGTCCAGAACATCTGAACTGAAACGTTCGTAGGATCGCTGCAAAAAGAATCAGGGTCTCTCTTCCCTCACCCTGTTTAAAAAATTGTACTTGAACCACGCTTGGACCCTATGAAGATCCCGTTCAGTCATGAGGCCTGGGAACTAAGTAATATTGATGTGGCCCAGGACGACTATCTTCAGATTGGGCTCTGGCTTCTATCTGGTGCGGTAACGCGGCAGACAGTGCAAGTCTTCCAGCCTAACGTGTCGACGCTGAAAAGCTGATCTCCCCCGCAGTTAGTGCAGTACTGGTGGAATCCTCTGGGATGCCGCGGTTCTGATAGAGTCTCGGTCGATGTTGCCGTTCGCATGTTCGGGTCTTTCTTAGGAATGGGTTTCGTCAAACGCTTAAGGTAGTCTTTGCTGTACTTGAGTTTCGGCACACTTACCCAGCCTCTACAGGTAACTTCTAGGCTTTGAAGACTAGGTTCTGACCGACTTCAGTCGTCGCTTCGAGCCTCTATCCCCCAACTGTTCAAAGGCCCGTAGACGATAGGTGTGAGGTGATCGAAAGGCTAGGGTCCCAAGGTGGTCGATACTGGGGTTGGTTTTCGAGTTCCGATGAATATGACGAAGATTCCAACTAGGACGAGGAGGCCAGCTGCGCCGGCAATACCTAGAGCCGTGGTGTAGCTGATGTGCACGAACCGGGATAGAATTACGATCCCCCCGTTCTGTGCGTCGGGCTTGGCCATGTAAGCTCGGACTAAGCTTGTGATTGTTGCGAGTGCATAGAACCCCAAGAGGACGAGCACGACTCCAACGACAGTGAAGCTCTTCTTCAATATCAGATTCGAGTCCTTCTCTCTTTGGTCTTCCACTTTAGCCTGTCGAATCCGACGTTTATCGGAGCGTTCCAAGCATTTGGCTGGAAAAGACGCCGGATTCTTGTGTTTCTAATTGTCGATGTGTGGAGAGTCAACGCGACATAACAGTCACATTGGTTCCCGCACGAACGCCGCTAAGGAGACAAATTCTTGAAATCTTTCACGCCGCCTTTCAATACATACTGAAATAATTTGATAGCCTCAGGGACGAAACCCGATCAGGAAGCTCTCGAATCCTCTGTAGTCCGTGCAACATCGTCCCCCATGATGAACATGTTCTTGGAGTTTCTCGAAGTTCCAGGAAACGTCCTGCTCGTCCAAGGAGCACCTGGAACTGGAAAGACGACTCTCGCGTTTGAGATATTGAACGCTATTGGGGACTCGCATCGGGTCTACGCGTCCAGCAGGGTTTCACCAGTCAAATTGCGGATCCAGTTTCCTTGGATCGATGAGGTTATCGATTCAATGTCCGGAAGGTCCTCGAAGGCAGCCTGGAATGACCAATTCCACGACCTCCGAGGCTCTGATACGGACAGTGTCTTCTCGAAGATCGTACGGTTGAAACAGGCCAAACAGAAATCCATCCTCGTCGTAGATAGCTGGGAGGGAGCGTTGAGAAACGCTACGCCCGAAGGACGAAAAATGCTCGAGTCGGCCGTCATGTCAGAACTAGATCAGACAAAAGTAAGCGTGATTCTCGTCAGTGAGGCCGAACGAGCCGACAACCTCGGCTACCTAGTAGACGGAGTCGTAACCCTCGAACAGAACGAGCTAGAGGGAAGGAGAATCAGATCGCTCGGAATCGACAAGTTTAGAGGATTCAGAGTCCAGAGCCAACACTTTCCATTCTCTCTGGAAGAGGGAAGGTTCACCTTCTTGGACGAGGAATACGAAAACGGCCCACCGGCCATAGTGAGAAGTCCAGAGAAAGTTCCGCACACGGAAACCCACTTCTCCACGGGGAGTAGGGAGCTCGACCAGCTATTGGGAGGCGGAGTCCGGAGAGGCTCCTTCTTCATGATTGACACTGAGAGCAATGTTTCTCCGCAGTCGCTGAAGTTGTTGATCAACATGATCCGGTCTAATTTCGTTAGCCAGGGCGGGGCGTGCTTCAGCATCTCAACTGGGACCTTCAGCTCGGAGTCGTCGGCTGAGGCGCTGAGACCATACATAGGCGACAAGGCCCTGGCTGAGAGAGTTCGGATAGTCGAGTTCAACTCGCAGCTACCTTCGAAGCCCTGGAGACTGAAGTTGAGGGGCCAGCTAATGAGCGATCTCGCAGAGTTCTACAGAACATGGAACGCCTTGAAGGAGACGTCAACTGGTATGATGTTAACTATGAATTTTGACAAGCTCGTGCAGGTCTACGGGGAAGAGCTGACGCTTCCAGGCTTTACAGAGATAGGTGAAGGCCTGCGGGACGAAGGAGCCTTCAGCATTGGTATATCATCGCGTCCCACCAAGGTTCGTGATGAGTTTCTGAGACAAGCTGACTACCACGTGAAGGTCCAGAGCTGGAATGGTCATCTTCTGATATACGGTGTGAAGCCTTTCACGCATATTCATGGGGCAACGTTCAACTTCGACAAGGGATACCCGTCTCTCGACCTCATAGAGATTGTGTAGGCTCATTTCTACGGATTCGCTAGTGACAGGCTAGACCTTCGATTTGGTATAATCCCAAGTCGAGAAGTAGTGCGGGGTTATCTCAACTAGGACTTCTGAGCCCTTCCTTACTTCGTCTACCATGTTCGTCGCCATGCTGCTGTTGACATTGCCCAGATATTTCGCTACGATCTTCTCCGATAACGACAATGCCTTCCCTGCGTCCTTGACGATGATGGCGGTTCCTTTTCCCTTTACTCCCGTGTTGGGCATCGCGTCGGTATCGATCGAAAAGTAGACGGTCTTGTTATGTTTCAAGTTCCGGACTTTCACTGCGTCCTTGTAGCTCATGAAGTAGAGCTTGTTGGTAGCATAGTGGTACCATACTGGGTGTATGTTGGGTTCGCCCTTCGCGTTAGTGGTTCCGAGTCGGAGTGGTGTCTTGCTGTTGGCCAGAAATGTGTCAATCTCAGCCTGGTTCATTCCCGGAGCATTCGGCATCGCTTTGTGGATTTTGAGAGTTGCCAAGATACTCGAGGAAGTGTTCTAGTCCGTACTTTTCTCTTTGCCTTTGCTCTTCTTCCACAATCATTCCAGAGCCAGTCCTAGGGAAATTGACATTTTTGTTACTGGACTGGGACGCAGTAGAAAAAGTCGGGTCGCCTTTTCTATCCCCCTATAGCGCCTATACTACATGAGCGATCTGTCGTACAAGCTGGCTGAACTACGACCAGCCCTACGGCCCGTCGTCGAGTCGGCGGCCTGGGTAGCCAGCTTCGTCATCGCCAACGCCATAAGCCAAGAACCAGTATACTTCTTGATCCTCCTCCTCGTTCTCGGCTCAGACGTTCTCGACACCTCTGACAAGAGCAAAGGACTGTTCCGAGACTTCATTGCAGGAAGCATCAGCGCAATCCTAGCCATGGCTCTTAACGATCAATTAGGGCTCGCCGTTGGAGCCATAGTTGCCGTCACAGCAATTGGCAGGCTACTCCAGAAACTCGCCTAGAGGCCCATCAGCACAGAAACAGTCCTGAAGAGCTTACACTGAAGCTTTGGTTCCCACGAAGCGGAACAGCACTGGTCGAATCTCCCCGGAATCTATCAATAGTTGTTCCATTCTTTTGAACAAACTCGCAAGCGCATTCTCCCTCTTCCGATCAGGGATCCTCATATCGCTGAAAATATCCCAGCAATGGTAGCAGTGCCATGAGAGTCGCTCTTTGACGAAGCGTTGCTCGAGGGGCTGCCTCATCTCTTCAAATGTGTTGATGTGCTCCCTCCTCCGATACAGAGCATCGTTCATGATGCTGTCAATACCCTCCTTCGGATTCTCGGGAAGATGAGACGAATACCAGCCTGTTAGTTCTAGTGCTCGTCGGATTTGGTAGAGCCAAGTCGCACCTCTCCTATCTATTCTATCATACGCATACTCTAGACAGACTACTCTTCCTCCATTTTTCAATAAGCGGCAAGCTCTAAACAAGATATTCTTGGGGTGAGGAAGGTCATGGAGGACGCGGCTAAAGAGAACAACATCATATGTTCCTGAAATGTCGGACCATTTGTTGAAGTCCGCTACTTCGTAGCGTAGACTGCCACGAGTTTTACTGTAAGGGTCGGTTTCCATGGTCCGCCTGGCTATGCGGATGATCTTCTGATTCGGGTCTATCCCGACAACGTCATTGCCCCTCCGAGCCAGCTCTAGACTCATGAAGCCGGTCCCGCAACCAACTTCTAGAATCTTGAGATTTCGGCCACGAATGGAATCCTCTACTAGGCGAAAGTTATCGGCATATGTGAGTTCGATGAGATAGGGTTGCCTCCAAAGACTGTCCTTCATGAATGGCCAGGGCTTCAACCGACGCAGATCTGGCGTGAAGTCCAATGGGTATCGCGGCAAAGGCTCTGAGAAAATGGAGAACCAAATCTAAGAGCTTTTTCTAAGGGTAGCTTTTTCTCCGTCCCTTGACGGCAAACGTGTGTTTAACTCGCCAAATCGGCGTTTTCTAGCTCTTATTCTTTGCCGATCGGATGCTGTTGCAGGGGATAAGCATAAAACGGTATAGAGCTATCTCCGGTAGTCTAGAGATACCATGGGCAAAGTAATGATCTCTTTATCGTCCGAAGCGGAACAAATGGTTAGACAGGAAGTTGACAAGGTGTACTATGGTAGGACAGGAGGATTCAGCATCTTTTTTGAGCACCTAGTACGAACATACTTCAACGGACACAAGAAGACCCCATCCGACCATAAGCAAACAAGATAACGCGATCTCCTGCCAAGAAAGTACATCGAGCCAAATACGGCCAGTAACTCCAAGTCCGCGAATGCGGATTTAGACCCTTTAGTAAGGGCCGTAGCATAACGTAGTCCAGTGCGCCTGGCTCTGATAGAGGTCGAACCAAAGCATTTTGAATCATTGAGTTCAGGGAACCCGGTAGGGGCGGTGGTCCAGACCACCCACCTGTGGGGACAACTTGGTCTAAGAGAGCTGGTAGGCAACTACCGGTTCGGGCACATACTGGTCTCGGGCACCAGTGATCGTGGGTTCAAATCCCACCCGCCCCACCATAGATGCGAACCCACTCAAGTACGAAGAGCTAACTCCATTGATAGCATGTCCCCCGATACTTGTAAAAACCGTCGGAAATCATTTGGAATTGCAGGCGAAACCGCGTCTCAAGCCCGCGAATCAACTCGGTTTCTCTTGGGCGGTATCGACGGATAAATTGATATGAAACGAGCGTTGCCTTGCAAATTTGATGAGACCACGCAGGAAGGCTGTTGCGTCTACCGTTATTACGTGCATAATAGTATCGTTGATGACTGCTCTTCCAGACAACGTCTCTGTCCACGCAGTGCGCACGGGCACTGTCTGCTTCTCCAACACTGCAACTTCTTGCCCTCCTGTGGTCACTAGGCTATCTGGAAACTCTTTGTTGGTGTCAGCTCTCAACTTTACAGGGAAGGTTGGGTCCCAACTGGTCGTAAGAGTCGTCATCCAGGGTTCGGCGCCCTTTGATTATTTCAACATCCAAGTGGACACTGCATCTCCTTGTTGCGTTCAAGCACTCAGCCCAGTGAGCGTGGACCTTAACGGTACCGTACTTCCAGGGCCCATCTCCGAATCCATCTGTATCAGGGGCACAGCCACCACAACAAATACCACGTGCGCAAGTTGGGCACCAAATAGCCATGAAGCGGTCCAGGTGATCGCGAGCGGTGGCACTACCAGCGGTCCCGCTACGAGCGGACTGTTGTTTACCATAACTTACGACATACTGGCCAGGACCACCGACACTAACTTACTATTTGAAAACAACGTCACACCACTCGGTCATAGTTGCGCTTGCGTCCACATACTAGATTCTAAGGGGAACAATCTGCCTGAAAACTTGGAGATCAGCATTTTCGAGAACTTCCTCTTTGGTGACGTCAACGGGGACTGTGTCGTCAATGTTGTCGATCTGGCCCTCGTTGCTTTGGCGTTTGATTCGACCTCCAGTTCCTCCAATTGGAACCCCAGCGCTGATGTAAACAACGATGGGGTTGTCAACCTACTCGACCTGACTCTTGTCGGATTGAACCTCGGCAAAATCTGCACCTAGCCGCGATGGCGATTCGGAGAGCATAGTTCCCTTTCTGTGAAGCCAGTTGTAGAAGTATCGACGTCATTGTCAGACACTGGTGAGCGTTCGTCTCTGAAGGGGCGAACATTGCGAGTTCAAGAACCCGTCGAGAAATCTCGTAAGCCTGAAAATTCCCACTAGCCCCTTTCGAATCACTGGCAACTAACTAGTAAAACCACTAAATAGCTCGAATCGTCGGGGTGACCGGCATCAAGTGTGATGAACGTTGCCTGAAGATCGCGCCATCGAGACTCACGACCTTTCGAAGAAGTATGGTGATAGGCTCGCGGTCGACCGGCTGAACCTCACCGTCGCCTCCAAACAAGTTCACGGTTTTCTCGGTCCGAACGGAGCAGGCAAGTCCACAACGATCAAGATGATGGTCGGACTGCTTCGGCCCACATCCGGAAGTCTCAGCATGTTTGGGCAAGGGGTCAGTGGCGACAATCCCAAGGTCCGTCGCCGGATAGGCTACATGCCGGAACTACCACGTTTTCCAAAACACCTCTCCGGGGTAGAACTGCTCGATGTCTACGGACGCATGTATGGAATGTCGAAGACGGAGCGGCAGAGTAGGATAACGGAGCTGATCAAAATGGTCGGGCTCGAAGGTCGTGGCAAAGATAGAATCGGAAAATACAGCAAGGGGATGCAGCAGCGGATCGGAATCGCTCAGGCGCTGATCAGCGACCCTGAACTTGTGGTCTTGGACGAGCCGAGCATAGGTCTCGACCCGGTGGGGATGGTCGAGGTCAGGAACATGGTCAAGGATATTGTCAAGTCCGGAACAACAGTCTTCTTCTCGTCACACCTCCTCGCAGAGGTGCAGCAGGTCTGCGACCACGTGACCGTGATCCATCTCGGTGTCATGCGCTATTCCGGGACGCTAGAGGGCATCTCCAGCAATGTGATTGCGCACCGCAGGATTGTCATCGAACTCGAGAAGCCTCTTGACGCGGTCCTCACCGCCTTGAAGACGATGAAGTTCGCAACTGTCGAGGCGAACATGAATACTTACACGCTTCACTTGGACACGCGCGATGACGTGAGGGCGCAAGTCTCGCGTGCGGTAACGGGAGCAGGAGGAATTATTCTAAGGATGCAGGAGGAGGGAGGAGGACTCGAGGATGCGTTCCTCAGCCTGGTTGGCAAGGAGGGAATGGCATAGTGGGACAGAAAGCCCGGGCCGGGACCCTTGCCGCATTTATCGCCCTTCTCTACTATGAATTCCTCTGGAATATTCGGAAGAAGAAGATCATCGCCATCTTCATTATCGTCTTCGCCATCGCGACCGTTCAGCTTGCCTTTGCCCCTATAGCTGACGCCTTTGCGAACCCGCCGCAGACCCTCCAGGCAAACCCAACGTTCGTCTTCAATGGAATCGCAACCCTCACTGGAATTTTTCTCTTCCTTGTGGGTGTAGCTACGACGATGAACACTGTGTCAGGCGAGTTTGAGTCTGGAACAATAGTTCCATTATTGACGAAGCCTGTTTCGAAGACGCTCGTCTTCGCCGGAAAGATCGTCGCTGCAGTGATAACGCTCCTTGCTGCCTACGCGTTCCTCGTCACCTACATAACGCTCGGCGGCACTCTGATCTATGGCCCACAAAACAACTTGAACGTCGTTCCCCTAGGGATCCTGGGCCTCACCATCGGGAGCATGGTCTGGGCCTCGATAGCCCTGACCCTTGGCACCCTCTCCAAGAACTCTGTTCTAGCGGCCCTCGGATCATTCGGTTTCTACATCGGCATCACGATAGCCGGCTCGCTCATCGCAGCCTTTCTTGGCGCGTCTACTATCCTGTTCTACGCTCCAGGAAGCGGCGCTCAGGGAACCACTGGGTCATGCGAAGGAGTGACGCGTGGCGGAGGCGAAAGCTTCAGCACCGGAACCGACGGGCTCGCCTCAATGCTCATGCAGTGGGTCCTCAACCCGGGACAGGTTTTGAACTTCTGCGGCCTCCAATTCCGCGCGGCTGGAGCCCCAACCGGGACCCTGCTCTCCTCAGACACCTTCGCAAACGTCGCGTTCAGGGACCTCTGGGTCTCTCTAGTCTACGTCGCCGGGCTATTGCTTCTCAGCTGGTTCGCATTTCGCCGATCCCAGATAGTAGAATCCTAGAAACCAGATCGTTGAGTTCACGAAATTCAACTGCTCTTGAGCGCATGCCTCAGAAGATTCATCTGTTCCTCAATCTCCAATCTCGATGGTGCTGGCCTGAGACCTCTTTCTCTGGACTTCACAATATCCCATCCTTCACACTTGCCTTTCAAGGATGAGGTTCTGGGCACCAAGTGCCAGTGAAGATGCCACTCCGCTCTTTCTACAAGCGTTGACTCGCCCAACCGAACGAGATAGACAATCTCAATCTTGTCATCGGCATGCGACGCGTTGTAAGTTGTGACCAATGCATTTTCAAGTCTTTGAACCATAATCCCGAACTCTTTCGATTCATTGATAGTCATTTCGGACATGCGCATACGGTGTTGGATTGGTTGGACGACCAGCCATCCGAGAAACCTCTCCTCATTGTTAGAGTAATGGTTTACCATCCAATGCAATCCAAGCGATATCACTCCACCATCGACATCGTTCATTCCCGCGGCTCTTCGACAGCCCTTGCAATACTCTTGTCCAGTCATGTCTCGCGCCCTTCTTGGTTGGCCAAGCACGGTCACGCAACTTATCGATCAGGATTCAAAGTTTAAAGGAACGATAGGCTCTCAAACGCTCCGAGCGTCTGTTCGTTTTGACGAGTACTATTCTTCCACGTTCAGCCGACTACGAGGTCAAGCTGACACCGGAACACGAGACCCTCCGGAAAACCATCCGTGATTTTGCCGAGAAACAGATCCGACCGATAGCGGGGGAGATTGATCGGAAGAACCACATTCCTCGAGATCTTCTCAACCAGATTGCAAAGCTCGGCGTGACCGCAATCACCTACAAGGAAGAGTATGGAGGGCTAGGAGCTGACCTACTGTCGATGGTTATCGCGATTGAGGAATTAGCCCGTGTCTCCGCTGCCTGTTCAACAGTTTTCGTTGCTAGTCATCTTGTTTCTGAGCCATTGAACGAGTGGGGGACAGAGGAGCAGAAGAAACGCTACCTCATCCCGATGGTCGCGGGCGAGAAGATCGGGGCTCACGCGATGACCGAGCCAGGCGCCGGATCAGATGTAGCAGGGATCAAGTCCACAGCGAAACTTCACGGGACCCACTGGGAGATATCTGGCCGAAAGACATTCATCACGAACGGTGAGATCGCGGACCTCTACTTGGTTTTTGCTAGGACCAGTCCGTCTCCCAGTCGACAGGAGAGACACAAGGGTCTCAGCGCGTTTCTAGTCGAGAGAGGAACCGAAGGATTCCAGGTAGCAAGCAAGATTGAGACGACCGGGTTGCGTGGCTCGCAACCGTCCGAGCTAGTCCTTGACCATGTGAAGGTTCCGAAGGACAATTTACTGGGGAAAGAGGGTGATGGCTTCTATGTTGGAGTGAAGACCTACGACCGTGGCAGGATCGATGTCGCAGCACAGGGCGTGGGAATCTGTCAGGCCGCGTACGAGGCGGCTGTAAGTTACGCTCAGACTCGGACCAGTTTTGAAAAGCCGTTGATCGAGTTTCAACAGGTGCAGTACAAGCTGGCGGAGATGGCTATGGGGTTGCACACGGCGCGACTTTTGACCTATTGGGCTGCGTCTCTGAAGGATCAGGGAAAGGACTTCGTCAAAGCCTCGTCAATTGCGAAGGTAACCTCAACTGAGGCGGCGGAAAAGCTGGCGTTGCTAGCGATGATGATACACGGCGGCTACGGCGTCGCAACAGAGTATCCGGTCGAACGGTTCCTGCGAGACTCACAGATTATCAAGACATATGAGGGAACAAACGATATTCAGCGCTTGACGATTGCGAAGCAGTTGCTGCGGGAACTCAAAACATAGATCCAAGACACCCGTCAGATTCAAGTCCGCAATTTCTCAATTTCAAGTCCAACGGCTTCAGCCTCCAGGGTCCTAAGCGGGTCCCGCTCATTCGCGATTCGTCTCACCGAAACTCTGTTTGTCCGATAAACTCATTAGGAGCATGTGGCTCAGGCCATTTTTCCCCAATGGGTAGACCTTACCCGACGTTTCGAATTCTTGAGGACGGGCGTAGTCTACGCAACGGTTTCCGCTTCAACATCTCCGAAATAGAGAGAGAAGTTGGTGAAACCGGTTGAAAACTAGACAGGTATCAAACGCCCTCATCGCAATAGTTCTGATTACGACAAGCGCTCTGCTCGTAGGTGCGCCCCTTCCTCTAGCCAGGGGTCATCTGGGACTGGTCAAAGCATACGGCCCTGGCGCGGGAACCGCCCAGCCCTACGAGCCCGTCGGCCCCTGGATCGACGGAATACAGATTCCTCAGTTCCTTTTCAACCAGAATAACGAGTGGTCCGCGTTGAAGGCCGGTACCATTGACTTGTACGACTGGCCTCTCTCACCAAGCCAGATCTCAGAATACAACTTGAACCCTTGTATTGCTGCTCCTGACTCGCCACTAGGCATCGCTCCGTGCGGTGCTGGCCAAGCTCCGATCCAGCACGAGATAGCTCTCTTGCCAGTCCAAGCCTTGAACAAGTACCAGATCGATATGCAGAACGCTGCGTTTCCAACCAACCTTTTGGCCTTCCGCCAGGCTGTAGCCTACGCTACAGACAAAGAATCTTTCATCAGGAACACCTTGGCTATCCGGGGGGCTCCAAATTATGGGATCGTTGGCTGTCCAGCCCTCTGCAGTCCGGACAGCGGCCTCTGGGCCGAGCCACATCTGAATGAACTGGGCCTTTCATGTACTTCCGTTGCTGGAACACCCATGCCATATGGCTGTGGCAGTCCCAACCGGTTCGCGATTGCTAATGTGATCCTTGACGCTGCGGGCCTCGTGAGAGCTACAACAGCCAACTGTGGAACCAACACCCTGTGTCAGTCAATTGCCTCCTCGACAGCTACTCTGCCTGGAGGTCCATTCCGGGTAGACCTCGCGCTAGGTTGCGCCAGCAGGGTTGTTCCCACCGGTGGAGGCTCTCTCATTACAGTCAACGATTGTGGAGCAGCTCTCCAGCCGGTCTTCTACGTCCGAATCGATGACACGAACAGGGAGTCTCTTGGACTCCAGGTACGGGATGCGCTTCAGCTGCAGCTCGGCATTGATATGGATGCAGCTAGTTGTTTCACCTCATGCTACACGGGTGATTTTCAGAACTTCTTCAATGGGTGCGGTGGCCGACGGCTCTGCTTTACGCAAGTCTTTGGCAATTCTGCCTACAATCTCTTTACCGGTAGCTGGTTCCTTGGTCGTGACCCTACGTACATCGATGACCTCTACGATTCTAGGTTCATAGGCCCCTTCCTAACCAATTATCCCAACTATAACGACCCCACCTTCGACACCTATGCTCGAGGACTAAGGACCGCTCAGGCCGGTCCGTCAAGCGACCCCTTCGCCAACGCCCGGGCCTTTGCGTACGCGGCTGAACTGGAGTTCAATGCCACCATCCCTGTCGTAGATGTCTGGACCGACACCGCCCCCCACGCCATCCGGATTGTACACAAAGACCTCGACCCAGTCCTCAACGGACTAAGCTGGGAAGGATTCCAGAACCAGGTAGGGGTCGGTCCTCACAGTGGCTTCTCTTGGCTAAACGTCCACCTTGTCGGTGCACCGCTTCACGACCCGAATCATCCAGTGTTCCTAAAGTGGGGATGGAAGACCGACCTCTTGGACTCGCCGAACCCTGTTGACAGCAGCTTTCCCTGGGACTCTTTCGCGGACGGTCTGACCTATGACAAGTTGAACAATCTCGCCACTGATGATGTCGCCTTCACCGGCGATCTGCCTTGGACGGCAAGCCTACCCGCTCTAAGTATTGTCAGTGCTAGTGCTCACTTCCCCAACGGGGATGTCTGTACGCCTGACGCTCCTGCAAACGTCTGTTCAGTCCTCAGCTACCGATTGAGGCCAGACTTGACCTTCGCCGCGTCACTGGACGGTAACACCGCCTCGATTCCAGTGACCGCTAACGATATCCGCTTTAGCATTCTCGACTCGAGGAGTAGTCCCACTAGCTCTCTCACTCCTCACTATGTTCATGTCCAGGACGTGGTGGTGAACAGCCCTACAAGTTTTGATGTGTACGAGCGGACGGCCGCGGTGTGGGACCGGCACGATCTCGGCGCTACACCAATTCTCTCAGTTCAGCACTGGTGCCAGGAAGCACATGACTCCTGGCCTGGAACAACTCTGGCCAACTGTCTCGCAGCCCCTACAAGCAGCGGCTTTGCAGGCCTTGGATGGCCTGATGCGGGAGTAAACGTCCTCTCCAGCACCAGCGGTCATCAGCTTTCCGGCCCGGCGGTCGGGGTCGATCTTGGCTCGAACGTTTTCGTCTACGATTCTGAGGTCTCCTTCCCAGCCAACGCCCCCAATGGCCCGATACTCTACAGGCTGCGTCAGACCCCGGGACTATCACTGCCGCCTGGTAGTGCTACCTGTCAACCGACGGGAACCGGATGTGGGTATTCCAACCCGACGGCGCCGAGCGATGCCTACTTCACCAACGTCCTCGGCGCAACCTCGGCTGGTCTCAGCATCGGTGGATGGCACAAGTTCCATCTTGCGGGTAACATCAACTGGTACTGTACGGCGACGACTCCACAGCCATGCTCTGCAGGAATAACCGCGGAGATGGCGCCGCTACCGGCGCCTGACATGGCGATCAACGTCGTCGACCTAGCTATAGTCGCGGTCCACTTTGGCGAGAGCCCAGGACTTGGAGGACCATATGGAAACACGGCGTGGGATATCACCGGACCAAGTGGGACACCTGACGGAACAGTGAACATATTCGATCTGACCAGGGTTGCCCAACACTTCGGACAGAGCTATCTGGGCGGAACCGACGCGGGCGGCGGAACGGTGGGCACATTGCCTGGATGGATATACGAGTCCATACCGGGAGCCTGAAAAAGGCTACTAAAGACCACAGACAACCCCGTTTCTTTTCATCAACTAGATCTGAAAATATCGTGCGCGACGCCTTGGCTCGCGGTCTTACAGGAAACCTTACGTCTAGGGCGAATTGGTAGCCATGGGAAGCCTGTAATAGTGCACAACCGATTTTGCAACATTTCTCGCGGACCGTTTCGTGGTGTCGATGCTCAAGCTCTTGAGAAATGGGATTGCCGAGTCGAGATTGTATCTTCGGAACAGGTCGCTCAGCATCTTCTCGGTATTGACTTTTCCCATTCTTTTCCTCTGACTCGCCTTGACACGCCTAACCAATTCTTCTCGGTCGCAGTAAAGCCGAACAAATTGCACTTGCCCTCCATGCGCTCTGATCCTTTGGACGACTTGATTTACAAACCGGTCGTCCTCCTCGCCTTTGCTGTAGACAAAGGTGAAAATTGTGTCAATTCCTTCTCTTGCGGCCGCCTCTAACATTTCCAGTCGATACTTGCCGGTAAGGCGCCAGAAAGTCTTTGTTCCAAATTCGAAGATAGACTGGACAAACTGGATCGAGACATGATTGTGAAAAAGCTTGAACCCTGTAAGCTTTGCCAATTCGGTTGCGACGGTCAACTTGCCTGATGCTGGGGGTCCGTAGATGAAGACAAGTTTCATTCTAAAGACGTTATTCCCTCGGTTGAAATAAATAGCGGCTAGAGTCCTGACATGAGCAGTTGAGTTTTGAGGTTCATTCTCTCGGGTCTCGGAAACTGGTACAATGGATGGAGTTTAACTGATCAAGCAGTTCAGCTCGCTGACAAGCTCGGATTCTGGGGCGCGGTTATCCCCGACCATTACATGTGGGCTGAGGCCTATGGGCAACAGCAGAAGGATTCGACTGTAGAAAGCTGGGTAGCCCTCACTTACCTCGCAGCCAAGACCCAGAAGGTCAAGCTTGGAACAATCGTCACCCCGATCCCATTCCGTCCGCCTGCAATGCTGGCCAAGATGGTGTCCACAATGGACGTCCTGTCATCGGGACGCGCAGTTCTCGGCGTCGGGGCCGGATGGTCACAGACAGAATTTGAAGGCTACAGTACATGGGACGATCCGAAGACACGGGTCGACAAAACACAGGAGGGCGTTGAGCTGATTCTCCAGCTATGGGAGAAACCTCAGGTCGATTTCAAAGGGAAATATTACCACGCGATGGGTGCGATTCTAGATCCCAAACCCGTCCAGAAACCCCACCCGCCCCTGATGTTCGGAGGCGTTGGCACCAGAATGCTAAGGCTTGCAGGCCAGTACGCGGACATCTGCCATGTCCCACCATGGGTCCATGTCCCCACGGAGAAGGCGCGTTTGATCGTCAAACAGGAAGCGCGAAGATTCCATCGAGAGGATAAGATTGAGTTTGCAGCAGGGTCGGTCGCCAACCGTGACCAGCAGAAGTTCGACTTGAAAACTGTAGTTCAGGATATTGAGAAGGCGGCAAAAGACGGAGCACTATACTACATAGCGCCTCTCCATCGCAGTGGCTATCTTGACAACCTCAAAGAATTCGCGAAGAACATCATCCCCTCATATTCAGGGCTAGACTAGAATTATCACGCTGGTCTCCGCCTAAGGGCTCGGCGTTCTTTTTCTCACTAGAGGGTCTGCTTTCACGATGCCCAACATCAATGCTCCAGTAAAAGCACGCTAACATGCACTCCATATTTACTCACGGAACCGAGGTGTATGGATTACCCTGGGGGAAATTGTAGCCTGCAGATTCCCAAAGAGGCGAAGGATGCTGTTCGAGCGTGGAATATCGGTCGAGTAGAAAATTGTAGATATGTCAGACAAGGCGAGGTCAACCACAACTTCTTCATCAGGACGTCCAAGGGAAAATATGTTCTGCGGCAGGCGGCCCACCACAGAACCTCCGCTGAACTGGAGTTCGAACTATCCTATCTTAACTATCTCAGAGACGCAAATTTTCCTTACAGGATACCTGCAGCCATTCCGACTACTAATGGTGAGCTATTCATCGCCCTTCAAGGCCGCTTCTACTGGCTCTACGAGTTTCTCGAAGGCACTTTCGTCGAGACACTCAACAAGTCGCGTCTCACTCAGCTTGCAAGAATGATGGCAACCTACCACCTGTTGATAGAAAAATCACACCTTAACAATGGAAAACCCCACTCAGATCTGTTCAACAGAACCCCCGTGTTGAAGGAGATTGGAGATTACCGGGCGGAGATCCTTCGCAGGAATCGAGCCAACCGAGCCGATGCTGCGTTTGTGAAGGAGTCTAAGATATTAGAGCCAATGCTGCGGGGTCTGGATGAAAGCCCATACTCGAACATGAAACGGTACCCGATTCATGGAGACATCAATCCGCAAAATCTGATCTGGAAAAATGGCGTGCTCGTCGGACTGCTTGACTTCGAAAATGTTAGCACGACGAACGGACCAACTATCAGGGACATCTCACAATGCTACAACACTGCATTTAGAGACGCTAAGGTCAAGTATCGACTGGACCTAAATCTGGCAAAACAATTTCTGACGTACTACAAGCAATATCATCTTATGTCCGACAAGGAGGTCCGGCATTAGACGGACCTAATGGTCGCAAATTTCATTGAGGATTTTGTCTACGCGTTTTGGATGTTAAGGAACGATCCTGAAAGGGCGAGGGGATACAGGCTTGCCCTGTATTCGAGAGCGGCGCAGTGGAGCCATTCCAACAGAGAGAGAATTGCTCGGGCTCTTCTAAGCTAAGTGCGCTGGGATAATCTATCAAGTTCTGACAAGTTTCTCGCACTATTTGCCGCCTGATAAGCGAGAGTTACAATCTTCTCATATCGGCGGGTTCCAGGGATGGCTGCCGAGTGAGAAACCAGATCCCCGGGAGTATCGATCGGGTGAAATGAGGCTACGGACTGGAATACGCGTGCTGGACGATATGCTGAGCGGAGGCTTCTTACCTGGAGACGCAGTACTGCTTGCTGGTGGAGCTGGTACAGGGAAAACGACCCTGGCGCTCCAGCACCTAGTGAACGGGGCGACCCAGTTCGGAGAAAACGGGGTCTACGTGACCTTCGAACAGTTACCTGCACAAGTCTATCGGGATGGTGTAAGCTTCGGATGGGACTTACGTAAGCTGGAAGACGAGAACAAGTTTCGGTTGATCTGCACATCTCCCCAGCTTCTCCTGGAGACCGGTGGGGGAGAGAGTCTCCTCTCTGAGCCGATCAGAGAGGTGCGTCCGCAGAGGATTGTGATTGACAGCCTCAGCCATCTCGCTATGTACACGGACCGCGACGAGCTGAGGAGAGAGCTCTACCGGTTGATTATGCTGCTCAAAGCTAGGGGCTTGAGTTCTATTCTCATCTGGGAGAGCAGTGACTCGTGGGGTTACTCCTCATCATTATCGGATGGGGGCATCAGCTTCCTAGTGGACTGCGTTCTCCTTCTCAAGCCAGTAGAGATAGAGTCCTCGGTCCGAAAGGCGATGTTTGTCCTGAAGATGCGGGGCAGCGACCATGACAAGAGTTTGAGGCAGTACGAGATTACCTCACATGGCGTCGAGGTCTCTGCACCCTTCTCGGATTACGAGGGTCTCCTGACTGGAAGTCCAAGGAGGTCCATTACCGAACAGGCGGCGAGTAACTGGGCGATGGCCTTTGCCAAGAACAAACAGAAACATTCCTGAACCAAAGTCAATCGGGCAAGTTGGACAGACTTCGGGAACGATTCCCCCGCCGTGGAAGCCCAGCCTAATCGTCGCCGTTCCTCTCCCCTTGGTAATAGTTTCTGTAGTTGTGTTCAACATCGTCCTGCCGCCTCCAGCACAGTTTAGCAAGGTGTTAGCGTTTGAGCCCCCGTTCCTGAATGCGATCCTGTACACTGTCTTCCTCGCCTTCACATCGTTCATGGTCGGGTACATTTCCTTCAAGAGTTACATACAAAACGGCTGGACATTTCTAGTCCTCTTAGGGAGTGGAGCGCTCGCCTGGGGCTCAACCTCACTGCTTTCAGGTTGGCTGACAAATCTCCCCAGCGGACCGAACCCTGCAATAACAATATCGAACACCGGCGCGCTTGTCGCGTCCATTTTCCACGTGATTAGTGGCACTTGGTCCCGCGGGCCTTCTCCGCAAAAGAGCCCGAAGATTCGCAGATCAATAATCATCCTCGCCTACGGAGGGGTTCTCGGCTTCACAGCATTGTACACTGCGGCGGCGCTGGAGGGGATGACTCCGCTCTTCTTCGTTCCTGGAGCTGGCCAGACACCTCTACGCATGGCTGTTCTTGGAAGCGCTGCCACTCTATTCGCTGTATCATCGATCCTCTTTGCCCGGCGATATTTCTCTTCGCGGTCGAGGTCAAGCACACTCTATTGGTATTTTCTGGCTCTCGCATTGACCGGGGTGGGACTTGCCGCGGTCTTCTTCGGAAGAGCTCCTGGCGATCCTATCTCGTGGACCGGAAGGACTGCAATGTTCCTCGGAGGAACGTACTTCCTCAAAGCGGTTCATACAGCCTTCAAAGGAACAGGCGTACATTAGGCGGCCTAGAAAACTTAGAAACCTCGAGACCGCCGATCCTATCGCGACCAGTGGGCACACGTGAAGATATGCGTCATCTCTGATACTCACACCGACTCAATTGACAATCTGCCGAGGCGGGTCCTCGACGAGCTGTCGGGCGCTGATATGATAATTCATGCCGGGGACTTCACGGCTAAACGGCTAGTTGACGAGTTGCGCAAAATCGGCTCCTTCAAAGGTGTCTACGGCAATATTGACGGGCCAGATGTAAGGAAGGAATTGCCAGCAATTGACATCGTTCAAGCAGGGGATTTCAAGATCGGCGTCAACCATCCAGCTGAGGGAGGCTCTCCCCACACCTTGGAGCAGAGGCTGTGGCCCAAGTTCCCTGGGGTCCAGGCCATTATCCATGGACACAGTCACCAGACGAAGAACGATTTCCGAGAAGGTGTACTCTGGTTCAACCCCGGCAGCGCCACAGGAACATTTCCCGCTAGGCAGAAAACCTACGGCATCCTAACAATCGACAAAGAGATTCGTGGAGAAATCATTAGATTCTGACATCACTCACCATGCACGGCGATTCCGTGAACCAACGTCTAACCGAAGGGGGAAGTTGAAATCCGAGATGCTGAAAGCGAAACGAGGTAGCTAGAGCAATCACACGCTATACAGAAATAGGTGTAACTTGACATAGAAATCTAGCTCATTAATTGTATTTAATGTGTCGAATCTCGATAATATCGTGTTTTGAAATGTTCTAGAATAGATAGTTACTTTATTTGCTCAAGTGAGAGGCGAGTGGAATCTACGGGGGTCAACACGAAAAGCTTAGTGGTTAGGCTCGACGTTGTTTTGCTTCTAGCTCTCACGGTTGCACTGTTCGTTCGCGTAGGTCCAGTAGGTGCAACGGGTGCCACACCCACGTATGTTCTTGGAGTCTCTAACCCCCTAGACCCGTTGATACCGGATCTGCAAAGCCTGACATCCCAAGTCACGCTTCTACCATCGGTCTCGGGCTTGGCCTCCATCAGCGGGAACTCGATTCTGTTCGTTGATGGATCATGGCTGGCAACAGCATCGTCGCTAGACCCAACTGTGCTCTCATCGGTTGTGCAGACGGTGTTGTCTGGGGTTCCGACAGTTGTTGTCAGGGGGAATCCTGCTATCCTCGAGAACGCTGTTTCGGGGCTGATGCGGTTTCCTACTCCAAATCTTCCCCTGATCTCCGATGGGGTACAAATTAGAGGCGCCCTCGCAGACGGAACAAGACAGGCCACATCCCTCAAGGTGATTGCTGGGTTCGACTACGCGATCGGTACGGAGTTTCACTGGGCACAGCAGCAGCTAGCCCAGGCTAGCGTGCCGATTACGTTAGCACCCCTGAGCTCTTCAAGCCGGTCCTCCGGACCAGCCATCGTATCTCAGGACAGTTCGACTGCTCCAGCGCCGTCCTGGTCTTTTGTGATCAAGGTAACAACCGATACAGGTGACTACTTCAAACCCTACGGAAGGGTCGCAACGACCTTCACAGTGTTCCGACTCGAGAATTCTGGAAGTGGAAGTTTCAAGTGGTACAATTTCTTCTTCAACCAAACCCTCCAGCCGGGAATCCAGGTCTACGGCAGCGCGTATAGAAACTACCTTGAACAGAGCTACGTCCAGATGAACAACCGGACGTCAAACCTCCTCACCGATCATGGGCCGGCAGCCCTGTCAAACGCTGGGCCGACGGTCGTGACCTATAGCATCGGGACCCAGGCCGGAGTGTTGAGTGCGGCTGTCACCTCAAACCAGACCATGACCTATTTCCTGAAGAACACGAACGTCACCGACACGAGCAGTGGCTCAAGTGTGAGCTGGGTTCACTCGATCAATGGTCAGACCAGTGTGGGGAAGCTTACCATTCAGATCATACCGGGCTGGACGGACAGAGTGATGGCAGGCTCCCCTGTTGATTTGCAAGGAAGCTTCACAACCACCTTCGCCAGTTTCAACGGAGGCATGGTAACTGATACGCAGTCTACCTACGTGCAGTTCTCCGCTTACGGTGGCTGAAAAAATAGCCCTTCCAACCCCTCTTTTTTCCCTGCCTTCTCTATGAGAAGGTCCACTGTTAAGTGGGGAAATGTAGCTCTTTTCGGCCGACATCCCCGGGCTGGGTTCGCCTTGCGATTGATCATGGCATGGGACACGTTACTATCGGCTCGGTTCTCGGAGCTGCCATATGCCGAACCCTCCGACGGTCTCGTCTGTTTCAACTGGATTGTACCATTTCTTTCTAGTTCCGACCAAGGCGCGGAGTCTCCATTTCAGGGATTTTGAGGCCCGGCCGGTTGCAAGCAGAATCCGGTCCAGCTTTTCGACTAACTCGGTTGATTCTTGCTGGGAGAGAATGGTCATGTCTTTCAGGTATTCTCTTATCCTGTGGAGGTTGGTGGTTACGGTGTGCCAGAAACCCCAGTCTCTTGACAGTACGCGGGCGAGTCTGTCGGTGCTAATAGTTTCCGGTTCTTCCTTCTCGCTTAAGGCGTGCGCCTTTAGAATGAGTAATGTGTCGAGCAAATCCTTCCGGCTGAACGAGACGATCTGGAGCTTCTCCAGCAGAAGGTCGCTGAGAGGTATCGATATCGGGTCAATTTCCAGCCGACCACGGAAGCTTATGGGATGGTTTGCGGCCTTCAGTTTGTCCCAGAAGACATCGATATAGAACCAACCTTTAGGGTGAAAGTAGATCTGCCTCTGACTTGCTGATGTAGACATGGTGGAGGGACGTTTAGAGTAGCCGAAGGATTCCATGACCTTCCTCACCCCGTCGCGAGACTTGTAGTAGGTGGCGAAGTCAATGTCACTGTACTCTTGACCTGGCTCAGCGGACCTGCCCAGCCGATTCGCGAACTCTTCCTCGTTGAGGCTGTGAACCTTAATCGCAAGGCCCCCCAGCATTTTCAGCGAAACCTTCGCTTCTGAGGCGGCTCTGAGAATTGTCAAGGCTTCGTCTATGAATACGTGAGTGGGAACCTTACCACCCCACTCGGCAGGCATCTCAACTGGTCTCGTAGGAGCCATAGATCTATTCGATCTATAGGATGACCACAAAACATCTTTCTAAAGCATCGGATTAGTTTTCGACACCTGCATGCGCTATTAAGCTCTCCAATCGATCCGTCCCAACGTGTCAGGACATTGGTTCCGAGAATCAGGCTAGAAGTCAGCAGTCTTGTGAACGAGTTCTGTCACGTCTCGGTTCTCTACTCGGACTGCCTGCCACTCGAACTGTCATCTGGTATGCTTGGGAACAAAGTCTACGCCTCTCGGAACTCTCAGCTGAGACAGAATAATATCCTTCGCGAATTTCAAAGAGCACCCATCTCGTCGCGCTCCTGGTATTCTTTCGCAAGAGACTTGATGAGGGCCAGAGATTTGAAGGAAATGGTGTCGGGCTGGAAGGGGCGTGAGCCGATGACTGATGTGTTTCTGAACATCTTGTCCCAAGGGTCAAACGGTTGGGCGCAAATATGGGACCTGGCCCGACCAAGGCTGGAGGGATACAAGCAAAAATTTGAATCCGAGTGGAATCCGATAAGCGATTCAGTGTTATCCCGTCTATCTCAACTTGCTAAGGTTGAATGGATGACCGATGAGATTCGCGTCCATTTTGTGGACTGTCTAAACGGCGGATTCGCTTGGCACGACAGTATCGCCTTCGCTACTTTGCCCGATGTCGAAGTCCAGAAGAAATTCCTATCGCACGAACTCTCGGAGCTCATAACACCTAGCCCGCTGGTGGAGAAGGAGTTGAGAAGGGCGAGGTTGGACCCCGAGATTGCTCATACGGTGGTAGACATGCTTGCGTACTTTAGTGTCAAGGATTTCATAGCGAAACCAGCGGATCCCAACATGGAGAGAAAGGGAGTAGTGCCCAACAAGAACTACTATCCGAAGGTTGAAGAACTGTATACATTATTCGAAGAATACACGAAGAATCCTTCAAAGTACGATGACTTCTCCTCTCTCGTCAAGAAAATAGTTCTAAGATTGAAGACATCGTGAGCGATTATGTCCAAAGCACATCCGTGGGAGCTTGCATGGAGAGAAGGAAGATGGGAAGAGGCTTCTCCGCCACTCGCGGAGGTTGTTGAGTACGCGAAGAGCTTGAAACGTAAAGGCGCGAAATGGGTTCTTGATGTAGGCTGCGGCGCAGGTCGCCATTCAATACTTCTAGGCAAAGAGGGCTTTCAGGTTGCAGCTCTTGACATTTCGGAAACAGCCCTCAAGACCCTTGAGGGTCGGTTGAAGACTGCTTCCATCGACAATATCACTCTTGTCAAGCACGAGATGTGGGAGCTGCCATTCGTAGACGATTATTTTGATGGCGTGATCTGTACAAACGTCCTCCACCATGGGAGACTCGTCGAGATCAAACGAGCGACGCGAGAGATTTACAGAGTGATGAGAAGAGGAGCATCAGCATTCATCGTGGCCTTATCAACGACAGATTTTAGAAAAGGTCGAGGCAGAACGCTGGAGCGCAACACCTACGTCTTCACCGAGGGAGACGAGCGAGGAATAGTCCATCACTTCTTCTCTCGCCAAGAACTCCAGTCATGTTTCAGAAAATTCGAGAGCATATCCTTCAAAGAGAGGCTAATCCCTGTCGAAGAGGGCGGAAACCGTGCCCACTTTCTGATCAATCTGAGAAAATCCTAGGGATATCGGCTGGAAAGCCTACACAACCATACATTTCTAATAGGCCGGACTCTATTCACCGAATCATCTGGGGTGCGTAGCTTACATCCAATCATCCCTGTTCTCTTGCTTCTTCTGGCCAGCGCGACCAGCTCTGTCATTATTCTAGACCAGACCAGTTCAGCCCCTTCACCAGTTTTGACGCCTGCCCATGTTGTCGTAATAATGATGGAGAACCAGGGAATCAATCAGACCTACAATTGCGGCCCCAACTGCGCCTATATCACAAGCCTCGCCAACCAGTACGGGCTGGCCGAGAACTTATCCAGCGTCGCTCACAAAAGCCTTCCTGACTATCTCACGTTTCTCAACGGGAGCAACTTCGCGTATCCAGGCTCTGCTTTTGCAACAGATTGCAGCCCATCTAATTGCCGGGTGAACGGGACGAATATTCTGGACGAGACTGCAGCCTCTGGTGGGACTTGGAGGGCTTACATGGAAGACTATGTCGGCGGTTGCCAGTTCACCAACGTGGCGGGGCATCGGAGTGTCGAATACGATGACATGCACAACCCATTTCTCTATATGGCCGAAGCCCACTCCTCACCTGTCTACTGCGGGAACCTAGTAGACGCGAACCCGACGAGCATTGGCTACCTAGCCCTTCCCACCAAACTCCTCTCCGACCTTAACAACATCACCAGTCCAGCCCCCAACTTCATCTGGCTCACCCCTAACAATTGCGATAATGGTCATGATAATAACGCAACGATCACCTTCTATGGCACGCTGAGCATCTGCCCACTCTCGAACACCGTGCAGGAACAGAACAATTACCTGAAAGCTCTCGTCCCAGCCATCCTCAACAGCACCACATTCACGATATCAGCGTCACTTCTGCTCATTACTTGGGACGAAGGAGTCGCCTGCACTCCTACAAATGACCCGGCCTATCCAGAAACCTTCCCAATCTGCATCGATCGTGTAACAACAATATTCGCAGGCCCTTATGCTCAACTCCTCCACATCTCGAACAAGGGCTATAGCCACTACGGCTTTCTCCCCACCCTCGAAGAGGTCTGGGGACTAGCTCCCCTCGCAGCACAGGTTAACGGTCCAACATTCAACGAGTTCATAGCACCGGTCGCGGGGGGCGGGCCAATAGTACACGCGTCCTAGGATTTGGCCAGTAGTTTTCCATTCTCCATGACTTTTTGACCGTTAATTGCTACTGTCGCTTTGGTCATTGAGGCCCACCATCCGCCACTTGCGATATTCTTTCCGCCTTTGGCCTTGTTATCGCCGAAGCCTACGGTTGTGCTTCCGAGGACCTTGTCATCCTGGGTGAACCCTTGGTGAAGCTTGGGGTTCAGTCCGAATCCGAAATAGGCGAAGCGATTTTCATCACCGGTTCCTTCTCTAAGATAACGTTTGAAGATCTCCTTTCCAGATCTCGCGGAAAACTGTTTGATCCGACCCTGTAATACTTGGAGGGTTAGACTCTCAACTCGGCCTTTTCCGGAGCGGATCGGTGTGTCGTAGACTATCCTTCCTTCGGCGCTATCTTCTGCGGCCGAGACCTCGATTCCACCGGTTGGTAAGAAGAGTACCTCTCCTCTCTCGGCTTTCTCTTCTGTTGCCAGGCCGTACGAATAATCGAGTGGGCGTTTGTCGAGTCTGAATCTGAGGTCAGTTCCAAACGAGGTTGTCACATCTACCTGTCCCTCTCCGCTCAACAAGGGCTCCAATCCACGCCCACGGGAAGTCATCTCTTCGGGATCGGCGGTACAGCCTTCGAACATTATTCGTTTCCACTCTTCTAAGTCCAGACCCATTTCCTCTGCACGCTCTTGGGTCGCAAGTGTAGCCTCGATCGCCAGCATCTTCACCCTCTTTTTCCTAGCTACCATCGCCCACTGTTCAGCAAACCTGGTCCTGTCGTACCGAGTATCGAGCCAAACACTAACCAACTTTCGCCTCTCAGCAGGAATCTTATCCCACGGGATGGGCTTTCTCGGTCCCAAGGTGTAGATGTAGATGTCAGTCTCTTCCAATGCAGCGGCAAGATGAGCCGGCAAGTTGTCAACGAGCTCAAGTGGAGCTTCGATCATAGAGCGCAACCAAAGGTCCTCCGGCTGAACCGTCAGAAGTACCTCGCAGCCTCGTTTTCTGGACTCCCAGGCGAGATCTGACCCTAGTTTGAGCGTATGGTCCCAGCTGTTGATCCACACACGCTGACCAGACTTGGTCCTAAGACAACCATCAAGAATTTGTCTAGAGAGTGCTGCGTGCTCGGTATCCATTCTTGAGTCCCTACTTGTTCCGGGACCTCTCCTTGAGGTGTTTCCTGCCAATGTACAACAGATGTTCAACGGCTCCATGCAGGCTCGGGTCTTTTCCGAGTCGATAGTTTAGGTCGACCCAAGAGTCAAACTCATCGCCCTTCAACCCGTTGATTTTTTCCTCAATCATGCTGACAACTCCCTCACAACCGATGAGGTCTAGGTCTTCGAATCCATTTCTCTTCATCAACGGCCTGATTTCTGTGGGGTGGGCGAAGTACGAACTCGTGAATCCTACGCGTGCCTTTAAGGGGATGCCAGTAGCGGATGGACGCCACACACCTGTGTCCAAGAGCTCTTTTCCCCGCGAAAGCCACTCGGGTTCATTCTTCGCCGACCAGCGCAGAGGAGCATATCGGGTAATGAAGGTCGCGAATACCAATCCATTCCTCCTGAGGACTCTGTGGGCTTCCTTCACAGCCCGGTCCCGACCGTCCATGTCGAGGAGATGATACAATGGCCCCATCAGCAACACAACATCAAAACTACCATCTCTGAACCGATGGAGGTCAATTGCGTTTCCACGCGTACACTCGGCCAAGCTCACACCTGTTTCCTGGGCCTTCTTCTGAGCGAGCTGAAGGCACCCCTCGGAGAGGTCCAAGAGAGTGACTCGATGTCCAAGTTTCGCAACGGCGATAGAATATCGGCCCGGACCTCCGCCGACGTCCAGCACTTCTGCTGGCAAATGTGGGAGATAGTCCTTGAGTGCTCTCAGCGTAACGGCGAATTCGGTCCTGTGACGGTCAAGTCTATCCCACTCATTCTGAGCGTTCTTATCATAGAACTCTTGAACCTCGTCCAAGCTCTCAAGTCCGGATTGCTGATGGAATAATAGGGTGTATGCAGGTTACTACAAAGGTTTAATCGCCCTCTCTTCCGTCTTGTGTAATATGTCGAGACAGTGGACACTCCCATTGGGAATCAGCGAATTCAAGGCTGAAGACTACCGGAAGTTGGCCTACGTTTTCGGCTCTATATTTCCCGATTACGACCGAACACCGGAAGAGTGGCGGTTTGAAGATGAGAGTCTCGATAGGTCGAAGTTCCATTTCAAACGATACTCCTGTTTCAGCAAGGAGGTCCAAGAACCCGTTGGATTTGCTCAGTGTCAACATGTTCCATGGATGTATCATCCCAAGAAACTCTGGTTCGACATCTGGGTCGATCCACAACATCAGAAGAAGGGCATAGGAAGCGCGCTCTACGAGCGGCTGAACCAGGACTTTGAGAATCTTGGTACAGTCACATCTTGGACTGGTGTGAGGGAGGACATGCCCCTTCCGATCAAGTTCGCCATGAACCGAGGGTTCCATGAGAAGATGAGAGCTTGGGAATCACGTCTCAACCCGGCCACTGTCAACTTATCCGATTTTCGAAAATATGTGGAGAAGGCGTCTAAGCATCGAATCCAATTCGTCACATTAGCCGAGGAGATGAGGAGCAATCCTGAATGTTATCACGAACTCCACGCTCTAGTCCAAGCCGTCTCAGAAGATATTCCTCGACCCGAACAGTTCACACCGGTCTCTTTTGAGCAATGGTCAGCTTTCGAAATGAAAAGTCCTAACCTAGTTCCCCACGGCTACATGATAGCCAAAGATGGCGACAAGTACGTGGGGATGAGCACGGTGTGGAAAGCTCAGAAGGATCCCAAAGGGCTCTATCAGGGACTGACAGGAGTAATTCGAGAATACCGGGGACGAGGAATAGCGGTCGCGTTGAAGCTCAAAGTCATCGAATTCGCAAGAGACAACAAGTACGAGAAGCTCAAGACCTGGAACGACTCGACCAACGCACCCATGCTCGGGATCAACATCAAGCTCGGCTTCAAACGAGAAGTAGGCTGGATAACCCTGGAGAAGAACCTGGCCTAGACCCAGAATGAAAACGAAGCTTCCGATATTATTTCTGAAAGGCTCGACGTACCAGAAAGGACGTAAACACGGAAAACGGGCTCGACCCGAGGTCGAGAATAACTTGGAGGTCTATTTCCGGCGGTTCAAGAGTGAAACTGAGCTCTCACACGATCTGGTAATTAGTCGTGCAGCAAAGTTTCTCGAAGTGATCAACAGGGTTAGTCCTGAATATGCCGAGACGATGAAGGGTGTTGCCGATGGCTCGGCCCAGGATATTCTCGATATCACCGCGTTGAACGTTAGGTACGAGTTGATGTACAGTCAGTTTTCAAAGATCGGGCTGAAGCCATTGCCCAAGACCTTCGGTTGCACGGCCTTCGCAACACTTCCGACAACGGTCGAGAATGGGCATTTGATCATGGCGCAGAACTGGGACTGGATACCCCAGGTCAAGGGGCTCTTCCTCAAGGAGAGAAACGAAAACGGCCCTGATGTTCTGTCTTTCACGGAAGCAGGCGTTGTCGGCGGCAAGATCGGTCTTAACTCCGATGGACTTGGACTCTTGATCAACGGAATCGTGTCCAGCAGGGACGACTGGGCACGGCTCAAGAAACCCTTCCACGTCCGCTGCTGGGAAATCCTAAGATCGAAGACTCTCGCACGCGCAGTCAAAGTAATCGCCCAGGGTCAGAGAAACTGCTCTGCGAACTTCATCTTGGGACAACAGAAAGCGAAAGGCTCCGGGAAAGTTGTTGATATCGAATCAGCGCCCGACGCTGTCTGCGAGATCGGCCCGGACCGTGGCGCAGTGGGACACACGAACCATTTTTCTAATCCGAAAATTCTCGGGGTCAAACAGGTCGTGGATGAGGAGCGTCTGTCGACAATTCAACGATATCGCAGAATCCAGAAGCTTCTCACTGAAACGGTTCGAACAGGACACAAGCTAGATCTAGCGAAAGCTCAGAGTATGTTGAGAGATCATTACGGAGAACCGGAATCCATTTGTCGACATAACAACTTGAAGCTGCCCGAGTATCAGAGGTACGAGACAGTAGTCTCTGTAGTAATGGATCTTTACAGCAAGAGACTCTGGGCGACTATCGGCTCGCCCTGCTCAACCGAATATCAGCCTATCACGCTGTGAGGAAGGTCCTCTGAGGTGACTGGAAGCGAATCATATTTCAACAGGTAGATTGACTACGAGTTCTGAGAGTCCCTTTGCCTTCTGCTCAGAAACGCAAGGTCCTAGAGAAGACACGTAAAAGGAAAAGTCGCGGCTTACTCTATCTTATCCTAGCGGTTGTCCTCATTGTGATTGTAGGGGTCGGAGTGTACGCATACGTCTCGTCACTGCCTCCGGACATCATCTACGCTACGCTCAATACCTCGAAGGGGACATTCGAAGTTGAACTCTATCGTAGCCTAACCCCTATCACGGTGAACAACTTCGTGAACCTCGCGAAATCCCGCTTTTACAACAATCTTGTCTGGCACAGAATCCAGCTAGGATTCGTAATTCAGACCGGAGATGAAAATACAAAAAATGGTGGAGGCAACAACAACACTTGGGGACAATACCAGGGGACAACGATACCCGACGAAATAGTGAGTTCACTCCACAACTACGCAGGATATATGGCGATGGCGAACACAGGAGCCGCGAACAGCGGTAGCACCCAATTTTTCATCAATCTTGTTGACAGTAGCGCTAATCTTGATGGGAAGTACACCGTGTTCGGCCATGTAATTAGCGGCATGGACGTGGTCAACGCGATAGGGCGTGTTCCAGTTTACCCTGCACCACCCAGTGGCGTATGCTGTCAACCAAGCCCTCCTCTGCCTTTCCTGACGAGCGTTACGATTTCAAACACTCCATAAACTTGCTTGTACACACACTGTCTACTCTAAGCTCCCGCGATTCTTAGGTAGTACGCCCAATAGCCTTTCCATCGTCCAAACTTCTCTGCGATAACATGGAGTCTCTGAGCTGTCATGGGTTTTCCATAGACTCTACCCGCCGCTGCGATCAGCCGCTTTTCAACGGCTAGTTTCTCCATCCGGCCAAGGCCTCTTAGGAGAATGAGTCTCGCGGACCATTCCCCTATGCCTCTGATATTCTTCAGCCATTCTTCGACTTTGTCGTAGTCGGCGGTTCTCAAGAATCTCTCGTCGACTTGGTTGAATGCTTTGATTATCTCGCCTAGGTATTCCTCTCGGCGCGCGTGTTTAACGAGGGCCTTCACTTCTTCTTTGGAGGCGTCGCCGAGTTGGCCCGGCTCTGGAAAGGCTCGGTACAAGTTACCATTGACTTCGAGGCTCGTGCCGAATCGCTCCAGCAACGCCTGCTTAGCCTTCCGCGCCGCGTTTAGCTGGTTCCGTTGTGAAAGCACTGCCCAGCAAGCGCATTCGAAGGGAGTGAAGAATTTGACTTGGTGTAGGCC
>Ga0137415_10000847_pt1 | contig 29928 bp, 28 predicted proteins | sample CZODoug3_1_1_16f_FD_183082 | JGI IMG/M metagenome (GOLD analysis project Ga0137415, IMG submission 183082) | Vadose zone soil fungal communities from Angelo Coast Range Reserve, California, USA - CZODoug3_1_1_16fungal (Hybrid Assembly) | ecosystem: Environmental > Terrestrial > Soil > Vadose...
CGCGCCGTCGTCGTGGAGCACAACCGCACGATCGTGCGGCGTCCCCGGCTCGGCGCGGTGACGGTCGCGCCGGGAGACGCGATCGAGCTGGTGCATTTCGTGGGAGGGGGTTGAGGGCATGACCACGGCCGTAGAGACGATCCGGGACATTCCGTTCACCATCGGCGGGCGCTCGTTCCACTCGCGTCTCATGGTGGGCACGGGGAAGTACCGCGACAACGACACCATGGCCCGGGCGATCGAAGCGTCCGGCGCCGAGATCGTCACCGTGGCGGTCCGGCGGGTAGACCTGGACCGCACGAAAGAGGAAGGCGTCCTGTACCACCTCGACGCCAAGCGGTACTTCCTGCTCGCGAACACGGCCGGGTGCTACACCGCCGAAGACGCCGTCCGCTACGCCCGCCTCGCCCGCGAGGCGGGGTTCAACGAGTTCATCAAGCTCGAGGTGATCGGCGACCGGGAGACCCTGCTGCCGGACGTCCAGGGCCTGCTGGTCGCGGCGCGCACGCTGGTCGCGGAGGGATTCAAGGTGCTCGCCTACACCAACGAAGACCTGGTGACCGCGCTGCGGCTCGAAGACGCCGGTTGCGCCGCGGTCATGCCCCTCGCCTCGCCCATCGGGAGCGGGCTCGGACTCTTGAACCCGTTCGGCGTGCGCACGATCAAGCGACGCCTGAAAGTGCCGGTCGTGGTGGACGCCGGCGTCGGCACCGCATCGGACGCGTGTCTCACCATGGAGCAGGGTGTGGACGGGATCCTGATGAACACGGCGCTCGCGGCGGCGCGCGATCCCGTGGCCATGGCGCGGGCCATGCGCCTGGCGGTCGAGGCCGGGCGCACGGCGTACCTCGCCGGTCGCATGCCCAAACGCGAGGTGGCGGTGCCTTCCTCGCCGCTCGAAGGGATGCTGGATTAGGGACGCCACCGCCGCCCGGCGCGCGGCACTGCAGATGCTCGACGCAGTGCGCGGTGGTGCGACGCTTCAGGGCGCCCGCGACGGAGCGCTCGCGAACCTGATGGAGCGCGACCGCCGGCTCGCCTACGAGCTCGCGGCCGGCGTACTGCGGCGCCGCGCTCAGCTCGACGGGATGCTCGAGCTCGCGACCGCCGATCCCCGCCTTCACAACGTCCTCCGGCTCGGAGCCTACCAGCTGCGCTCGCTCGCGCGGGTCCCGGCGTACGCGGCGGTATCGACCAGCGTGGAGCTGGCTCGGGAGATGGCCGGCGAGGGTGGCGCGCGTTTCGTCAACCAAGCTCTACGAAAGCTCGCGACCTCGGGGAGCGGGGAGCGGGGAGCGGTACCCTCCCATCCCGAGTGGATGCTCGCCCGCTGGCGTAAGCACTTCGGCGCGGACGAAGCCGCACGACTCGCCGCCTGGAACGACACCAAGCCGCTGCTCACAGTGCAGCCAGTCCGCTGGCAAATCGACGAGCTGCGCGCCCGGCTCACGGAGGCCGGTTTCGGGGTACGAGAAGCGCCGTACGGAGCGGGACTGGAGGTGGCAGCCAGAGGAACCGCTCCCCGCTCGCCGCTCCCCTCACAGCTGCCGGGCTTCCAGGAGGGCGCTTTCATTGTCCAGGACCCCGCCCACGCACTGGTTTGCCGCTTCGCCGCGATCCCGGCTGGCTGCTCCCTGTATGACGCCTGCGCCGCTCCCGGGGGCAAGGCCGTGGCGCTGGAGCGCGGCGGGGTCCGCGTGATGGCCGGCGAGGCGCGGCGCGACCGCGTCGGCCGCCTGGTCGAGACGGCGCGGCGCGCGGGAGTGGAAATTCGGGTCGCCGTCGCCGATCTTCTGGCGGCCCCGTTCCGGGCGGAGTCGCTGGCTGCCGTGCTCGTGGACGCCCCTTGCTCCGCCACCGGCACCATGGCCCGGCACCCGGACGCCCGCTGGCGGGTGACACTACGGACGATCGAGCGGGCGGCGGTGCGCCAGCGGGCGTTGCTCGCCGCCGCGGCCGCGCTCGTGCGACCGGGCGGACTGCTGGTCTATGCGACCTGCTCACTCGAGCCGGAGGAGAACAGCGACATCGTGACCGAGTTCCTGGCGCGCCACCCCCGGTTCGTCCGTGCACCCGCTGCGGACGCAGTCCCCGCCGCCCTGGTCACACCCGCCGGCGACTTTCAGTCGCTGCCGCAGCGCCACGGAATGGACGGCGCCTACGCGGCGCGACTCGCCCGGGTGCCCTGATGCGGTTCCGCCGGCATATTCCGCCGGTTCGGGAATGGAGACTCCCGACGCTCGACGCGATGGGGGCCCGCCGCTGGGGGCTCGCGCTGCTCGGCGCCCTGCTGGGCGGCTACCTGACGGCGTACCTGGTCCTGTTCCCCGCGCCCCTGTTGGCCAGACACGGAGTGGTGCCGCGCGTGTTGGGCCTGTCGTTGCAGGAGGCGTCGGACCAGCTCAAGAGAGTCGGCCTCCAGGTGCAGGAGGGCGGTGGCGAGCCGCACCCCACGGCGCCCCAGGGCACGATCGTCTGGCAGGACCCGCCGCCTGGCGTGAGCGCTCCGGCGGGGTTGCGGGTCACACTGGTGTCGAGCGAGGGCCCGCCCAAGATTCCGGTACCGGACGTGACCGGCCTGGACGGCGAGCTGGCCCGGCGCCTGATCGCGGCGGCCGGGCTCACGATGGCGCAGGTGGAATCGGTGCAAGCCGCCGCGCCGCGGGGCATCGCGATGCTCACGCGCCCGGCGGCGACCACAGTGCTCAGTCCGGGCGCTCCGGTGACGGTGGTGTTGAGCCGGGGAGCTCCCACGATCGCGGTCCCCGATCTGCTCGGCATGTCGCAGGCGGACGGCCGCACCCGGCTCGAGCTGGACGGCCTCGAGCTGGGCACGGTGACGCGACGCCGGACGAGCGACGCGAACCCCGGAACGATCGTCGGGCAGAAACCGGCGGCCGGTACGCTCGCCGCACCTGGCACCGTAGTGGACATCGTCGTGGCCAGGAGCCCATGATGACCAACGGGGGAGGAGACGGGATTCGCATCGCGCCCAGCGTGCTGTCGGCGGACCTCGCCCGGCTCGCCGAGCAGGTGAAGCAGGTCCTGGCCGGGGGCGCCGACTGGCTGCACGTCGACGTGATGGACGGCCGGTTCGTACCGAACCTCACGTTCGGGGCGAACATGATCGCGGCGCTGCGCGGACTCACCGACAAGCCGATCGACGTCCATCTGATGGTGGTCGAGCCCGAGCGCTACCTCGAATCGTTCGCCGCCGCGGGCGCATCCGTCTTCACCTTCCACCCCGAGGCGACGCTGCACGTGCAGCGCCTGCTCGCCGCGGCGCGGAGTAAAGGGATGCTCGCCGGACTCGCGCTCAACCCGGGATCGCCGCTGCAGCTCGCGGAAGAAGTCGTCGCCGACTTGGACCTGCTGCTCATCATGACCGTGAACCCCGGGTTCGGCGGGCAGACATACCTCCCTGCTGCGAACGACAAGATCCGCCGGGCGCGCGAGCTGCTGGCCGCGCGCGGCTCCCGGGCGTTCCTCGAGGTGGACGGCGGAATCACGTCCCACACGATCGCGGCGGCGCATGCCGCCGGTGCGGATACGTTCGTGGCGGGCAACGCGATCTTCACGAGCGGCGACCCGGCCCGCGAGGTCCGGGACCTGCGGCGGCGCTGCCTGGTGACCGTATGACGCCACCGCGGCAATGGACGGTCGCGATCGGCGTCGTGATGGCGTTGGTGTTCGGCACTGCGCTCGCCATCAAAATCGCGCCGCAGATCGACCTGCTGGGTGTGGGCTCCGCCGCACCCGCGTTTCACGCGAAAGACCTGCGGACCGCTCGCCCAACGACGCTCGCCGACTACCGTGGCAAGGTCGTGCTGCTCAACGTGTGGGCCACCTGGTGCCTGCCATGCCGCGTGGAGATGCCGTCGATGGAGCGGCTGTACCGCCGGCTCGGGGGGGGCGGCGACTTCCGGGTGGTGGCGGTGAGCATCGACGAGCAGGACGATTCCGTGGTCATGTCGTTCGCGCGCGAGCTGGGGCTCAGCTTCGACATCCTGCACGACCAGACGGCGGCCGTCAAGCAGGCCTACCAGGCGACCGGCGTGCCCGAGAGCTGGGTGATCGATCGCGACGGGGTGATCGTCAAGAAAGTGATCGGCGCCTCGGAGTGGGATGGTCCCGTGAACGAAACCCTGATCCGGCGGCTGATCGATGACCGTCCGCGCTAGCCTGGGGCAGCTGTTCGTGCGCAACTGGCCGATCAAGCTCGCGGCCCTGTTCTTCGCGATCATGCTGTACGTGGCGGTCGCGGCGCAGCAGCCCCTCACGCAAAGCTTCGCCCTGCGACTCGCGATCGCCATCCCGCCCGGGCGGACGGTTCGGCAGCAGCCCGCCGGCGTCACCGTGGTGATCTCCGGCAAGGGCAGCGAAATCCTCAAGCTACGCTCCTTCCCGCGCGTCATACGCAAGGTCATTCCCGATACGTTCTCCGCCTCGGTGTGGCGCATCCAGCTCCAACCCACCGACGTGGAGCTGCCCAAGGGGATCGACCTGCAGGTCGCCGACATTCGCCCGCGCGATATCGAGGTCCTGCTGGACTCGGTGTCGCACAAGGACGTCCGGATCGTGCCGCGGGTGAAAGTCGAAGCCGAGTCGGGCTACGTACTCCGCGGACTGTCGATCACGCCCAGCCTGGCCCGCCTGGTGGGACCGGAGAAGAGCCTCACCAAGCTCGACTCCGTGACGACGCTGCCGACCGTGATTTCCAGCGTGAGCGGTCCCTTTTTCCAGACCGTTCCGCTCGACACCACGCCGTTGGGCATCGTCCGGATCTCACCCAAGGCGGTGCGGATGGCGGGCGAAGTGACGGCGATCATCGAGCGCTCGATCGCCGGCGTCCCGATCACAACCGCGGCCTCGGGCTTCACCGGCTTCCTTTTGTCCCCCGAGCGGGTGGCGGTGACGGTGCGCGGCCCGGCGTCGCGGGTGAACACGCTCACTCGGGACAGCGTGCGCGTGGTGGCGCACCTGGTCGGGAAGGCGGGGCCGGGCGGCTACGCGCGGCTTACCGTGAGCGGGCCCCCGGGCCTCGTCGCGCGAGCCGTTCCAGACTCCGTGTCTCTCAAGCGAAAGACCGGACGTGGCTGAAGTCGTTCTCGGCATCGAGACGTCGTGCGACGAGACGTCGGCCGCCGTCCTCGTGGGCGAGGCCCGGCATCCCGAGCTCGCTGGTCTCGTCATTCTCTCGCAGGACGTGCACAAGGTGTTCGGCGGTGTGGTGCCGGAGCTCGCCAGCCGTGCGCATCTGTCCGCCCTGCCGGCGGTGGTGGACCGCGCGCTCGCCGAGGCGGGACTCGCCTGGAGCGCCGTGGACGCGGTCGCGGTGACGCAGGGGCCGGGCCTCGTCGGCGCTCTGCTCGTGGGCGTGGTGTACGCCAAGGCCCTGGCCTATGCGGGAGACCGAGAGCTGATCGGCGTGCATCACATGGAAGGCCATCTGTTCGCGCCCGCGCTCGAGGATCCGGACCTGGCGCCGCCCTTCGTGGCGTTGCTCGTGTCGGGCGGCCATACGCTGTTGCTCGATGTCCCCGCCTGGGGGCGCTACCGTTTGCTCGGCACTACGCGCGACGATGCCGCGGGCGAGGCCTTCGACAAGGTGGCCACGCTGCTCGGCCTGGGCTATCCGGGGGGGGCCGCAATCGAGCGGCTCGCGGCCCAGGGCGATCCCGGGCGATTCTCGTTTCCCCGCCCCATGCGCGACGAAGGCTACGAGTTCTCGTTCTCCGGCCTCAAGACCGCGGTGCTGCGCGCCGTGCGGGCGAGCGACAACCTGGAGCGCGACCGGCCGCATCTCGCCCGCGCGTTCCAGGACGCGGTGCTCGACGTGCTCGTGACGAAGCTGGAGCGCGCCGTCCGAGCCACCGGCTATCGCACCGCCGTGCTGGGCGGCGGCGTGGCGTGCAACCGCGCGCTCGCGCAGCTCGCGGCCCAGGAGCTCTCCGGGCTGGCCCGTGTCGCGGTGGCGAGCCCGCGTTTGAACGCCGACAACGCGGCCATGATCGCGCGCGCCGGGTGGCACCGGCTGGGGCTGGGCGAGCGTAGCGATTGGACCCTCGACGCCCGAGCGGACCTTGCGCTTCCCGGCCTGGAGCCCGCGCACAATCCCCAATCCGCAATCCGAGATCCGCAATCACGATGACCATCTACCCACTGACCTTCCAGCTCGGCCCGCTCACCATCACCGGCTACGGTCTCATGATGATGGTCGCGTTCCTCATGGCCGGCTGGGCGATCCAGGTCGATCTGCGGCGCCGCGGCATGAACGAGGATTACGCGGCGGATATCGTGTTCGCGGCGGTGATCGGGGGCATCGTGGGGGCCAAGATCTGGTACGTGCTGCTCACCGGGGAGTGGGACGCCCTGTTTCGGCGCGGCGGGTTCGTATGGTACGGCGGGTTCCTCGGGGGGGTGGCCGCGGTCCTCGGGCTCGGCTGGTGGCGACGAGTGCCCGCGCGCTGGTCGATGGAGCTCACCGCCGCGCCCCTGGCGCTCGGCTACGCGCTCGGACGCGTCGGTTGCTTTCTCGTGAACGACGACTACGGCATCCCGTCCACGCTGCCGTGGGCGATGAAGTTTCCCGAGGGGCTGCCCCCCACGACGGTGGGTCAGCTGAGCGGCAGTCTACATGTGACCACGTTCCCGCCCGGTATTAACCCAGCGGATTCCTCGATGCTGGTGGCCGTCCATCCCACACAGATCTACGAGACGACGCTGATGATGCTCGCGTTCTGGGGGCTGTGGCGCCTGCGTGATCACCGGCACGCCCTCGGCTGGCGGTTCGGTGTCTATCTCGTGCTGGCGGGGGCGGAGCGGTTTCTGGTGGAGTTCGTGAGGGCGAAGGACGACCGGCTGTTGGGGTCGTTCACCCTGGCGCAGCTGACCAGCGTGCTCGTGATGGCCGGCGGTGTGTGGGTGATCGCGTGGCTACGCGAGCCCGAGACCGCGCCAGTGCCGGCGGCGCTCATGGGAACGACGGCCGCCGACGATCTGGCTCGGCGCCATTGAACCGATTGCGCTGGAGCCACACGACCGCCACGACCAGCAGGACGATCAGCAGGAGCTGAAGCGATAGAGACTGCACGGTGGGGTAGATGCCGAGCACCGGGATGCGTGGCGCCCATTCGACCACCTTCGTCCCCAGGATCCCGGACTCCTGCAGATCGGCGATCCCTTTCCCGGCGAACACGAAAGCCATGTAGTAGAGCATCGCGCTCGTGACCGCGAAAAACGGCTTGAGCGGCACCTTCATCCCGAAGCGGCTGATCGCGACATAAACGATCACGAGCGCGACGACCCCGAGGGCGATGCCCGCCAGCACCGGCCCGGCGGCTGAGCCACCGCCGCCCGATCCCGCCGAAGTCAGCAGGGCCTTGTAGAACAGGATGGTCTCGAAGCCCTCGCGATACACGGCGAGGAACGCCACTGAGGCGAGCGCGAACCCCGAGCCGGTCGAGAGCGCTTCTTCCATCCGGCCCTTCACGAACGCGTTCCACTTCGCCACCTCGATCTTCGAGAGCAGCCAATAGCTCACGTAGAACAGCACCGCGGTAGCCACGAGCATGGTGACGCCTTCGAGCGCTTCGCGCTGGCCGGGCGTGATCTCGAACAGCAGCTCGACCACCGCGGCGGTCACGAGACTCGCGCCCACGGCGGCCCAGGCGCCCTGCGCCACGTGACGCCGGCGCTCGACCGCGCCGGCCTTGGCGAGGAACGCCATCAGCGCCGCCACGATCAGGATGGCCTCGAAGCCCTCGCGCAGCAGCAGCACGAACGACTGCATCAGGAGGTTCGCGCCCGAGCTCCGGTCGGCGACCAGCCGCTCGGCGCGCTCCAGTCCCGCCAGCAGCCGGGCATGAATCGCTTCGAGCTCGTCGCTTCCCGCACCCGCTCCCGCCCGGGCGCGCAAGCTGGCGAACGCGTCCTCGAGCTCGCCGGCGAGCGCGGCGTTCCTGGCGCGCACCTCCGTCTCGACCCGTTCGAACGTGAGATATGCATCGAACGCGATCTTGTCGGAGCGCAGCGCCACCGCCGAGTCCAGCTGGCGTCGCACCGCGGAGAACGTGGCAGCCGCGGGCGAGGTCTCGTACCGCTGCCGTTCAGCCAGCGGTATCACCCGAAGGAACGCGACGAGACTCGCGACTTCCCCTGAGTCGAGCGTGCGGGCGTAGCCCGGCATCGGCGTGCCCGGCCGGCCCCGCAAGATGAGCCGCATCAGCTCCTGATCGGTGAAGCGCCCGAGCACGGCGAGGTCGGCGAGCGCCGGCGGCCGGACCGATAGAGACTGGGCGAGCGGACCGTCGCCTCCTCCGATCGGGCCATGACATGACGCGCACTGCGCGGCGTAAATCCCTTCGCCTTCGCGCACCATCGCGTCGTCGGCTCGGAGCGTCGCGACGTAGCTCGCGACCGCCCAGCGGTCTTCGGGGGACAGCGTCTCCTCGAACTGCGGCATGGCCGTACCCGCGACGCCGATCGTGAGCTTGCGGTACACGTCGACGGGGGACACCGTGCTCATCGCCGCACGGTCGGCGAGGCTCGCGGGCGGCGGTCCCTCGAGCTGGCGTGCTTTAGGCCCGTCGCCGCGACCCGTCGGACCATGACACTGCACGCACTGCTCCCGAAACACCGCCGCCCCGCGGCCGAACGAAGGCGGCCGCTGCGGATACGGGTCGAGCGCGCCACCGGCGGCAGCGGCGATTCGCTGAACCAGCGTGCCCGCCCGCTGCGACACTGAATCAGGCGGAGCCACGCGATCGATCATGGCCTGCAGGGCTGTCAGATCGGAGTCGGCCACGGCCCGGACGGCGACGGGCAGGGCCCCCACGTCCAGCCGCGCCTGCTCGAGGAACTGCCTGGCCTCCGACACCTCTTCGGGCACGGTCACCCGCCCGCCCCGCGGCGTAACCCCGATGGCGTACTCCTTGGCGGCGAGCGAGGCGGCCGCCACGATGCGCCGGGAGACCGACAACGAATCGGTTGCTTGGCCTACCGCGCGGGCTGCCACGCAGGCGCTCAACAGCAAGCCGAAGAGTGGCTTACGGTAGATGGGAATGATTCTCAATAAGGGGGTGTCAAATACTAGAGTGAATTAGTCGGGAATTCAAGACAACACGACCACAGCCACGGCGGCTTGATGGGTGTGCGACAACGACAGCAGCACCCGCTCCACCCCCAGCTGCTTGGCACGGTCCGCCGCATGCCCGCTCAATCGAACGTCTGGCCGGCCGTCCGGCGCGCGGATCACCTCGATCTCCCGCCAGCCGATCCCCCGAGCCGCGTCGCTCCCCTGGAGCGCTTTGTAGACCGCCTCCTTGGCGGCGAGCCGCACCGCCACGTGAGTCGCGGGGTCCGGGCGACTCTCGCAGTAGGCGCGCTCGGCCGGCGTGAGCAGCCGCTCGAACACGCGCGATCCCTTGTCGGCGATGATCGCGGCCACACGCGATACTTCGACCAGATCGACGCCGACGCCGATCGCGGTCACGGCCCGCCGCTCAGAAGCCGAGGCGCGACGCGAGCCACGCGGGGGCCGGGAGGTAGCCGCCCAGCACCAATCCGAGCCACACCAGCGCCACGGCGAGCGGCGCCCACAGCGCCAACAACGGCCAGAGCGACGGCCGCCAGCGGGCGACCGCGTCGATCTCGTCTGCCCAGCGACGCTGCTCGTCGGCGACCTGCGTCTCGAGCGCGAGCCATGCCGCTTCGAGGCGGCGCGCGGCGGTGCGGAGCGCCTCCTGCCAGTCGGCATGCACCGCCTTGTCGAGCACACTCGCCTCGCGCACGCGCCCGGCCACCCCATCGAGTGCGTCGAGGGCGGCCACGAGCGCCTCGCCGCCAGCGGCGAGCCGGGCGGCGATCGCGCGCTTCTCGGGGCCGGTGAGAAGACTGCGGCGGCGCCGCCCGCGCGGCATCCGAACCTGGCGGGCGGCCCGTTCGATCTCCCCGTCGAGCGCGGCCGTGACGCGCTCACCGGCCCGGCGGACTGCGCCTTCCCACGCGCTGAGCCAGGCGCGCCGGCTCACCGCGTCGAGCACCCGGTCGCGCTCCTCGCGGGCGGCGGCGCCGCGCGCCTCGCCGGCCAGCTCCATGACGCGCGTCGCGAGCTCCTCGCGGATGTCGTCGAGTGGAACCCACGGCTCCTCCAGGCGGCGGGGCACCAGGACCCGGCCGAGCGACGGCGCGATCTCGGGGACGCGCAGCGGCATCGGGATCTTCACCGGCGCGCTCATCGGGCGACGAGGGCGGCCCGGCCTGTGCGGGCTTCGTACTGCGCCACGAAGTAGGGCAGCGACTCGGGAAGAAACCGGTCTCGGGCGAGACCGGTGGCGGCGATCGCGCGCTCGATCTCGGACGGCTCGCCCTCCACCTCGAGCAGCACGTCCATCGCCGGATACCACTCGAGGCGCAGCGTGGCCCGGCCGAGCCGGTATACCTCCACCCGGCGGTCGATGCGCAGCGAGACCGCGAAACCCAGCTGCTCGAGGATGGTCAACACCGAGTCGGGCGTTTCGACCCGGGCTTCCGCTTCGGCGCGGTGACGGTACTCCCCGCGCTGCGAGGGGGGGCCCTTCCACCCGAGCACCCCGTGGGCCGGGCTGCCGTCGGCGGGGCGGTACTCTCGCAGGCGCAGCACGTGGTCGCGCTCGGCGAGCGTGCCGTCGCGATCGAACCGCCGGTCGATCATGTCGCCGCGAAACACGAGCGCCGCCCCGGCGCGTACCAGGGCGGCCCGCAGCCTCTCGGGATCGTCCACCCGTGCTTTGACCTCGAGCTCGTCCGCCGGAGCGGCCGACAGGTGGCTCATGCGAAAATGGCGTCGAGCACGGCGGCCGTGTCGGTGAGGTTTTCGAACACGTACGCCGCACCGGTCGCGCGGAGGGCCGGGACATCGTAGGAGCCGGTGGCGACCGCGACGCTGCGCGCGCCGATCGGCCGGCCGCAGGCCACGTCATCCGGCGTGTCGCCCACGATGATCACGTCCGATCCGGTGAAGATCGCGCCCGTGAGGGCCGTCGCCCGCGCGGCGGCGACCGCTGGAAGGTCGGCCCGCCGGGCGGAGTCCGAGCCGTACGCCCCGACGCGAAACCGCGCCGGGTCGAGCCCGCCCGATCGGAGCTTCAGTGCGGCTCCCGGGGCGACGTTGCCCGTGAGCAGGCCGACCAGGGCCCGGCGGTCCGCTTCGTACGGCTCCAGCGCGGTCAGCAGGTCGGCGATTCCCGCCATCACCCGCGTCGTCTGGGTCGGCCGCTCCAGCTCGGTGCGGAGGTGATCCACATAGCGTCGGCAGACTGCCTGGATCACGGTGCCGTTCTCCGCTCCCGCGTGCCCCGCGAGCGACAGGAGGTCCTGCACGATCTGCGGGTCGGTCTTCCCATCGAAGCGGTAGCGGTCGATGGGCCCGGCGGTACCGGCCTCATCCACGAGGGCGCGCTGGATCGCCCGGCGCCCGGCGCCGTCGGTCCAGAGGAGCGTCCCATCGATGTCGAACAGAACGAGCTTCATGCCGCAAAACATAATCGACCGATGACTGGACGAGTGGAGGAGTGGACCCGGTGTGGTAGGGGCGCAGCATGCTGCGCCCCTACGCTAATCGACCTACCGTCGGAGATTCAGGCGCCGCACCGCCACCAGCATGTCGCGCAGCCGCTTCGCACCGGGCGTGTCGCCCAGCACGTCGTCCGAGCCGACGCCGCCCCGCGCCAGCGCGGAGTGCACGATCCGACCCGCCCCGGCCCACAGGGCGACGTGGGAAATCCGGCGCCCGTCCGCGAAGCACAGCAGATCGCCCGCCTCGTAGCCCGAGCCGGCCGCATCGATCGTGACCTCTCGTCCCGCGAGCGACTGCTGGTCCGAGTCGCGGGGGAGCGCGATCCCCCGCGCCGCGTACGTTCCCTGCACCAGGCCCGAGCAATCGATGCCCCACTCGGTGCGCCCACCCCAGAGATACGGGGCGCCCGAGAACCAGTGCAGCGCCCACTCCGGCGGCGCTAGCAGCCGCGCCTCGGCTCGGAGCTCCGATTCCAGCCTGACGATCCCCGCGCTCACGCTCCACATGCGTCCGTCCGCCGTCTCGACCTGCTCGTCTCTGCGCAGCGCGACACGCGCGCCCACCGCGAGTCGCAAACGTTGATCCTCAAACTTGAGCTCGGCGCCGAGCGAGCGTCCGGCGGCCCGCGTGCTCCAGTCCTCCGCCCATTGACTCGATCCGCCCCTCAGATAACCAGAATGTGTCCACGCGTGGTAGCCGTCGCCCCCGCGCACCCGCAGCCACGCCCCTCCCTGCTCGCACCGCTCGAGCAACGCGAGCGGCTCGCCGTGCAGCGCCTCGCTTACCCGGTCCGCCGTGATACGCGGCTCGCGCAACAGCGGCGCGACGGCGGCCGTGACCACGGCCGCCGGTTCCTCACGGACGGAGGCATCGGGGAGTAGCCGGACGTCAGCCGCACGGCCCGCGTCCGCCGCGATGCGGCGCAACGCCCCGAGGGCGTCGCGGCTGGTGGTGCAGCCGGCCAGCCGGTGCGGCTCGACGGTCACGTCGAACACGCCGAGCCGCGGATCGGGTATCCACTTGCGCGCCACGTCCGCGACGTCGCGCTCGAGACGATCGGTCACCGGTCGGCGAGACCAGGAATGTCGCGGAGGCCCCGCGCGAGCCGCACGGCGCGCTCCACCGCTGTGGGCACCGCCAGCGCCGCGAGGGCCTCCGCTTGCAACGGGGTCGCGGGCGCCGCGGCGGCGGTGCTGACCGCGAATACGACATCGCCGTCGAACAGGGTGCCGTAAGGAACGATGCGCCGCGCCAGCGCGTCACCCGCCGCGTGGGCCAGGGCCTCGAGTCCCGTGCGGTCCAGGGTTGCGTTGGTCGCGACCACGGCAAGCGTCGTGTTGCGCGCCACCACCGCGCCGAACGGCGCTCCTCCCCGGGCGAAATGCTCGAGTGCGTCCACCAACTTGCCGCCCGCGCCGCGGGCGCCCGCGAGGATCGCCCCGGAGCCCTCGAGGATGTTGCCCACCGCGTTCAGCACCACCAGCGCGCCCACGACGATGTCGCCGCCGCTCGCGGCCCAGCTGCCCACCCCGCCCTTCATGGCGGCGCGCGGCCCCAGCGCCTTGCCGACGGTGGCTCCGGTGCCCGCGCCGACCGATCCCTCGGCGACCTCGCCCGACGCGGCGCCGCACGCCCGGTACGCGTCCTCCGCCGTCGGCCAGCGGTCCGCCTTGCCCCCGGGGGCAAGGTCAAAGTCGAAAATCACCGCGGTGGGCACGATTGGGACGATGCCGGCGGACCCCACCGGCAGGCCGCGCCCGCGCTCTTTGAGCCAGCGCATGACCCCGTCCGCCGCGCCGAGACCGTAGGCAGATCCGCCGGTCAAGAGGACTGCGTCGATGCGATCGACCAGGTGGCGGGGGTTGAGCGCATCCAGCTCGCGAGTTCCGGTTGCGCGCCCTCGCACCGCGCAGGCGGCCCGCATCCCACCGTCCGGCCCGAGCACCACGGTGCATCCGGTCGCCCGCTCTAGGTCGGTCCAGTGTCCCACCGAGATGCCGCGGACCGCGGCGAGGTTGGAGTGAAGGGAAGGCGCCATGGGAGCGCGAAGCATACCTCGGCTTGCTCGGGTTGTGGAGGGCACCTAGGTTAGCGCCATGCCCAACCCCGCCCCGCAGAGCCCCCCGACCACCGTGCTGGTGGTCGACGACGAAGACGGCATCCGCCAGGCACTCGATCGATTTCTCACGCGGCTCGGCTATCGGGTGTTGCAGGCCGCGAGCGGCGCCGAGGCGCTCGACCGCCAGGCCGCGGAGTCGCCGCAGGTGATGCTGTCCGACATCCGCATGCCGAACATGAGCGGCGTGGAGCTCGTGCCCAAGGCGCTCGCGGCCGACTCGGACCTCGCCATCATCATGCTCACGGCGATCGACGAGCCCCGCACGGCCATCGAGTGTCTCAAGCTCGGAGCGTATGACTACCTCATCAAGCCGGTGGACCTGGACGAGCTCGAGATGTCCCTCCAGGCCGGGCTGCGGCAGCGGCAGCTGGAGATCGACCGCCGCGAGCTGGAGCAGTGGCTCGCGCGCGAGGTGGCCGTGCGCACCCGCGATTTGGAGGAGCGAACGACCGTGGTCGAGGACATCGCGCTCGCGGCGCTCGCGGCCGCAGGCGACTGGCCGGGGGCGAGCGACGCCGTCGAGAAGCTGGCGAAGGAGCTCGGCACGTCGCCCGACGACGTGACGCGCGAGATCCAGAAACGGCGGGGAGCGGGGGGTTAGGCGCTCTGCGAGGCCTTGGCTTTCTCCTCGCACGTCTTGCAGCGCGTGACGCCTCGGAACGAACAGATCAAGCAGATGAACGTACCGCAGTCGGCGCAGGGATAGCCTTCCGAGGCGCGCTCCTCATTGCCGCAGGAGCGGCACACCATCGCATCGTGCTCCATCAGTTTCGGTTTGTCGGTCATGGTCCACCTCAAATGTCGAGCCCGTAGACCTTAATCTTGTTGATCAGCGTCGCGCGCGAAATCCCGAGTTCGTGGGCCGCGCGCGTGCGGTTGCCCTCGTGGAATCTGAGCGTCTTTTCGATGTGCGCCCGCTCCACCTCGGCGAGGGCCTGGGGCTGGTGGCGCCCGTCGGCGCTCCCTCCGGTTCCCTCGCTCCCCCCGGCGTCCCCGCCTTTACGCAAGTCCGCCGGCAAGCGCTCGAAGACTTTCTGCAATTCACGCCCCTTCCCCGGCCACGGCATCGAGAGGAGCCGGTCCAGCGCTTCGCGCAGGAGCGCGTGCTGGCGCACCAAACGGACTTTGTCGCAGACGCGCGCCGTGGCCGCGTTAAGATAGTTCAGGTCCACGGGCTTCGTGAGGCAGTACTCCGCACCGATCTGCATGGCGCGCACCGCGGTCTCGGCGTTGTCCTGTTCGATGAGGAAGATGACTGAGCCGCCACGGGACTTGAGCTGCTCCAGCACTTCTAGCCTGCGGGCGGGTGAGAGCTGCAGATCGAGAAGCACGACATCGGGGCGTATACTGTAGAACGCCTGAAAACCCGCCTCGGCGGTCTCGGCGCGCCCCACTTCGTAGCCGATACCGTCGAAGTAGTCGCCCATGGCGCGCAGCGCGTCGGCGTCATCGTCGATCAGGAGGATGCGGTCAGGCACGACGCGACGCGCTCAGCGGCGCGGTGGCGGGGTCCACGATGATGGGAAGCGCGGCCGGCAGGAGCCGCGCCTCGAACGGCGCGTCACCCCACGGTTCGCCGTCGAGCTGCATCGGCCGAGGCGGGCCCTCGAGCACCTCGACGCGCACGGTGCGGCCGCGGCCGAACCACAAGCGCCGCGCGCCGTTCGACGGCCGCCACACGAGCTCGAAGAACGCGCTCAGACTCTGCACCACGCCCACGGCCCGAAGCACCACGACGTCGAGCCAGCCGTCGTCCGGCGCGATGTCGTGCCGCAGCCGCAGAAACGGCGGCACCAGCTCCCCGCAGTTCGCGACCAGCACCATGGCCGCCGGCAGCTCACGCGCCACTCCGTCCACCGTCACGCGGTGGAGCGGACTCGTGACGTGGGGAAGCGCCGCGAACGCCTGCATCACATACGCCGCCATCTTCCAGCGGTGCTTCTCCGTCGCGGCTGTTCCCGCCATCAGTTGGGCGTCGAAACCCGTGCCTCCACACACGGCGAAATAGTGCGTGCCGTCGGCGCGCTCGACGGTGCCGAGGTCGATCGACGCGGTGCGGCCGGCCAGGATCACGCGCGCCGCCGCCGCAGGGTTGCGTGGCAGCCGCAGGTTTCCGGCGAGCAGGTTCCCCGTGCCGCCCGGGACCAGCCCGAGCGGGATGCCGCTGTTCACGGCGCCCGCGGCGATCTCCATCGCCGTGCCGTCGCCCCCGTAGCTGACGAGCGCGTCAAAGCCCTGGGCGTGGGCTTCCCGGGCGAAGCGGCGCGCATCGCCCGCCCGAGTCGTGGCGAGCACCTCCACTGTCCAGCCGCCGCGGCGCAGCGTATCCCGGACCGTGGTGACCGCGCGCGCCTCGGTGCGCGCCGCCGCTGGGTTGGCGATCAGCAGTGCGCGAGCCATGGTCAGTAGCGCTTCTCCCAGAAGAGATCCAGACCGACCTGCCGCGGCACCGTGATGCCTTGTGTCCCGGGCGTATCGATGTTGCACGTCTGGACGGGCGCGAAGCTCGCTTCCGTGCGCCACTCCGGGCTGATGCGGAACTGCAGCGACAGGCCGAGCATGTTCTGCACGCCCACCTGGCCTCCCGCGCAGAACCCCGCGTTCACCACCAGGAACGTCTTGGGGCCGAGCTGGCGCCCCACGGCCACGTTCCACGGGACGACCGCCACGCCCTGCCCGCCGCCGCCGGGACGGATCTCGACGTAGTCCACCGGCACGCCGCCCGACACGATGGTCTGCTCGATTTCGCCCGACAGGATCGCCAGGGCGCTCTGCACCACAGCGGCCTGATTCGCGATTCCCTGGTCGCCTCCCAATTCCACGATCCGCTTGCCGAACAGCGTCAGGGCGATGATTTCGGTCTGCGACAGATCGTATTTCTCCGCTTCAAGAGTGACCTTCGGGACCAGGAGGGTGCCGCCGATATGCGCCACCACCGTGATGTCCTCGGGCTGACCCACCGGATGCACAACGTGCTTGGCTTTGATGTCGAGCGCCGCGTCCTGATCCGGAGTGCCGAAATACCGCACCGTCCCCTCGGTGACGACGAACTCGCGCGACACCGGCCCCACCTTGAGGCGGTACGTCCCCCGCACCGCCTGCAGCGTACCGCTCACGAGATACTGGTTGCGCTGTTTGGTGAGCCGCACGGAGCCGGCGAGCTGGATGTTCGCCTCGTCCGAGCGCAGCCACACGTCGCTGCCCATTTCGAGCTCGAGATCCTGGATCCGCAGGCTGTCGAGAAACACGTTCTCGAACTCGGGGCCGAGCCGCTGCTGCTGAATCAGCGCGGCGAGGGACGTGTCCGCGAGCTCGTCCAAGTTCACGATCCGCTTCTGCACCAGGTCGGCGAAGTACAGGACACCCGACGTCACATTGGCGTGACCGGTAAGGGTAGCGCCGAAGACCGGCCCCTGGAGCGACAGCCGCCCGCTGGCGGTGATCGCCACGTTGTTCTTCAAGTCCAGCGCCTTGAACTGGTCCGCGGCGATCCGCAGGCCGAGCACCGGGTGCGTCAGCTGCTCGAGCCGCACGATGCCGGTGAAGTCGGCCCGGCCGCGCTCGCTTCGGGCCGAGAGCGACTGGATGGCGATCGTGTCGCCCGTAAAGCCGAGGCGCCCGTTGACCGCCTCGTAGCGCACATTGAGGGTGGGGATGGTCGCGGCGGCGTTGGCGATCTGCAGCTCGCCCCGCAGGCGCGGCGCATCCCACGTCCCGGCGATCCCTAAGTCCGCGGAGAACACGCCGGTCACCTGTTGCAGGGCCGGGGTGAGCGCCTCGAGGACGGACAGGTCGACGCTGTCCGCCTTGGCCCCTACCGAGAGCGTGTCGGGGAGCTGGCGGCGGGGCACGGACTCGAGCGCCAAGTCCAGCGGCAGGTACGTCTGCACGTCAAGGATCTGCTGGCCCGAGCGCCACAGATGGAGCGCCCCGCGCAGCCGCCGGTCGTGATAGTCGTACGTCCCGTCCACAAATGGCGCGCGAAATTCGCCGAACGCGCCGTTCAAGAGCGAGAACGACCCGCTCGAGACGGGGCTGGCCCGGGTACCCGACAGTCCGGCGGTGAGCGTGACCGTCCCGCCTACGCCCGCGGTGTCCCGCTCGAACAGCGCGTACAGCCCGACGAGCGGGAACCCCTCCAGCTGGAGGTGGGCGTCCGCCCGGCCGCGCGTCGGCAGGGCGCCCTCGAGCACCAGCTTGCCCGATCCGTACGCGCTCTGGAGCACCAGCCCGGTCACGGTGGCCGCGGAGTCGGTCACGGTCAGCTCCGTGGGCCGCTCGAGCACCCACGCATCGCCCGGCAGCTGGAGCGCCAGGGAGTCGACGCCGACCGCGAGGGCCGCGCCTCCCGTCGGGCCGGCGCGGCGGGCGAACCGGCCGCCGGCGAGAAACGCGGCGCCCCCGCCGATGCGCGAGCGTGCCAGCCAGGTGAGCGAATCGCGGGTCCCGCGCGCCGCGGCGGACGCACCGGAAAAACCGAACACGCCGTGGGCGATCGAATCCAGGGTCGCGTCCAGCGCGAACGTCGGGACGGGGCCCGGCTGCCAAGTGAAGCGCCCCCGGCCTGCCGGGACCCGCCACGCCCGCCACGCGAGCCGCTCGACGCTGGCGCGCGCGTCGAGGGCGAGCGAGTCGAGCGAGCCTTCGAGCCTGAGGAGTACCCGTGCCGAGCCCGCCAGCGGCGCGTTCACCGCGCCCTCCTCACCGGGGTCGGCCGGAGCGTCGGCAGCTCCGCCCGCGAGCCAACCGAGCAGCGGGTCGAGCGCGTTGAGGCTGTCGGCGTCGAAGTCGAGCGCCAGCTGGCCCCGCACCCCGCGCATCCATCCCAACGAGCCCGACCCCGTGGTGATGAGACCCGACTGCGCGATGCGCAGGGAGTCCACGTACAGCCGCCGGTCGGCGAGCCGCACGCGCACGGCGCCCGAGTCCACGCCGGCGCCGGCGAGCCGCGACGGCTGGAGCGACGCCTGCACTGCCCCGAGCGGCGGCGCGGCGCTGTCGCCCGAAAAATCCCCCCGGACCGTGAAGCTCAGGCGTGACGGGGGAGCCCGGCGGCCGAGCCAGTGCGAGAGGTCCAAGTCGCGGGCCGTGACCTGCAGATCCTGCCCGCCGTAGTGGGGCAGGTCGAGCATCAGCGTCCCGTCGCCGCGCACATTGCCGCCGCGCGACTGCAGATCCACGTGCGTCTCCAGCGAGCCGAGCGGGCCGGCGAGCTTCACGGGCCCGGTCACGGCGCCCCGAAGCGGCAAGGTCGGGAAGCTGCCCCGCAGCCCGTCGAACGACAGCGAGTCGGCCGTGACGTCGGCGTAGATGCCGAGCGCCTCACCGCGCGTGTCGAGCCGTAGGCTCCCCTTCAGGGCGCTCGGGGGCAGCGCTCCATCCCGGTGCTCCAGCGTGCCCGCGAACTGCGCGTCGCGCAACGGCCCGTTGAGCGTCCCCACCGCGGCGAGCGTCCCGTGCAGCCGCACCGCCGGGGCGAGCCTCGCCACCGTCCCCAGGTCGATGCTCGACGCCTCTACCGCAAACGGTTGAAACCGTATGCCGTCGGCGGCCTTGAGGTTCACCTCACCCTTCCCGCGGATGCGGGTTTCGGGCCATCCCGCTACGAGCGAGTCGCGGAACGACCAATCGGTCTCGAGGGCGAGGGCTGCGAGCGGCCCGGTCGCCACGGTGTGTCCGCTGAGCCGTCCGGCGAACGGCAGCGTATCGAGGAACGGCCGGGCGAACTCGAGGTCGAACTCACGGGCGTCCAAGTCGGCGTCGCGCAGAGCCACGAGCCCCGAGTCGGAGGCACTGAACGCGACGAGCCGGCCCGCGACCGTGCCGCCTCCATACACCAGGCGCAGCGGGTCGAGCCCCACCTCGAGCACCCGTTCGCCGTGCGAGCGCAGCCGCACGTCACCCGACACCACGCCGGCACCGGGAATCCCTGCGAAGCGTCGGTCGATGAAATGGAAGTCCTGGAGTGTCGCCGAATCCGCCCGCAACCGCAGATCGAACAGCAGCGGGCCGTGCGGCCAGCGCAGGGTGCCGCGCGCGTCGCGCAGCGCCGAGCGCGGCAGCCGCACGCGCGCGAGCTGCAGATCCATCGAGTCGCCGATCACCCGCAGCCGTCCCGCCACATCCTCCAGCCGCACCGCGGGGTCAGAGCCCTCCGTAGCCAGCCGGGAGATGTCGATGCGGATGCCCCGCTCGCGCGGAGAGGACACCTGCAGGGCCGAGAGCCGCGCGTCGAGGTGCTCGAAGCGGCGGACACGGAGCCGTCCGTTGATGCCGTCGTTCGCGATCTCGAGGCTCGAGTCGCCCGGTTCGGCGCGCTTCGCCTGCAAGCGTAACGTCACGGTCCCGTTCGTGATCCGAACGTTCCGGAACAGGATCAGAGTGGCCGGCCCGTGCGGTCCTTTGTTAGGACCCCCCAGGCGCAACAGCTCCTCGATGTTGAGCCGGCCGCTCGGGTGCTGCACGATGTTGATCACCGGCCGGCGCAGGTCGAATTCGAAGAGCACGACCCGGCCGGCCGCGAAGTCGAACGGGTTGTAGCTCACATTCACCTCCGGCAGCCAGGCGACGAGCGTCGTGTCCGCGTCGAACAGCCGGACCTCGGAAAGGGTCAGCCCGGTGAGTAGCGACCCCCGCACATCGCCGATCTCCATCGTGCCGGTGAAGGCCTGACGCAGCGCGCCCTCGCTGACGCGCGCCAGCAACGCCCGCCCGGCGCCCGTGCCGACCAGCGACGAGAGGGCTCCGAGAAAGCCGGCCAGCAGCCCCACCAGCGTCCACAGCGCGGCCCCGAGCGAGCGGCGGAACATCTAGAACGCCTGCCCCACGGCGAACTGCACGACCACCCGGCGCCACAAGCCCGACGGCAACCCGGGCCGCACCGTCTTCCCGGTCGCCGTGATGCTGTTATCCGCCTTGTTCAGGAAGTACAGCGTGCCGGGCTCCTGCGGGTAGCCGTTATAGGCGGCGTCGAGCCGCACCGGGCCGAGCGGCGTGATGAACCGCAGCCCCAACCCCGGAGTGACGCGGAGGCCACTGACCGTGGTGCCCGTGTCCCCACGCTCCCACACCTGCCCTACGTCCACGAACAGTCCCAGCCGCACGCGCTCGGGAAAAATCGGACTGGGAACGCGCAGCTCCAGGTTGGCAGTGAACACGGTGTTCCCACCGGTGGGTGACGCCTGGATCCTTCTGTAGGTGGTGTCCGTCCCGTTGACGTCCAGGCTGTCGGACACGTACACGCGCGGGCCCAGCTCGTTGCGGGCGAACCCCCGCACCGAGTTGGGGCCGCCGGCGTAGAAGCGCTGGTCGGGGGGGACGAATTTCACGCTCTGGCCCAACAGGCTGAGGCGCTGCGGCAGGATCGTGCCGCCCCGGATCCGCCAGGCGAGCACGCTGCGGCGGGAGAGGGGATAATATTTCGAGATCTCGAGCTCACCACGGTTGAACTCGTACAAGGTGTCCGAGAGCACATAGCGCGATGCGTGGACCAGAGTCAGCTGGGTCACGCTCCCGGCCGACGGATCGAGCACCGAGTTCACCCGCGCGCGCACGCCCGAGATCGTGATCGCCCCGAACGGCCGCCGGTTCGCGAGGAACGCCTGGTCAGACTCGTTGCACAGCAGGAACCGCTGGCAGTACACGGCCGGGTCGGCGGCCGTCCGGCCCACCGAGTAGCCGTACCCCACGGTGACGGGAACGTCGCGCCGGGCATTGAAGGTCACCGCCACATTCGCACCCACCGCCTGGCGTGTATACGCCTTGAACTCGGAGCGCCGCTCGGCGAAGACGGCGAAGCTCGCCGTGTGGCGAGGCGACAGGAACGCGGGCTGGCGCAGGGTCACCGTGGCGTTGTAGTTCGCGGTATCGGATTGGTCATCGTCGCGCAGGAACCCGCAGACGTTCCGCTTGAAGTTCGCGTCGGTCGGATACCCGACGCCGATCTTTGAGAGCTGGCCGGTGAGGTCGAGCGAACGCGCGCCGCCGAAGAAATCGTACGCCGTCCATCCGCCTTGCACCCGGAAGCAGTCGAGCGAGGCGTACCCCGCCCCCACCCGGATACGGTGGCGCGGTGCCTCGGCCACGCGGACCGCCACCCGCACCGAATCGCCGGGCGGTGGGGTCGTGTCCGCGAGCACCACGTTGACCGAGCGGAACATCCCCAGCCCATACAGGTCGCGCTGCGTGAGGTACAGCTGGTCCTGTCGAAACCAGTCGCTCTCCTTGACCGAGATCATGCGGCGGATGGTGCCCGTGTCCACCTTCTCAACCCCGGTGATCAGCACCTGCCCCACCCGCATGCGCCCACCAGGCAGGGCCTCGAGTGTCGCCACCGCGCGCAGTGCGGCGACGTCCACATCGTAGTTGCGGAGGATATCGGCGTACGGATACCCGAGGTTCTTGAGTCGGCTCACGATGGTGTCGCCGGACGCCTGGAGCAGCGCCCGATTGAAGGGATCGCCGACCTGGAGCGGCAGCTCGCGCTTCAAGCGTCGCACGTCGAGGATCGAATCGAGGCCCAGTATGTCGAGCGCGGCGAGCCGCACCGGATCGCCTTCGTAGATCCGGAACTTGAGGTACACATCGCGGCCCTCACGGCGTACCAGGGTGTCCACCACGGCGTTCATGTACCCGCTCTGGCGGTACAACAGCAGCACCCGTATGACGTCGCGACGGAACTCGAGCTCGTTGAAGTACCGCTTCTCACCCAGGCCAAGCCACCGCAGGAAGGGGCTGGTCGCGAACACGCTCGAATTCGTGGTCGCGATCGCGGCCCTCAGGGTGTAGTCGTCGAGCGCGTGATTGCCCTCGAAGGAAAGCCCGCGGACCACCCGCTGCTGCTCTTGCTGCGCGGCGAGGGGGGCCGCCGCGAATACGGCGACGAGCAGGGTCAAACAGAGCGCGCGCAATTGACGCAGTCGGGCTGCATCCCTATGTTGGCTACCTCCCCCCGCACTGTCAACCTTTTCGACACCTGACCCCATGCGCGCGCTCCTCGCTCTTGTCCTCGCCGCCCTCACAGGAGCCACGGCCTGCAGCGGGAAAAGCGCGCGCGCCGGGGAGCGAGGCCTCACCTACTACGAATCCTACGACCCACGCTCCCTCGATCCCGCCCTTTCGACCGACGTGCCGACCGGTGAGATGGTGACGCTCGCGTACGACGGACTTACCCAATTCGACGCGGATGGCCGTCTCCTCCCAGGGCTGGCAGATCGCTGGACGGCGGGCCAGGATGCGAGCGGCCGGAAGTACGTGTTTCACCTGCGACCGGGCGCCAAGTTCCACGACGGGACGCCGCTCACGGCCGCCGCTGTACGCGCGAGCCTGCTGCGCGTGCTGTCCCCCGCGACCAAGGGCGGTCGGCCCTGGCCGCTGTATCCCATCGCCGGGGCTGAAGCGTACGCTGCCGGACGCGTCGCCGACGTGAGCGGCATTACCGTCCTCGGGGACTCGAGTGTCGCGTTCACGCTCACCGAGCCGCTCGCCATCTTCCCCAAATTCCTCGCGATGCCGGTGGCGAGCGTCGTGCCCGCGCCGCCCCCGGGCGACCTGGCGCAGCGCGCCGTGGGCACCGGCCCGTGGCGTTTCGTGGCGTGGCAGCACGACGACTACCTGCTGTTCGCCCGGAATCCGAATTACTGGGGCGGCGCGCCCGCCGGCGACACGCTCACGGTGCGAATCATCCCGGAACCGCTCACGCGGGCCGCGGAGTTCGAGGCCGGCCGGCTGAGCGTGATCGAGGTCCCGTTCGGGGAGACCGCGCGCTGGCGTCGGGAGCGGCCGGACCAGCTGCTCGAGAAGCCCGCGCTGCGGGTGGTGTACGTGGCGCTGAACAACCGGCGCGGGCCGCTGCGCGACCCCCGCGTGCGGCAGGCAATCAATCGCGCCGTGAACGTGCCGGAGATCCTCGCCACCGTGTACGGCGGTCGCGGCGTGCTGGCGCACGGCGCCATCCCGCCGGGGCTCGCCGGAAGCGACACCACCCGGCGGGGATACGCCTACGACCCGGGGGCGGCGCGAGCGCTCATGGTGGGCGCGGGGTATCCGAACGGCATCGACGTGCGGCTGTGGCGCACCGGGACGAACGTGGAGCTGTCGCGCGTGGCGCAGGCCATCCAGGCGCAGCTGGCGGGCGTGGGAGTGCGCGTGGAGCTGGTGGAGCGCGACGCGTCGAGCCAGCGCGAGGCGGCGCGCAAGGGTGAGGCCGACATGGTCATCCTCGACTGGTGGGCCGACTACCCGGACGCCGACAACTTTCTCTACCCGCTGTTCTACTCCGGGAGTTTCGGCCCCGGAGGGAACTACGCGTTTTACGCGGACCCGGGCACGGATTCGCTCATCCTCCGCGCCCGCCGCACCACGGACGACGCGGCGCGAACCGCGCTGTATCGCCGCATCGACGAGCGCGTGTACCGCGCAGCACCCTGGCTGTACCTGTGGTTCCCCACGGACCTGTGGGCCCGGCGGCGGGAGCTCACGGGCTGGGACTTGCCGGTGATCTTCAACGGGCAGCGCTGGACGCGCGCGCAGGTCCAGCGGCCGTGATGAGCCTGGTGGCGCGTCGGCTGCTGATGACGCTGCCGACGCTGTTCGGCGTGCTGCTCGTCGCGTTCCTCTTGTTGAACGTGGCGCCCGGAGATCCGGTGGCGGCGATGGTGGGAGAGCGCGCCGACCCCGCCACCATCGCCCGGCTGCGGGCCGATCTGCATCTCGATGACCCGCTCCCGGCCCAGTTCGGACGCTATCTATGGTCCGTGATGCACGGCGATCTCGGGCGCTCCTACATCACTCAGCGGCCGATTGCGCAGGACCTGGCTGCGCGTTTCCCCAAGACCGTCCAGCTCGCTCTCGCCGCCATGGTGCTGGCCGCGCTGTGCGGGATCACGCTGGGCGTCCTGTCAGCGATCCGGCCGGGGGGAGCCGTGGACCGCGTCGCCATGCTCGTGGCGTATCTCGGGGTGGCGTTCCCGGTGTACTGGGTGGGGCTCCTCTTGATTCTGTTGTTCGCGGTGGCCTTGCGGTGGCTCCCGCCGTCGGGCTCCGGCGGGCTCGCATACCTCGTGTTGCCGGCGCTGACCCTGGGCATGCGCTCGATCGCGTTCCTCGCGCGCATGACACGCGCCGCGATGCTGGACGTGCTGTCCAGCGACTTCGTGCGCACCGCTCGGGCCAAGGGGTTGAGCGAAGCGGCGGTGATCCTGCGGCACGCCTTCCGCAACGCCTTGATCCCGGTGATCACCGTGCTCGGGCTCGACACGGGGAGCTATCTTACCGGCAGCATCCTCACCGAGACGATCTTCGGCTGGCCGGGCCTCGGCCGCTACGTGCTGAGCGCGATCGAGAAGCGGGACCTCCCGGCGATCCAGGGGAGCATCCTGTTCATGTCCCTGGTGTTCTTGCTCGTGAACCTCGTGACGGACGTGGTCTATGCGAAGGCTGATCCTCGCATCGCTTACGATTAGCGCCTCGCTCGCGGCCCAGACGACCGCCACGCGACCCCGCACCGCGCCGCTGCGCGGATCGCTCGAGCAGCGGGTCGCGCAGCTGGTCGATGTGCCCCCGTTCAACCGCGCCACGTGGGGGATCTACGTCGTGGACGACCGCGGCCGGGTGCTCTATCAGCGCAATGCGGATCGCTTCTCGGTGCCCGCCAGCAACACCAAGCTGGTCGTCACCGCGGCGGCAGCCGTGCTCCTGCCGGCGGACTATCGCGCGACCACCAGCCTGTACGCGAACGGCCGCATGGACGCGGGCGTGTTGCACGGAGATCTGATCCTGTACGGGCGCGGCGATCCCACGTGGTCCGCTCGCTGCTACGCCGTGGACACCCTCGCCCCGGGGGTGTGCGATTCGACCTTCACCGCCATCGACGCGATCGCCGACTCGGTCCGGGCCAAGGGCATCCGACGCATCGCCGGGAAGCTGGTGGGCGACGGCTCCTATTTCGAGCCAACCATGATTCATTATGGATGGAACGCCTGGGACCTCACCTGGTGGTATGCCGCACCCGTGTCGGGGCTGGGGTTCCATGACAACAGCGTGGACTTCCACATCGACCCCGGTCCGGCCGTCGACGCCCCGCCGGTGATCGCGTGGTCGCCCGATCTCGGATTGATCACGTTCGAGAACCGCGCCCGCACGGTCACCGCCGACTCGACGTCCACGATCGGCGACAACTTCTTCCGGACAGGGAGCGGCTGGAACATCCGGGCGGAGGGGACGGTGGCGCTCGGCAGGAAGACCCGGGTGGAGAGCGTCGCCCTCCCCGATCCGAATCTGTACGCCGCGCGGGCGCTCGCGGCCTCGCTTGCTCGGCGCGGCGTGGCCGTGGAGGGGGGAGCGGCGGGCACGACCGATTCGCTTGCGTACCGCACGGTACGCTGCTGCTCGTCGCCCCTGTTCGACGTCCGGGGACGGCCGCTCCCGGACATCATCTTCCCGATTCTCAACTCGAGCCAGAACTGGTTCGCGGAGATGCTGCTCAAGATCCTGGGCCGGGAGCTCAAGGGGGAGGGTTCGTGGGCGGCGGGGCTCGACGTCGAGCGCGGCTTCCTGACCGATTCCGTGAAGATCGACTCGACCGCGTTCGCGCTGGAGGACGGCTCGGGGCTCGCGGCGGGCAACCTCGTCACGCCGCAGGCGTTCGCGAAGCTGCTCGCGTACATGCATCGGCACCCCAAAGGGGGACCGTTCGTCGCCGGCCTGCCCCACGCCGGCCAGCCCGGCTCGCTGCTCAAGCGATTCGTCGGGACGCCGCTCGAGGGCCGCGTCATCGCCAAGACGGGAAGTATCGACCGCGTGAACAGCCTGTCAGGCTACATCGAGCGAGCCAACGGTCGGACGATCACCTTCAGCGTGCAGGCGAACGGGCACGCGGTGCCGTATCAGCAGATGCTCAACCAGATCGATTCGGTGGTGGTGCAAATCGGGCGGCCCTAGTCTTCTGTTTGCCCGAAGAGCGCCATGTTCGAGGAATGTCCCGGCTCGACTTTCGCCGCCGGGTTGATGAAGTGCACCGCGTGGTTCACCGCCACCGCCGCCTCCGCGGCGCCCGTGGCGATCAGCTTGAGCTTCCCCGCGTAGGTCGTGATGTCGCCGGCCGCGAACACGCCGCGAATGTTCGTCTCCATCGTCTGGGACACCTTGATCTCGCCCTTCTCGAGGTCGAGACCCCATTGGGCGATGGCGCCCAGTGAGGAAATGAAGCCGAGCTGGGGAATCACACTGTCGACGGCGACCCGCTCCTCTTCCTTCGTTTTGTTGTTGAAGATGGTCACGGCCTCGATCGCGTCGCCGCCGTGGATCGCCTTCAGCTCCCAGAAGGTGCGCAGCTCCATTTTCCCCGCCGCGCACAGCTCGTGGACCTGGCGCACCGTCGCCGCGTGAGCCCGGAAGCCGTCGCGCCGGTGGATCATGAGGACGAACCGGGCGATCCCCTGCAGGTTCACCGCCCAGTCGAACGCCGAATCGCCGCCGCCCACGAGCAGCACGCGCTTCCCCGTGAACACCTTCGGGTCGAGGATGCGATCGTGCAGCCCCTTCCCGTACCAGAAATCGGCGTCCTTGAGGGGCAGCTTCCGGGGAGTGAAGGCGCCGATCCCACCCGCGATCAGCACGCTGCGCGACGGGTAGGCGTCCCGCTCCGTGACGATGGTGAACCGCGGCTGGCCGTCCTCCGATCCGTGCTGCAGGTCCAACACCTTCTCCCCCAGGTGAACGGGCTGCTTGAACTGGAAGGCTTGCTCGGCCATCCCCTTCACGAGGTCTTTGGCGAGCACTTTCGGGAAGCCCGCCACGTCGAAGATGTACTTCTCGGGGTACAGCGCGGTGAGCTGGCCGCCCACCTGGTCGAGGTTGTCGATCAGCCGGCAGGAGGCGCCGCGCATCCCCGCGTAAAAGGCGCCGAACAACCCCGTGGGGCCGGCGCCGATAATCGTGATATCTTTGACGTCCTGCATGGGCTTCAATCGTAACGGAACCCCCGGGGAGAAGGGAGAGGGGAGCGGTTGAAGATCTACACCAAGACGGGGGACGACGGGGAAACGGGCCTGTTTGGCGGCGGCCGCATCTCCAAGGACAGTCTTCGCGTCGCGGCGTACGGTGAGGTGGATGAGGTGAACGCTGCCCTCGGGCTGGCACGCGCGCTCGATCCCCAGGAGTTTGCCGACGCGCTCCTCCAACGCATCCAGCGCGACCTGTTCACGCTCGGGGCGGAGCTCGCCACTCCCGATCCGGACAAGCTGCGCAAGGCGCTCGCCCGCAGCGGCGCGGCCATCGGCGAATCGGACGTCGCCGCGCTCGAGGACGCCATCGACAGCCACGAGTCGCGGCTCGAGCCGCTCAAGAACTTCATCTTGCCGGGCGGGACACCCAAGGCCGCCGCGCTGCACCTGGCGCGGACGGTGTGCCGCCGAGCCGAGCGCGCCGTCGTCGCCCTGGCGCGCGACGAGCAGATCAGTCCCGCGATCCTCCAGTACCTGAATCGCCTCTCCGATCTCCTGTTCGTCCTGGCGCGCGCCGCCAACGCGCACGCGGGACGCCCCGACGTCAAGTGGTGACGGTCCGCGTCGCGCTCGCCGAGCCGCGCGACGCCTCGTACGACATCCTGATCGGGCGGGGACTGCTCGCGGATCTTCCAGCCCTGGTGAAAGCCGCCTGCCCGCCCGGTCGCTACGCCGTGATAACGGACTCGCACGTGGCGAAGCTGTATGGCGAGCAGCTCGTAGCCCGATGCCGCGGCGCGGGGCTGCAGGTGGAATTGCTCGAGTTCCCCGCGGGAGAACAGAGCAAGACGCGGGAAACGTGGGCGAGTCTCTCCGACCGGATGCTCGCGGCGCGGCTGGGACGCGATTCGGCGGTCATCGCGTTGGGCGGTGGCGTGGTCGGCGATGTGGCGGGCTTCGTGGCCGCGACCTACCTGCGAGGCATCCCCTGCATCCAGGTGCCCACCACGCTGCTCGCGATGATCGACTCCTCGATCGGCGGCAAAACGGGCGTGGACGTCCCCGCCGGGAAGAACCTGCTCGGCGCCTTCCACCAGCCTCAGCTCGTGGTGGCAGACCTGGACGTGCTCGGCTCGTTGCCTGCGCCACAGCTCGCCGCGGGAATGGCCGAGGCCGTCAAGCACGGTGTGATCGCCGACCGGCGCTACTTCGATGCCCTCGAGCAGGAGCACCGGGCGGTCACCGCCCTGGAGCCCGAAGCGCTCGAGCGCGTAGTGCGGCGCTCGGTCGAGATCAAGGGGGAGGTTGTGGGAGCGGATGAACGAGAGGCGGGACGCCGGGCGATTTTGAACTTCGGGCACACGGTCGCACACGCGATCGAGGCGACCTCGAAATTCGCTACGCTGCACGGCGAGGCGGTCGCAATCGGCATGGCCTACGAAGCGCGTCTCGCCGAGGCTCTGGGTATCGCGGAGGCCGGCACCGCCGATCGCTTGCAGCGGCTGCTGCAACGCTACGCGCTGCCGCTCGAGCTGCCGCGGTCGGCGACGGTGGACGATCTCATCGCGGCGATGCAGCTCGACAAGAAAGCGCGCGAGGGGACCGTGCGGTTCGCGCTGCCGCGGGCGATCGGGCGCATGTACGCTGACGGGACGAGCTGGACCGTAGCAGCACCGCAGGACGTCGTGCGGGACGTGCTGGGAGGAGGGGAGAGGCGGGCATAAACAAATAGGGGCGCAGCATGCTGCGCCCCCTACATCGAAACGCGCGAGTCCGACCTACTGTACTTGCTGCTGCGCGCGCTGTTTCCGGATGCGGTAAATCCCTCGGCCCAGGATCAGCACGCCCACCACCGCGAGCGCGGGACCGCTGTTGGTGCCAATCAGCGCGAGCTGGCCCGAAAGGCCGCCCACGATGAAGATGAGCCCGATGATCACGCTGCTCATGTGCCCTCCGAGAGGACGTGGGGAGGGGGCCACGATAGGGATCGGGTTGTGCGCCCGGCTAGGTCGCCCATCACTTCCTGACATAATCACATATCCGTCAACAACTTCCCACACAGATGTGCACGTCTCCACACGGGGAGGGGCAAAGAATCAACCTCGGATCAACATCGATTTCTCCACACGCGATGTGGATAGTGGACAAACTGCGGAGCCACGCAGCAACGTCACAATTTGTGATGTGGAAAAATGTATAGATTTGCACCATTCGCGGGCGATTCCTATATTGGGCGCCGTTCGGGGATTTCCCCCGGTGCCCTCACCCGTCCATGTTGGAGCCCTAGCTATGGCGCGGTCGAACGGAGG
>Ga0137415_10000848_pt1 | contig 29893 bp, 28 predicted proteins | sample CZODoug3_1_1_16f_FD_183082 | JGI IMG/M metagenome (GOLD analysis project Ga0137415, IMG submission 183082) | Vadose zone soil fungal communities from Angelo Coast Range Reserve, California, USA - CZODoug3_1_1_16fungal (Hybrid Assembly) | ecosystem: Environmental > Terrestrial > Soil > Vadose...
AAATTATCCGCAAATTTTTGATAACGAAACGGCCTCCATTATCATCAAAAATTTGTTATGCCTTTTCCTATCAAAACCTGCGTTATTTGTTCAGAAGAGTTCGAGTTGAAACCGGACAAGCCTGGTTTCGCCAACCGTTGTCCGGAATGCAGCGTTGCCGACATGGAGGACCCCAATACTGGGCACCCTCTGGATGCCGCCGAGCGCAAATATGAGAGTGAAGCGAATGAAGCGAGAAGAAAAGCCATCCGCGATCTCCTTTACCGTGGAGACAGTTAACGACTCCTATAAAATAGATATGTGAAACATTTGTCGGAAACAGAGGGCGCCGTGGGCGCTCTCACTGAAAATCCACGCCTTAAGGTGGGCTTCATCTCCCTCGGCTGTCCCAAGAATCTGGTCGACAGCGAGGTAATGATGGGCCTGCTGGACCGTGCCGGGGCGCAACTCATCACCACGCCCGAAAATGCCGACGTTCTCGTCGTCAATACCTGCTCGTTCATCGATAAGGCTAAGCAGGAATCCGTCGACACCATTCTCGAAATGGCGCAGCATAAGACAACAGGCAGCGCGCGCAAGCTCATCGTCGCCGGATGCCTGGTTGAGCGCTATCGCGACGAGATTCAGAAGAACATCCCCGAAGTCGATGCCGTCGTCGGCACCGGAGAGCTTGAGAAAATCCTCGCTGCCGCAGGACTAGAAACTCCTGCTCAAGAACCAGCCAATGCATCGCCCTTCAACATCCTCACCGGAACCCAGGCAGCGCGCGCCGAAGGCGATCTGCGCGAACAGCAGGGCCGCTTTGCACGCGACGAGTGGGATGGCGCTGCCTCACAACTTCCGCAATATCTCTACGACCACACCACGCCGCGCTTTCTCGCGACAAAGAAGTCTTCGGCCTATATCAAGATCGCCGAGGGTTGCGATCACCCCTGCAGCTTCTGCGTCATTCCCAATCTTCGTGGCAAGTTCCGCTCGCGGCGATTTGAATCCGTCATCGCCGAAGCCGAAGCACTCGTTGCTCGGGGCATCCGCGAGATCACGCTCATCGGACAGGACACAACCTGCTACGGCGAAGACCTCGACCTGAAGGATGGCCTGGCCCAGTTACTCGACCGCCTCGCGCAGATCGACGGCCTGGTCTGGCTGCGTTTCCTCTACGCCTACCCCAACAAGATCACCGGCAAGCTGCTCGAAACCATTGCCAAGCACGACAACATCTGCAAGTACCTCGACGTTCCGTTGCAACACGCATCCGCTCCCGTGCTCAAGAGCATGAAGCGCGGCGCAAGCGCCGATATCTTCCTCAAGACCGTCGAAAAAGTTCGCGCCACTGTGCCCGGCATCGCCCTGCGCACTTCGTTCATCGTCGGCTTCCCCGGTGAAACCGAAGCTGATTTCGAGGCACTCTGCGACTTCGTCCGCGCCGCCAAATTCGACTGGTTGGGGGTTTTCGGCTACTCAGACGAAGATGGTTCAAAGGCATTCCATCTGGGAGAAAAAGTCCCCGCGCGCACCATCGAGCGGCGCAAGAACGCTCTGATGAAGCTGCAAAAGGGTCTCAGCAAGAAAGCCAAATCCGCATGGATAGGTCAGGAAGTCGATGTGCTGGTCGAAGGCGAGTCCGAGGAGACTCCGCTTCTTTGGGAAGGCCGCTCGCAACTGCATGCACCAGAGATCGACGGCACAGTCTACATCAACGACTTCGGCCCCTATGAGTCCCTGACGCCGGGCAGATTCTATCGCTGCGAGATCACTGAGTCGCACGACTACGACGTAGTCGCCCGCGTGTTGACAGAAGCCGGAGGTGCGGCATGAGCCCAAAGAATAGCGTACTGCGTTGCCCCACTTGCCGGACCCTGGTCACCGCCGGCGACGAGCACTTCCCTTTCTGCAGTGATCGCTGCCGGATCATCGATCTCGGCAAATGGGCAAGCGGCGCCTACCGCATCTCTTCGCCCGTACTCGATCCGGAAGTATTGGAAGGATTGAATCCCGATTCCCAGCCCCGCCAGAATGAGGATGAAGACTAACTGTCTCTGAAATTCTTTACATAGGTGGCATCATCCTGAACAAAGTGAAGGCTCCCTGCTCGAGATACATACAGAGACGCCCTCAATCCTTCGGCAAACTTTGCACAAACGCTTCCAGCACTCCGTTGAACTTCTCCGGATCATCGACGAACAACGCATGTCCATCCTCAAACCGCTCTAACTGAACCTTATCGCCAAACTTCGATTTCAATAAATCCGCAGTCGGTTGTGTAGCTTTCTCATAGGCAAAGAGTATCGGCCGATTCATCCTCGCCAATCCCTTCGAAGTGTCTGTTATTACAAGCCCGTTGTAGATGAGCACCACCGCAGTATCTGCCGGAACCTGCATCGACGCATCGATCACGCGCTTGAGATACTCTTCCGTCTGCGGCTTCTTATACATGCTGCGAACAAAACCATCGGCCTGTTTCGCGCGATCCGCCTGCAACTGGTTCATCCATCCCGAAAGCCCCATAAACATCTCCGGATTCGGCTTATCCGCGACCAGTCCGTCGACCAGAACAAATCCGCCAACATTATCGCTGCCAAATTGCTCGGCATATTTCACCAGTTCGCCGCACGCCATCGACCAGCCGACAAGAACCGGTCGTTGCAAGCGCAAATGATCCACAAGCTCCTTATAGTCGCGGGAGCGCGTCTCAGGCAGATGACCAAAAGATGGCTTGTCGCTCTCCCCCTGCGAGCGCGGATCAACGGCGACAACATGGTATTTCTTCGAAAAAGTATCGATCTGCTTCTGCCATATCCACGCAGGCATCGTCCAACCCGGAATGAAAACGATGGGCTGTCCGCTTCCGGCCTCAAGATAGTGAATTCTGACACCATCCGAGGTCTTGAAGTAATCGCTCTTCACCGTCTGCGCAACAACGCTCGACACAGACAAAATACACATCAGAATCACTGCTGGCTTCATTCGCATCCACCCTCCCGGCTTCAACATTCTGCCAGCTTTCTTCTAAAATTCTTATCAAAAACAACTCGTCATTCTGAGCGAAGTCAGAGTGAAGCTGGGTGCCCCATACTTCGCATGGCGAAGTGTAGGCCAAAGCGCTCGGAAGACCGCTCCGCCGTTGCATTTGCTGTTACTTTTCCCCGTCAAGTCAGAAACCATCTAAACCCAACATTCCAAAGACAATTCTCCTGGCACTTCAATTATCCAAAAACTATAAAATAGAAATAGAGGGATAAGCCCCATTTGGACATGGGAATCCCAGGGCTTAGGTCTTAACCGATTTATTTTCAATTAACTAGCTGACAAAAACCTTAGGTGGTATCAAAAGAGAACGGCTTTGACCCCACCTAAGCCCTAGCATAAGTGATCTGTTTTCAATCAAATCAAGACCTAAGTCCTACGTCTTATTTTGATAATCCAATGAAAACAAATCACATAACAGAACGAGGAGGGGTGGGGTGGCCCATGCAAGCCTCTTTTACCTGAGTGGGGTAGCTATGATGTCGATGAGGATCGAGAGGATTACGGTGCCGGAACAAGCAAAGCAAACATACTCCAAACCAGCCTGGGCAGTCGGAACCTTTCTAGGTATCGGTCTGCTGAAGCCCGGTCCGGGAACCTGGGCCTCTCTGGCAACCGCATTGCTCTGGTTCTCAGCTGCTCGTGTTGCACATCCAGGCCCTGCAAACCTCGCCATCGCGACTGGAATAGCAGCCCTCGTCATTACCCTGACTGGCATCCCGGCCGCCACAGTCGTGGCAAGGGAAAGCGGGAAGGAAGATCCCGGTCATGTAGTCATCGACGAGGTCGCCGGGCAACTGATTCCTCTGATAGTGTGTCCCATCGAAATCCGTCGCCTGCTACTGGCTTTCGCATTGTTCCGAATATTCGATATCGTAAAACCATGGCCGGCCCGGCAACTCGAACGACTGCACGGCGGCACAGGCATCATGCTGGACGATATTGCAGCCGGCATCTATGCCCTTGTCATCATGCTGGCAGTACACCGGTGGTGGTAGTCTGGGCGTCCAATCAGTAAATCTATGACTCGCGTTCTCAAAACCGAATTCGGCACAACGCCTCATATTGAAGGTGTGGAACCATCAGCCGCTCTACCTGGTGGAGAGATAGAAATCCTGGGTTCGAACCTGGGCTCTGTCGCATGGCGACGCCCGGTCGCCATGCTCGGCGAGCTCGCTGCTCCGGTGTTGTTGAGCCGCAGTAAACGCCTGCTCTTGCGTATTCCCGATGAAGCTGAGAGCGGACAGTTACGCGTCCTGCAAAACGGAGCGCAGAGCAACACCGTTGAAGTAGAAGTAGGCAACCTGCTGGCTTCCGGAGTACATGCCGTAGGTAATCCCGCAGTCGACCCCGAAGGCAATGTCTACGTCACCTTCTCCGGCCAGCGCGGGCAGGAGACTCCGGTATCCGTCTTCCGTATCGAGCCCGACGGCGAGCTGCGCCCCTTCGTCAGCGGCATCATGAACGCCACAGGACTGGCCGCCGATGCCAATGGATATCTGTATGTCTCCTCGCGGCATGAGGGCACGGTGTATCGCGTCTCTCCAGCTGGAGCATCGTCTGTCTACGCTGAAGGCATGGGCGTCGCCACGGGACTGGCCTTCGACGCCGAGCAGAACCTCTACGTAGGCGATCGCAGTGGAACGATCTTCAAGATCGCCCCCGACCGCCAGATCTTCGTCTTCGCCACATTGGAGCCAAGCGTAGCAGCCTATCATCTCGCCTTCGGGCTTGACGGAACGCTTTACGTCTCCGGCCCGACGACCTCCAGTTTCGATAGCATTCACGCCATCGACCGTGATGGAAACACGCAGCCCCTTTATCGCGGCCTGGGGCGTCCGCAGGGGCTGGCGGTCGATATCGCAGGCAGCGTTTATGTAGCTGCTTCCCTGCACGGACGGCGTGGCGTGGTACGCATTGCGAACGATAGTAAAGCATCGCTGGTGATTGCCGGATCGGGAATGATCGGGTTTTCCTTCGCACCTGGAGGAAATGCCCTGATTACCACAAGCACTGCCGTATATCATGTAGCGTTGGGCGTCGAAGGCTGGCGCGTCTTTTAATTTTTCTGACCCAGGACTGAGCGCTCGATGAACTCGGAAATCATTGCCATTGGTTCGGAGTTGCTCACTCCCCATCGCAAGGACACCAATTCTCTCTACATCACCGAGAAACTGAACATGCTCGGTGTAAACGTCACATTCAAGACCATCGTTGGCGATCGCAAAAAACATCTCGTCGACGCGATCCGGAACGCGGTCCGGCGCACCGACATCATCGTAGTTATGGGCGGTCTGGGCCCAACCGAAGACGATCTCACCCGCGAGGCCACGGCCGAGGCGCTTGGCATCAGCCTCAAACGAAACCCAGACCTGATCGCTCACCTCTACACGCGAGCGGCCGCACTGCGCTGGACGCTGACCAAGAACAACGAGAAGCAGGCCGATGTTCTCGAAGGTGCCGTCGTTCTCGAGAATCCGAATGGCTCAGCGCCCGGTCAATGGCTGGACACTGTCCACGGAGAACATCGCAAACTCATCATGCTCCTGCCCGGTCCTCCATCGGAGATCAAACCGATGTTCGACGACCAGTGTATTCCGCGGCTGAAAGAAATTCTGCCGAAACGCAATATCGCTGTGCGTGTGCTGAAGGCAGCCATGATCGGTGAGTCGGCCTGCGATGCGCGGATTGCTCCGATCTATACGCAGTACAAGGACGTCGAGACGACCATCCTCGCGAATATCGGCGATATCCAGCTCAACCTTATCTGCGGCAAACCCATCATGCAGATGGCACAAGCGCGGGTAGACGAGCTCGCCGGACGCATCGAAGAAGAACTGGAAGAGTTTATCTACTCGTCACAAGGCGAGACGCTGGAGCAGATCGTTCTCTATTACTTAGAAATGCGTGGCGCAACGCTTTCAGTCGCCGAGAGCTGTACTGGTGGCTTGATGGCGCAGCGTCTTACCAGCATCAGCGGAAGCTCGCGCTCATTCCTCGGCGGAGCAGTTGTATACAGCAACGAATTGAAGACAAAATTCGCTGGCGTTCCACCAGAGCTGATCGAAAAACATGGAGCCGTAAGCCGGGAAGTTGCGGAGGCATTAGCCAAGGGTATCCGCGAACGCTGTGAATCGACCTATGGTGTAGGCATCACAGGCATCGCTGGACCAGGTGGAGCAACAGAAGACAAGCCAGTCGGACTGATCTATATCAGCGTCACCGATGGCAAAGATACTGAAGTGGTCGAAAAGCGCTTCAACGGAGACCGCCACCGCATCCGCCAATACGCAAGCCAGCAGGCTCTCGACCTGGTCCGCCGCAGACTGATGTAATTGCCGTAAACTCATAAAGCAATGCCCATCATCACTTACCTGCTGATCGCGCTCGTCTCTTACTTGCTCGGCTCGATCCCCTTCGGATATCTGCTGGTCCGCTTCGTCCGCAAAGAGGACATCCGCGCAAAAGGCAGCGGCAATATCGGCGCAACAAACGTAGTCCGCTCCGGAGCCAAAGGCCTGGGCGCGCTGACTTTCCTGCTCGATGCGATCAAAGGATACGTCGCGGTTGCAGTCAGCGGAAGCCTCGCGGCGTGGCTCGGGCTCACAGCCGTTCCAGGCATGAATGCCGCTGCACTGGCTGCGATCTGCGCCATCCTTGGACATATCTATACGGTCTGGCTCGGCTTCAAAGGTGGCAAAGGCGTAGCAACGGCGCTGGGGGTCTTCATCGCACTGGCGCCCTGGGCAGCACTCGCTGGATTAGTAGTCTTCGTCGTTACGTTTGCACTCTCGCGCTATGTCTCGTTGGGATCGATCCTGGCTGCGGTTGCGTTCCCTGTCTTCGCCTTCGTACTGCCGCATGCTCCACGCAGTACCTGGCTCAATGCGGTGATCTTCATCATTCCGGCAATCGTCCTCCTGAAGCATCACCAGAACATCACGAGGCTGGCGCAGGGCACCGAATACCGCTTCGGCAAGGCCAAAACCGCATGAGCAAGATCACCATCATGGGAAGCGGCGCCTGGGGTACCGCAATCGCGCTAAGCCTCGCTCAGCGCGGCGGGCATGATCTGACTCTATGGGCGCATTCGGAAGAAGTTGCCGGGACCATTCGCAGACGCGGTGAAAACAGCATTTTTCTGCCAGGCTTTGCCATCCCGCCGCAAATCCATGTGACAGCGAGCGTGAACGAAGCATTGCGGGATGCTGACATCGTCGTCACAGTAATGCCTTCGCATCATGTGCGCGCTGCTTATGAACAGTTCGCGCCATATTTGCGACACGACCATGTCCTTGTAAGCGCCACCAAAGGCATGGAAGATCATTCTTATCTGCGCATGACACAAGTGATTGCCGAAGTGCTGGCAAAACACGATCTGCACCTGCCATGCGGTGTTCTAAGCGGTCCTTCGTTTGCGCAGGAAGTAGCAGCAGGTTCGCCAACCGCTATCACGATTGCGTCGACGGATTCCGAGCTTGCCGCGCATGTGCAGCGCGAATTTTCCAGCAAAACATTGCGTCTCTATACCAATGAAGACGTAGTAGGCGTAGAACTGGGTGGCGCGCTTAAGAATGTGATCGCTATCGCTGCTGGGATTGTTGCAGGCCTGGAGCTTGGCCATAACAGCACGGCAGCCCTCATCACGCGCGGCATAGCCGAGGTCACCCGCATCGCCGTAGCCTGTGGAGGACGCCGCGAGACACTTGCTGGTCTTGCCGGACTCGGTGACCTGGTCCTCACCTGTACCGGCTCGCTTTCACGGAATCGCCTTGTTGGCATGGAATTAGGCAAAGGCAGACAACTTCCGGAGATTCTTGCCAGCCTGAAAGGGAAAGTCGCCGAAGGCGTCCGCACTACGGCAGCTGCAATCGGTCTTGCTCGTCAATATGGGGTAGAGATGCCAATCACCGAACAAATGGATGCAATCCTGCATCACGGGAAATCTCCAGTACAGGCAATGCAGGAACTGATGAACCGTCCGGGGCGGGATGAGTGACCTGATTCAACGCAGCAAACTTAAAGTGTCTATCTTGTCAATTTATTGACGAGCTCTTGCCTGCTTCTTAATAACCCATTTCATCGCCAAACTACGACTTTTGGGTGAGAGGCTTCTTCCTTTCAAAAAAGTAGACTGGCGACAATGGGCCCGTAGTGTCTCTTCAGGAAAAAGGCACGAAATGAAATCATCGTTCGAATTTCGCTGGCGGCTTTTTTTTCGCTACGTTCTTTTTTTTGCAGGTGTTGCACTCGTGGTGTGCGGCGGTATTTTTCTCCCTCGTTTCTTTCATCTAACAACTTCGATTTCGGTTGTCGTTGGTATCGTTATCCCCATTTTGGCAATCATTGCTGCTGCAGCCATGTGGTCGAGCAGAGTTGCCAGGCAAAGCCGTGAATTGGCGGAAAGCGTGAGATCCGTATCCGCGCAGAACATTGAGCAATTGGCCGCGCAACTCCAGCATTCCGTCTATTCCGATGTGGCAACGGCATTTCACAACACGCTGAAGATACTCAACAGCGCGTATTTCCAGAAGCAGGCCGAAGCCCGCCAGCAATATTCCACACTGGTTGAATTCATGGGCATGATTGCGAAGGCGGTGGATGAACGGACCAGTTATCTGCGCGGACATTCAGAAAGAGTGGCATCGTACGCAACGCTGATTGCAAGTGAACTGCACATCCAGCCAGATCTTCTGGAACGCATCCGGATTGCGGCATTGCTGCATGATATCGGGACCGTCAGCATTGAAGATTCCATTGTCATGAAAGACTCGCCTCTCACACCGGAAGAGTTTGAGATCGTAAAAGCGCACACAGTTCGAGGAGCAGCAATTCTGAGACCGATTGAAGCATTACATGACCTCATTCCTGGAGTGGAATTGCATCATGAATCACTGGACGGCTTTGGTTATCCTTACGGGCTGAAGGGGGACGATATTCCGCTGATGGCGCGCATCATTGCCGTTGCGGACAGTTTTGACGCAATGACGTCGACACGACCCTATCAGTCGGCCATGGAACCAGAATATGTTCTGGAGGTGATGAATCGTCTGGGCGGGACGCGTTATGACTCGCAAGTTGTGCATGCTCTTACTGCGCTGGTACGGCGTGGGACGATTGCCGTGCAAAATGCTCGTCCACCTGTCTCCTTCCGTACGCGAAGACGTATGACAAGCGCGGTATCGTGATGATCGATAACCGGAGCACTCTTTCAAACTTGTTACACTCGACCAAGATGGAATGAGGTTCCCGCGCACATGATTCAAACGTTGTTTGGCAGTCTCAAAGGGGCAGAAGAACCGGAAAAAAAAAGCCTCTTTGACCGGATGAAACAGGCCGTCTCCCGCACGCGGGAGAGCCTGGGCGAGCACATCGATAGCGTCATCTCGCTCACACGGGAAGTGGACGAATCGACGCTCGAAGATCTGGAAATGAGCCTTATCGCTTCAGACCTCGGAGTGACGACGGCAGCCGAGATTATCGATCATCTGCGCGAGAGAGCGAAGCGGCAACAGATTCGCGATGGGGCTGAGCTGCGGGATCTGTTAAAGGAGCAACTGAAGCAGATTCTGGATGAACACGAGCGTCCTCCGGTTACCGTAACTGCTCCACCAGAAGTGATTTTGATGGTTGGTGTAAACGGAACGGGAAAGACAACGACCAGCGGCAAATTGGCCGCCTATTACCGGGCCCAGGGGAAAACAGTTTTGATGTGCGCTGCAGATACTTTTCGCGCCGCAGCCATTGAGCAGCTTGAAGTATGGGGCGAGCGCAGCGGTGTCGAGATCATTAAGACCAGACAAGGCAGCGATCCCTCCGCGGTGCTCTTCGATGCGTTGCAAGCGGCCAAAGCGCGGCAGAACGATGTGCTGATTGTGGATACGGCAGGCCGTCTGCACACGAAGAATAGCCTGATGGCCGAGCTGGATAAAATGCGGCGCACGACACAGCGATTGATCCCTGGCGCTCCTCATGAGGTGTTGCTGGTACTGGATGCAACCACGGGTCAAAACGGATTACAACAGGCACGCCTCTTTACCGAATCGGCAGGTGTGACTGGGATTGTGCTTACCAAGCTGGACGGTACGGCAAAAGGTGGAATCGTCGTTGCTATTGCGCGTGAATTGAAACTGCCAGTGAGATTTGTAGGCATTGGCGAGAAGATTGAAGATTTATTGCCCTTCGACAGCGGGGCCTTTATGGATTCGTTGCTGGGCAGTTAGACCATATACCCTTCGCACGCAGAAAAAAGGGAAATTGTGCCAGATCCAACACCGCCGGAAAGTTCTTTTACTGATGAGCGCTGGATGAGTCATGCTCTTACTCTGGCGCGTCAGTCTGTGGGCATCGCTTCGCCTAACCCTGCAGTTGGTTGTGTCCTGGTGAAAGACAATGTCCTGGTGGGTGAAGGCTTTCATGAGTATGACAAGCTCGATCATGCTGAGATCGCCGCACTGAAACAAGCCGGTGAACATGCCAAAGGGGCAACCGCCTATGTCACGCTCGAACCCTGCTCGCATACCGGACGCACCGGGCCATGCGCCGATGCTCTTATTGCAGCCGGTGTAAAACGAGTCGTGGCTGCAACCGGTGACCCGAACCCGGCAGTGAGCGGACGCGGATTGAAACGACTGAAGACCGCTGGCATACGAGTAGACACCAGCGTGCTGCAATCCGAGGCACGGGAGCTGAATGACGGCTTTGCACGTTACATCCGCACCGGGTTGCCTCTTGTAACCCTCAAGGCTGGTGTATCGCTGGACGGACGGATTGCACCGGCGCCTGGCACAGTCGCGCGTGGCGCTCCGGTGTTCCTTACCGGAGAAGCTTCACTGGCTGAAGTACAGCAGATGCGACATGCCTCTGATGCCGTCATGACAGGCATTAACACTGTTTTGAACGACAATCCTGTCCTCACCGACCGGACTGGATTGCCACGGCGCAGACGTTTGCTCCGTGTGGTGCTCGACTCCGCATTAAGGCTTCGTTTGGACTCAAAACTGGTGCGCACCGCACGTGAGGATCTGATCATCTTCTGCACAACGCTGCACAACGACCGGTGGCGGGCATTTGAGGCGCTGGGTGTGCGCGTGGAACGCATCGAGCAGGGAACTACAAACCCACGGGTATCCATTCGCAAGGTGCTTGAACGCTTGGGTGAGATGCAGATCACATCTGTGCTGCTTGAAGCTGGTGGACAAGTAAATAATTCAGCACTTGCCTCCCAGTCTGTCGACAAGCTGTGTCTGTTCTATGCTCCAGTCTTTCTGGGAGAAGTTGGCGTTCCGCTCATAAGTGGCTTCGAGGTGTTCAAGCCGCATCTGGAACGCGTGCGTATCGACCAGTTTGGCCGGGACATCCGGCTCCAAGGTTATTTGCGTGATCCCTGGGCATAAAACAGGGCTCAGAAGACCGTGTCATGCCTTCTCTTGCCGATGCAAGAGTTAATCTAGGAAAGTATGTTTACTGGTCTGATTGAAACTACTGGCAGCATTCTCAGCGTTGAAGAGCGTACCGGAGCGGCGGGGATTGTTGTCTCGGCTCCTGGCATTGCAAAGAAACTGAAGACAGGCGACAGTATTGCAGTCAGCGGCGTTTGTCTTACCGCTCTTGATATCGATGGCGATGTATTCCATGCCGATCTGGCTGCCGAGACCATCGCTCGCACTTCTCTCTCACGCCTGCGGACTGGAACCATCGTCAATCTTGAATTGCCGACTCCTGCCGGTACTCCGCTGGGCGGCCACATTGTGCAGGGACATGTGGATGGCACTGGTGCGTTGCTTTCGCTGGAGCCTGTCGATCCCTCCGCTGATCCTAAACTGACGGATTGGTGGCTGCGCGTGCGCGTTCCCGAAAATGTTCGCAGCTTCATCGTGGAGAAAGGATCGATTGCTATCGAGGGCATCAGCTTGACCATTGCCCGCTGGGATGGCGACGTTGTCACGATTGCGGTCATTCCACATACTTATGCTGCGACCAATCTCCATTCGCTTAAGCCAGGCGATCCGGTGAACGTGGAGGCGGATGTGCTCATGAAGCTGGCGCTAGAACAGCAGCGCAAACAGAACTCTGGGTTTGAGCTGACACTCGATTATCTGATTGCGAACGGTTATTAGAACTTTCATTTCGACACCATCAAAGCGAAAAACCTATCTTCTCCAACCAGTCCATGTTCTGATCCTGTCTTATGAACAGCAGGAGGTGGGCTGATGACACACAGACATCTGCACATGCCGCACCTATGGCATATGCAGCCGCTTTCGACGAAGCAGCTTGGGTTATTCACGATCATGCTGGGAATGCTCTTCGTTGCGGTCTTCCTGATTTTGATGTGGCTGCTTTACACGGCACACTGATCGACGTTATTGCGGTGTGATAATACCCCCTACGGGTGTGCGTTCAGGAAGTTTTTTTGTGCCGGGACGCTTTAGCTGCATGGCTTCGGCGATCATGTCTGTGTACTTAAGCCCAGCTCCAGTGTTGAAGATCACGACGCGATCTTCCGGTTTCAGAAATCCTGTTTCGATCAGGTGATCGTAGGCGGCCGTTGCTGCCGCGCCTTCCGGCGAGAGCAGCAGTCCTTCATTTCGTGACCAGTCGAGCAGCGATGTGAGTATTTGCTCGTCGGGCAGATCGACTACCGTTCCTCCTGATTGGCGAACGATGTCGAGGATGATGTAGTCACCGTATGGCTTGGGCACGCGCAGGCCTGCGGCGAATGTCGCTGCATTCTCAAACATCCTCGAGACCGCTTCTCCCTGCTGATAAGCTCGGGCAACTGGAGCACAGCCGGATGCCTGAATCGCGATCATGCGGGGGCGCTTGCTGCCGGGTGCTACCCATCCCAGCTGTTCCATCTCTTCGAAGGCCTTCCACATGCCGATGAGGCCGACGCCTCCTCCGGTGGGATAGAAGACGGCGTCGGGATACTCCCATCCCAGCTGTTCGACCAGCTCGTAGCCCATGGTCTTCTTCCCTTCCACGCGGAAGGGCTCTTTGAGCGTGGAGATATCGAACCAACCCTCGGCCTGCTTGCGCTCGGCGACGATGCGGGCGCAGTCGGAGATGAGGCCGTCGACCAGCATGACGTTGGCCCCATGGGCCACGCCTTCGAGATAGTTGGCGAAGGGCACGTCTTTGGGCATGAAGATGTGTGCTTCGATCCCGGCGGCCGCGGCGTAGGCAGCGAGCGCTCCGGCAGCATTTCCGGCAGATGGGACGGCCAGCTTTTTCAGCCCATAGTGCCGGGCCATGGTGACAGCCATCGACAATCCACGAGCCTTGAAGGTTCCGGTCGGGTTCGTTGCTTCCTCTTTCAGGTAGACATTGGCGTGCCGCCTGCTTTTGAGCATTGGCGTCCACCCTTCACCGAGCGTGACCGGGACAGCCTCCGGCAGGACCGAAGCATAGCGCCACATGGACTGCGACGCGTCTGCGCCTGGGCGGGCAGCCGTGCGCTTCATAGCATCCATGTCATAGCGGACGTACAAAGCCCCGGCACAGGTTGGGCAGACCGTCTGAGGTTCTGCGGCAGAGACATGCTGGTGGCAGCGGGAGCATTCAAGGGAGGCTATCAGGGGCATGAAGAATAGAGTAATGCAACGACAGCAGCTATACCACGGCTGCCAACATCCCAAATGCCCGTTATCGAAGCTGCTAAAGGTTACTTATCATCTCGACGTTTTCTCAGGTCGAATCCAGTATCTGCATCGGCGCCGTGGGTCAGCGTTTCAAAAACCATCATGTGATGGTCAACAGGAACATTCTGCGTCCTGACTCCTTGCCCGATCCAATCGCTGGTGTTTGGCAAAGGGTCCCCTAGTCGATTGTGGTACGCGTTATAGCCAATCTCAAACGTAGGGTATTTAGCGAGGCTTACTTTCCCACCGCATACATAGCTCGGCACGGTGTTGCCCAGGAGATAGTACGCGTGAAACTCCAATGCGGCTTCCAGGCGAGGCTTCTCTGAGCTATATAGATCCACGCCCTGAATACGCGCCGTCTCCGCGATATTGATGGTTGCAGCGATCCCGTATTCCGTATGCCCGAAATCGCGACATGTTTCCTGCGCGATTCCATTTACATTGGCATCGAATACAGTCTGCCCATACCAGCTGGGTGTTCCGCGTGGCGCTGGCACATGCTGAGGACCATCGATGGGATAGTAGTAAAAGTAAGCAGGCACGCGCTGACGCCAGAAAGTGACTGCATGATTGAATAGATCGGCATCGTTGTTATATACGGCTATACCGATCATGCCTTCAATCATGCTTAGCTCCCAGTTACCATTGCCACCTGAACCGTTCACAATTTGAGGCAGCATGACACTCTTCATCATGGCGCCAAAGGCTTCTGCATCGGCAGCAGACCATCCTGCATGGCTGTAGCGGATGAGCTCCGCGGCTCGAGCCCATTTTGATGCTCCCCACGCTGCCTGCAAAGGGGCATTGGAATTCGTATACTCTTTGAGGTTTTGCGCATAAGCATTTAGGATTTTGATGGCATTGTTCGCGTAGGTGCGGTTGCGGGTGATCCAGAAGAGCAACGCCTGCGTGTAGGCTGCGCTGCCATCATTGTCTTCAGCGCTGCAACCATTGTCTGGACGGGAGTAAGAGCCGCAATTGATATTTCCATCAGCAGGCGGCCCTTGAGGTGTGTAGGTCAACGAGCCATAGCTGCTGTTCTGCGCCTTCACAAAAGCAGAATAGATGGGATCTACCTTACCTTCTACTTGTTTCTTGATGAATTTTAACTGTTTTTCACTCACCAGAATGCCGGGATGCTGAAACCTCTTTTGAGTGGTAACAGACTGGCCTCGCATTGTTATCGTGCATGTCAGGCAAAGTACCGCAAAGAGCATGGCGTAATGCTCCTTCGATATTTTCTTCCATAGAGAGTTCATGACTATCCTTTTGAAACCTACCCATGATAACTTGTGGGGTGAATAGCACGTTCAAACGGTATTCCGAAACTAAAATCTTCCCCTCCGGCACCTATACGGCTTCGGAGGGGAATGTTATTGTGCACTGTCACAGCAACTCACAGGTTGTTTTGAATCACATTCAAGAGCGAGTGCGGAGCAGCCGCATCTCCTGTGAGTTCCCATATCATGACGCCGCCATATTGTTTACCTAGCTGTGTTTCTTGTGCCATCGTGGCCTCGCCGACGTAATAGAGAGTAATTCCACCGTCGAGAGAACCACCACTCACCGAATCCGATTGCCAGGCATTGGGGTAAGCGGCAAGGATGGTGCTGTATTCCTCAGCAATACTGCCATCTCCACTTTGACCAAAGAAAGGAACCCCAAGAGTGATTTGGCTCTTGGGCACGCTCTTCTGCACCGAGTAGTACTGCAGGGCATTCTGGGCGTCGGTGTAGTTCGAGTAATTCATGACATTGACAAAATCGAATTGGTGAAGCGCAGCATCCGGCATCGAACCCTGGAGATATTGCGCTACCGCTGCAGAGATAATCTTGCCCTGTGGACGCAGTGTGTTTACAAGCGTATTCACAAATGTGGCATACGGATTCCCCATATTGTTCGGGTCTTCAATATCCACATCCACGCCATCCAGATTATGAGCGGAGAGATAACTCGAGAGCGAATTCACGAGCTGCGTCGAAAGACCTGCATTGTAAAACTGCAGGATTTGCTGATCGCCGCCACCTCCGCCAATCGATAGTATGACTTTTACACCGGCAGCATGTGCGGCATTGACGACCGCTGCTATCGCCGAGTCGCTCTGTCCGAGTGAAAAAGTCATATTGCTGCTTGTCGTGCACGTACCATTGCATGTCGGCGGATTGCCAAAGGCCAAGTTCAGATGCGTCATCTTTGAAAAATTCAAAGTAGTTGCATACGTCGCATAGCTCCCGTTGTAGTTAGGCAGATAGCCAACCAGCCGGCTTGAGGTGGCGCCAGCGGTTATCGAGAACCAGTTGAAATTGCCGACAGTTCCGGCAGAACCAACACTGTCCATGTGTAACTGGATGATGTGCTGCCCAGAGGTCAGACTGATGCTGGTCGAAAGCGTCGTCCATGTCTGCCATCCACCGGTATTTGGCACTGTAAGTTCCGAAGTAGCGCTGGCCCCATCGACGTTCAGATGAAACGTACCGCCTTGTCCATTATTTGCTACGCGAACCTGTACAGTGTAGCTACCCGAAGATCCAACATTCACGGTGTATTTAAGCCATTCGTCTGCAGTGACCCATCCCACATCGTAGCCGCCACCTGTATCCGTCGTGGCTTCAATGCTCACACCTTCGCTGGTGCGATACTGGCCACCCTGGTTGGTGTTATTGTCGGTGTAATAGCCAACACTTTCGCCGCCAGTGTCAAAATTCTCGGCTTGAATCGTGCCAGGAACAGCCCAAGGTGTCCCTCCATATGGAGCCTCAGTTTGCGCGACGACGGTAGAGATAGCGATTAAAGAAAACATCAGCAGCAGAAAGTTCGACCGCAATATATTTCTGCCACATAGCTTCTTACTTGTATAGAAGGGTAGAGCTAACATAGGAAATCTCCTGTGAGTAGGTTTTGGTAGAACTACCTATGTACGGCCGCGACGCTCTTACATGTGAATGGTTGTATTCATTCCGAAAGAGGTCGTTGTCTTCCACTGCTGCCAGTCGCTGGATATGGTCGAAGAAGAATCTGTAGAGATATTTGGAGTCGTTGGCCAGTATGTTGGGTCGTACCAGCCCCACGCATCTGGAACAAGTCCGTGCGTGGCTTTATAGGACCACATCGTCCAGCTCAAGCCAGCATTGTCATAAGCACTTTGAGAAAATGCCCATGTGCCGGAACCAGTAGCGAAATCATTCCATTCGCCGATGTAACCAGGCACATTCCACGATGCGTGGTTATTGAAATCATTTACCTGATTGGTTGAGCCAGCTTCAACCTGAGAGGCGCTGCTGTTGTATTGGTACTCATGCATCTCATAGACGACATTCGTCCATCCATACGTGGACGGGCTAGGAAGCATGCTCCAATTCCAACTGCCGTATGCACCTTCCATGAAGATCATGTGGCCTGAGTCAACAGATCGTATCGAGTTATAGAGGTTGTTATAGGCAGTCCAGACAGCGCTACTGTTAGGCGCTCCGATTGGCTCATTGATGAGATCGTATCCGGCGACGGTAGGATTGCCGTTGTAGTGGCTTGCAATCTGCCACCACATCCAGGCGGTGTTTCCCTGATCGTTGCTGTTTGTCCAGTATTGGTTCTGATTCTGCTGCCCTGTATCGTCTGAGTTGCTCTGGCCGCCTACTACGCCGTGCATGTCGATGATGACGTAAAGGCCGCGCGAACCCGCATTGCTGACGAGCCAGTCGAGGATGTCGAAGGCATCGGAGCGAAAACCAGAATTGGAAACATTGTTGATTGGGTAAAACTGTCCCCACCATACCGGGACACGGACTGCGTTATAGCCGCCGTTCTTGATGTTATCCAGATCGGTAGTGGTTATCCAATTTTGCTGATAGGTCTTGATGAGGCTCTGCTCTGTAGCGATGCCGAAGCGGTTGTCCAGTTCCTGAATCACGCTGTATGTGTCCGGTAAACTACCGCTATCCAGAGGACACATCCACTTCTCCATGATGAACCAACCGCCGAGGTTGACGCCTCTCAAGCGAACGGTGTTTCCAGATGCGTCCACGATGTTGCGTCCACTGGCGTGAAGCATACTTAATGCATTTGCAGTGGATGTCAGCGTAGCGGTACAGAAAGCCGCCGTCAAAATGGCTCCGAGCTGTAATTTTTCACACCAACATTTCAGGGATTGCTTGAATACATGTTTCGTCTGCATATTTGGCTCCTCAATGGGGGATTGAGATTGCTCAACGAAATCGAGGAACTTTCAAGCACAGCAGGTGGTATTCAGAAAGCCGGATTATTTTCGCGGCGAAATTGTGCGCTTCTCTCCTGGCAGCCGGGAACAGTAGCAGGTGTCAGATTTACGTGTCAATTCATTTTTCACAAAGACCAACGATTGTCTAAAGGAGATTTCGTTCATATGAGAACTTATTGATGAAAGTTAAGATAGTGTCGGCAATGATGTTAGCGGGCTGGCGTGTAGAGTAGTTCGCGTCCTTCACGTACCAATCTGCCCTTTAGAGACCTGGCGTCCCCGTAAGCGTCTGTCTTTGCGCTGCCTTTCTGAAACTCGCGGCTGGAGCAGGATTGAACGCTTTCGTTCGCTGGGTCCGCCTGTGGCACACGCAAGGAGTTGGCTTCCGCTACGTCAAGGTAAAGCTGCCAATCCGCGTCAAAGCTCCCCGTAATTCCGCGGGCAGGGGCTTCTGAGCTCAACTCGTAGTTGATCACGGTCGTCATAAGCCGGAAGGCCACCACCTCTTGGCTAGAATCACCAGAATCGGCCATCTCTCGAACCTGCGACCGATCGGGAACAGAGCCGCTGGAAGGATCGCTCACTGGCCGGTTCTGTACAAGATTCCTGGGGAGAAACGAGGTTATCAAGTTATCGATGCAGCCCAGCGCAGCGCAATCCCGCATACCTGCAGTCAGCATTCCACCCGATCCCATGGCCTTCGATCTCTGTTCGTAAAAACGCGAGAGCAGGAAGGGTTGACCCTGCCTGAGCATAAGAGACCTTTCAGGCCGAGACAGGATACCCAGTTCCATGGCACGATTTTCGATCCCTGCAAACTGCCGTTGTTTCGCCTGCCAGCATGCAGGTGTCCCAAAGGCCTTCACCTGCTCACGTTTTATAGACAGACGGTATTGCGGCGAGAGGGTTGGATCGAGCGCGAGCTCATTCGCCATGCGCGAAAGATCTTGACCATCGCGCTGATGAACAAGTTCCTGCAGATCGGCAAATCGGGATGACTGATACACGCCGAGTGAAGTGAGCGCAAATAGAGGGTTGAGAGTGTTGAAATAGACTCTGATGCCAAAGCCCAGCTTTCCCTGTCTGGCATCCGGAACCAGCATGCCACGGCTGATGGAGCTGCCGGGAATGCTAGGACGGCGCGTGCCCGCGATCATGGGCATGAACTTCACATTCAGAGCTACCTTGTGCCGTCGTGCAAACGCGAGGAAGCTAGAGGCTACCGAAATCGGGCTGGCGATCCAGGCATTCGACGCATCGAACATGCGCGGTCTCATCTGAAATCCTGCATCGCCAAAGACCACCGCAAGCGAGCGGGCGACAAAATCGGAGCAATTGTTCGTCAGCGCGTTGAAGTCATCGGAGCTTTGCTCAATGTAATTCAGAAGCCGTTCTTCCTGCTGCGGCGACGCATGCGCCAGGATGATGGTCGAGCTACGCAGGTACTGCACTCCGATCGCATCGCGCCAACGGCCGTCGGGGATGAGTTGTTGCGTCTGTGGATCGATCATGGCAATTGGCTCAGGAGGAACGCTCTTGTTACGAGGCCCGAGCAATTGGAAGAGATACTGCATGGTAACTGCCCGGCGGAAGATGCGGCCGGGATTAAATCGTGCCTGCAGCTCGCGTATCGTCTCATACTGCTGCATTGAGAGCGGAGGCAAAGACGGTTGCAAATGCTGCCGCCAGTACTTGATCTGCATGTTCTGCAGAGAAAATCCGTTGCTTAGCACGGGAACCTCTTCCGGCACGCTGGTTGCCGTGAAGTGGTCTCGAATAGGAATGACAAAGAGCGAGCTGTGATAGCCGGAGGCAATGTTGGGATAATGCGTAATGACCGCTCCCTGCTCCTCATCAGGACTGCAACGGCGCAGCCTGGCAGTTCCCGCAGGGCACAGCCTTGTCGTGATCAGCGCGATGTGGCCAGCACTTGAGAGGCGGGTGTCGCTGCCCTTGCTTTCATACACAATGATGCCCACATCCGCGCTGACCGTAGCGGTACACGCAAGCACACAGGCGAAAACGAGAATACCCCGGCAGAAAATAATCTCTCTCACGTGAGAGACACCTTTCGCTCCCGTGGCTCGGAACCGCCAATCTTTCCCTGTTGCGGGATAAGACTATTACTTGCAGGACCGGATAATCTTTAGGTCCAGGAGCACCACGTCCGAAGTATTCTGGTCTTCCATGTTTGTAGGGGGGATGACACAGCATAAGTTGCCGACGTATCTGAATACGATGAGATATAAGCAAGATAGTAAATAGAGCGCACTAACATCTCTCTATCTCATGAGATGTATCAAGAACATAAAACAAACATCAATCGCTGCGCCTGCTTCTGACTACTTTATCGTTGCATCGCCTGCTCCTTTACACTGGAAGCAATGCCTCCCTCACCGATCAAACTTATCGCCATCGATATCGATGGGACGCTACTTCCCTCTGCCGGTACTCAGATTAGCGAGCGCAATCGCCGAGCACTGCTTGAAGCCGAAGCAGCCGGCATCGAGATTGTGATCGCGACGGGGCGGCGGCAGGCGTATGCGACTCCGCTGGTGGCTCCTGTCGGGTTGCAGCCGGAGACGGTCTTCATCACTTCGAATGGCACGGTGACGCGCAGCCTGGGCGGGGAGCGGATCGACCGCATGTTGCTTCCGGTGGAGACGGCCATTGGGCTTTGCCCGGTGTTGCGCGAATTTGGCGGGACGACCGTCTTTACATTTGACCGCGAAGGACCGGGAGAGCTGGTGCTCGAATCCATTGACCAGCTACACGCGCGCATTTCGCTGTGGGTGGATGCCAATCGGGCGTGGATCAAGGAGTTTCATCCACTAGAGCGTGCCTTTGATGAGGGCGAAGCTCCGGTGCAGGGTATGGTTTGCGGCACGCTGGCAGCGATGGCCGAGGCTGAGGCAGTCCTTAAGGCGAGCGAATTCGCCCCGAAGATCGAGGTGCACCGGACGGAGTATCCGCGGCGGGATTTGACGATTCTGGATATTCTGCCGCCGGGCTGCTCAAAGGGCGTCGCGCTGCGCAAGCTGGCGGAGTCACGGGGCATCGGCCGCGAGGAGATTATGGCCATCGGCGATAATTACAACGACCTGGAGATGTTGGAGCTCGCGGGCTATCCAGTAGTGATGGCAAATGGCGCCCCGGATCTGGTAGAGATGGCACGGGCACGCGGTTGGGAAATTGCCGCAACGAACGATCAGGACGGCGTTGCCCAGGTAATCGAAAGCGTGCTGGCTGGGGCTGAAGTAAAGGGGATGGTAGAGTAGGCGTGATGCTGCGATTTCCGCAAAAAACCCGTACACGGGTCCGGACCTGCGCCGCTGTCCTGCTCTTGGGTGTTGGAATGGCGCATGCCGCCGAGCACATCACGCTCAAGAATGGCTTTGACCTTATCTGCGATCATCGTGAGCTGGCTGGAGACCGGGTGCGGCTATATATGGATAGCAGCACATCAAATTTTGTGGAAGTAGACGCGGCTGAGATTGTCTCGGATGAGTTCGTGGATCTTCCCAAAGTAGACCTGCCCAAATCCACAGTTACGGCAAAATCTGTTGTAGATACAAGCAAAACAAAATTGACCGAGCCAGAGCTACGCCAGCTATTAACAAGCGCGGGCGCGGAGCACGATCTGGATGTCGACCTGCTGGCCTGCATCGTGCGGCAGGAGAGCGGTGGAAATGCTCATGCTGTAAGCCGAGCCGGAGCGCGGGGACTGATGCAATTGATGCCGAAGACGGCAACAGACCTGGGCGTGGCTGATAGCTTTGTGCCGGGAGAGAATGTAAAGGGCGGTACCGCATATCTTGACGCTCTATTGAAGCGGTATCACGACAATCTGGCGCTGGCGCTCGCCGCTTACAATGCCGGCCCGGCGACGGTAGACCGCTGGCATGGCATTCCGCCTTACCGGGAGACGCGGGCTTACGTCGCGCGGGTGATTCACGAGTTCAACCGGCGCTATATGGCGCGCAGGCAGATCCAGGTTGCCAGCACTGCTCGCTGATTGTCTGTTCATATTCGTTCCATCCCCATTGAGTAAACTCAGTTCGTGCCCCATGGAGACAATGCTTTGAAAAATAAACGCTGGATTTTGTGGCTGCTGGTAGTGGTCGCGCTTGTCGTGCTCGCGCTGGTGGCCCGGCAGCGCATTCACTTCAATTGGCAGGTCTTCTTGCAACAGTTGAAGCTGGCGGACTGGACGAAGATCGGCATTGGCATTGCCATGATCTGGCTGGCATATGGCGTTCGCGCTACGCGCTGGGCATTGTTTCTGCGGCCTACGAAGAAAGTCTCTCCGTTCAAGCTGATTGGGACGCAGGTAATTGGATTCACCGCTGTCGCGCTCTTTGGACGGCTGGCGGATCTGGTGCGGCCTTATCTGGTTTCGCGCCGTACAAATATTCCATTGGGCTCGCAGGTGGCCGTCTATACCGTGGAACGCATGTTCGACTTCGGTTCGATGGCGCTGATTTTTTCGGCAGTGCTGCTCTTTTCACCGGATCGTCATCAGCTTCCGCGGCCCGATCTCATCAACAAGGTTGCTCTTGGCGGCTTGCTGGGAACCATCTTTCTAGCGCTCTTTGCAATTTTCGCTCGCGTCTCCGGCAAAGTCGTTGCGGGAATTTTTGGCAAAGGCCTCGGAGCGATATCGCCGAAGCTTGGCGCGGCGGCAAGCGAAAAGATTCTGGCGTTCCGCGATGGACTGAATGCCATAGCTTCGCTTGGCGACTTCCTGGGAGCGGTGGCGCTTTCTCTCCTCATGTGGGGGATGATTACCTACGCTTATCTCGAAACCACGCGAGCATTCACGGCTTCACCGCAATTGGCAGGCATGACGCTTTCTCGCTGCATGCTATTGATGGCGGCAAGCATGGGCAGCTCGCTGATTCAGTTGCCGGTCATTGGATGGTTCACCCAGATCGGCCTTACAACAGCAACCATGCAGGCCTTGTTCAAAGTCGCTCCTGAACCGGCTCTTGGATGCGGCGCTATGCTGCTGGTCGTCACCTTCATGAGCATCATTCCCGTGGGATTGATCTGGGCACGCTTCGAGCATGTATCGCTGCGGAAGATTTCTGAAGAGAGCGAGCATGCTGGCGAACAGGAACTGCAAGGAGTAGGACAGAGGTAGCGGATAAGCTGTAGCAGCCAATTCCTATTGCCTGCCCTTATAGTCCCTTGCGTACTTTTCTTCGCACAATATCCGTCACCACACCATACGCAGCGTGCGAAACCCATTCGCTGATGCGTTCCTGTGTGGGCTGGTGGCCGACTGGGGCTGAGAGCCCCAGCTTGGGCAGCAGCGATTCATGGGTGAGGCGGTTCAAGGTCACGCCAAAGGCTGCTCCCTTCCAGGCTCCGAGCGACGGTTCAATTTCGACTGCTGCTCCATAGACAGCTCCGGCCAGCGCCCCAAATATCCAATGGATGCTCTGCATTGCGGCTTGTTGCTGGCTGGGCTTCAATGGATGACCGGCTACCTGCTCGGCGAGTGCCACCGGTGGAGGAATCTGCCCCTGAACGCGCGGCGGAAGCATCTTCTCGGCAATAACTTTTACGCCGGCGCCTGCAATACCGCCAACCAGGCCGGCCAAAGCTCCTTTGAAAATAGACCGCTTCTTCTCAGTCATATGCAGGTAGATACTACGCCTCAAATCCTGCAGCTTGCTTTATGCGGCTTCCCGGCCCTGCGCCTTTACTTGAACCAAAGCCTGACGCAAGCGGATACGGGCTGAGATACATGCTCGCTGAACCTGGTTTTCTGGAATATTTAGAATTTCCGAGATCATTGCTGGCCTGTAGCTTTCCACATCATGGAAAAGGAATATCAGGCGCTCGGTAGCGGGCAGGTATTGGATGGCTTCTTCCAGATCCGTCCGGCGAACATTTTGTGCGCCGAGAGAAGATCCGGCGGCGGATGCCGGGACTGTATCTAATTCATCCAATGGGTATTGCTGGCGAAGCTGCTCTATAAGAACGGCATCGATCATCTGGGCATCCGGCTCTTCCGCTATCCGGAACGCGCGCACAAATGTCTCTGTCAAAATAGTTTCTGCGGTAATTTCATTTCCGCTCATGTAGAATGCGAGCGCGAAGGTACGGTGACGGTGGCTGTCGTAGATATCCCGCTGACGCTGTTCGAGCGAGCGCTCAACAGTTTCCGAGGCGACGATTTTCGACGTGTTGGCTGATTGCAATTGCCGCTCGAAATCGAACAAGATTGCCCCTTACTCACTGTATACCAAGCAACAAATCCCTGTACGGGACGCTGTAACGAATACCCAGTAACTCATACCATAATAGAAAACGTTGTGCTGGTGTATTGCCTGATTGCTGCCCGCAGATAGCATCAAAAACAATTTAAGCTATTGCAAAGCCTTGGTCGAAACTCGTAGACAAATGAGATTCAAACTGCGTTAACCTTCTTTTAACTGTTCCCGGTACGGCAGGATGAGCGCATCCCGCCTATATCCTTGTTGCAATGCGCATGACCGTTCATTACGTGCGGTTGGAGGCAAATGGCATCGGAACGGATTCTCGTGGTTGATGATGAACCTTATGTGAGAACGGTCATCGCAGCCATGCTCGAGAAGTCGAATTATCTTCCCGTGCTGGTTTCTAACGGCCTGGAAGCCGTAGAGCATCTGGAACACGACCCTCCCTTCGATCTCATCCTCTCCGATGTGATGATGAATGGACTGGATGGCATCGAGCTGCTGGACAGAATCCGGCAGACCCAGCCGGATACGCCCATGGTGATGGTGACGGCTGTCCACGATATCAGCGTTGCCATCTCCGCCATGCGCAAAGGCGCGTATGATTACCTGCTGAAACCGTTCGAAAAAGAACAACTGCTGGCAACGGTGCGCAGAGCACTCGATTACCGCAGGCTTGTCCGGCAAAATACCATGTATCGCCACAATCTTGAGCAACTCGTCTCTGCACGCACTGAGATGCTGCGCCAGGCCATGGAAGATCTGGAACGTTCCTACGACATTACGCTCGAAGCGTTGGGTGACGCCCTGGATCTGAAAGACGCCGAAACCGAGGGCCACTCCAAACGCGTTACCGCTTATACCATTGCGCTGGCCCGGCATATGGGCGTCGATGCCGTGCAACTGCGAACGGTGGCACGTGGAGCATTCCTGCACGATATCGGCAAGATGGCCATTCCTGACGCCATTTTACTGAAACCGGGTAAGCTGGATGCCCAGGAGCAGGAGATTATGCGCGAGCACTGCGCGCGGGGATATCAGATGCTGCGCAAGATTCCCTATCTGCAGGAAGCTGCTGAAATTGTCTACAGCCATCAAGAGCATTTTGATGGAAGCGGTTACCCTCGAGGCTTGAGAGGTAAGCAGATTCCGGTAGGCGCTCGCATCTTCGCCGTTGCCGACACCCTGGATGCCATCACTTCTGACCGGCCTTATCGACGGGCGAGCACATTTGATGCCGCGCGCCGTGAAATCATGCGCTGCGCAGGAACCCAGTTTGATCCCCGCGTCGTCGAGGTGTTCTTGAGCTTGCCAGATAAACTGTGGGAAGATTTAAGATCGGAAATCAGCCAGCATGCGCGCTTTTCACCCTTGTCGTTTGCTGGCGTCGCCTCACAAAACTTTCATCTGTGAACGCGAGGGGACCATATGGCAATTCTTTCTGCTGCTGCCGTCGAAGAAAAACTGAAGTCACTACAGGATTGGAAGCACGAAGGCAGTGAAATCGTACGCCGGGTTGAGTTTTCGAATTTTGTCGAGGCTATCGATTTCGTGAACCATGTTGCAGAGAAGGCGGAGTCCGCTGGCCACCACCCCGACATCGATATCCGGTACAACAAGGTGCGCCTGGCTCTTGTCTCACATGACGCAGGCGGGCTCACGCAGAGGGATTTCGATCTGGCGTCAGCAATTGATGCCCTTTTGCGCTAGAGCGGTTTTCCTGTAGGTGTATACCAGAACTAAAGAAGATGGCGCGTCTTTTCCGTCAAGAAAATACACACTGCACAAAATTTGGCGGGCTATAGCAACAGAAAAACCGCTCTAGAAGCACAGGCAGTTACCTACCGCGCAACTTTTCTCAATAGATCGCGTCTTTTTCTACAGGCGGGTTAATTTCAGAATCGGGAACTTCTCTACGCATTTGTGTAAGCGTTCTCCGGTTCCATAAAGCAACGGCCAAGCCGCCAAAGAGAGCGGAACCGGCAATCAATAAGCTCGTGTGCAAAAACTTTCTCTCTGATTTTGGAGGGGTTACGGAAGCTTCAGAGGATTCGGGAGTTGGATTCTGCAAGGGCATAGGGTTATATTAAGGCTGAAAATATCCAATTATTAAGAGGTTGAAAGAAGAAAAAATCCATAAAAATGTAAAAAAGTCGCTTTTGCTCTTGTAATTTGGAACGACTTCGACATACACTTTGAAAGTCGAAAGCGTTTTGCAAAACTTATAAGCAGACGCGATAAAGACAAAGTTTTGGATGCAGCCACCAAGAATCCTGCATCGTAGTAAGTACAAAGTTTGAACGTGAATTGTTGATTGAGCTTGGCTCTCACAGTTCGTAGTAGTTCACAAGTTGCGTCACTGGCCTCCCGGCACGAGTAGTTTACTATTCGTGCCGTCTTTTTTGTCTTTTTCCAGCTCATCTCCAAATTTACCTGCGACAGTTGACCTCTGTTTATATGCTCTGTGCGATAAGCTAACGGAATAGGAGCAATCGATGAAGCGTGTTCTTATCAGCCTGTCACTGGCCCTTGTAACCGTAGCAGGCTACGCGCAGTGGTCCAATCCGGTAGACGAGATTCCTGCCTATCATCCGCAAAGCCCGGCAAAGAGCGAGAAATTGCCGCCGATTATGTCCGGCACCCAGCTCACTGGCGACTATTTCCGCTATCCCTGGCAGGTGAAGGTTTACAAAGAGGCCGCGCAGGTCCCAAATGTCCTGTACCAACTGCCCTGCTATTGCCGTTGCGATAAAGCCCTAGGCCATACCAGCCTTCATAGCTGCTTTGAAGGCACGCACGGAGCCATCTGCTCCACCTGCGCCAAGGAAGGCGCCTATGCCTACAAGATGACCAAGCTCGGCAAGACGGCGAAGCAGATCCGCGATGGCATCGAACACAAGGAATACGAGCAGATCAATCTGGATCAGGTCGGCGGCATGTAATTCCATCTTCCTGCCCATTCTTCTCTTCAAAATGGCCTGAGCGCAATTTTTGCTCGGGCCATTCGCTTCTGCGATACCATCGGCTTCACCACTTTCCATTTGAGGCTTCGATGTCACGCTGGGCATACTGTCTGCTGTTTCTCCTCGTCTCCACCTGCGTCTTTGCGCAAGACAAGGCACTCGCCCTCACAGGCACGCTTGTGACTCCAGATGAAATCGTCCCAAACGGCACGCTGCTGATTCAGAGTGGCCGCATCACTGCCGTTGGCGCACATGTTGCCATCCCGCAGGATGCAATTGTCGTGCAAACAAATGGCATCATCGCTCCGGGGCTGATCGATCTGCACAACCACCTCACGTGGAATATCTTTCCGCGCTGGAAACCGATAGAAGAATTCGGCAATCGCTACGATTGGCAGCAGAAGCCTGTCTACAACGTGCTCATGACTGCACCGCACGCGGCTATTGTCTCTGAAGGCCTGGAGTGCGCTGCCGAACGCTACGCCGAGGTGAAGGCCATCACGCAAGGCGAAACCAGCGTCGTCGGCAGCTTGCATGCCCCATGCAATCGCGGACTGGCACGCAATCTCGATGACGATCCATCGTTAGGAAAGATCGTCTACAACGTCTTCCCTTTCCAGATGTCAGAAAAAGAATTGAAAGACGCCAAAGATGTGCTATCTGCAAATGGAGCTCTGCTCATTCACGTAGCCGAGGGCGCTCCCAACGATGCATCGGCTGCACGCGAATTTACGATGCTGAAAGGGCGCGGACTGCTCGTGCCCGGCGTGTCGCTGATCCATGCTGTCGCTCTCAAACCAGACGACTTCGCTGCAATGCATGATGCGCAGGTAGGCTTCGTCTGGTCACCGCGCAGCAATATCGAACTCTACGGGGACACCGCCAATGTCGCTGCTGCCAAATCCAATAACGTTGTCACTGCGCTTGCTCCCGACTGGAGCCCAACCGGCAGCGACGGTCTGCTGGGTGAGTTGAACTATGCAGCCACCTGGGTCCAAAGCCTGAAAAAGAAAGCTGACGACCAACCTCTCTTCGACGACAAAACCCTGCTCACGATGGCGACTGCCAACCCCGCAAAGCTGGCGCATGTAGACAGCAAACTCGGCCAGTTACAACCAGGCTTCCTCGCCGATGCGCTTGTACTGCATCCGCATGGCTCACAGTTTGGACACGATGCATATTGGGCGGTCATACACGCCGCACCGGAAGATATCGCGTTAGTGATGATCGATGGCAAAGCTGTCTATGGCGATCCTGATGTGATGAAGCAACTCACAGGTGGGGCAAGGCTCGAATCGCTGGAGATTTGCGGCGCGCAGAAGAGCATCTCATTCGCCAGCGAGCCTGGCACTCAGCCGACATTCCGCGAAACTGAAGACACGCTCGACCACGCACTGCGTCAATGGAGCCAGAAGCTGGCGCCGCTTTCAGAGTGCAGGAATTAGAGCACAGACATGTTGGATATCTCAGCTTAGCTGTGCAGTGGCCGTGCTTTCAGCCAGAGAAATAATGGAACACGCATCCACTGTTTGAGATAAGACGGGCCTTCGCTGAGATCGGGTAGAGGTTCTCGAAGCGATGTGATAGCCAATCCAGCTTCTTCCAGCGCAGCTACGTAGGCTTCAAGAGGCTGCGACCATCCGGCAAAGTGCATGCTCAAACCGGCCCGTTCCTCGACTCCTTCAAACCTCTGCCTGCCATAATAGGTGCCTTCAAGAACAAAAGGAGCATTCGCGTCCTTGCTGGCAAAGCGACCACGATCCTGGAAAGGATGAACCAGGGACACCATCAGTTTGCCATCAGGCCGCATGACACGCCGGATTTCCTTCAACGTTGCAGGAACATCTTCAACATCCATCAGCATGTTATAGGCAACAACGAGGCTAAATCGCCCATCTTCGAATGGAAGGTCTGCTGCATCCGCAACGACATACTCATGGGCGGAACTGGCATCTTTAGCAGCCTCTACTAACTCGGCCACAGCATCAACGGCAGTTACTTGATATCCGAGAGCGGTCAACTCGCGTGAAATCCGCCCCTCACCACATCCAACGTCTAATGTCAGCCCGGCTCCCTTACCAAGAAAAGATATTAGGGATTGGCGAAATGCCCAGAAAGCATCATGATTTGGAGAACGAGCCCATGCAGTCCATTCCTTCGCAACACGCGTCCAATGCTCATGATCCACTTGGGAAGGTTTCATGTATGAGGTAAACTCCAGCAGCTTGGACGAATAGCCCTACTTCCGAATCTTCTGCGTTCCCGGAGCAAGCTGCAAAGCGAACGCGCTCGCCGGAACGCTGTTCAGCTTGATATTCGAGTAAACCGCAGTACGCGAGTCGCCGCTTTCCTGAAACATTTGCTGCTTGAGCGAGATGGCACGCTGCGGATCGATCCAGATAGTGATGTGCGTGAACATGTTATTCGTGCTGGGATCTTTCGATGTGAGATCGAGCTTGGCGGTCTCGACGCCTTCGATGGTCTCTTTGCCCTGGTAGGCGATATTCCAGTTCACCTGTAAATCTTTGCCACTGCCGCCGAAGCCCAGTGTCAGATAGCGTTCTACATTTGCAGGTGAGGTAAAGATCGTGTCCTGCTTCAGAGCGGGCTGATAGAAATCGAGCTGTCCGGCTTTATAGAGAACGTCCTTGAGAGCGGGCTGATCATTGTCTGTCTTGACATGCGCGATCATCTCCGTCGTTTTGCCGACACGACGGAAGGCAATGGTTCCCTTTTGAATGTCATGGCTCTGCACGACGGCAGTGTATTGATCCCAGACGAAGTCAGCCTGCGCGCTCTGGAATTTCAGGGAAGCAG
>Ga0137415_10000849_pt1 | contig 29886 bp, 22 predicted proteins | sample CZODoug3_1_1_16f_FD_183082 | JGI IMG/M metagenome (GOLD analysis project Ga0137415, IMG submission 183082) | Vadose zone soil fungal communities from Angelo Coast Range Reserve, California, USA - CZODoug3_1_1_16fungal (Hybrid Assembly) | ecosystem: Environmental > Terrestrial > Soil > Vadose...
TTTGACCCCGGGCAAGTCCGGGCGCCTCATCATTGTCGCAACCGGTTCCGACGGAAAAACGTGGACCACGGTTGGCCATCCTGCTCACGGCGTTCTGGCTGTTGGCCCGGTACGCAAAAGAGCCTGAAAAGCGCGCGCGATTGGCCTTCATGGCCGGCTGGGCCGCTGGCATCGGGGTCGCTACACGATATGCACTGGCGTCGCTGGTAGTCATCGGCGCGTTGTTTATATTCCTTCGCGCGACCAACCGGATCCGCGACGCCGTGCTCTTTCTCATACCCCCCGGCTTCATCGGCATTCTGGTCGTGTGGCGCAACCTCAACATCCTGCATGGCTCGGTGTTGCCCCACTACCTGCACTCGAGATCCAGCCACCTGAAGAATGCCCTCGATGCAGTGGCGACTCCCGTGAGTAAGTATGCCGATTGGATCCCCCAATCCGTTCAGCTCGCACTGTTTGCCCTGGTGGTTGTGATTGCCCTGTGGCTCGCTCAACGCCGCGGGCAGTTGGTCCCGACCTTGGCCGGCGTAGGGTGGAAGGGCGCGGGGGCTGCCCTGCTGGCCACATTTGGCGTCGTCTACACCATATTCCTCGTCATTCAGCGAACCCATTCCTACATTGACCCCATCGGCCCGCGTTGCATGCTGCCGGCATCCATTGTGTTCGTGATGTTGTTTGCCGCGTTCGTAGTTCGCGCGACGGGCGTCAACCTGGCGCGCCTCGCCGCCGCCGGCAGTGTCATCGGCATCCTGCTCATCGCCTACGAGGTCCACACGACGATCGTCACACCGGTGTATAGCGCCGAGCGCGAGGTGGCCGCGTCCGAGCGGCTGACCTGGGTCCAGAAAAACACCACCAATGACGATTTGATCATCGGCCAGGACTCGGTCGACATCCCGTTTTATCTGGGTCGAACCGTGGCAGTCTCCTACTCGCCTTTCCCGTTCACCGAAGTGCTGCCGTACGACAAAACGCTACAGTTGTGCCATCGCTTCAAGCCGCTGTATGCACGGGTCCTGCTGGTGATTCCGCTGCATCCCACGCCCAAAGAACGTCCCGACACCAACTGGATGTCCCGTCTCGGGCCGTTCATCGATGCGGCCAATTTTGGCCAGTTCGAGGCGTATCCCGCCATCTCACCCCTGGCGGTGTTGAAGGATGGCCGGGTGTTCCAGGTAACCTGCTGATACCCCTGCACAGGCCCAAAAGGATATCGGCCAATGAAGAGCTTTCTGTTGATTGTATCGACGGCTTCATCGTTGCCCTCCAACGATCCGCCGCAAGCAATAGCCGCTCTGCGACGCTCCCGCGCCGCAGAGCGGTTCACTATCGTTCTAGTACATCGACCACTTCGTACAGCCCGGGATGACTTTCAGCGAGTGCTCGGTTGCGCTCAAGAAAGCCCGCGCTCTGCAGGTGTTCGAAAATGCGCCTCATCGAATCGGCGTCCTGCGCCTGTGCGTAATTGACGACTCGTGTGCCATCCAGGCTTCGGTGCAAACTGGCAGAAAGCCAACCTGGAACCGATCGGCAACTCTCAGCCGCCTCGCGCAGTAGGGCAATCAGCGGTTCCTGGCCGCCTGGCGGCACGGTAAAGACATTGATTTGAGTAACAACGGCCGTGTTGGTTCGAATTGCTGGCATCAGCGGTTCCTCCGCAAAGCTCAGCGAGGGAAAGCCCTGCAGCAGGGGATTTGCCCACGCCAAGCCGAAACGTAAAGCACGTTTCAGGCTTGCCGTGGGTTACTGCGAGCGCAGCAACGGAGCTTCCCCATCGGGGAAGGGATCGGGCTTACCGCTTGCCGACCCAGGTCCTTTTCGACTTCACGACACTACCGCGGTCCCATGGTGACTTCAATGCACCTGCAATGTCCCTCCGATGAAACCGTAGACAGGATGCCAATACCTGTATACGATTCCATCGATGCGCACCAAACCCCCAACCCCGGACCGCACCGGCCTGCCACCGGTCTTCACCTATAGCGAGGCACGCACCGCGGGGATCTCTGCGGAGCGGTTGTACACCTACAGGGACGCAGGCCTCGTCGAGCAAATCGGGCGAGGTCTCTACCGCTGGGCCGATGAGCCAGAAATCGATCAGGACCTTTTGGAAGTTGCCTATCGGGCACCACGGGGAACGCTGTGTCTCGTTACTGCGCTAGCGCGACATGGCCTCACTGACATCATTCCCGAACGTATCGACATTGCGGTTCCCCGTGGAAGTCGGCTTCCGGCGCTGCAGTCGCCTATTCACGTTCACGTCTTTGGTAAAAAGACATTCGATCTTGGTCGCGAAAAGATTGATATCGGAGGCGATTTCGAAGTCGGCTTGTATTCCCCTGAGAGATCTCTCGTTGACGTGATACGACTCAGGCATCAGGAGGGACCCGATGTTGCCTGGGACGCGCTGCGTCGCTGGCTGCGGCGCAGAGGCGCCAAGCCAGCTGCCTTGATTGACATGGCCAAGCACTTTCACGGTGCAGAACGCATCGTTCGGCAGGCCCTGGAAGTTGTTTCCTGATGCGCGCAACAAAGGAAACAGTCGCTGGCAGTCGGTACCTCGCTCTCCAACGTGAAGCAAGACGAACCGGACGGCCCACCGACGAACTCATCCAGCTCTATGGGCTCGAAGGTTTCCTCGACCGGCTGGTGCAATCGGACGTTGCTGACAAGTTTGTGCTGAAAGGGGGTGTACTGCTTGCCGCTCTGGGGGAACGTCGACCTACCCGCGATATCGACTTGGCCGCTCGTGCGCTCAGCAACAGCGCCGATGATGTGTTGAGCATGTTGCGACGGGTCGCCGCAATTTCACTCGAGGACGGCTTGGAATTCGATTCCGCTCGTGCCGCGGCGGAGGTCATCAGAGAGAACGATGACTACAATGGCGTCCGCGTCACCCTTGATGGGCGGCTATCACGAGCGGCAGTACACCTCCATGTTGACGTCAATGTTGGTGATCCCATCTGGCCGGAGCCTCAGCGAGTCAGCCTGCCACGGCTTCTTTCTGGCGCACTGATTGTCCGCGGCTATCCCCTGGAAATGGTGCTTGCTGAAAAAATTGTCACTGCGATCACGAGGGGTACCGCGAACACCCGCTGGCGCGACTTTCTCGATATCTATTCCTTGGTCCGCCGCCACGCCCCTGCTGCGGCGATGTTGCGGGAGTCGATCATGCGGGTTGCGGAGTACCGCGAAATCGAGCTTACGCCGCTGGCGTCCGTTCTTGAGGGCTACGCGGATATTGCCCAGCAACCATGGCGCGCCTGGTTGAGGAAGAATCGCCTGGAGTCGAGAGTGCCGGCCGAATTTTCTGGCGTTCTCGAGTTGGTGTGCTCGTTCGCGGATCCCGTGATCGCGAATGAGGCCGATGGAAAACTCTGGGAGCCGGCTACATCCGGATGGCGTTAATCGACCTCGGTCCGCCGACGATCCGCAGCAACCATTAGGCACTATTGCGTCCTGGTCGGCGTTGCCTCCCGGCGGGAGGGGCTATAGACTTGCCGCCCTTCATATGTTGGGCGGTTAGCTCAGCGGTAGAGCACTGCTTTCACACGGCAGGGGCCACTGGTTCGATCCCAGTACCGCCCACCATTTTCCCCTTCGAGATCAAGCACCTATCGCACAGTCTTGCACGCGAGTGTGCAGGTACTTGCCATGCAAACTCGCAGTGCCCTTGCACGCTACAGAGCCGCCGGGCGTCCGTGCCGGGGCGCGCCCCTTGAGACCTCTACAGCCATCCCCACGCAAAGCGTGGCCGCCGCGCCCTTGGTAACATGCGCGCCCCCGGCACACACCCCGGCTGCAAGGAAATTCCCGCTCCATGGCTGTAGTTACGCGATTTGCCCCTAGTCCCACCGGCATGCTGCACGTGGGTGGCGTCCGGACGGCGCTTTTCAGCTGGCTTTACGCCAGGCGCATGGGCGGCAAATTCATCCTGCGCGTCGAGGACACGGACCGCGAGCGATCGACCGACGAGGCAGTGCGCGTGATCCTGGAGGGCATGGCCTGGCTCGACCTGCAGGCCGACGAGGGTCCGTATTACCAGACCCAGCGATTCGATCGCTATAAAGAAGTCATCCGCGGCATGCTGGATGACGGCACGGCCTACCATTGCTACTGCACAAAGCAGGAGCTGGATGCCATGCGCGAGCAACAGATCGCGCGCAAAGAGAAGCCCCGCTACAACGGCGTCTGCCGCGATCGGACTACGCCGCGCGAGGGAGTCAGTCCCGTCGTGCGCTTCCGCAATCCAACCGACGGTGCGGTGATAGTCGAGGACCTCGTACACGGCCCTGTCACGTTCCAGAATGTCGAGCTCGATGATCTGATCATCGCCCGATCCGACGGCACACCTACCTATAACTTCTGTGTGGTGGTCGACGACATGGACATGGGCGTGACACATGTCATTCGCGGCGACGATCACTTGAACAACACGCCGCGGCAGATGAACATGTTGCTGGCGCTGGGTGCCAAACCGCCGGTGTATGCGCATGTGCCCATGATTCTCGGCCCGGACGGCGCGAAGCTTTCCAAGCGCCACGGCGCGGTGAGCGTACTGCAGTACGAGGAGGAGGGTTTCCTCCCCGACGCTCTGTTGAATTATCTGGTCCGCCTGGGCTGGTCCCATGGCGACCAGGAGATTTTTACTCGCGCGGAGATGATCGCTGCCTTCGACATTCACGATGTCAATAAAGCGGCGTCTGCGTTTAATCCAGAGAAATTATTGTGGCTCAACCAGCAGCACATGATGCGAGCGCGACCGGCAGCGCTCATCCCACACCTTCAATCCCAACTGTCGCGGCTAGGCCTGCCCACCGACGACAAGGCGCTGCTCGAAGGCGTGATAGTGGCACAGCGCGAGCGTGCGAAGACCATGAAGGAGATGGCCCAGAACAGCCGCTTCTTCTTCACCGATGCTCTCGAGATGGACCCGAAGGCCGTGGCTAAACACCTGACTGCCGCCGCACTGCCGGTGCTACAGAAGGTTCAGGAGCGCCTCACCGCGCTGACGGAGTGGTCCGCCGCAACCATTCACGACGCGTTGAATAACTTGGCGACGCAGTTACAGACCGGTCTCGGCAAAGTTGCCCAGCCGCTGCGTGTTGCGGTGGCGGGATCAGCCGTGTCACCTCCAATCGACGCCACGCTGGCGTTGCTGGGGCGCGATCGGACCCTCGCACGCGTTGACTCCGCACTGAAGTTGACCGCTGCGCAATGACCAACGGAACGGCCCGCAGCATCCTGGTGCTGGCCGTCCTGTCGTACGTCGGCGTTCTCGCTTGGTTTTCGCCGCTAGTCATTCAGGACTACCCGAATCATCTGGCTCGGGCGCTCATCATGGAAGACCTGCTCTTCCATCACGGCACCGAGTTCGGATCGACCTACCAGTACCACTTCCTCCTTGTACCTTACGTGCTGGGTGATCTGCTCCTCGCCACCGCCGTGAACCTGGTTGGCCTCGGCGCCGCAGGGACCCTCTGGGTGATCCTGACGTTCCTGTCGCTTCCCCTGAGCCTGTTAGTCTATCTGCGCGCACGCCAGACACCGCCCGATGTCACGGTGTTGATGCTGTTGATCAGTCTCTACCTGAGCACTGACACCTTCTTCATCATGGGCTTCACGGAGTTCAGGCTGTCAGTTGCAATCGTGTTCGTGGCGCTCGCTGTCATGGAGTTGCTTCGGCAACGATGGTCATGGGGACGCTACGTCGCCTTTGCTGCAATTGCAGCCGCGTCCTATCTCACTCATTTGGCGGCTACCGTATTTATTGGCGCAGCCCTAGGCGCCTCCGCAGCATGGCGCCTGATATTCCGCAAAGCCCGCATCGACCGCGAAGTCCTGCTGCTGGCGCCTGTCATCGCCTTGCTGGGTTGGCATTTCCTGGTTGCAGCCCACTATCGCCAGCCGCAGGATCTGGGCACAACTGCCTCAATCTGGGGCCTGGCTTCAACCAAGGTGTCCCACCTCATATGGGATTTCCTGCGCTACAACACACTGCAGGAGCTCGTGTTACTGGCGCTTTTCGCGGCGTTCCTCGTTGTCTGTTTGCGCGGCCGGCAGCTACGGGATAGGGCGGTTTATCTCACCCCACAGGTGTTCGAGCCGTGGGCATACGCTGTTGTGTTTCTGGGTCTGTATGCCGTGCTTCCCTTCGAACGGACCGAGGCGTCTTATATCGATGTCCGTGCACTTGCTCTCGTCCCAGTGTTTCTCATCCTGGGCCTGTTGAATCTACCACCGCGTACCGCCGGCGCAGATTCACGGCCCGGCGTGGCATTGCAGTATCTCGCTGTCGCTTTGGTCGTTGCCAACCTCGGCATCCTGGCCTTTCACTTGCGAAAGAGCAGTCTCTGGCTCGCCCAGTACCGAGCGGTGGTCGCAAAAATCCCCGAGCACAGCGACGTGCTTCCGATTTACACGGGTGGACGTCACCGTAACCTTTACATGTATCTCCACGTAGACACGTTCGCCGTGATGGACCGCCGCGCGATGATCCCGTATCAATTCAGCGGCGATCGTGGCTCCCCGATGAAGTACTTCCGGTACGTGCGCTTGCCCTATGCGCCCGAGGAGTTCTGGTACCAATCCAAGCGGGACCCCATCGTCGATTGGAAACGGGTCCGCGAGACATATCGCTACGTGTTGTTGATGAAACCCTTCGCGGCCACCCGGATCCCGCTCCAGGGCCGCGTCGTTGCGGAGAACGAAGCAGCCCAACTGCTCGATCTGGAATAGTGACCCTCGCTAGCGCTTTCCAAGTTGCAGATTTCTGGTATTCTCGCGACCCTCAGTACGATGGGACGGCGCCGCAGGTCTTAGCAGAGGCGGTAGTTTCCCTTCAGAAACAGCGTTTTACGCACGGGGCTATAGCTCAGCTGGGAGAGCGCTTCCATGGCATGGAAGAGGTCGTCGGTTCGATCCCGACTAGCTCCACCATCACCCCGTCCGACCACTTCCCCCAAAGTCCTCCAGAGTGCGCCAAACGCTGCATTTATCGAGATTTTCGGTCCACGGTGGTCCTTGGCAGTCGATTGACAGCGGGGCAGCGATGGGGGTAGGTGCCGGTTGCGGAATGCTGTTACCCCCGTGCTTACCGACAATTCCATTCGCAGTGCCAAGCCCCCCGAAAAGCCCTACAAGATGGGCGACAGCGGCGGTTTATTCATTTTGGTCCACCCGTCCGGTGCACGCTGGTGGCGCTTCAAATTCCGCGTCGCCGGTAAGGAGAAGCTCCTCTCCTTCGGCGTATATCCCGACGTGCCATTGAAGCTGGCGCGTGAGCGCCGCGACGAAGCCCGGCGTCAGTTGGCAAGCGGCATCGACCCGAGCGTGAAGCGCAGGACCGAGACGATTGCGGAGAGCGACAGCTTCGAGGCAGTCGCCCGAGAGTGGTTCACCAAGTTCTCTGCGAATTGAGCACTCAGCCACTCGTCCAAGATCATGCGTCGCTTGGAGATGGACGTATTTCCGTGGATGGGGTCACGACCGGTTTCCCAGGTCACCGCACCCGAGCTGCTGAGTTGCTTACGCCGTATAGAGGCGCGCGGCGCGCTCGACACTGCGCACCGGGCGCACCAAAACTGCGGCCAAGTCTTTCGATATGCCGTAGCCACAGGGCGAGCGGAGCGTGATCCCGCCGCCGACTTACGCGGAGCGTTGCCGCCTCCGACGGGCGGCCACTTCGCGAGTATTACCGAGCCCTCGAAAATTGGCGCACTTCTGCGAGCGATAGACGGCTATGAAGGTACATTCGTGGCTCGCTGCGCCCTGCGTCTTGCGCCCCTAGTATTTGTGCGTCCCGGAGAGTTGCGGATGGCCGAGTGGGCTGAGTTCCGTCTCGATGATGCAGAGTGGCGCATTCCGGCGGAACGGATGAAAGCGCGGGTTCTGCACATCGTGCCGCTATCTACGCAGGCAATCTCGATTCTGCGAGATCTGTATCCCTTCTCCGGCTCCGGTCGTTTTCTTTTCCCGTCGGTCCGCACCCCGGCCCGTCCAATGTCCAACAACACCTTGAACGCTGGCTTGAGACGTCTGGGGTACACGACGGACGATCAGACCGCGCATGGTTTTCGCAGTATGGCGAGCACGCTGCTCAATGAACAGGGATGGAATCGTGATGCGATTGAGCGTCAGCTCGCCCACGGGGAGCGCGACGAGGTGCGCGCGGCGTACAACTATGCCCAACATCTTCCTGAGCGGCGCAAGATGATGCAGGCGTGGGCGGATTACCTCGATGGACTGCGCGCCGGTGCCGAAGTCGTTCCATTCAAGCGGAGGGCGTGATCCCAGGACTTGGAAGTAGGCATCCCGTCTGCACTGCATTGCCCTTCAGGCCTTTAGCTTAGCCGCAGGCGCGATCTCTAATGGGAACACGCATGGCCGACGAGTTTATTCGAACGCGGACCGCAGCTAGATCCGCCAACTCCTTGGTGAGCGACTACTCGATGCAACTGGCCAAGATCATCAACATGGTCCTCGTTTTCTCCGCCTCAATCGCGCTCGTGGGATGTGATCCGTGGCGTCAATTCAAACTCAAGGATCCGAAAACGGGCGCAGAGGCGGTTTGCGCAGTCCATCGGGGCACTCTTTCAGATGAAGAAGTCCAGCGAGTGCGCGGGTGCATCGATGCATGCACAGCCAAGGGTTTTCAGGTGCAGTCCCCGGCGGAGGTTCCTGCAGCGCGACCTCCGGTAATGTCCGCGAAGCCGGCATCGATACCCTCGGCATGTCGCTGACCACGGTACGCACTAATCGCAACCCGATGATGATTAGTGTCCTCGACCTCATCGGTTCAGCGCTTCAATTCGATGTCTCATTGACCTGTCCGCCCCGATTTAAAGCTGGCAAATTGCCCGACGTAGTCACATCAAAACTGCCTACCGCATCACCCAGCGCATAAGCTCATCCGGCTCGATGCCGGCGGCCTTCGCGATTTCGATAAATTCGAGTACGTCCACTTTTCGCTCGCCAGCTTCGATCCGCCAGACGAAGTTATTTGTTCTGCCAATTCTCTTGGCGAATTCCCGCTGACTATCGCCAGTCGCGTTCCGCGCCTCTACGATAGCCGCGATGAGTGCCTTGTGACGTTTGCTGCGTAGATGAGTTCCCATGGGCGCCTCGGTTTCTGTAGCGCCTCATTTTTGGCAGCAAATGTGCTTGCCTCTGTTTTGGCAGCACCATAGGATGGCGATGTCCAAGCGGTCCCTGGCCGGGCGCCAACCCGGCCAGGGGACCTGACCACCATCACGTACCTTGGGAGTACGCAATCATGGGTTCCTCACAACAACCGCGGAAGTCTATATGCGTCCAGGGTGCCACGCAGCTACCGACCCGCCGAGAAGTGCAGCAGGCCTATGCCGCCGTCCAGAAAAGCCTTCGGAAAAACACGACCGACTTATCCCACGAGGCCCTCGCTGAAAAGTCAGCCACGTCCAAGGACTACCAATCCCGTCTGGAGCGTGCGCAGCGGTGTCCCAACCTGTGGATTTTCATAAAAATCTCCATTGCGATGGACGTTGACCCGGTGTTGGTCCTGTCCATGGTACTTCGGCGTCTGCGGGGCGAGCTGTGAACAACAAAAACCGTCCGGCGAGCCCGGAGCTATGCGATAGGTTGGCGACGTGCGCACCGCACGACGACTAATTCCTCCGGTTACGTCATGAAGGAGCGGGCCTCCGGCAGTCCGAGCGAAACGTGGCATCGCGCGGTGGTCTCGGTTCTCGGCGCATCCAGGCGAGAGGCGAAGATGACACAGGAGGGGTCTGGCGTTGCGCCTGGGGTGGCACCGCACCCGCATCGCAAAAATCGAATCCGGAAAGGTTCTCCTAGTAGTGAAAGTCGGCTGGATCAATCGGCGGTGGCTCCGACACGTCCGAGTCTCCCAAAAGGGTTCGCCACCGTTCAAGGAAATTTTGGAGTGCCGCAAGTTTCTCTTGTGCCGCATATCCAATCGGATCAACAACTAGCTTTACCAGTCTCAGCCAACTGTTCTTATCCAACCCACCGATTCCTTTTGCGCACGCGCTTTCTGCAACTCCGAGCCACTCAACGAGGGGGTGCGAAGAGTTGAGGATAACAGTGCGCCCATGTTCTGCACCGGGCAGATCGTAATCAGCGTAGCCGATCTTATCGAATGCCGTCCATCGGGTGGTCCAAACTTTGTCATCCGACGTTTCAAGGAAAGCATGCTCATCTGGTTTGGATCTCGCCCATTCCAAAACAATCACGCCTCCAGGCGCCAGAGCCGCAGACGCGACCCTTCGTCTTTCGAACAACCTCCTCCTAAACATCCGAGAAAGTCTCGCGAAGTCGCCTCTGGTAATAAGGGCCTCCGCGCATCCCGCCGAAGACAACTGCTCAAGTTCATCGAGCTTTTGAACGACTTCGCCGCGTTGAATGATCGATCGTCTACTAATCGCAGACGCACTGAAAAGAATCTCTCGGGCTTCGAGTTCAGCCAAGGACGTCGTGGTTGCAGAACCATTGGCGAAGACTCTTACGGTACTGGCTCTACAAGCCCAATAATCAACAAAGGCAAAGCTATCGGCCAAGCGCTGGTAGTAAGACCAAGCATTCTCCTCACTTTTGGCATCAACCTCATCGAGATGTTTGGTCAACATTTCGAGGACAGCGGCTCTAACTTCAGGGTATTGGCCAAAAAGATCGCCGTATTGTTCGCCGCGCCCACGATGCAGTCCGGCTGTCCGATCAAGAGAAACAGACTTTTGTGGACCACGATAATCGAAACGCAGGCCAAACGGTCTTTGAGAATAATGTGCACGGCCAGAATGATCGAGCCCATTTACGCAAGGACTGTCGCCTGGCACAACTGGGATCCGCGCCAATGGGTGCATTGGTAAATATGCGTATTGAGCCCATGAATGCGCAGCCCACGATGTGAAGTCAGCGGTCCGGCGCTCGAAGATATACATTTCGCCCTCAACATTTTGAGAACGAAACGGATATGCGGCGACGCGCAGTGTTGCGCCATCTGTAGAAAGATCGACCACTTCCTCGCAGAGATTCACGGGTAACTCACGCTTCAGCACGGACTTTCCGTATTGAGTTACCAATACGATCGGAATTTCTACCCGTTTACAGAGTCCCTCAACGTATTGGATCAATTCCCTCTGATCAATGGGCGCCCGAAGCAAGACGCGAACCGTCGTCCCCGGTCTTCTTCTCGAACCTTTTTCCTGTAAGAAGTAGTTGCGAGGCCCGGTCAGCGTGAGCCTTAGACTGTCCCCCGCAGTCATGTCATAGGCGTGACGAGTCTCAACAACTACTCGGTCGCTGACGGCGAAGACAGACAGAAATCCTAAGCCGTGCCTTCCTATCGATGCAAACGGAAATCTTCTGCGAAACTCGGGTGTCCGGTAGAAGGAACGACCGATTTGGAGGAAAAAGCGCCGTACAATGTCCGGTGTCATTCCGATTCCAGAATCATCGAACTCCAATAACTGAACAGGCTCATCGGCACTGGAAGCGTCGCTTTTGACGGTGATTTCGCTGAGCGATATCTTCAGTGCGTGACGTTCCAGCACGTCGTCGGAGAGTTTTCGAAAATCACCTGGCCATGACTCCCCCGAGTTGGTAACGTCGGCATACAACTTGCAACGCGTGGCATCGATTGAGTTTTGGATCAACTCTCCAACAAATGCCAGGCGATCGGTATACACATCGTTGATTAGCCGATCGAATATCGCCTCTTCGTCTATTTCAAGCTTCCATGAGCAGGGAACATAGCTCGCACTGCGAGCTGGTCGGATCTGAATCGTACCTCCCGGGCCAATTTCAACTTCGGGAGGTCTCCATTCTGAGTGTCTACGCGATGCCGCGAGTAAAGCAGGTGCGCTCCGGGCTTCGCTTACGATCCAATTGCACCAATCGGCAAGTACACGATGCTCCTCCTGCGTGTCACACTCTGCCGTTATTTCTATTTTGTCTGGACTCGTCAGTCGATGATTGATTTTCTGGTACTGAGTCCAATGAGCAATGCTCCCTGCGGGTATCGGACTACCAGCGGCTAGTAGCATCGGACATGCTCGATCCGAATCCATATCGAGCAAATCACCTAACCTCAGCAGTATCGCCATGAGCCGAACATTAATCTTCTCTCCTCGTAAGTCACGCGCCAATGGATATCGTGCGGAGTCATTTAACTCATCGACACGTAGTCCATGCGCGACACAGATATCTGCGACTGTGTCTCGGAGTGCAGCATCACCAAACGCGAATCTTCCCAACGCTAGCTCATGTCCAACTATAAATTCACCACCTCGGCGATGATGCCGCGCTCGAATGAAATCAGCGATGAGGAAACGTAATTCAAGGTCCGCTAAAAAAGCAGTGACTTGACTGTTAGGCTTACCACTGCAACGAAGGACTTCAATAGCACTCAAACGATCACGGCCAGATCCCGCCTCAATCCATTCATGCCATTCATCGGACTCAAGAATCGACGCTTTTTCACGATCGGATGCGACCATGCCGCTGTCGTGGAGCATTGCGGCCGCACAAAGGACGTACGCTTCGATGGAAGAAAGTTCCAGCACCGGTTTATTGACGTCGTCATCAGCAAATAGCAACTTCGAAAGTTGCACGATGATGTTGTCACTATGACCGATGGTGTGGCGGGTGTAGTGCGGAAAAGTATGAGGGATATAGTTGAGCCATTCGATCAGAACTTCGCGAAGCTCCCGGAGTTTTCCTGAATACATCGAGTCTGATTGAGCTAGGTAATCGAGCAATGCGGGTTCCTTTTTCGCCATGTTCATCACCGTTTGACCGTAGTGGACGGTTGCACCTTGTGCAAACCGCGTTCGAATAATAAGTGAGTTAGCCGGCTCACACTTGGTCTCCGCGGAGAGGGCCCTGTTTAACTAGCGTCGGGCTGCACTGGCGGGTGGACGGGCGGGTGACAGGCGGACATGCGGCGGATCGCAAGAATCGAAGTACTCCGAATTGAAGCGCCGAGCTGCGCGGCCCATTGCAGGAGGCAGTGGATTGTCCCTAGATCCGCAAAGAACGGGCTTCTACGGGGCGTCCGCGGAACAGCAGCCTCAGTTAATTCTCCGAAGGAATGAATCGCCCGTCCGATCGACTCGGCGGCACACGACGTGATCGGCGTGATGTATCGATTCCCCCCGGAGAAGGAGCAGCCCCAGCCAAAGGAAGTTTGGGGGTATGTGTGGGGGTAACAGTGTCCCAAGAATCGATGAAAATGGCTGAAAAAGCCCGAATTCCGGCGCCAATGTGATGGAGACTAGCCCACCATCCCGTCCAGCACCATCCTCCAAGATCCTTGGTTTCCAAGGAGACGGTGCTACCGCTCGGCCTCTATTCCGGCATGTCGTTTGAGGTCGCGCGCGAGCGCATCTGCCATCTCTTCTTCAATGCCCGAACGTTGTCGCTGACAGCTGTACGTGGTCGCCCGGCAAGTCAGGCGTTAGAACAACAACCTCAATTGCAATCTATAGCACCAAGTGCTATACATGGTGAGGTCGCCGAATGTCGGTCTATAGGACTCGTTCTTTCAGTCGCTGGGCGCGGAAACAGAGGTTGTCGGACGCGGTCTTGTGCCATGCCGTGCACGAGATGCAGCAAGGGCTCTATGAGGCCGATCTGGGCGGCGGATTGCTCAAGAAGCGGGTGGCGCGCGCCGGCCAGGGAAAGAGTGGCGGGTTCCGCACTATCGTCGCAACGAATCGGGGCGATCGCTGGTTCTTTGTACACGGTTTTGCAAAAAACGAGCAGTCCAATATTGATGACGTCGAGGAAGCCGCACTGAAGAAGTTGGCCAAGACGCTATTGACGCTGTCGCCAGCGTCCCTTGCGAAGGCTGAGAGCATGGGGGAAATAATTGAGGTGAAGTGTGATAGTGAAGAAACGCTCAAAGATTCTTGATGCCGTCCATGAGACCGCCAAGGGGCTGTATGCAGCCGGCGCAATCGATCAGATGACGATGCGGGATTTCGATCAGGCCTGTCTGTCGCCCGTACCTCCACTGCGTCCCGCCGAAATTAAACGCATTCGTGAGAGAGAGCATGTCAGTCAGGCTGTTTTTGCCGCCATCTTGAATACGAGTCTCTCGACGGTGCAGAAATGGGAAATCGGACAGAAGCGACCCACGGGCGCAGCTCTCAAACTGCTGCATTTGGTGCAGAAGAACGGGTTGCAGGCTGTCTCTTGAAGCGATGACTGTGGTGTCAGCCCACCACTATCCCACCCTAGATCTTTTGCGCCTGGACGAACGCCTCGGCGGAATATAAGTCCTCGTCCGAGAGATCCTGCCAGCGCCGCGCCAGCGAGCTACGTGGGATCGCGCTATCTCGGCGCAGCAACTGGACATTGATGATCTTGAACCCGGCGTCCGCCATCGCTTTCGCGTGACCTGACCACGGCACCCGATTGATGAGATAGGGTCGGCGACCCATCATCACCCGCCACACGCCTTCCGAAATCACCCGGTACCCGTTCCACTCGGGCGTCAGATTGTGTGACCGAAAATCGATCTGATGGCTCATCACGCCACCGGGCCTGAGCCAACGGTGTAGCGCCTTGTATGTCCCGGGGACGTCAATAACATGCTCGAGGACCGCGTGTGAGATCACAACATCGACAGAGGACTCTTCGATGGTATCGTCACGATCCCACGGTACCTTGTAGGCGCATGTCAGGCCATCCGCCTGTTCATTCAACAAGGCGCGCTCAATCGAGGCCACGAGTTCGTCCGTGACTGCAGGTGTGAAGCCTTTCAAGAACAACCGCTCATCCAACAGTGCGTCGAAATCCGGCCATCCCTTGGTTGGTCGCGGTGCGCGTTCGCGGAAGAGTGCCGCCAGCTCATGCAGCACTTTGATGTTCTCGCGCACAGCTGTGTGGCGATAGATATCGAGGCCAACGTAACGTTTGACTCCGCACAGCATTGCGCAGAGGCCGAGGCCAAGAGTGTCGCCGGGTCCGAGCTCCCCGACGGCGGTCGGCATCGGAACGCCGAGATTCAACAGGTAGCTCATATGCTTCAGCCAGACACCGTAGAAGTACGTTGTCGGCGGATTCCTGCCCGCGTTAGGCTTCGGCAGAATGGCTTGTGCGCCCGGCACAAAGGTGAGGGCGCCTTTGACAAAGGGGCGAACTAGCGGAAGGAAACCGGTCCTGGTCGAGGCAGCCATGGTTCTCCTGTGTTTTTCTTGTCCTCCGCCACACTCAATCTAGCCGAGCCCCCTGGCAGATGCAACCTAACGGGGAGCGGCGTTTCGAGCTTTAGCGAAGCGGCGCAGCACAGTCACCGCACGCCGCAGTGGAGTTTACTTAACTGTAACTGTCTCGAGGCTGGCTCGAGCTTGGAGCGTCGTCACCCAAAGGTAAACGCATACGCCTGGACGCCTGCGTCCAGGAATTCAATCGTGAATGTGTGCCGGTGAATATCACCCGGTGGTTGTCTAATGAGTTGATACAGCCGTTGGTCGGTTACGACGCCGGCCCCGCTCGCGTCCGTGTCCGTGCCGTGACTGGCGCCCGGGTCCGCACCATCCAGCCGCACGCGAAAACGCACAGGTTTCCCGCTAGGCCCAGGCCCCAGCACCAGGTGCAGATCGCGAGCCTGGAACCTGAAAACGATGCTGCCATGCGCATTGTTGAGAGTTCCTTTCTCCTCATCAACAGTCCACTTGCCTGTGAGGGCCCATTGGTTGTTATCCAACTTGTCGGGCGCCGTGTAGTCCTTGGACTGATCCGGTACTACACCCGAAGGCGAGCTGAAGTGCTCCGCACGTGCATAACCAACATAAGTCTCCGGTGACAGCATGTTGTTTTCGTCGGCGGCCGCCTGCACTCCCTGCGCTGCAGCTACGGAGATTCCGGCCGGTGGCAGGTACTTGAAACCCGCCTCGGTGAGCAACTCCCGAATGACACCCTCCGATTCCGGGTAATCGCCTTCGCCAAAATGATGGCCACGAATTCGCCCCAGCGCATCGATGAAGTAGTGGGCTGGCCAGTATTGATTGTCAAAGGCACGCCAGATCTCATAGTTGCTATCCAGCGCAACGGGGTAGGTGACGTTGAGGTCGTGCACTGCGCGCTTGACGTTGCCAACATCCTTCTCAAACGCAAACTCCGGCGAATGGACTCCGATGACCACCAGCCCATGATCCTCGTACTTCTCATACCACCCGTTGACATAGGGCAGGGAGCGCAAACAGTTGATGCACGAGTAAGTCCAGAAGTCGATCAGCACAACCTTGCCCCGCAGCTCCGCGGGCGTGAGCGGCGGTGAGTTGATCCAGCCCGTGGCTCCGCTGAGCGCCGGCAGTTGTCCCTCCACAGGCAGGCTTCCGGGGGCGGATGTGCTTGCGAAGGGTGGCCTGACAGAAGGGGTTGCGCTCTGAGTGCCTGGCCGAATCTGTGCAAGGAGTGTTTGTTCGATGCTGTCTGTGTGAGCGAGCGAGATGCGTGTGAGGAGTCCGCTATCCAGTCCCAACGCAATCGCCGCCACTCCAACCAGCACCGCCACCCCCAGCCCGCGCCGGACCCATTCTCCCGCACCCAATCCCCGCTTCAAAGCCGCAAACACCCGGCCCCCGGCCAACAACGCAATGGCTAACGAAGCAGCCGCGCCAGCAGCGTAAGCAAACAGGAGCAAAGTGGTATGTGCGTTGGGACCTGAAATGGCCGCGCCCGTCAAAACCAGACCGAGAATAGGTCCGGCGCAAGGCGCCCATAGCAGCCCGGTCGCCACCCCGATGAGGAGCGAAGAGCTCCTGCCCTCGGTCAGTTTGTTCCCAAGCGCAATAAAAGGACGCGCAAGCAAATCCGCCAGACGACGAGACAGCAACGTCAGCGCGAACGCCGTCAGCAGTACTAGTGCGGCGACGCGACCGTACTGGTTGATGTGGACAGCCCACGCACCGCCCACCGCTGCCAGGGTCGCAACGGCCGCAAAGGTCAAAGCCATGCCGACCAGCAACGGCAGTCCATTCTTCAAAAACGGCTGCTCAGCACGCGAAAACACAAACGGCAGCACCGGCAGAATGCACGGGCTGAGTATCGTCAGCATGCCGCCCAGGAACACCAGAACTAGGAGTGTCATCTAAGCCTTTACCTGATCACCCTGCTACAGGGTCCGCCTATTGAATGAGACCGGCCGGGCAGGGCATTGATTGCAGTATCTCGGGTCCATGATAGAGAACTTCAATCAGCCGCGGGACGGGCGGATTGCTCGCCGCGGCCGCCGGGAGCTGCCGTCCGCGACGAGACTGGCGTTTCTGGCCGCATTCGGGTCTAGCTGCGCTACCCGCGATATGGCTGAACTGCTAGACTCGTTATATCCAATCGGGAATAACGCTTGCATGCCACCCGGCAGTAAACTAGCGCTGGCGATTCGCCACGTTCACTTTGAAAACTGCGGCACGCTCGAAGACGTGCTGCTCGAACGTGGGTACACGATTTGCTACGTGGATGCTGGGCGTCAGTGCCTGCAAGACCTCGACCTGTATGCTGCTGACCTTCTCATCAGTCTCGGTGGCCCGATTTCTGTGACCGAAGCGGACGCTCCCTGGATTCGCGACGAACTGCGGCTCATCGAACGCAGCATTGCCCGCCTGACACCGACGCTCGGCATCTGTTTCGGCGCACAGTTGGTTGCTCGCGCTCTCGGCGCGCGTGTTTACCCCGCGCGGTCCCGTGAGTTGGGTTGGAAGCCGCTGTTGCTTACGGAGGAGGGCAAGACTTCCTCCATGGCGACGCTCGCACCCGAGGCGTTGCCGCTCCTGCATTGGCACGCAGATACATTCGACCTGCCTCCACAGGCGACGCTGCTCGCCTCGACACCCGGTGTGCCGCACCAGATATTCGAATGGGGCGACCACGTAATCGGTTTCCAATGTCACCCTGAATTCCGTGCAAGGGACATCGAAGCATGGCTCGACGGCCATGCTTTAGAGATTGCGCGGACCGCCGGCGCCAACGTAGAGCAACTGCGCCGGGACACGGCTCGCTTCGCACCGGCCCTGGTGCGACAAGCTAGAAGCGCCTTCGGAGACTGGCTCACCGCGGCAGGCTTATGACGCCGCCCCTGTGATCGTCCGCTACCTCGAATACCTAACCGCCCTCGCCAAAGAGCGTCACTTCGCTCGCGCGGCGTCCGCGTGCAACGTAACTCAACCGACGTTGTCGGCCGGCATTAAGCAGCTCGAAGAAAGCCTCGGCGTGCTCATCGTCGAGCGCCGCCAGCGGTATGTGGGGCTCACCGTTGAGGGCGAGCGGGTGCTGGCGTGGGCGCACCGTGTTCTCGCCGGCTACAGCAGCCTCGAGCAGGAGTTGAGCGAGCTGCGCGAGGGGCTCGAAGGGCAGATCCGGCTGGGCGCGATTCCGGTGAGCCTGCCGTCGGTCGCCATACTGACGGCTGCGTTTGCGGCGCGGCATCCGCGCACACGGTTCCAGGTGATGTCGCTGTCATCGGTTGAGATCCAGCGCGGGTTGGATGACTTCACCATCGACGCCGGTATCACCTACCTAGATAACGAGCCCCTGGTGGGGGTGCACACCCAGCCGCTGTATCGGGAGCGCTACGTACTCGTTTCTCACGACAAGGTGAGTTTCACCGGTCTGAAGTCCATCAGCTGGGTGCAGGCGGCGACACTGCCCCTGTGTCTGCTCGTGCCCTCGATGCAGAATCGCCGCATCCTGGATCTCATTTTCCGTGCGGCGGGTGCGGAAACCCGCGCCGTCATGGAGACCAACTCCCTGATGACGCTGTGGTCTCACATTCACTTCGGGCAGTGGTCAACAATAGTTCCGCAGACCTTTCTGCTCCTGCTCCGCCAGCAGGAGGACGTGATCAGCCTGCCGTTGGTTGAACCGGATACGTCGCACGTCATCGGGCTGGTGGCTTCCAGCCGTGAACCGGAGATGCCACTCGCGCGCGAGTTGTTTGCGGTTGCGAGTCAGGTTGACGTTGCCGGAGAGATCGAGCGACACATTGCCCGTCACTGGCCGGCGGTCAAGACAGGCGGCGGGGTGAGCTCGTCAATTGGGTGAGCGGCGCGACATCGCTGCAGATCGCACCGCCCAACGACGCTAAATCCGAGTCCGACCCGGAAAACGAAACGGCAAAGCCGCCCGAGGTGGATAGGGTCAGAATGTATTGAGGAGTGCCGGCGGCGGACGTCTCGCCGACCTCAACATTGAAGCTCTCTAGCGGATGCGCCAGGCGCAGCGAGTCATCTCCATGCCGGTTGCGCAGCGCTTTCTGCACCATTCCGGGCAAGGACATCAACAATTGAGTCAGACAGTCGGTGGGCAGTACGACGGTGCCGGACTGCCCATTGTGGTCCTTCAGGTGCAGTCGGACGAACTCGCCTTGTGGATCCACGTCGTAGGTTGTTAGCTCAGCTGCGTCGATCTGAATCGATGGCATGGCACGATATATACCACCGAATATAGCGGCAGTCGATGCGACCGCCCCATTGGCCTTGCGCGGTGCCCGAGGCGCGGGGACGCCGTACCCCCGAGAGCGTCCCGGGGTGCCGGCGTCCCGCGCCCCGCCTACCGTCTAGAACGCCTGCGAAACGCCTACGAAATATCCCCGTCGCGGCCCGAATTGCGGGGCGCCCACGCCAATCCCCGTGCCGTCCCGGATCTCGTATTTTTTATCCAGCGCATTGATGACGTCGAACCGCGCCGTCAGCCCCTTCAGGCCCTGCCGATCGAAGTCGTGGCTCACGCCCAGGTTGACCTGCTCGTAGTAAGGCAGCCGGTCGCCATTGGGAATGTTCTCACCGTCTGGAAGCGTCAGGTCCTTGCGCAATCCGGAACCGAGCAGCAGGTCACCGCTGATTCGCGTTCCCATCAGCTCATACGACGCTCCGGCTGATGCCGTCACCTGTTGCTCGTGATCGAGGTGGATGTAGTGATCTGCAATGTAGGCCAGGTCATCCGCCGCAAAATTGAACTGCCCCGTGACGATGTTCTTGCCGATGGCGCGCTGGATCGCAAAGTTGGCGTACGACTGGAAGTGGCCCACCGAGTAGTTGGCCGTGAACTCCACACCGTAGACCTGTCCGTTTGCGTAGTTGAATGGCGTCAGGATGATCGGCGCACCGAACTGTCCTTCGTCGATCAGGTCCGTGGCCTGCTTGTAGTAAGTGTCTACCCCGACAGTCAGTTCTTTGGACAGTACCTGCTGCACGCCGACATCGTAGTAATTGGATCGTTCGGCCTGGACGACACTTCCAGATGTCACCTCGGGCGCCGCGGTGGTGTTGACGAACTTGAGGATCGAGGAATTGCCGACGAGCTCGAACGGCGGCGGTGAGAAGAAGCGTGAGTAGCCCGCGTGGACAGTCGTGCTGGAAGTCGCTTGCCAGACGAGATTGGCCCGGGGGCTCACCTGGCTTCCGCTGCTGAACGCCCGGTAGTGATCGAACCGCAGGCCATAGTTGAACGTCAGCACCGGGAGCAGTTGCCACTCGTCCTGTACGTAGACGCTCTCGATGGTCTGCGAATTGCGGGTGTCGTCGACGATACCCAGGGGGATATCCGAGGTTTGTAACCCCGTCTCGCCATCAATTGGCAGGACTTCAGACATCGTGTTGCTGGTCAGCCGATCTACCTGGGCATACACACCCGCCCGCAGCGTATGGGTGTCCGTGAGCAGGTAGGCGGCATCGCTCTGGAATCCAAACGCAACATCCTTCTTGTAGGCCGACTGGGAAATGCCGTTGAAGAGCAGGTCGCCGAATTGCGGATCGGGAGCGAAACTCAGGCTGGAGTAACGCGCGATGAGCGAGCTCTGCAGGCTCAGATTTCCTTCCGAGTGCTGCCAGCTCAAAGTGGCGAAGTGAGTGAGCTCCCGCTGGTTTTCATCCAGATCATTACTGAGGAAGTCCGATACGCCGTTGACGGTGAGCCCGGGGCCGATGTCGGCGGCACTCACGCCGCGCCGATTGGGTATCTGAAAGCGATCGTCCGAGCTGCCGAAGATGAAGGTCACCCGGTTGCTTTCATCAAAGATGTGCTCGAGGTAACCGAAACCATGAAACTGCTTGGTGCGATCGTGCAGCGGCGTTGAGGTGCCGTCCGGGGACTCGATGCCGAGATCGTTCCGGATGAAATCGCCGGTCACGAAATACGTGTTGGCGCCCGTCGTTCCGCCGTAATTGATACTCGGCTCGATGGAGCCGTGGCTGCCGCCATACACAGAAACCTCACCGCCCGGTTGGAGTGCGCCGCTCTTGGTGGTCAGGTCGATGATGCCGGCGCTCCTGAGACCGTACTCCGCGGGAAGGCTGCCCGTGATCAGCTTCAGAGACTGGATCATCCGCGGCGGCAATGTCTGCCCGAACACACTGATGCCATCGGGAAGAATGACGCCGTTTAACCGGTACTGCAGGCCGTTGTGGTCGCCACGAATATGCAGCTGACCGAACGAGTCCTGGGCCGCATCCGGTATCTGCAGCATGACCTGGTTGAGCTGCACATTGCTGCCGCCCGGCTGCGACTCGATGGCCTTGGAATCAAACTTGTAGGTCGAGGCGCCCGTGTCGGTGTCGATACGCGAGCGTTCCTCGTTCAGGTGTTGGGCCGTGATGACGACCGTCGGCACAGACGAGCTGGCCTGGTCGGCGACCTGGGCAGCGGCCGGCAGGCTGAGCAAAGCGGCGGCAGTCGGGAAACCGAACAGCAGCCAGGCCGCGCGCAGGCTCCGCCGCAACTTTTTGCGGCCAGTTGACTGCAAAACGCAGCCGGCAAAAACCACGCTTTTTGCCGGCGGCAAAGGACCCGGGCTCTGCCGCAACTTTTTGCGGCTAATTAACAAGCGAAAACGCCCGCGAGGCATCTTCGCCGGATTGACGATGGACATGGATTCACTCCGCGAAAACTTCAAACGTGCCCGCTGCAACTGCTCACGCAGGCGCAATCCGGGCGATTGTCAGACCAACCGGCGTCAGACGACGCTGTTGGTCAGGATTGAAGCGCGGAAGAGGGTGGTCCGCGGCTACGCGGAGTAGGAACATCGGCAGGAGTAACGCCGCACGGAGCAATGGTTCCGGCGGCACAGGAAGAGGGCTCAAAGTGGGCAACATCTACAGTGTTGCCCGAGGGATTCGCTACCTGTGAGAACGCGACGCACAGGTCGCATGTCTTTTCGAGGTAGGTGTCAGCGTGGACCTGCTCGTGCACATTCGTGCCGACGCGGCAGATGTGGCTCACTTCGTGAAGGACAGCACCCAGCTGCGCCGTGAGGAGCAGTAGTGCCAAGCCTAAAGATATGTGGAGCTTGCGCATGAAGGCGGTCAACACGGGGACGCACGGACAGTAACAGGTTTCAACGCGCCTTGCAGCTATTGCGCGACGTACGGTGTCAGTCCCGCGACTGTGCGTGCCAAGGAAACGTATCAGGGAAACGTGCCAAGAAAACGTGCCAGGGAATCCCTGACATTTCCACTGCGTCACTCTTCTTCCTTTTCTTCTTCGCTCTTGCTCTTCCGCCCCGAAAACGCCCACGCGGCAACGAGCACGATCAGAATGTTGAGTATCCACCACGCGACCTGCTTGTGGTCACGCCACAGACTTTCGGTAGACGCCTCAGCCACCGTCACCTTGCCCGACACAATCTCGCGAATCCCGTCATGGGCGACAGTGACATCAACATCGCGCGCACCGTCGCCGCGCAGATCGTTGATCGGAAGCTCGTAAACGGTGCCTCTCTCACGGGTGACGGATTGATTTTTCCCGTCAACGGCAACCGTGACGTCATCGGTGTTGATGAGGCTTTTGTCGTTCACACGCCGAATGCTGATCTGCAGCGCGTCAGGCTTTGCGGTTGCCTCAACGCTGAGGAGTGCCGAATGGGCAATTTGCGCGGGGACGTTGGGGTCCAGTTGAACAGGCTTGGCGGGCGGCGCTGCTGTGGCGGCAGCGGCCGGCGGCACCGCGGTAGGCTGTGTCGTCGCACTGACGGTTGCCTCGGCCAGCCGCACGGGCGTGCCTTGGGCAGTCCGCGGCGCTTGCAACAGCGCCTCGTCGGCCAATGCCGGACCCGCGCCCGCTACCGCCCAACAACCCACAAAAACAAGAACTGAGCAGGCAGCCGCCTGCCGGATACGCGCCAGGGGCGACATTCGAGCCTCGATGCTGAAACCCGGTAATTTACATCAAGCCCGGTCTGCAGCAATGAGCGGCTCTTCGCCGCCCGTCCAGGCGTAATGGCAGCGATAGTGGAACCGGAGCATGACGGTCGCGCCGTCGAGCTGGGCTTCCACCTCGTACTCAACATCCTCGGGGCCGACCAGAACACGACAGAAATCGCAGGGCAAACCAGAACCCTTGCCGCCCCACATGCGCATGGGGACAGCCCTACGCAGGGCAGCGACATTCAGCCGTGCCGGTCGTGCCTCAATGGCCGCACCGAGCCGCCGCTCGCCCACGTGGCCCTCGGACCCATCCCGAGACTCCCCCACAGACGTTCTATCGTCCGCAGGCGTAGACCCGTTCATTCGAATTCGCCCCGTCCCCGTTTGTGCCAAAGCGTTATGTAACCTGAACGACTATGCGCCGTGACCGTGACCGTAGCAAGCGCCGGCGACGGCACAACTCCGTCCCCCTCCACACCATTACAGTGCCCTGAATTACCTTGCGACCGCAACGACTTCTGATATGTTCCTGGCCGTTACGCTGAATCATAAAAGAAGCCGATTTTCGGGGTTTGACAGTCGCACGGAGACCGTCCGAATGGACGGAAGCAGGTGTCTCTCCGTGGTAGAGCAAAGTGGTCCCTTCCCGCGCCGCAGGCGAAGCGGTCGGACCCCCGCGCCCTGCGGTAAGGCCCTTCGGGCCCGGTCCTCGCTAAATCACGTATTCCTTGGAGTTCAGTTGAATGGAAACGCTAGTACGCGCGCGTCGGAGTGCCAAGTCGGATTCAAAGGCCAAGTCAAATGGAAGGGCCATCAAAGAAGCCGAGGTACCCAGCCTCGACCTGCGTAAGCTTCTCCGCGCTCTACAAGCAGTACGGGACGGCGATTTCTCCGTCCGGCTCGCAAGCGACCAGACCGGACTCGCCGGCAAAGTAGCCGACACGTTTAACGAGATCGTCAGCTCGAACCAACGCCTGGCGCGAGAGCTGGAGCGAGCGGGCCAGATCGTCGGTAAGGACGGTAAGACTCGCCACCGCGTCTCGAGTGATCGCCGCTCCGGCGCCTGGGGCGCAATGGAGACATCGGTAAACACCCTCATCGATGACCTCCTGTGGCCGACGACAGAAGTTACGAGAACGATCTCAGCGGTCGCAAAGGGCGACCTGCAGCAGACCATGAGCCTGGAAGTGGACGGGCGGCCCCTCAAAGGCGAGTTCCTCAGGTCAGCGACCATCGTCAATACGATGATCGAGCAGATGAGCGCCTTCACGTCTGAAGTAACGCGCGTAGCGCGTGAAGTCGGCACGGAAGGTAAGCTGGGTGGTCAGGCGGCGGTGCCTGGTGTGGCGGGCACCTGGAAGGACCTGACCGACAGCGTGAACTCCATGGCCAGCAACCTGACGGGCCAGGTGCGCAACATCTCCGAAGTTACGATCGCGGTCGCGAACGGTGACTTGTCGCGCAAGATCACGGTGGACGTGCGCGGCGAAATTCTGCAGCTGAAGGAGGCCATCAACACGATGGTCGATCAGTTGCGTTCGTTCGCGTCGGAAGTGACACGCGTTGCGCGCGAAGTGGGTACTGAAGGTAAGTTGGGTGGACAGGCCATCGTGCCGGGTGTCGCGGGTACGTGGAAAGATCTAACCGACTCGGTCAACGCCATGGCGACCAACCTGACAGGCCAGGTCCGTAACATCGCTGAGGTGACTACCGCGGTCGCGAGAGGCGACTTGTCCCGCAAGATCACGGTGGACGTGAAGGGCGAGATTCTCGAGCTGAAAAACACCATCAACACCATGGTCGACCAGCTCAACAGCTTCGCGGCGGAAGTGACGCGCGTGGCGCGCGAAGTGGGTACCGAAGGCAAACTGGGCGGTCAGGCCGTCGTTCCGGGTGTGGCGGGTACCTGGAAAGACTTGACTGACAATGTCAATTCCATGGCCGGCAACCTGACAGGCCAGGTCCGCAACATCGCGGAAGTGTCCACCGCAATCGCGAGCGGCGACCTTTCGAGAAAGATCACGGTAGACGTGCGCGGCGAGATTCTGCAGCTGAAGGAAACCATCAACACGATGGTGGACCAGCTCCGCTCCTTCGCTTCGGAAGTGACCCGCGTCGCGAGAGAAGTGGGAACGGAAGGCCGCTTGGGCGGTCAGGCCGTGGTGCCGGGTGTGGCGGGTACCTGGAAAGATTTGACGGACAGTGTGAACTCGATGGCCGGTAACCTCACCGGCCAGGTCCGCAACATCGCGGAAGTCGCCACCGCAATCGCCAATGGTGATTTGTCACGCAAGATTACTGCAGACGTCAAAGGCGAAATTCTGCAGCTGAAGGACTCCATCAACACGATGGTGGACCAGTTGAACGCCTTCGCGGCCGAAGTGACGCGCGTGGCGCGTGAGGTCGGTACGGAAGGCAAGTTGGGCGGTCAAGCGGAAGTGAAGGGCGTCAGCGGCGTGTGGAGGGATTTGACGGAAAACGTCAATTCCATGGCCAGTAACCTGACGGGCCAGGTCCGTAACATCGCGGAAGTCGCGACCGCCATCGCGCGTGGCGACTTGTCGCGCAAGATCACGGTGGACGTGCGCGGAGAGATCCTGCAGCTGAAGGAAACCGTCAACACGATGGTCGACCAGCTGAACGCCTTTGCGGCCGAAGTGACTCGCGTGGCTCGCGAAGTCGGATCCGAAGGAAAGCTGGGTGGACAGGCGGACGTGAAGGACGTCAGCGGTGTTTGGAAAGATCTGACCGACAACGTCAACTCGATGGGCAGTAACCTGACGGGCCAGGTCCGTAACATCGCTGAGGTGGCGACTGCCATTGCGCGCGGCGATCTCTCCAGAAAAATAACCGTGGACGTGCGCGGCGAAATTCTCCAATTGAAAGAAACCATCAACACGATGGTGGACCAGCTCAACAGCTTCGCAGCGGAAGTGACCCGCGTGGCGCGCGAGGTCGGAACGGAAGGCAAGCTGGGTGGCCAGGCGATCGTGCCGGGCGTCGCCGGTACGTGGAAGGATCTGACCGACAACGTCAACTCGATGGCGCGCAACCTGACCGGCCAGGTTCGTAACATCGCCGAAGTATCCACGGCTATTGCGCGAGGTGACTTGTCACGCAAGATCACGGTGGACGTGAAGGGCGAGATCCTGCAATTGAAGGAAACCCTCAACACGATGGTCGACCAGCTCAACGGCTTCGCGGCGGAAGTGACCCGACTGGCGCGCGAGGTCGGTACCGAAGGTAAGCTGGGTGGCCAGGCCGTTGTGCCGGGTGTCGCGGGCACCTGGAAAGATCTGACCGACAACGTGAACGTGATGGCGAACAACCTCACGAACCAGGTGCGCGGCATCGTGAAAGTCGTGACCGCGGTGGCTAACGGCGACCTCCGTCAGCGCCTCACTGTGGAATCCAAGGGTGAAGTGAATGCCTTGGCCGACACGATCAACAGTATGACAGACACGTTGGCCATCTTCGCGGACCAGGTTACCAGCGTGGCGCGCGAAGTCGGCGTGGAAGGCCGGTTGGGTGGCCAGGCACACGTGCCCGGTGCAGCCGGTACGTGGAAGGACTTGACGGCCAACACGAACCTGCTGGCGGCCAACCTTACGAACCAGGTTCGCGCGATCGCGGAAGTGGCGACCGCCGTGACCAAGGGTGACCTGACCCGATCGATTCAGGTGGAAGCGCGCGGTGAGGTGTCTGAGCTCAAAGACAACATCAACGCCATGATCGGCAACCTGCGCGCGACGACCGAGCGCAACACTGAGCAGGACTGGCTCAAGACCAACCTGGCCAAGTTCAGCCGCATGATGCAGGGACAACGCGACCTCGAGACCGTGGGTAAGCTCCTGCTGTCCGAGCTGGCGCCACTGGTGAATGCACAGCAGGGTGTCGTCTACGTCATCGAAGGCGACGGCAACGAAGCGGAGCTGAAGGAGCTCGCGAGTTATGCCGACGAAGCATCTGACACCCGCATGTTGCGTCGTTACCGGATCGGCCAGGGGCTGGTGGGGCAGGCGGCTGCAGACCGGCAACGTCTGCTGTTGACGGATATCCCGGCGGACTCCATCCAGGTGCGCGGCGGATTGCTCAGCGCCCGGCCCAAGACCGTGATCGTTCTGCCCGTGCTGTACGAAGGACACGTCAAAGCGGTGGTGGAGCTGGCTTCGCTCGGCGATTTCACCGGCTCGCACCTGGCGTTTCTCGAACAGCTGACCGGAAGCATCATCGGCGTGGTGCTCAATACAATTGAAGCGACCATGCGTACTGAGGGTTTGTTGAAGCAGTCGCAACAGCTCGCCGGTGAGCTGCAGGCGCAGCAGACTGAGTTGCAGCAGACCAATGAAGAGCTGGCGAACAAGGCCAAGCTGCTCGCGGAACAGAACGCGGAAGTGGAGCGCAAGAACCAGGAAATCGAGCTCGCCCGCCGGGCGCTCGAGGAGAAGGCCTCGGAGCTGGCCCTGACTTCCCGCTACAAGTCGGAGTTCCTGGCCAACATGTCGCACGAGCTGCGTACGCCGCTCAACAGCATCCTGATCCTGGGGCAGCAGCTGTCCGAGAACGCGGATAAAAACCTGTCCAACCGCCAGGTGGAGTTCGCGAAGACCATTCATGGCGCCGGTACCGATCTGCTCAACCTCATCAGCGACATCCTGGACTTGTCGAAGATCGAATCGGGTACGGTGACGGTCGAATGCGAAGACCTGTTGTTTACGCACCTGCGCGAAACGATCGAGCGCAACTTCCGGCACGAGGCAGAGGGGCGCAAGCTGTCATTTACCGCGGACTTCGACTCGCGGCTGGGGCGTGCGATTACGACAGACTCCAAGCGCCTGTTGCAGGTGTTGAAGAACCTCTTGTCGAACGCATTCAAGTTCACAGACCGGGGAGGCGTGCGGCTGCACGTTGGTATCGCGATGGGTGGCTGGACGAGCGACCATCCGACCCTGACCCAGGCACCGTCGGTAGTCGAATTCTCTGTCAGCGATACCGGAATCGGCATTCCACAGGAGAAGCAGCGAATCATCTTCGAGGCTTTCCAACAAGCGGATGCCGGTACGGCACGCAAATACGGTGGTACGGGACTGGGGCTTGCGATCAGCCGCGAGTTGGCGCACCTGCTGGGCGGTGAAATCCGGCTCAGCAGCATCGCGGGCAGCGGCAGTACGTTCACATTGTACCTGCCTTTGACATACACAGGCCCCGCATACGCCAGGGCAATGACGAGTGGCCCGGCTGCCACCGCGTATCAGCCGGTTGTGACTCCGGTTATCGTTCGTCAGGAGGAGACCATCCCGGATGATCGCGAGAATCTGAATCCCGGCGATGCCGTGCTGTTGATCGTGGAGGACGACCCGCATTACGGGCGGATCCTGGTGAACCTGGCGCGGGACCGGGGCTTCAAGGTGATTCACTCGCGAACCGGTTCCGACGGCCTGGCCATGGCCCGCAAGCACCGGCCGACGGCGGTCTCACTCGATGTGTTCCTGCCGGACATGCTCGGTTGGACGGTGCTCAACCAGCTGAAGAGAAGCCCCGAGACCCGGCACATTCCCGTTCAGATTCTCACCATCGAGGACGAGCGCCAGTATGGACTGGAGCGGGGCGCGTTCTCGTTCGTGACCAAGACCGTGACCACCGACCGCCTCGAGCAGGCCATCGACCGGCTCAAGGATTTCACGACCTCGCGCACGCGCCGCCTGCTCATAGTAGAGGATGATCCCGCCGAGCAAATGAGCGTAACGGAGTTGCTCGGTGCGAACGACGTGAAGATTGACTCAGCGGGCTCCGGTGCGGCTGCGCTCGAGCTGATGCGCCAGACCGCATTCGACTGCGTCGTCCTGGATCTGCGGCTGCCGGACATGTCCGGCTTCGACCTGTTGGCCGAGGTCCAGAAAGATCCGAAGCTGCGCGACACGCCCATCATCGTTTTCACGGGTCGGGAATTGTCCGAACAGGAGGAAAATGAGCTGCGCAAAAAGGCGAAGAGCATCGTGTTGAAGGGCGTGCGCTCACCGGAGCGGTTGCTCGATGAGACGGCGCTGTTCCTGCACCGGGTGATTGCGGACATGCCCGAGTCGAAGCAGCACATGATCGAGACCCTGCATGAGAGCGACGAGCCCCTCACGGGGCGCAAAGTCCTGGTCGTGGACGATGACATCCGCAACATTTTCGCCCTCAACAGCCTGCTCGAGCGGCACAACATGCAGGTTATTACCGCAACCAACGGCCAGGAGGCCATCAACCTGGTGGAAAGCACAGACGACCTGTCGCTCGTGCTCATGGACGTCATGATGCCGGAGATGGATGGCTACGAGACCATGCGCAGAATCCGCAGCAACCACCAGTTCCGCATGCTGCCCATCATCGCGCTCACGGCGAAGGCCATGAAGGGCGACCGGGAGAAGTGCCTCGAGGCGGGCGCCTCGGACTATGTTGCAAAGCCGGTGAATACGGATCAGCTGTTGTCACTGGTGCGGATGTGGCTGCATAGGTAGAGTGCGCGCTACCGAGCCACACCGAGCCCGCTGACAACAAGAATGGACACTGACGGAAAGGTGAGCATCCTGCTGGTCGACGACCAGCCCTCCCGGTTGCTCACTTACGATTCGGTGCTGAACGGGTTCGGCTGGAACCTGGTGTCGGCCGCTTCCGGCCTGGAGGCGCTCGACAAGCTCATGCGGCAGGAGTTTGCCGTGGTGCTGCTCGATGTCAGCATGCCGGACATGGATGGCTTCGAGGC
>Ga0137415_10000850_pt1 | contig 29873 bp, 30 predicted proteins | sample CZODoug3_1_1_16f_FD_183082 | JGI IMG/M metagenome (GOLD analysis project Ga0137415, IMG submission 183082) | Vadose zone soil fungal communities from Angelo Coast Range Reserve, California, USA - CZODoug3_1_1_16fungal (Hybrid Assembly) | ecosystem: Environmental > Terrestrial > Soil > Vadose...
CTGGGGCTCGGCCGTCGCCTCCTCGGCGAGCTCGAAGCGCAGGCCGCCGCGCGCGGCGCCCGGGTGCTTCGCCTGGAGACCAACCGGTCGCTGGTCGAAGCCATCGGCCTGTACCGGTCGGCGGGGTTCACCGAGGTGGCGCCGTTCAACGACGAGACCTATGCGCACCACTGGTTCGAGAAGAGCCTGGCCGCGAGAACGGGTCAGGCGCGTTGTCGCGGCCACGAGTCGTCGCGGAACGTGCGGCGGTAGGTGTCCGGCGGCACCCCCGCCGTGCGGTTGAAGTGTCGGCGGAGGGTGGCCGCGCTGCCCATGCCGACCCGGGCGGCGATCTGGTCGACCCCCTCCTCGGTGTGCTCCAGCAACTCCTGGGCGCGGTGGATGCGCTGGGTGAGCAGCCACTGCAGCGGGGTGGTCCCGGTGCTGGCGGCGAAGTGTCGGCTCAGGTTGCGCGGGCTCATGTGTGCGCGGCTGGCCAGGTCGGCCACGCTGAGCGGCTGGTCCAGGTGGGCGAGCGCCCACGCCAGCAGCTCGCCCAGGCCGTGGTCGGGGTCGGGCGGGATCGGGCTGGCGATGAACTGGGCCTGGCCGCCCGGCCGGTGCGGGGCGACCACCAGCCGGCGGGCCAGCGCGTTGGCCACCGAGGCGCCGTGGTCGGTGCGCACCATGTGCAGGCACAGGTCGATCCCGGCCGCCTTGCCCGCCGAGGTGAGGATGTCGCCGTCGTCGATGTAGAGCACCGAAGGGTCCACCTCGACGCTCGGGTAGCGCGCGGCCAGCAGCGCGGCGTGCATCCAGTGCGTGGTGGCCCGCCGCCCGTCCAGCAACCCGGCGGCGGCCAGTACGAACGCCCCGGTGCAGATGGACGCCACCCGGGCGCCCTCGGCGTGCGCGGCACGGACCGCGTCCACCAGTTCGGCCGGCAGGTGGTCGATGACGTCGTGGCAGGCCGGCACGATCACCGTGTCCGCGCTGGCCAGCGCGTCCAGCCCGTGCGGGGTCTCCGCCCGGAACCAGCCACCCACCCGAGCGCCGGCCGGGGCGCACACCACCAGCTCGTACCAGGGATCCACCAGGTCCGGCCGAGCCATGCCGAACACCGCGGCGGGCACCGCGAGCTCGAACAGCGGGATGCCGTCGGTGACCGCGAGCGCCACAGTCGTCATGTCCGAAAGTGTACGCATACTGGCGTTCCGGCCGCTCGCCGTCGGCACCGCCCTCGGCCAACATCGAGGGCGTGACCAGGCAAGCAGCGATCCCGGAAATCCTGACGTTCGGCGCCGTGCAGGCCGCCCGCCGGCTGCGGGCTGGGGAGTTCTCCAGCACCGAGCTCGTGCGGGCCCTGCTCGACCGGATCGAGATGGTCAACCCGATGGTCAACGCGGTGCGTGAGGTGCTCGCGGAGCCGGCGCTGCGGGCCGCGCGGGACGCCGACCACCGGCTCGCCACTGGCCACCCGGTCGGGCCGCTGGACGGCGTCCCGATCACCGTGAAGGACAACGTGGACGTGGCGGGCTCGGCCACCACCCAGGGCGTCGCCGCGCTCGCCGGCGCGGTGGCCCCCGCGGACGCCCCCTCGGTCGCCCACCTGCGGCGGGCCGGCGCGATCCCGGTGGCCCGTACCAACATGCCCGACTTCGCGCTGCGCTGGCACACCGACAGCGGGTTGGCCGGGCCGACGCTCAACCCGTGGGACGCCGATCTCACCCCGGGCGGGTCCAGCGGCGGCGAGGCGGTCGCCCTGGCCACCGGGATGAGCCTGCTCGGCGTGGGTAACGACCTGGGCGGCTCGCTGCGCTGGCCGGCCCAGTGCGCCGGGACGGCGGCGCTGCGCCCCACGCTCGGCCGCATCCCGGACGCATCGTCCCTGGACCCGGACGGCAAGCCGCTCGCCCTGCGGTTGCTCGACGTGCCGGGACCGATGGCTCGCCGGGTCGAGGACCTGCGGCTGGCCTTCGGCGTGATGGCCGCACCCGACCCCCGCGACCCGTGGCACTGCCCGGTGCCACCCGGGTACCTGCCGGAGGTGCCCCGCCGGGTGCACGTGCTGGACGACCTCGGCGGGGTCGAGATGGACGCCTCGGTGCGGGAGGCCCTGCGGCGCGCCGCCGCGGCGCTGGAAGGGCACGGCTACCAGCTGTGCGACGGGCCGCCGCCTGGGGTGGTCGAGGCCGCGGCGGCGTGGGCGCGGCTGATGGCCTTCGGCGTCCGCCCGGTCTGGCCGGGGCTGGCGCGGCTCGCCTCGACCGGCGGTCTGCGGTTCATGGAGTTGATGTTCGAGCTGGTACCGCCGGGCGGGCCGGGCGAGCTCGCCGAGCTGCTCACCACCCGCGGCCGGCTGGCGCGGGCCTGGGCGGAATACCAGCGCGCCACGCCGCTTGTGCTGGCCCCGATCTACGCCGGCCGGGCCTTCCGCGCCGGCGCGGACCTGGCCGAGGCCGGCCCCATCGTCGACAGGTTGCGCGCCACGCTGGTCGTTAACTTCCTGGGTCTGCCGGCGGTCGCGGTACCGGTCGGGTTGGTCGACGGACTGCCGCGGGGGGTGCAGCTGATCGGGCCCCGGTTCGGCGAGGAGCTGTGCCTGCGCGCCGCCGAGGCGGTCGAGGTGACGGCCGGCCCGATCACCCCGATCGACCCTCGGTGCTGAGAACGGGCCGCGGTCGGCGGTAGGTTTTGTAGGTGGACGAGGATCGGGCACGTCGGGTCGCCGACGCACTGCGGGAACGTGGCATCGACGCACATCTGGAGCGGGCCGGGGTCTATCAGTTCGGCGTACGGGTGTCACTCGGTGACGGCCGTGAGGCGATCTGGGACTCCGACGGCACCGCGACGCTGGAGGCCCAGGTCATGCGGGACGGCAACCTGGTCGGGTTCGTGCCGGTGATCGAGGGCTCGGAGGACTACGACGAGGGGCAGGTGATCGACGCCATCGCCCGCACCGACTACGACAGGCCGATCGCCTCGCTGCGGCCCACCGCGCCGCCGCCCGGCGCGCCGCTGGCGAAGGAGGGCGGCGTGTTCCGCCGGTTCCTGGACGGCTTCCGCTACAAGTAGGCCGCCGCCTTGCACCGGGTTCGCTGCCGGGCGGGGGTCGATCCGGTCAGTTCGGGTCGTCGCTGGCCGCCGCCAGCAGCGGCACCAGCACGTCACTGATCGGGGTGGGCACGCCGTGCCGGGCGCCCAGCCGGCGGACCACGCCGTTGCGGGCGTCCCACTCCAGCGCCCGCCCGGCGGCCCGGTCGTAGAGGATCGACGAGCCCATGTCCGCAGGCATGCTGGCCAGGCCGTCGACCACCTTGGCGGCCACCTCGGCGTCCAGTCGAGCACCCTCGGCGGTGGCCACCGCGACGCACTCCAGCGCCAGCGCCATGGCCAGCTCGCGGATGTCGGAGCGGCGGTACATGCCGGCGCGGCGGCCGGCCAGCACCATCAGCCCAGCGATCGCGTTTATGATCAGCTTGCGCCAGCAGTCTGTGCGGAAGTCCGCCACGGTGTGCACCACCCCCCCGCCCGGGGCGAGCCGCTCGGCAAGCCGGTGACCAGCGGGTTCGTCGGGCACGGTGAGCTCGGGTACGCCGCGCAGCCGGATGGTGTGCCGGTCGGCCGCCTCCGCCGGGCACCACACCACGGCGGGCAGCACGGTGGCCGCGTCGACGTAGGGCGCCACCACCTCGCGGTGCTCCACGCCGTTCTGCAGCACGACCACCACGGTCCGGGGCCCGCACAGCGCGCGCAGCCAGTGGCCGGCGTCGGCGGTCTGGTGCGCCTTCACCGCGAGCAGCAACCAGTCCACCGGGCCGAGCGCCGCCGCCGGGTCGGTGCGCACCCCGCCGGCCAGCACCACCGGCTCGGCGCCGTCCTGGCGCACGGTGATCCGGGGCACCGGGGTGCGGCCGTACAGCGGCACGTCAGCCAGCCCGGCGCGCTGCGCCACCGCGGCGAAGGTGGCCCCGATCGCGCCCGGACCGACCACCGCCCACCGTTCGTTCGTCGACGTCACGAGCCCCATCCTTCCGGGAGTCGGCGCGAGCCACCGCGCGCACAGTTCGATCTAGCCGCCGGGCGGGTCGCGCTCCCGAGTGAGATCATCACGTAGGATTTGATCACCTGCTGCCCGGCTCCGGAGTCCGAATGAGCACCGTTGTCGCCCCGTCGCGGAACCAGATCGCGGTCGCCAGTTTCGTGGGAACCGCGATCGAGTTCTACGACTTCTACATCTACGGCACCGCCGCCGCGCTGGTGTTCGGGAAGTTGTTCTTCCCGTCGTTCTCCCAGACGGCGGGCACGTTGCTGGCATTGGCCACGTTCGCGGTGGGGTTCATCGCCCGGCCGCTGGGCGCCATCCTGTTCGGCCATTTCGGTGACCGGCTGGGCCGCAAGCGGATGCTGATCGCGTCGCTGCTGGTGATGGGGCTGTCCACGGTGGCGATCGGGCTGGTGCCCTCGTTCGCCACCATCGGGGTGGCCGCGCCGGTGCTGCTGGCGGTGCTGCGGTTCGCCCAGGGCATCGGGCTGGGCGGGGAGTGGGGCGGCGCGGTGCTGCTGGCCACCGAGTACGCCCCACCCGGCAAGCGCGGGCTGTACTCAGCGTTCCCGCAGCTGGGTCCGGCGGTCGGGTTCGTGCTGGGCAACGCGCTGTTCCTGGTGCTGAACGCGACGATGAGCGCGCAGGCGTTCGGTTCGTGGGGCTGGCGGATCCCGTTCCTGGCCTCGGCGGTGCTGCTGGTGGTCGGCTACTACATCCGGATGCGGATCGCCGAGACACCGGTGTTCCAGGCCGCGCTGGACTCCCAGCAGCAGGCCAAGGTGCCGTTCGTCGAACTGCTCCGCCGCCAGCCGGTGGTGCTGGTGCTGGCCACGCTGTCATTCATCCTGGCCTTCACGCTCTTCTACACGATCACCACGTTCTGCCTGTCCTACGGCACCACCACGCTCAAGCTCTCCCGCACCACCATGCTGGTCGAGGCGATCATCGCGGCGGCGGTGATGGGGGCGGCGACGCTGTGGTTCGCCGTGCTGTCGGACCGGGTGGGCCGGCGGAAGGTGTGTATCGCCGCCGCGGTGGCGTCGGCGGTGTGGGCGTTCCCGCTGTTCTGGCTGCTGCAGACCCGCTCGCCGCTGTGGATCGGGGTCGGCATGGTGGTCGGGCTGCTGTGCTTCGCGCTGCTCTACGGGCCGATGGGGGCGTACTTCCCGGAGCTGTTCCGGGTCCGCTACCGCTACTCCGGCGCCTCGTTCGCCTACAGCGCGGCCGGCATCATCGGCGGCGGGGTGAGCCCACTGGTGGCCACGGACCTGCTGGCCAGAACCGGGTCCACCACCCCGTTCTCCTGGTACCTGATCGGTATCGCGGTGCTCTGCCTGGTCTGCCTGCTGTTCCTGGCCGAGACCAAGGACCGCGACTTCACCGACGGCCTCGGCTCCCGCCCGCTGGAGAGCTGACCCGGGCGCGGGAGCCAGGAGCGGGAGCTGGGCGCGTGACTCAGGAGCGGGAGCCGAGGCAGCCGCGGTTCAGCGCGGGTAGGCGCCGCTGGTGAGCATGCCCATACTGCGCCAACCCCAGTAGACCCGGTGATGGGCGATCAGCCCGTCCCGGATCTCCATCACCTCGACGATGTCCATCTGCTCGCCGTCCTCGGTAACCCTGGGGTACTCCCAGGTCAGCAGCGCGCCGTCGGTCAGGTACGTGGTGCGGAACCGGCGGCGCTCCGGCGGCTGGTGGGCGAACACCACCTCGACGAAGCGGCGTAGGTTCTCCCGGCCGCGGACCACGCCCTCCGGCGTGCCGAGCAGGTGGCACACCAGCGGGCTCTCCAGGGTGGTGTCCTCCCGGTACAGCGCCATGGCGGCGTCGATGTCCTTGGCTCCGAGCGCTTCGTCCCAGGCGTGGAAGATGCGCTCGACGTCGGTCGCCCCGCTGTCTGTCTCCTTGTCGCTCGGGGTGGTCGTGGTCTGGTTCATCGGGTGCTCCTCAGTCCGGTGTGCGTACGACCCACGCTAGGGGCGGGACGTTTTGCCCCGGGACAAAGCGTGCCTGTGGGACGCTCTGTGCATGACCACGCCCGCTCCCGTCCCCACTCCCGCCGCCCCGGAGCCTGGGGACCGGGACCTGGCCGCCGTGTCCGTGCTGTTCGGCGACACGGCCCGGATCGCCATGCTCGCAGCGCTGGCCGGCGGTCGTGCCCTACCCGCCGGTGAGCTGGCCCGCCGCGCCGGGGTGCGTCCCGCGACCGCGACCGCCCACCTGCGCAAACTCCTCGACGGCGGGCTGATCCGGGTCCGCGCGCAGGGCCGGCACCGCTACCACGAACTGGCCGGCCCGGCGGTCGGTGCGGTGCTCGAGGCAATGGCCCAGCTGGCACCGGCCGCCGAGGTCCGCTCATTGCGCGCGCACCGGGCGGCCGCCGCCCTGGCCGAGGCTCGGACCTGCTACGACCACCTCGCCGGTCGGCGCGGGGTGGAGCTGCGGGACCGGCTGCTCTCGGCGGATGCGCTGCGCCCGATCGACGACCGCGACCACCGGCTGACCGGGCACGGCCGGCGGCTGCTGGCCGACTTGGACATCGACGCCGCGCGGTTGGAGGCGTCGCGGCGGGTGTTCGCTCGGCGCTGCGTGGACTGGACGCACCGCCGCCCGCACCTGGCCGGCGCGCTCCCGGCGGCGCTCGTCGGCCGGTTCGTGGCACTCGGCTGGCTGGCGCATGGCAACGCCCGGGAGCTGCGGGTGACCGACCGCTACCAGCCCGAGCTGGACCGCTGGCTGGCCTCGGGCGCGGGCCGCTCGTCACGCTGACCGCCCACGCCGGCGGCTATCGACCGGAACTACTGGGACGGCGGGGTGGAGAAGGATGGGTCGTCGGACGGGCCGCTCGGCGTCAACGGGGGCAGCAGCGGGTTGCCGGTGCCGGGGGCGGCCGGGACGCTGGGCGCGGGGGACCGCGGCGAGGAGCCGCGCGGTGCGAACGTGCCGGTCGGCGGGGCGGACCGGGACGACGGTGGCGCGGTGGTCGACGTCGGCGCGGTGGTCGGCGCGGTGGTCGTCGGGGACAGTTGGGGCGCGGGCGCGTTCGGGGTGGGCGAGGGGCCGGTCAACGGACGGGGTGAGTCCAGCGGCGCGGTGAGCGCGAACTCCAGGATGCACCCGGGGTTGTCCAGCGGGCCGGTCTGCTCGTCGGGGCGGGCGCCGCCCTGGCCGGTGTTGTCGGTGGCCAGATAGATCCTGGTGTGGTCCGGGCTGACCGCGATGTCCCGGTACCGGTTGTGCGTGCGGAAGAGCCGCAGGGCGTCCCCCTGCACCGAGTTGCCGTCCTGGGAGAGCTTCAGCGCGTACACCGATCCGTTGCGCAGGCTCGGTACCAGCAGCGAGTTCGCCAGCGCCGGGTCCGGGGTGTCCGCCGGCAGGTAAGCCAGGCTGGACGGCGCGACGGACGGCCAGCAGCGGTCGAAGTCGGGGGCGCACGCCGAGTCGGCGAAGTTGTAGCCGTTCGGCACGGTGTACAGCGTCTTGAGCGGCTCGACGTAGTCCGGGCTGTTCCACGCCGTCTCGGCGGGCCCCCTGGGCACCGCGGCCGGGATGTCCGCGTCGTTATAGCCCAGCTGCGCGCAACCTCGGGCCGCCGACCAGTTGGCGTACCGGTACGCCTGGTCATCCCGGTACCCGGCGACGAACGGCCAGCCGTAGTTCCTCCCGCCGCGCAGCAGGTTGATCTCATCGTCGGTCTTCGGGCCCTGCTCGGTGGAGTACAGCTGCCCGTTCGCGCCGAACGCCAGGCCCTCCGGATTGCGGTGGCCGTAGCTGAATATGTGACTGCGCACGCCCCGGATCAAGGGGTTGTCCGAGGGGATGCCGCCGTCCGGGTTCAGCCGCAGCACCTTGCCGGCATAGCTGCCCCAGTCCCGGGCGGACACCTGGGGGGCGGTCGGCAGGTCCTGCGAGCGGATCGGCAGGCAGGCCCGGTCGTAGGCGTTGTTGCCCTGGTCGCCGACGGTCAGGTACAGCTTCTGGTCCGGGCCGAAGGCCAGCCGCCCGCCGGTGTTGGAGGTGCTCGCCGGGAGCCCGGTGAGCACCTCGACGGGGTTGGTCAGCGAGGCCGCCGACTGGTCGTAGCTGTAGCGGACGATCTTGCCGCGCAGGTCGACGGCGGGGCTGGCGGCGGCGTTGTAGTCGTAGGCCACGTAGAGCGCGCCGAGCCCGAACGCCATGCCCAGCAGGCCGTCCTCGGCGCCGGTGCTGTAGGCGTCCGGGAGGTCCACCACATCGCTGGACGATCCGCCGTCCGGGTTGATCCGGGTGATCCGCTTGCCGGTCTGCTCGGTCACCCACAGGAAGTTGTCCGGACCCCAGGTCAGCTGCCACGGGCCGGACAGGCCGCCGACCAGCACCCGGGGGAGCCCGCCGGACGCGGCGCCGCCCGCCGCCGAACCACCGGAGCCGGGCGTGCGCACCACCGGCGCCTCGTCGCAGCCGACCGCCAGTAAGCCGGACGCGAGCAGCAGGACGGTGACTGCCAGCGTCCGCTTCACGGGGCCTCCTTCGTCCTGGGAGGCAGCCAACCTAGCGGCCGGCGGTCCCGCCTCCGCGAGTCGGCCTTCGGCCGGCGGTCCCGCCTCCGCGAGTCGGGGGTCTCAGCACCCTGAGTCGGCCTTCGGCGGTGCGGGGTCTCAGCACACCCGCTCAGCTCGTCCAACGCCGGAAGCCGCCCTCCGCGTCGACCACCTGCCCGGTGATGCTGGCGGCGTCCGGGCCGAGCAACAGCGCGACCACCCCGGCTGCCTCCGCCGGGGTATTCCACCGGCGCTTCGGCATCGCCCTGGCCACCACGTCGTCCAGCTCCGGGCCGGCCCACCCGGTGTCGGTCGGGCCGGGGTTGACCGTGTTGACCGTCGCGCCGAGCTCGACCAGCGCGTCGGCGAGCGTGCGGGTGAGCTGGTGCAGCGCGCCCTTGGTGGCGGCGTAGGCGATCTCCCCCGCCATCGGCCCGAGGTGCTGGCCGGAGGTGAACAGCACGACGCGGCCCGGGTTGCCCCCGGCGCCGGCCTCCGCGTTCGCCAGCTGCCCGGCGAACGCCTGGACGAGCAGTAACGCCGCACGCACGTTGACCGCCCAGCAGCGGTCCAGCTCCTCGGCGGTGAGTGCGCCCAGCCCGCCGACCGAGCTACGGGCATGGTTGAGCACCAGGGTGTCCAGCCCGCCGAGCGCCCGGGACGCCTCGGCGATCAGCTCGGCCGGTGCCTCCGGGCGAGCCAGATCGCACTCGGCGTGCGCCAACCGCTCGGTGGACCCGTTCAGGTCGGCGGTCAGTGCGGCGAGTACACCGGTGACGCCTACCGGGTCGGCACCCCAGGGTTGCTCGGCGTCGTGCGGTGTCCAGGACTGGACGAACACGCTGGCCCCGTCGGCCAGCAGCCGCCGCGCGATGGCGAACCCGATCCCGCGTCGGCGGCTCACCCCGGTGACCAGCGCGCGGCGGGGCGTTGGGTTGATCATTCCGCCAGGCTGCCGGCCGCTGGGCGCGGCCGGCAACCCGGTTTCGGCGGTTGGGCCGGGTGGTCAGGTGCTGGCGGGGACCTTGTCCAGGAAGCCGTAGACGCGGCGCAGGCGACCGTCCTGGGCCACCGCGACGTCGAACCCGACCACCAGCGGTTCGTCGGCGCCGGGCGCGCCGAGGTGCCACTGGAAGCGCACCGTGTCGTGGTGGGCGTCCACCGGGCCGGCAAGGCTGAACACCAGCCCGGCGAACTGCTGCTGCACGGCCCCGATCGTGGCGTCGATCTGGTCCCGGCCCTGGGCGTCCACCAGCGGGTCGGTGTAGCCGGCGTCCGGGGTGTACAGGTCTTCGATCAGGGCCCGGCGGGCCGGGGCGTCGATCTCGTTCCAGGCGTCGATGTAGCGCTTGGCGAGGGTGTTCATGTCGGTGCTCATGGCTGCCTCCCTGGCGTCTTTCGTGCTGTTGTGACACCAGGTTGGCAGCCGTGCCGCGGCAATTCGATTCCCTCGGAGGTAATGCTTTCAGCGCTTGAGTACGACCTTGAGCGCGTTGTGCCTGCCCGCGTCGGCGAACACGTCATAGGCGTCCATGATCTTGTCCAGCGCGAAGTCGTGCGTGCCGAACAGCTCGGCGCGGATCCGCCCGTCCCGCACCAGCTGTAGCAGCATCGGCACGGTCACCGTGTCCACCAGCCCGGTGGTGATGGTGACGTTCTTGATCCACAACTCTTCCAGGTGCAAGGTGGCCGGCGCGCCGTGCACGCCGATGTTGGCCACCACGCCACCCGGCCGGACGATTCGCGCGCACGTCTCGAAGGTCTCCGGCAGGCCGACCGCCTCGATCGCCACGTCCACCCCGACGCCGCCGGTCAGTTCCGCAAGCGCCGCGTCCACGTCGCCGGCGGCGTTGATCGTGTACCCGGCGCCGAACTGCTTGGCGTACTCGAGTCGGGAAGCCGACTTGTCGATGGCGATCACTCGGCTGGCCCCGTGCAGCCCGCAGGTCATGATCGCGGCCAGCCCGACCGGTCCGGCGCCCACCACCGCCACCGTGTCACCGGGTTTGACCCGGCCGTTGCGCACCCCGACCTCGTACCCGGTGGGCAGGATGTCGGTCAGGAACAGCACCTGGGTGTCGGTCACGCCCTCCGGCACCTTGTGCACGCTGGTCTCCGCGAACGGCACCCTGGCGTACTCGGCCTGCAGCCCGTCGATCAGGTGGCCGAAGATCCAGCCCACCCCACCGACCGCCAGGCAGTGGCTGGGCATCGCCCGCTTGCAGTTCGCACAGCGGCCGCATGACGTAATCGCCGGGATGAGTACCCGATCGCCTTCGTTCAGCGAGCTGACCGCCGCGCCGGTGGCCACCACGGTGCCGACCGCCTCGTGGCCGAGCAGCCGGCCGGGCTCCACCGTAGGCACGTCTCCCTTGAGAATGTGCAGGTCGGTGCCGCAGATGGTGCTCGTGTCGACCCGGACGACGATGTCCGTCGGCTCGGTCACCGTCGGGTCAGGAACCTCGTCCCAGGACTTCTGGCCGGGACCGTGGTAAACCAGCGCCTTCATCGGGTGCTCCCCATTGCGTGTGGATGTGACACCCATCACCGTGGTCACGGCCGGCCCACTCGGACGTCTCATCGTGCGAAATCCGCTGGGGAACCTCGGTCGGCCCGGGTAGCGTCGGACCCGTGCACCGGTGTTTCCCCATCACCCCGCCGCCCGCCTCCTGAGCGGGCGGACCTGAGCGCACCGGCCACGGCCGGCGCGCCACACCGGCATCCCTGGAACCCGATGCCTCCCCGGCTCGGCCACTGACGGCCGAAGCCACCCCGGTGCGCCCGCTTCCGCGACCCCTTTCCTTCGTAGCGGGAGCGTTGAATGTCCTCGTTGTCCTCACCGGGCGCCGTGTCGCGCGCGTCCGGAACCCGAACCGATCTGAACCTCCTCGTCGCGGCCGCGCTGCTCTGGGGTACCGGCGGGCTGGCCGGCGCGCTGCTCGGGCAGGCCGCCGCGCTGTCACCGCTCGCGGTGGCCACCTACCGGCTGGCCGGCGGTGGGCTCACCGTGGTCGCGGTGCTCGCCGCCACCGGCCGATTGCGCCGGCCCAGCCGCGCCGGGCTGCGCCGGATCCTGCTGGTCGGCGTGCTCACCGCCGCCTACCAGGCGTGCTACTTCGCCTCGGTGGCGATGACCTCGCTGGCGTTGGCCACCGTGGCCACCATCGGCTCGGCGCCGGTGCTGGTGCTCGCCGCGGAGGCGGTGTTGGAGCGGCGGCGGCCCAGGGCGGCCAGTCTGGTGGCGATCGGGCTCGCGCTGCTCGGGCTGGTGCTGCTGGTCGGCGGGCCGGGCCACGCCGCGCCGACGGGCCGGGCTGGCGGCGGTTCGCTGCTGCTCGGGGTGCTGCTCGCGTTGGGTGCGGCGGCCGGGTTCGGCGCGCTCGCGCTGGTCGGCCGGCGACCGGTGGCCGGGCTGGACCGGCCGGCCACCATCGGGCTCGGCTTCGTCGCGGGCAGCGCGCTGCTCGGGGCAGCCACGGTGTTGACCGGCGGTGGGCTCGCCTTCGCCCTGACCCCCACCTCCGCCGGGCTGCTGCTCTACCTCGGCTGGTTGCCGACCGCGCTGGCCTACGGGCTCTTCTTCGTCGGGCTGCGCGGCGTGCTGGCCAGCTCGGCGGCGGTGGTCGCGGTGCTCGAACCGGTGACCGCGATGGTGCTCGGGGCGCTGGTGCTGGGGCAGCGGCTGAGCCCGGCCGGGTTGCTCGGCGCCGGGTTGCTCTGCGCTGCCGCGGTGGTGGCCGGGGTGCGCGGCGCCACGCCGGCCCCTGAGCCGGTGGATCCGCTCAGAACCGGTCCGCGCCGGTGAGCTGGTGCTCCAGCTCATCGGCGCGCGCCGCGACCAGCTGGAACGACCGGTCGAACCCGGCCAGGCTGAGGTCACCCAGCGCCGCGGCGTGCCGGAACAACGCGACGCCGTCGTTGACCACCACCCCGCCGATCACCGAGAGCCCGGCGAGCTCGAGCAGCCGTCGCAGGTCCACGTCGTCCGCGCGGGCGATGGCCGACTCGATCAGGATCCAGCCGGGGCCGGCGCCGGCGGAGTCGCCGGGGTCGGACTCGGGGTCGGACTCGATGTGGTGGACGGCCACCCGCTGGGTGCGGTCCTCCCCGGTGGGCAGGTGGAATCGGAGGGTGCCGTCGGTCTGCTGAAAGATCTCGTACCGGAACCTGACGTGCCCGACGAGGTCGATCCAGGTGGTGGCCACGCCCGGGAACTTAGCGCACCGCGAGCCTCCGTCGGCGCCGGTAGGGTCGTGATCGTGGCTGAGCTGACGACTGAGATCGATCCCGGTGAGGTCGGCTTCGACGCCGACCGGTTGGCGCGCATCGACCGGCATTTCGAGCGCTACGTGGACGACGGCCGGCTGGCCGGATGGCTCGCCGTGGTGACCCGGCGTGGCAAGATCGCCCACGTCGGAATGAGTGGCCAGCGGGACGCCGAGGCGGGCCTGCCGGTGCAGCCGGACACCCTGTGGCGGATCTATTCGATGAGCAAGCCGGTGACCTCGGTGGCGGCGATGGCGCTGGTCGAGGAGGGGCGGCTGGAGCTCAACGACCCGATCAGCCGGTTCCTCCCGGAGTTCGGGGCGGTGCGGGTGTACGTGAAGGGCTCCGCGCTCAACCCGGCCACCGTTCCGGCCACCGAGCCGATCCGGGTGTGGCACCTGCTCACCCACACCTCCGGGCTCACCTACGGCTTCCACCACGCCCACCCGGTGGACGAGGTATACCGCCGACACGGCTACGAATGGGGCGTCCCGGGGGGCACCGACCTGGCCACCGCCTGCGCCGCGTGGGCGGGCTTCCCGCTGGTGTTCCAGCCGGGCGCGGAGTGGAATTACTCCGTGTCCACCGACGTGCTGGGCCGCGTGGTGGAGGTGGTCTCCGGGCAGCCGCTTGACGAGTTCTTCGCCGAGCGCATCCTCGGCCCGCTCGGCATGACCGAGACGTCGTTCGGCGTGCCGGAGGGCGACGCCGAGCGGCTGGCCGCCCTGTACAGCCCGGACCCGGCGACTGGCCGGATCGCCCGCAACGACACGATGGGCGCCGCCGCGCTGCACCGGCCGGTCTGCCTGTCCGGCGGCGGCGGGCTGGTGTCCAGCGCGGCGGACTACCACCGGTTCACCCAGATGCTGCTGCGCGGCGGTGAGCTGGACGGGCAGCGCGTGCTGGGCGACCGCACGGTGGCCTACATGGCACAGAACCACCTGCCCGGTGGCGCGGACCTCGAGGAGGTCGGCCGACCGCTGTTCGCGGAGAGCCCAATGGCCGGGCTGGGCTTCGGGCTGGGCTTCTCGGTCGTCCAGGACGCCGCCGCGACGAAGATCCTTTCTAGCCCCGGCGAATTCGCCTGGGGTGGCGCGGCCAGCACCGCGTTCTGGGTGGACCCGGTCGAGGACCTCACCGCGATGTTCTTCACCCAACTGCTACCGTCCAGCACCCATCCGATCCGGTCCCAGCTGCGGACCCTGGTCTATCAGGCGGTGGTTGAATGATGGCGCTTGCGCTGGTCATCAAAGTGCTGGTCAACGCGGTCGCACTGTGGGTGTGCACGCTATTGATCACCGGTATCCAACTGGGCGGCTCCAACCAGAGCGTCCGGATCGGCACCCTGATCGTGGTCGCGCTGATCTTCGGGCTGGTCAACGCGGTGATCAAACCGATCATCAAGACGGTGGGCTGCGCGTTCTACATCCTCACCCTCGGGCTGATCGGGCTGGTGGTGAACGCGGTGCTGTTCCTGCTCGTCGGCTGGCTGTCCGGCAAGCTCGGGCTGCCGTTCGAGGTGGCCGGGTTCTGGCCGGCGTTCTGGGGCGCGATCGTGGTGGCCATCGTCGGGTTCATCCTGCACCTGATCATCCCGGACAGCCTGGACCGCGAATGACCCGCGTCTGGTTGGTCACCGGCGCGAGCAGCGGATTCGGCCGGCAGATCGCCGAGGCGGCCCTCGGGGCGGGGGACACCGTGGTCGGCGCGGCCCGCCGCCCGGAGGCGCTGGACGACCTGGCCGCCGCGCACCCCGGGCGGGTGGACGCCGTGCGGCTGGATATCACCGGGCCCGGCCTGGCCGCCGCGGTGGACGACATCGTGGCCCGGCACGGGCGGATCGACGTGCTGGTCAACAACGCCGGGCGCACCCAGGTCGGCGCGCTCGAGGAGACCACCGAGGACGAGCTGCGCTACCTGTTCGAGCTGCACTTCTTCGGCCCGGCGCTGCTCACCAAGGCGGTGCTGCCGCACATGCGCCGCCAGGGCAGCGGGGCGGTGGTGCAGATGTCCAGCGTGGGCGGGCAGATCACCGTGCCCGGCTTCGGGGTCTACTGCGCCACCAAGTTCGCCCTGGAGGGGCTCACCCAGACGCTGCGCCAGGAGGTCGACTTCGGCGTCCGCTTCCTGATCGTGGAGCCGGGGGCGTTCCGCACCGGGCTGTTCAACCCCGGCGCCGCGTACCTGTCTCAGGAGCTGCCCGAGTACGCCGACACGGTCGGGCCGACCAGGGCGTACGTCACCGGCGGTGACGGCAGCCAGCCGGGCGACCCGGCCAAGGCGGCCGCCGCCATCCTCGCCGCGCTGGACGCCGAGCAGCCTCCGCTGCGGCTGGCCCTGGGCGGCGACGCGGTGGACAACATCCGCGCCGAGCTGGACGGCCGCGGTGCCGAGCTCGCCGCCTGGGAACAAACCTCCCGAGCCACCGACTTCGACGACTAATCAGCCCGTGAGTGGTTAGCGTTGCTATCCACTCACGGGTCTTGACCTGCTCTTTTAGCCGTCCTTCTTCGGGGTGAGGGTCGCCGTGAGGAGGTCGTAGCCGCGCAGGTTGGAGGTGGGGCGTCGGTGGGGTTCGCCGACCACGGCCAGCCCCGGGAACCGCTGGAAGAGCGCGCGCAGTGCCACCTCGCCCTCCATCCGGGCCAGCGAGGCGCCCAGGCAGTGGTGGATGCCGTTGGAGAACGCCAGGTGCTTGCCGGCGTTGGCCCGGCTGACGTCGAACCGGGCCGGGTCGGGGAACACCTCCGGGTCCCGGTTGGCCGCGCCGAGCAGCACGGCCACCACCTCGTTCTTGGCGATCGGCACGCCGAGCACCTCGGTGTCGCGCAGCGCGCGGCGGGCGGTGCGCTGCACCGGCGAGTCGAACCGGAGCACCTCATCCACCGCGTTCGGCCACAGCTCCGGGCGCTCCAGCAGCAGTTCGCGTTGTTCGGGGTTGGCGTCCAACAGCGCGATGCCGTTGCCGATCAGGTTCACCGTGGTCTCGAACCCGGCGGCCAGCACCAGCAGCGCGGTGGCCAGCAGCTCGGTCTCGGTGAGCCGCTCCCCGTCCTGTGCGTCGGTGGCGGTGGCGGTGACCAGCTGGGACAGGATGTCCTCGCCGGGGTTGCGGCGCAGCTCGGCGAAGTGCCCGCGCATCCAGTCCAGCAGCGCGTCGATACCCCGCTGGGCGCGCAGGAAGGACTGCCGGTCCAGCCCCGGGTCGAGCGAGGTGGCCGCCCCGTCGCCCCACTCCAGGAACTGGGCGCTCATCGACGTAGGCGCGCCGAGGATCTCGCAGATGACGATCACCGGCAGCTGCGCGGCGTAGTGCGCGACCAGGTCCACCGGCCCGGCGGTGGCCTGCTTGTCGACGTCGTCGAGCAGCTCGGTGGCGATCTCCTCGGTGCGCTCGCGCAGCGCCTTGACCGCCTTCGCGGTGAACGCCCTGGTCACCAGTTTGCGGTAGCGGCTGTGCTCGGGTGGGTCCACGGCGAGCATGGACGGCGGCTCGATCACGCTGCGCGCGGACTGAGGGGCCCACCGCAGCACCCGCCGGATCGGCCCTGGGGCGCCCCCGTAGGCGACGGTGCCCAGGTCCTCACAGCGCAGCACCTCGGTGGCGCCGGCGTGCTGCAGGGTGATCTTCCCGGCCAGCCCCCGGCTGAACGGCTCGGCGGTGCGCAGCCGCTCGTAGTGCGGGTACGGATCGGCCCATACCCGGGGATCGGTGAGGAAACGGGCGTGCAGGCTGCCGGACCGGGCCGCCGGGCCCAGCGCCAGCCGGATCAGCCCGTGCATCGCCGCCCATCGCACCGTGTCCGGAAGTTGCATTGTCGCCTCCGAGTGCCGCCCTCCCGTACAGCGTACGTATGGCCAGCGTACGTATGGCGGCCGCGCCTGTCTTCCGGTCGGCCGGTCCTCAGATCGGCCAGGCCTCCCGCCGGTACGCGGCGTCCCAGAACATCCACTCGTACCGGGAGGTGGTGACGAAGTGCTCGGCGAGCCGGTCGGTCTCCACCGAGGACAGCTCCCCGCCGACCCGGTCGGTGAGCGCCAGCACCGCGTCCACCAACGCCTGGAACTCCTCGCCGCCGTACATGTCGATCCACCGGGCGTACAGCTTGTTCGGCGACGACCGGGCCAGCAGCTCCTCGCCGACCTTCGCGTAGATCCAGTAGCAGGGCAGCACCGCGCCCAGTCCCTCGGCGAACGACCCGCCGTAGGTGGTGGCGAGCAGGTAGCTGACGTAGGCCCGGGTGGCCGGCGCGACGGGCTCGGCGGCGGCCTCCTCCGGCGAGGAGCCCAGCTCGGCCATCAGCTCCGCGTGCATCTGCTGCTCGGCGGCGACCGCGCCGGCGGCGTGCTGGGCGAACATCACGGTGTCCTGCTCGGTGGGTGCCTTGGCCGCGCAGACCGCGAGCGCCCGGGCGTACCCGCGCAGGTAGTGGGCGTCCTGCACGATGAAATGGCGGAACGACTCGGCGGGCAGGCTGCCGTCGGTGAGCCCGGTGACGAAGGGGTGGTCGAGGACGCCGGCGTAGATGTGCTCGATGCCGGACCACAGCCGGCCGGTCAACGTGTCGGTCATGCCGTCGACCCTAGGACGGTCCTGGTGGGGTGTGCGCCAGGTCGGCGCTGCTCGGCCGACGAGCAGGGTGGTTACCGGCGAAGCGGCAGGGACCACGCCAACGGGCACAACGCCATCCGAATGGCCGAGTGTCGTGGTGACTGGTAGCTCGTTGAGCCTGAAACAAAGCCGCAAGAAGCGAGGCAATCGTCTCAGGGACGTGACTATGCGCGTTTCCTGAGTAACCATGGTTACTTCGGGATGCGACTCAGCGCCGAGGCGCCGCCGAAGTTGGCTTCACCAGGCGGAGGTGCCGGCATGACCGCACATGCATCGATGGACCACCACGAGCGGATGCGCCTGCGCGCCGCCGCGTTTCGGGCCACTCGGGTATATCCCGGTCCGGTGGGCGAATTGCTCTCCCGTGAGCTGCTGTCCTGGGAGGAGTTCGGCTACCGGCTGGGCTCCCGGGGCATGATCATGGGCATCGTGGACGCCGTGATGAACGCTCAGATCCAGCAGCCCGAGGCGGCCTGACCGGTCGCTCCGGCCGGGTTCTCCCTCGGTGCTGGGCGAGCGTGACGGCACACAGCCTCACGTCGCCGCACACATCGCCCAACCTGTGTGCCGCGACGCGACGATGTGTGCCGCCAGCTAAGGTCCCGCGCTGCCGCGCTACCCGTTGTCGTCGAACGACGAGCTGCTGCTCTGGCTGCTCTTCGGCTTCTTGCTCGACGTGGTGGCCTTGGCGGACTGGGACGGCAAACTCTGGGTGGTCTTCGGCGTCGGCTTGACCGTGGGCGTCGCGCGGACCGGCGGGCGCACCGGCACCACTCGCCTGGGAGTGGGTGGCGGGGTGGCCGGCGGCGGAGCGGCCACCGGCACGGGCGCCGGCGCTGGTGAGGCGGCCGAGCTGAAGCCGGGGGACACCGGGGTCAACGGTCCCACATCGCCGGCGGTGGAGCGGTTCGCCCAGAACAACAGCCCGCCCGCCAGAGCGACCACGCCGGCCAGCATCCAGGCCAGCACCCGGTTCGACGGGCCCTTGGGCTCGACAGTGGAGGCCGACGGCCCAGGCAACGGGGGCAGCCCGTAGCCACCGTTCGGCGTGGCCGCTGTCCAACCTGGTAGCGCCCCGGGCGGCGGGCCGAATTCACCCGGCCGGCCGAATCCGCCCGGCCCGCCGTACCCGCCCGGCCCGCCGAATCCGCCCGGCCCGCCGTACCCGCCCGGCCCTCCGGCGGGGTAGCCGTTGTGTCCGCTGGAGGGGTAGCCGTTGTGTTCACCGGAGAGGGAGCCGTTGTGTTCGCCGGCGAGGTAGCCACCGGGTCCGCCGGCGGGGTAACCACCGGGTCCGCCAGGTCCCGGGGCCCAGCCGGAGGGGTAGCCACCGGGCTGGCCCGGTCCCTCGGCCCAGCCGGGGGGCGGCCCGAAGTGGCGGCGCGGGGCGGGCGGCATCGCCTGGGTGGCGTGGTTGTCCAGCTCGGGACCGGGCAGCACCCTGAGCTTGGTCGTGGCCATCGACTCCAGGGTGGACATCGGCAGTGCGGTGGTGGCGTCCTGGTCCGGCGGGTGGGCGCGGTCGGGCGAGCCGGAGTCGGGTGCTCCGCCAGAGGTCTCGGTCGCCGCGGCGCCGCTCGGATCGCTCACCGGTTGGCTGGCCGCGGCGCCGTTCGGGGTGGGGTCGTCGGAGGCACGGCCGGCCGGCGTTGGCCGCGGCCGTGGTGTCTCGTCCTGTGCCATCCTGTGCCGCCCTGAGGGTCGGGCCGGGCGGATCCGCTGCACGGAACCCCGGCCTAGCTGGGTCAGGTGGCCCGGCCCCATGACCGAGCCACCTCGAACCTAGACGTCGCGGCGCGAAAGCATGGTGTTACCCGAGCCGGTTGCGCAATTCGCGCTTGAGGATCTTGCCAGCCGCCGACACCGGGATGGCGTCGACCAGGCGGAGCTCGCGCAGCCGTTGGTAGGGCAGCAGGTCCGCGTTCACCTTCTCCCGCAGCTGCTCGCCGTCCAGCCCGGGGGCCACCACGAAGGCCACCGGCAGCTCGCCGACGTCCGGGTCCGGTTTGCCGACCACGGCGGCGCCGGTCACCCCGGGCTGGGCGAACAGGCGTTCCTCCAGCTCACGGGGGTAGACGTTATAGCCCTTGTAGATCAGCATGTCCTTCTTGCGGTCCACGATGGTCAGGTGGCCGTCCTCGTCCAGCACCCCGATGTCCCCGGTGTGCAGCCAGCCGTCGACCAGGGTCGCCGCCGTCTCCTCCGGCCGGTTGAGGTACCCGATCATCACCTGCGGGCCCCGGATGCACACCTCGCCGCGCTCGCCGGGCGGGAGTGGATCCTCTGGGCCGCCGGGTGAGCCTTCGGTGACCAGTTTCACCTCGGTGTCGGGCACCGGAAGCCCCACCGTGCCGATCTTGCGGACCGCCGTGCGGCCGCCGGGGCCGCCGGTGGCGCCCATGGTGACCTCGGTGAGCCCGTAACCCTCGGTGATGACCACGTCCTCACCGAACCGGGCGCGCATCGTCTTGATCAGTTCGACGGGCAGCGGAGCGGCCCCCGAGGCGATCCCGCGCACCGAGTCCAGGTCGCGGGTGGCGAAATCGGGGTGGCGGACCAGCGCGGCGAACAGCGGCGGTGCCCCGGCCATCCCGCTGACCCTGAAGCGCTCCGCGTCGACCAGGTACCGGCCCGGGTCGAAGCGCTCGTGCAGCACCTGGGTCCCCCCGGTCAGCAGCGGCAGGTTGAGACTGCTGATGGTGCCCATGGCGTGGAACCAGGGCGCGAGGCTGATGGCCACCCCGGTGCCCAGCCGAGTCGGGTACTCGTCGGTGTCGGCGGACTGCTCCAGGTAGAGCCCGCCGTCGGCGTCCACCCGGGGCCGCGAGCCGCTGCTCCAACAGGCGTACTGCAGCGTGTTGACCACCACGTTGCGGTGCGGCAGTTGCACACCCTTGGAGCGGCCGGTGGTGCCGCCGGTGTAGGCCAGGTGCGCCAGGTCGCGGCGGATGTCGATGTCCACCTCGGGGCGGGTGGTGGGCTGCTCGGCGAGGAACTCCTGGAAGTCCACCCCGTGCTGGCCGAACTCGGCGGTGTCCACCCGGACGCCTGGGTCCAGCGCCTGCGCCCGGTTGGTGAGCACCACCTTGCGGACGGCGGTCTGGGTGCGCACGGCGGCCAGCACCTTCGACGCCGGCTCGAAGCTGACCGCGAGCACCGCGCCGGAGTCGGCCAGCTGGGCGGCCAGGTCGTTGGGTGGCAGCAGCGGGTTGGCCGGGGTGTAGGTCGCCCCGGACAGCAGGATGCCGTGGTAGGCGATGGCGAACTGCGGGCAGTTGGGCAGCTGGATGGCCACCACGTCGCCTCGGCCGATGCCGGAGCCGTGCAGCGCATGGGCGAACGCGCAGGCCTGCCGGTACAGCTCGGCGAAGCTCAGCTCCCGGCCGTCGGCGTGCAGGGCGACCCGGTCGCCCCAGCGGGCGGCGGCCCCGGCCAGCACAGCGCCGGCCGGCACCTCCGGGTAGTCCAGGCTGACGGGCGAGCTGACGATCACTGGGTACCTCCGTTGCTGAACGCGACCGGCAGGTGCTTGATGCCGTTGATGAACGACGAGGTCAACCGGGCCGGGGCGGCCGTGGCGTGGATGTCCGGGAGCCGGGTGAGCAGCTCGCGGAACATCACGGTGATCTCCCTGCGGGCCAGGTGCGCGCCCAGGCAGAAATGTGGGCCGGGGCCGCCGAAGCCGATGTGCGGATTGGGCGAGCGCGCCACGTCGAACCGCTCCGGGTCGGTGAAGTGTTGCGGGTCGCGGTTGGCGGCCCAGTAGAACATCAACACCTTGTCACCGGTATCCAGTTGCTGCCCGCCGAGCACTGAGGGCGTTGCCAGGGTGCGCCGCATGAAGATCACCGGCGAGGCCCAGCGGACGATCTCCTCGACCGCGGTGGGGGTGACTCGGTCCGGGTCGGCCTGCCAGATGGCGCGCTGATCGGCGTGTTCGGTGAGCAGGTGGATGCCCCAGCTGATCGCGTTGCGGGTGGTCTCGTTGCCGGCGGCCAGCAGCAGGATGAAGAACGACGCGAGCTCGTCCGGGGTGAGCGATTCGCCGTCGATCTGCGCGTTGACCAGCGCCGAGGTGAGGTCGTCGGTGGGGTGTTCGGCGCGGTGGGCGCCCAGGTCGCGCATCAGCTCGGCCAGGTCCGCGCCGGCCCGCAGCAGCGCGGTGACGATGTTCTCCGCGTCCGGGACGTACTCCGGGTCGGCCGCGCCGAGGATCACGTTGGTCCGGTCGAACACCAGATGGTGCTGGCTGGGCGGGATGCCCATCAGGTCGCAGACGATGGTCAGCGGCAGCTTCGCGGAGATCTCGGTGACCGCGTCGCACGGGCCGATCTCGATCACGTCGTCCACGATGCTCTTGGCAACCTTGGCCACGTTGTCGGTCAGCGCGTCCAGCATCCTCGGGGTGAAGCCGCGGGACACGATGCGCCGCAGCCGGCCGTGCCTCGGGTCGTCCATGTTGATCATCGAGCCGAAGAACTCGAGGAACTCGGTCGGCATGTCGGCCGCGCTGGTGGCGCCCCGGCCGGAGGTGAAGATCTTCGGGTTGCGGCTGGCCTCGACGATGTCGTCCAGCCGGGTCAGCGCGTAGTAGCCGATCCCGGGTTGCTGGGCCCACAGGGTCGGCTGGTCGAAGTAGGGCAGGCCGGGCCGCTCCCGCAGGTTGTTGAACGCGGTGTGCCGGTCCTCCAGCGATAGTCGCCAGAACGGGTCGAGCTTGGAAAGATCCGGATTGGCCAGGTCGGGGAAGCCGTCGACGTGCCTCGTGGTGGTCCCGTCGACGTCACTGGTGGGCGGGTGCGCGGTCGGCATACCGTCAGCATGCCCCGACGGGGGGACCTACGTCATCGGCCGAACGTACGGTGTACGTACCGCGGCACGGGTGGCCGCGACTGGCTGGGGCGGCCGCGGGTCGGTCAGCGCTCGGCGGCGGCTTCGCGGAGGGCGCCGAGCAGCGGGATCGCGGCGATCTTCTCCTCGGTCAGTTCGGACCAGCGAATGCCACCGACCGGTCGCTCCCGGCGCCCGGCCCGGCAGTCGATCACCCGCTCGGGGGTGACCACCAGGTCCACCGGGGCGTCGTGTGCCGCCGTCGGGATGCTGCCCGCCGGGCGGACCTGCAGCTCGTGCACGGTGGTCACCACCAGCGTTCTCGGCCCGATCAAACCGGCCGAGCCGGCCAGCGCGAACTCCAGGTCGGCGAACCCGCCGCCCTTGCCCAGCCTGGCCCCGTCCTCGCCGACCGCCACGCAGCCGCTGACCACCAGGTCCACCGCGGGCAGCTCGCCGACCGCGACTCGGCGCGCCGAGCGGGTCGCCCCGGAGATGGACGCCGCCCGGCGGGGCGAGTCGGCCAGGTCGTCCGGGTCGAGCAGGAAGAACGGGTTCGGCTCGGCCAGCCGGGGCACCGCCATGTAGACGGTCTTGCCGTCCTCGAGCGCCCGCTGCCGCACGGGCAGCTGCGCCGAATCCGGGTTGGACTTCACCGTGCGGGCGGCCCGCCAGGCATCGATCTCGGCCAGCCGGCGGGCGGCCCGCTCGGCGCCGACAAAGTTGGAGATCCGGTTGCGGGCTCCGGGGAAGCGCGCCACCTTACCCGCGACCAGGGCGGACCACACCTCCTCGCGCAGCTGCGCCTTCGCGGCGAGCAGTGCCGGGTCGCCACCCGCATCGTGGTCGTGGCGCCGCCCGCGTGGAGACCCCTGCATGCCGCGAACGTTAGTGAGCCCCGCCTCCGGGCTGCCGACGGCCCCGGCCTGCCGACCCGACCCGCCGCGGGTCAGCGGGAGCGCACCGCGAGGAGTTGAGCGACCCGGTCCGCCGTCTGGCGGATACCCAATCCGATGTCCTCGGCCACCAGGCGCAGGGTCTGCCAGCCGTACGCGGCGAGCAGCCCGTCCCGATCACGGTCCAGTCGCGCCCGCCGAGCGGTGAAGTGCACCGAGCCGTCGTACTCGATGGCCACTCGGGCACCGACGTAGGCGAGGTCCACGCGCGCCAGTACGAAGCCGTACTCGTCCTCGATCCGGTACTGCACCTCGGGTACCGGCAGCCCCGCGCGCACCAGTCCGACACGCAGCTCGGTCTCCTTCGGCGACTCCGCTCGCGGGTCGGCCAACGCCACCACCGCGTCCAGCCGCCGACAGCCCCGGGCGGCGGGCTGGTCCGCGCGGCGAGACAGCAGCGCGCCGGGAGCGAACCCGCCTACCCGGGCCAGCGCGTCGACGGCGACAACAGCGTCGACCAGCGACAACCGGCGGGCCAGGTCCCAGGCGGTGCGCAACGGCGCGGTCACCCGGCAGCCGCCGGCCGCGGTCAGGTCCACGTCGGCAGCCACGCCGTACCGGACGAGCAACCCGGCTTGGGCGCGCACGTTGTGCGGTACCAGCACCTCGGCCGGCACGGCGCGCGGCGCGCAGTCGGCGCCCAGCAACGTCGCCGCCGAGTAGCCGGCCAGCACCCCACCTCGGCGCTCGACCAGCAGATACGCAGCTCGGGAACGCGCTGCCAGGTCCAGCTTGAGACACTCAGGCGCGAACACGCCCCGGAAGACGCGGCGGTAGCGCGGCCCGTGCAGCTGGTTGTGCGTCACCAGGCCGCGCGCGAGCGCCTCACTCCCCCGGAACGGTCCCTCCAGCATGCCTCAGCGTGACCCACCCGCCCGTGCCGGCGTGGGCGCTTCGCCGAACTCACCGTTTCTCTGGTCCAGATCATGATCGAACCAGAGAAACGATGAGTTGATCACCGGCTCCCAACCCGGTCCCGGTCCCCGGGGCCGGAGACCGGTCCCCGGGGCCGGGGCGGGCCGGGGCGGGCCGGGGCGGGGCGGGGCCGGGGGCCGGCGGGTCAGGCCGGGACGGAGAGGCCGCTCGGGGTGCGTGACCAGGAGTTCCACGAGCCCAGGGCGACGGGCTTCGGCTGGCCGGAGCCGGCCTTGCGCACCAGGGTGACCGCGTCGATCTCCTTGCCGGTGTCGCTGATCGCCTTGATGGTCATGGACGAGTCGGCGCCCGGCTGACCGGGTACCACGCTCACGGAGAGCACGGCGTAGTCCAGGTAGCGGGCCTGCGACCAGTCCACCTGCTCCGGCTGCTTCACGCCGCCCGCGAGGTTCAGGAAGCTGGTCACCTGGGTGCCGCTGTCCGGGCCGGTGTTGCCGCGGTAGCGGTCCGTCTCGCCGGGCTGCCAGGTGTAGCGGGGCCGGCCGCCGGAGCCGACGCAGATGTAGGTGGTGCCGTCGGTGAGTGGGTGCACGGTGGCGCCGTCCGGCGCGGCCCGCCCGGTGCGGCCGGCCTTGATCGGGTTGGTCCGCTCGTACTGGTGGTTGTGGCCCTGCACCACCAGGTCCACGCTGAACTCGTCGTACAGCGGGGACATCAGCGATCGCACGCCACCGTCCGAGGCGTGCGAGGCGCTGGTGGCATAGGCGCAGTGGTGGTGGAAGACCACGATGAAGTCGATGTTCGGGTCGGCCCGCAGCGCGCCCAGCGTCTGCCGCACCCAGCTGACCTGCGCCCCGCCGCTGTAGCCGGCGTTGGTGGGGATCTCCGTGGACAGGTCGTTCGCATCGAGGCTCACTACCCCGATGTTCGAGTACTTGAAGGTGTACACCGACGGGCAGTTGCTGGGCCCGTTCTTCGGCAGGTCCAGTCGGGCCGCGTGGCCGCCATAGCCGTGCGTGGCGCCACCCGGCGACTTGTTGTCGTCGTAGACCGCTTCCATGTCGTGGTTGCCGGTGGCGAACATCCACGGTGTGGTGGCCGCGCTGGATTCGATGCTGTGGAAGTATGCGGTCCAGGTCGTCGGGTCGAAGTTGTCGAAGCCGGTGGAGGTAGCGGGTGCCGGCACGGTGTTCTTGACCGGGTTGCCGTAGCCGGTCGGGTCGGCGTAGCAGATGTCCCCGGCCAGCAGGTGGAATGCCGGCGCCTGCTGGGTGATCAGCGCGACCATGGAGGACGCCGGAGCGGGGGTACGCCGGCCGTCGTCGGGCTTGTAGTAGTCGTCGGTGAACGCCTCGATGACCGTGGTCGGCCCGTTCACGCCCTGGTCGCCGAACGCGGTGAAGACGAACGGGGCGCGAGCGCCCGGGGCGGTGCCGAACACCGCGTCCGGGGTGGCGCCCCCGCCGGGCAGCCGGAACCGGTAGTGGTAGCGCTGGCCGGGCTGCAGTTGGTCGGCCAGGCCGTGCACGAAGAACTGGTCGGCCGAGCGGATGGAGCCGTCCTGCTGCGGAACGTGGCTGACCAGCTCGCGGATCTCGGCCTCGAGCGTGGTGCCGTAGTTGGTGTCGGTGCCCAGGTCGATGACCACCTTGCCGTCCGGCTTGGCGGTGAGCTCGCCGCCGATGGCGATCTGCCGGGTCGGGTCCGCGCCGAAGGACAGGTGCCGGCCGGCCAGTGCCAGCGGTGCCGGCGCGCCGCCGGCCGCGGTGCCGCCACCGCTCGGGGAGCCGCAGGCGGCCAGCACGGAGCCGAGCCCGCCGACCACGCTGAGGCCGGCCGCCGCGCCCGCCGCGCCGCGCAGCGCGCTGCGCCGGCTGACCGGTCGGGACTTGAGGAACCCGCGCAGCCAGTCGTTCTGCTCGGCGATGGTCATCTGGGCGGCCAGGGCGGCGGGCACCCCCACATCGGGGGTCTCACCAGGTGGGTTGAGCGGGAGCGTCATGGCTGAATGGTTGTCATGCGGTTGTCGCCATGTCAGGCGACGTGACATGAACGTCGAGTGAACGGATCTTGTCTGGACGGTGCCGGGGTCCGATTTCCTAGCCGCTGGCCGGGTTGTGTAGCATCGTTGGGGCTTCGCGGGAGTGGCCCCGTGCCGTTCCAGCGAGTAGCCGATCCGCCCCTTTAGCTCAGTCGGCAGAGCGTCTCCATGGTAAGGAGAAGGTCTACGGTTCGATTCCGTAAAGGGGCTCGACACCCCGTGGGGTGCCGCGGATGCAGTGTGATCCGCACAGCGGTGTAGCTCAGTCGGTAGAGCAAGCGGCTCATAATCGCTGTGTCGCCGGTTCAAGTCCGGCCACCGCTACCAGCGCCAACCGACATTGAAGTGAGCAGGAGACACCAGTGGCCGCCACCGACGTTCGACCCAAGATCACCTTGGCGTGCGAGGTGTGTAAGCACCGCAACTACATCACCAAGAAGAACCGGCGTAACGACCCCGACCGGCTCACCATGAAGAAGTACTGCCCGAACTGCAACGCGCACCAGTCGCACCGCGAGACCCGCTGACCCGGGTGGTCGACGCGTCCTACGTAGGCCGCGAGCTCCCGCCCTCACCGCCGTACCAGGTGGGGCGGGAGCGTATTCGCGAGTTCGCCACCGCGGTCGGTGAGCACAGTGCGCTCTGCCACAACCTCGACGCCGCGCGTGCCGCCGGCTATCCCGACCTGGTCGCCCCGCCCTCGTTCCCGGTGGTGTTCACCATGCCGCGGATCGAGCTGTTCCTGCGTGACCCGGGCTTCGGCTGGCGGTTCGAGGGCACCGTGCACGGCGACCAGAAGATCGAGTTCAGCCGACCGATCCACGCCGGCGACGAGCTGGTCACCGTGCTGAAGGTGCATAACCTGCGCACCCGGGCCGGCACACACATGCTGACCCTGCGCTGCTCGGTGTCGACGGTGGCCGGTGAGCCGGTCTGCGACACGGAGGCGCTGCTGCTCAGCCAGGCGGACACCGGATGAGCGAGCGATGAGCGAGCTTGCGAGCGAGTCAGTGTCACAGGCTTTTCGCGCAGCGCCGACCGAGCGCAGCGAGGGAGAGCGATGAGCGAGCTTGCGAGCGAGTCAGTGTCACAGGCTTTTCGCGCAGCGCCGACCGAGCGCAGCGAGGGAGAGCGATGAGCGAGCTTGCGAGCGAGTCAGTGTCACAGGCTTTTCGCGCAGCGCCGACCGAGCGCAGCGAGGGAGAGCGATGAGCGAGTTCAGCGACGTCAAGGAGGGCACCGAGCTCCCCGCGCTGTCCGTGCACCTCAGCCGGACCGACCTGGTCCGCTATGCCGGGGCCTCGGGCGACTTCAACCCGATCCACTGGAACGACCGTGTCGCGGAGTCGGTGGGGCTGCCCGGGGTGATCGCGCACGGCATGCTCACCATGGCGCTGGGCGGCCGACTGGTCACCGACTGGCTCGGCGACCCCGGCGCGGTGCTGTCCTACCAGGCCCGGTTCACCCGCCCGGTCCCGGTGCCGGACGTGGTGGACGGCGTGGACCCCGCCGAGGGCCGGGCCACCGTCGAGCTGACCGGCAGGGTGAAGTCGGTCGCCGAGGCGGAGGGGGGCGGCCGGACCGCCCAGGTGGACATCGTCGCCACCTTCGACGGCAAGTCGGTGCTCGGCCGCGCGGTCGCGATCGCCCGGCTGCCCAGCTGAGGCCGTCCGACTGAGGCCCCCCAGCTGAGGCCCCCAGCTGAGGCCGCTTGGCTGAGGCCGCTTGGCTGAGGTGGCCGCGCCACGTCACTACGGCGGGTACTTCATGCCGGTTACCGAGCGGTTCTCCGACGGTTTCCTACCCTGGCTGACCAGCGGCGTTGCCGGTCGCGCTGGAGTGAACGGCCGACCACCGTCGGCGCGCGGCATTGCGGGCCGGCCGGGTAGCCGGAATGCTCCGCGGCGTCCGATTCCGTAACGAAAGGATCCGTTGTGCACTTCGGCAAGCTGGTGGACAAGGCCTGGGAAGACAAGACCGCCGCGGAGATCCTGGCTGCTCCGCCGTCGGCGCTCGAGGGACTCACGCCGGCACACGACGAGAAGCTGGCCGAGTTCGGTATCAAGACGATCGAACAGCTCGGGAACTGGAAGTACGCCCGGCGCGCCCGTGCGCTGGCCGAGCTCGCCGACACCGACAAGTAGGCGCATCGTGAGTGGTAAGTGGTCCAGGGGGACCACTTACCACTCACGACACCTCGCCGCTTCTACTTGGCCTCGGCGAGCAGCGCGCCCATCCGCTCCACGCCGGTGCGCAGGTCGTCGTCGCCCAGCGCGTAGGACAGCCGGAAGTAGCCGGGCGTGCCGAACGCCTCACCGGGGACCACCGCCACCTCGGCGTGCTCCAGGATCAGCGCGGCCAGCTCGACACTGGTGTTCGCCCGCTGCCCACGCAGCTCCTTGCCGAGCAGCTCGCGCACCGAGGCGTAGGCATAGAACGCGCCGTGCGGCGTCGGGCAGGCCACCCCGGGGATCGCGGAGAGCAGCTCGACGATGGTCTTGCGCCGCCGGTCGAACGCGGTGCGCATCTCGGCCACCGCGTCCAGCGGACCGGACACCGCCTCCAGCGCGGCCCGCTGCGCCACGTTGCACACGTTCGAGCTCAGGTGCGACTGCAGGTTGCCGGCCGCCTTGATGACGTCGGCCGGGCCGACCATCCAGCCGACCCGCCAGCCGGTCATCGCGTAGGTCTTGGCCACACCGTTGAGCACCACGCAGGTGTCCGCCAGCTCGGGCACGGCGACCGGCATCGAAGCGGCGCGCACCCCGTCGTACACCAGGTGCTCGTAGATCTCGTCGGTGATCACCCAGACGCCATGCTCCAGCGCCCAGCGGCCCACCTCGGCGACCAGCTCGGGCGGGGCCACCGCACCCGACGGGTTGGACGGCGAGCACCACAGCAGCGCCTTGGTGTGCTCGGTGCGGGCCGCCTCGAGCTGCTCGACGGACGGCAGGAACTGCGAGCTCTCGTCGGTGAGCACCACCGTCGGGGTGCCCCCGGCCAGCGCGATCGCCTCCGGGTACGTGGTCCAGTACGGGGCCGGCAGGATCACCTCGTCGCCCGGGTCGAGGAGGGTGGCGAACGCCTGGTAGACGGCCTGCTTGCCGCCGTTGGTGACCAGCACCTGGCTGGCCGCCACCTGGTAGCCGGAGTCGCGCGCGGTCTTCGCCGCCACGGCCTCGCGCAGCTCGGGCAGGCCGGGAGCGGGGGTGTAGCGGTGGTTGCGCGGGTCGATGCAGGCGGCCTGCGCGGCGGCCACGATGGCCGGCGGGGTCGGGAAGTCCGGCTCCCCGGCGCCGAAACCGATCACCGGCCGCCCGGCGGCCTTGAGCGCCTTGGCCTTCGCGTCGACAGCCAGCGTGGCGGACTCGGCGATACCGCCGATGCGCGCGGAGACGCGGGGTCGGGCGGTCTGGGACAGAGCTGGGCTCGCGATGGACATACGCCTATCCTGTCAAACCGCGCAAACGCCGATCGCCGCACCTCACCCCGGGTTGGTTGGGTTCGATCGGGGCATGCCCACCGCCGCGATTGGGGCGCCCAGTCGCGGTGCCGTACACTCGCTGCGGCTGGCTCGTCGTCCGCTGTACGGTCGCTGTCTCGGATCATGACGTCGTGCCGCTTCCCGCGATACCACCCGGTTACCGCGCTCGGGTGGGAGAGTGGTGGAGAAGTTGCCATAGGGGTGTAGCTCAACTGGCAGAGCAGCGGTCTCCAAAACCGCAGGTTGCAGGTTCAAGTCCTGTCA
>Ga0137415_10000851_pt1 | contig 29794 bp, 28 predicted proteins | sample CZODoug3_1_1_16f_FD_183082 | JGI IMG/M metagenome (GOLD analysis project Ga0137415, IMG submission 183082) | Vadose zone soil fungal communities from Angelo Coast Range Reserve, California, USA - CZODoug3_1_1_16fungal (Hybrid Assembly) | ecosystem: Environmental > Terrestrial > Soil > Vadose...
TCGCGGAAGGCTCGTTTCGGGAGGTGTTAAATCTGGGCAAACCGCTCGGCTCCCCGGACATGCTCGGGCGCGCGAGCCCAGCAATCGAGCCTCTCCACGGGCCCGAGCCGCGCCCGAGAGGACCGACACCCGGCAACACCGGACAATCTCGCCTAACGCTCCAACTCGGGATAGGCCCAGATCAGACGGCATATTCAGTCACGCTTCGGCAGTGGCCGGCCAGGCCGAAACTCGCGTAAGTGATCTCTCAATCAGCGGGTTCGGGGTTCGAGTCCCTGGCGGCGCACCACGAGACGCAGGTCAGCAAGCGCTGACCTGCGTCTTTGTTGTGGCCGGACTACCACCCCACAGGGCCGTGGCGGTCAGCCGGTGGCCGAGGAGGCGTCGTCCCCGACTGAGAGCGCGTCGAGGGCCCGGAAGCCGGCGACAACCGTGCGAAGTGCGTTGCTCAGGGCGCGGCGGTCGGCGTCGCCGCGCGGCCAAGCCCGTCTGTGCAGGGCGAGTCCGTCAACCATGGCCACGACCAGCTGCACACGCTCGCCGGGAGTCGCAATCCCTAGGACCCGAAGTGCGGATTCGGCCGCGCGTTCGACGCTGACCATGATCTGATGCGCGGCCGCCTGCAACTGTGGCCTGCGCGCGCATTCGAGGTAGATCTCGAACTGTGCGGCGACATCCTCGCACGGCAAGCCCAGCAGCGTGTCGATGAAATGATCGATCGCCTCCTCGGCGGTCAGCTTAGTCCGGACGATCGTCCGCACGCTTTCATCGAGACGCATGGCGACGCGGTCCGCAACTACGGCGAGCGCGGCGGCCATGAGGTCGTCCAGCGAGGCGAAGAAATAGCTCGTGGTTGACAGCGGCATGCCTGCCCGTTTGGCGATGGCCCGATGCGATGCGCCCCCAACTCCCTGCTCCGCGATGACCTCGACCGCGGCCTGGAGCAGCTGCGCCCGACGGGCGTGACCGCTCGCGCGATGCGTCACAGGTCGGATAGCCATGCGCAGACCATACGCTTGAGTCTGGACATCCGTCCAGCCTTCTGTCAGGCTCTGGACCAAACGTCCGGAGGAGCTGCGAGTGTCAAAATCGATGACAAGTTCGGCGGGCCCCTATCGGATCGCCACTCCCGCGCTGGAGATCGCCACCGCGATCCGGTTCGGTCTGGCCAACGCGCGCGCCGGACGGAGCGCGGCATGACGCCCCGACCCACTCACGTGAAGATCGACGGGGCGACGGTCCTGCTGACCGGTGCCACCGGCGGGATCGGGCAGGCGATCGCTCGGCGACTGCACGCCGAGGGTGCCGAGCTGATCCTCACCGGACGCAGGGCCGACGTACTGGCTCCCCTGGCTGACGAGCTCGGCGCCCGCAGCATCGTCGCCGACCTCGGGGACCCGGCATCGTTGGACGCCCTGCTCGCCGAGGCCGGCCCGATCGATCTCCTCGTCGCGAACGCGGCCCTACCGGGCGTCGGCCTGCTGCCCGACGTATCCATCGAGCGCGTGGACGCGAACCTGGACGTCAACCTGCGGGCGCCGATCATGCTCGCCCGTGCGCTGCTGCCACAGATGACCGCTCGTGGGAGCGGGCACCTCGTCTTCATCGGGTCGCTCTCCGGGATCGTCGCGTCCCCGGGAAGCACGCTCTACAACGCGACCAAGTTCGGGCTGCGCGGCTTCACCGATGCCCTGCGCCAGGACCTGCACGGCACCGGAGTCAGCGCCTCCATCGTCGAGCCCAGCTTCGTGCGGGACGCCGGCATGTTCGCGAACAGCGGGATGGCGATCCCTCGGGGTACCCGCACCGTCTCCCTCGAACAGGTCGCGGCAGCGGTGGTCAAGGCGATCGTCAAGGACAAGGGCGAGATCGTCGTCGCACCACCCGAGCTCCGGTTCGGCGCACGCCTCGGCTCGCTGTTCCCCTCGGTGAACGCCGCCATCCAGCGCCGCGCGGGCGCAGCGCACATCGCGGGTTCGCATACCGGCAACCACTGAGCATCGGGTATTTGGGGTTCGAGTACTCATCGGCCGTCGGACTCGCGATTGATATGTCAAGCGCTGTCGCTCGAGGCTCCGGACCGCAGGCGACCGGAGCCTCCGGTAGCGAGTCCGCCTCGCGAAGAGGCAGGCGGTCCCGTTGGTGGGCTTCGAGTGCCCAGTCCACCACCGCGTACCAGAACTTTGCCTTGGAGCCGTACCGGTCATTGATGAAGTTGTGGCTGACGCCGAGGGGCACGTGCAGGGCGCCCAACTTGACACTTGTCGGACCAACATTAACCTGACGCATGTCAGATTGGTCGGGTGCGGCGGCGATCCCGGCCTCGACAAGGAGCGAATCATGGAAGTGCCACTCACGTTGCGGCGTTGCGCCGGATGGCCGCCCTCAGCGGAGACGTACCGGAGGGCGTCGGGAGAGGAAGGTCGCCGCGGGGACCTGAGACATGTAGTCCAGCGAAGGAGAAGAACTCGTGACGCTCATTGACGCTAACCCGGACGGCCTGCACGCACTGCCCGGAGTGGTCGCCCACGTCGTGACTGTGACCGACCTGGGGCTCGTCTACACGTCCGGGCAGGTGGCCTGGGACAGGGACGGCAACCTGGTAGGCGAGGGCGACTACGCCAAACAGGCAGAGCAGATCGTGCGCAACCTCGACATCGCACTCGCGTCGGCGGGCGCGACCCGCGACGATCTGATCAAGCAGACGATCTTTGTCGTCGACTACCGCCCGGAGGTCGTGCCGCTCATCCTGGGCCCTCTGCACGCGGGAACGCGACGGTGCGCCGCGAGTTCGCTCGTCGGCGTCCAGGCCCTCTTCGCCCCGGGCTATCTCATTGAGATCGAGGGCGTAGCCCGCATTCCCGTGGCGTGATTCGGCGCCGGTTCGACCGGCTGATCACTCGACGCTGATCGACCGTCGGAGGCGGCATTCATCGTACAATTGGACCCCATGAGCGACGATCCGCGCAGGCGGCTCTCGGAGACGCTGGCCGACACCCTGCAGAACGAGATCGTCGAGCTGTCGCCGGGAGACCGGCTGCCCACCGAGGCCGAGGTGGCCGCCCGGTTCGATGTCTCCCGGACCGTCGTCCGCGAGACCGCCAGGCTGCTCGTCCAGCGGGGACTGGTGACGGTGAAGCCGGGCCGGGGCATGACCGTCGCGAAGTTCGACGGCCGGCTGATCGCCGACCAGTACGGCCTGCTGCTGCGCCGCAGCGAGGGCACGTTCGAGCAGCTGCTCGAGCTGCGACTGGTGCTGGAGGTCGAGATGGCCGTCTTCGCGGCGGCCCGGCGTACCGAAGAACACCTCGCCGCGATGGACGAGGCGAACCGCAAGCTGGCCGAGGCGCTGGACGAGCCCGGCGCCATGGCCGAGTTCCTCGACGCCGACCTGCGGTTCCACGAGGTCCTCGCGCGCGCGGGCGCAAACCCGTTCTTCGAGCTGGTCATCCGCCCGGTCAACGGCTTCCTCCGTAGTACCTACCGGTCGGGGCCCGGCTATCCCGCCGAGGCCGGCAACACCCTGCGGGAGCACCGCGAGATCGCCGAGGCCATCGCCTCCGGCGACCCCTCGCGCGCCCGGTTCGCCATGGAGAACCACCTGCGGCGGATCGCTCGGCACAGCGACCGGCTGCTGGCCGGCCACGACCTGGCCGCCGCCCGCGGCTGACCGAGCTACCGGGGCTTGCGGGACCCACAATCACCGAACTAAGGTCCGATCGTCATACAAAGTCGCCCAGCTGGGACTTCTCCCGGCTTGCCAACCCGGGGTCACGAGCCGCTTCCCTCCCGACCGAAGGGGGGCGCACCCCGTCCACTCCGCCAGGCGGCCGCCGGCCACAGGAGAACGGAACGCATGCATCCCGGAGACTCCGTGCTCACCTGCCGGAACTTCTATGCGGGCACCTGGCACGACTCGCCGGGTGACGTCCTCGACCGGCACAGTCCCGCCACCGGCGAGCTCGTGTCCGTGGCGCCGCGCTCGACCGCCGCCGAGGTCGACGCGGCGGTGACGGCGGCCGCGGCGGCCTTCCGGACCTGGCGGCGCACCATGCCGGCCGACCGGGCCCGGCACCTGCACCGGCTGGCCGAAGTCTGTGGCGGCAGGGTCGACGACCTGGCGACCGCCATCACGCGGGAGCAGGGCAAGCCGTTGGACGAGGCCCGGGGCGAGGTGCGCAAGTTCGTCAGCGCCCTGCACTACTACGCCGAGGAAGCCACCCGCGTCTTCGGCCGCACCATCCCCAACGACGCGCCCGGGTTCACCAGCATCGTGGCGAAGGAGCCGATCGGCCCGGTCGCCGGCATCGTGCCGTGGAACTATCCGATCGAGCTGATCGGCTGGAAGCTCGCCGGTTCGGTCGCCGCCGGCTGCACCATCGTGATCAAACCCTCGGAGCACACCCCCGCCTCCGCGCACGTCCTGTCCGAATGTGTCGCCGAGGCCCTCCCGCCGGGCGTCGCGAACTTCGTCTACGGCGACGGCAGCACCGGGCAGGCGCTGGTGGCGCACCCCGGGATCGCCAAGGTGGCCTTCACCGGCTCGATGGCCACCGGGCAGGCGCTCTACCGCACGGTCACCCGCATCACCGCCCTCTCGCTCGAGCTCGGCGGCAGCTGCCCGATGATCGTCACCGCCCAGGCGGACCTGGCGGCCGCGATCCGGGGCGCCACCCGCCGCTCGTTCCGCAACGCCGGCCAGATCTGCATCGCCATCAACCGGATCTACGTCCAGGACTCGGTCTACGACGAGTTCGTCAGCGGTTTCGCCGAGGCGGCCGACGCGCTCACCGTCGCCGACGGGATGGCGGTGCCGGACGCCGACGTCGGCTCGCTGACGATGCCCGAGACGTATCGGCGCACCCTCGGCCACATCGCGGACGCGCGCGAGCGCGGCGCGAAGATCGTCGCGGGCGGCGGGCCGGCCGACGGCCCCGGCCTGTTCCTGCGGCCGACGGTCATCGCGGACGCCCCGGACGACGCGCGCGTGATGCGGGAGGAGACGTTCGGCCCGGCCGTCGGCGTCGCCTCGTTCACCGATCTCGGCGCGGCGATCGCGCGCGCCAACGCCGTGCCGGGCGGGCTCGCCGCCTACGCATACACCCAGGACACCCGCGAGACCTTCACGATCGCGGGAGAGCTCGACTTCGGCAACGTCGCCGTCAACAACGTCGACGCCGGGATCATCAACGCCCCCTACGGCGGCCGCCGCGAGAGCGGCTTCGGATCCGAGCACGGCTCCGAAGGCCTGGAGTCCTATCTGCAGCTCAAGCACATCAGGCTCCACCACGGCGCCCGATGAACCGCACGCTCAATGAACCGCACGCCCAATGAACCACGGCGCGCAATGACGCGCGCGGAAGGACGGACCGGCCATGCTGATCGGTATCGACCTCGGCACCTCGTCCTGCAAGGTCATCGCCGTCTCGGGCGGCGGTGAGGTCGTCACCAAGGCGCACCGCGACTACCCGGTGCGTACCCTGCGGCCCGGCTGGGCCGAACAGGATCCCGCCGACTGGTGGCGGGCCACCGACGAGGCCCTGACCGAGGTGACGGCCTCCCTGCCACAGGGCGGCGGCGAAGTCACCGGGATCGGCCTCTGTGGCCAGATGCACGGCCTCACCGCGCTCGACGCCGACGGGGAACCGCTGCGATCCGCCATCCTGTGGAACGACCAGCGCGCCGCCCCGCAGTGCGACTGGATCACCGAGCGCGCCGGCGGCCTCGGTGAGCTGCTGCGGATGACCCGCAACAGGATGCTGCCCGGCTTCACCGGCGGCAAGATCATCTGGTTCCGCGAGCACGAGCCCGAGCTGTTCGAGCGGACCACGCACATCCTCAACCCCAAGGACTACCTGCGCCTGCGGCTGACCGGGCAGTACGCCACGGACGTCTCCGACGCGTCGGGCACGGGGCTGTTCGACGTCGAGAACCGGGTCTGGTCCGAGGAGCTGCTCACGCTGCTCGAGATCGACCGCGCGCTGCTGCCCGAGGTCGTCGAGTCGATCGAACAGACCGGCACCGTGCTTCCCGAACTGGCGAAGCGCTGGAACATCCCGGAGGGCACCCCGGTGTTCGGCGGGGGCGGCGACGCCGTCATCCAGACCACCGCGATGGGCCTGGTGGACGAGGGACCGGTCGGGTTCACCATCGGCACGGCGGGCATCGTGGCCGGCGGCGCGTCCCACTGCCCGGACAACCCCGACGGCCGCGTGCAGGTGTCCTGCGGCAACGCGCCCGGACGCTGGCACGTCATGGGCGTCTCGCTCAGCGCCGGCGGCGCGCTGCAGTGGCTGCGCGACGCGCTCGGCCCCGCCTCCTCGGCGGACCCGGTGACCTACGAGCGGCTGATCGAGCTGGCCAAGGAGATCGAGCCCGGCTCGCAGGGCCTGCTGTTCCTGCCCTACCTGCTCGGCGAGCGCTCACCGCACGTGGCACCGGAGGCATCGGCCGGCTGGATCGGCCTCACCCCGATGCACCACCTTGGTCACCTCGCCCGCAGCGTCCTGGAGGGCGTGCTGCTGAACATGCGCGAGATCCTCGAGGTGTGCCGGCAGGCGGGGCTACGGTGCGAACGCGTCGTCGCGTCGGGCGGCGCCACCACGGAGGAGCTGTGGCTGCAGATGCTCGCCGACGTGCTGGGCCGCGAGACCGTGACGGTGACCGGGGCGGCCGAAGGCGGCGCGTTCGGCGCCGCGCTGGCGGCGGGCGTCGGCACTGGGCAGTGGCGCAACCTCGAGGAGGCGCTCGCGGTGCTGGCGGTGGAGCGCACGATCGTGCCCGAGCAGCGGGCGGTCGACACTTACGACAAGGTCTTCGCGAGGCACCGCATGCTCTACGACGGGCTGCGGCCGCTGTTCGCCGAGTAGCACGGGGACGGAAGGACGAACATGGCACCGAGCAGTGCCCAGGATCGGGCGAAGTGGGCGGCCGGCACCGGCGCCATCGAGACCTACCTCCGGGACGGCATGAAGCTGGGACTGGGTTCGGGCACCACCTCGCACTGGTTCGTCCGCGCCCTCGGTGATGCCGTGGCGAAGGGGCTGCACGTGGTGGGGGTGCCGACGTCCACCGCGACCCGCGACCTCGCGCTCGAGGTGGGCGTCCCGTTGACGACCCTGGCCGACGTGGACCGGCTGGACCTCACGATCGACGGCGCCGACGAGATCGACCACGACGGTCAGATGATCAAGGGCGGCGGCGCGTGCCTGCTGTGGGAGCGCATCATCGCCAACGCCTCCGACCGGATGGTCGCGGTGGTGGACGACGGCAAGGTGGTGCCGACGCTCGGCGCGTTCCCGCTGCCCATCGAGGTGGTCCCCTACGCGTGGCAGTCGACTCGGCGGTCCATCGCCCGGCTGTTCGACCACCTCGGCTACCCGGGCGTCGAGCTGCCGCTGCGCACCCGCGACGGCCAGCCCGTCGTCACCGACAGCGGCAACTACCTGATCGACGCCCACCTGAAGTCGATCACTGGTCCGCTGCTGATCGACGCCCAGCTCAACTGGATCCCCGGTGTCGTGGAGCACGGCCTGTTCACCGGGATCGCGGACGAGATGGTCGTCGGTACAGCGGACGGCACCTTCGAGGTGCGCGACGTGAGTGCGGCGCCCACCGCCCGCCCCTCGACGACCGTGCGGGGCCAGCGGTAGGTCCGATGGTCAATGGGATGACGGGGAGAACAGGGACACGTCGGTCGTGGTTTCTGCGTCTGTGGGGTTGCGTACCCAGACCGACCAGGCTGCCTTGCCGTCGGAGGTGGTCTCGGGGTAGCTGTCGGTCAGGTACGTGAGGGCATCACGGGGATTGAGGGATCCACCGCCACCGTTGAGCAATTCGTCTCCGGCGTTGGTTACCTCAACGGTCGCCTTGAGGTAACTATTGGGCGGCATTGCCGAACCCGCGCCGACCTCGTAACCCAAGGGTGTGCCGTTGGCGCAGATGGCCTGGGCGCCGAACTGGCCGACCCGGGTATCAAGATTACTCACGTCGGCCCAGGCGGCCCCGCGCCAGCCTGAGTCCGGATTTTCCTTGCTGGTGAAATAGCGCACAATGCCGGCATTAAGGCCTGCCTTTACGCCAGCCCCGCGCGCGGTGGTTCCCTCCGGGCAGTCCGACTCCACTCTTCCCCACTTTCCGGGGTCGAGGGTGATGTTGGAGCTGACAGTTCGGTAGTTGGTGAGGCCGGTAGTGCAGACGGCATACACCGTATAGGTGGCCGAGGTCGTGGACTGGTTGCGGACCTCGACGATCCAACCTGAGCCGTCACCGTAGGCGTAGGACTGGTTGAGCACGATTCCCGCGCTGCTGGAGTTGCTCTCGCCACCTCCGGTGGCCAATCCGGTGGGGCAGGCCGCGGCGGCCGTCCACTTCTCGCCAGGGCCGATCGTCAGCGGGCCGTTCTGGTTGATCGTGACCAGCCCGGCCACACCGATCGCGAGCGGGCCGTTCTGGTCGATCGCGACCCCCGCAGCGCCTGCTCGAGCGCCGATCAGGTGCGGCGCGGGCTTGGCGACGTCCTGCCGAACCGCATGGGAGGCGGCCGGGGTCGATCCTGTGCGCTTCGCGGTGCCCGGCCGAATCGGCGGGGGCGCCAACAGCGCCACCCCGTTGAGGGCCTGTGCCAAGCCGCCAACCGGTACCTGGTGAGCGGGCTTGGACTCGTCCGGGTGTGCTGACTCGTCGTCATCCCCCGCGTCCGAGTGGTGGTCGCCGTGATCGCTGACCTGGATCGCGACAGGGTGGATCTGCCGGGTCTGCGGTACTGGAGGCTGACCGGTAGGGCTGGTCGGCCCGACGCACAGCAAAACAGCCACAGCTCCGACGGTCGCCAACACCCCAGGGCCACGGCGAGTCATCATTCTCATTCGCACAGCTTCCTTCGCGCCCGGACGAGTTCCTTTCGCGTATCGACGAGGTCGCGTAGCCGCCGCCGACAGAGCGAAATCCTGATCTGGCCGTTTTAACGACAGTCCTGGAACACCGATGCGGAAAGTTCGGTGACTATTTTGCGGGACGTCGAAGCCAGGTATGCGCAGGTCACTGGACAGAAAATGCTATACAATAGTCCGCAAGGATATTGCAAGGACTTTGCAAGGTTAATTCGATATTGCGGCCTCGGCGGGGTATGCAGTGCTTTAGTGCCGTCCGACTTGTCGTGGGAAATAGGCACGTCAAGTGCCACTTGTCGTGGCTAATAGCCGCGACAGGTGAGAGTTGGGACGGCGCGTGGCCACACCATGTGCCCGCCGTCCGAGGCCACCCCGTGCGCGGACAGCGCGCTCCTAGCTAGGTCAGGCGACCGTCGGCGAGTTGCTCAGCAGCCGCTTGGTGTATTCGTGTTTCGGCGTGTCCAGCACCTCGACGACGAATCCCGACTCGACGAGCTCGCCGGCGTTGAGCACCTGTACCCGGGCCGCGATCGAGCGGACCAGGGCCAGGTTGTGCGTCACGAACAGCATGCTGATCTGCCGGGTCTTCCGCAGGTTCTCCAGCAGCGCCACGATCGAGCCCTGCACCGAGACATCCAGCGCCGAGGTGATCTCGTCGCAGACCAGCAGGTCGGGTTCGGCCGCGAGCGCCCTGGCGATGGCCACCCGCTGCCGCTCGCCCCCGGACAGCCGGTTGGTCTGCAGGTTGAGCACGGTCGGCCCGAGCGCCACGGCCTCCAGCAGCTCGACCACCCGGTCCCGAGCCTGGCTGCCCTTGGCCAGGCCGAACAGCTCCATCGGCCGCGAGACGATCTGCTGGATGGTCAGCCTCGGGTTCAGCGACAGGTACGGGTTCTGGAAGATGTACTGGATCCGCTTCCGGTCCTCGCTGACTCGGGACCGCGAGCCCTTGCCGAGTGGGCGGCCCTCGAAGGTCAGCTCGCCGGTCCACTGCTTGTGCAGCCCGCCGACGCAGCGCGAGATGGTGGTCTTGCCGCTGCCGGACTCGCCGACCAGCGCGACCACCTCGGCCTTGGCCACGTCGAAGCTGACCCCGTGCACCACCTCCTTATGCCCGTAGAACACCCGCAGGTCCTCGACGGACAGGATGATGTCCCGGCTGGTCGCCGGGTCGGTGTCGGTCGTGTTGCCCCGGTTGATGTCCCAGCTGCCGATCTCGCCGACCCGCAGGCATTTCGCCGTGTGGTCCGGGCCCACCTGGACGTCGGGCGGCTCGGTGTCCCGGCAGCGGTCCTCGACGTACTCACAGCGGTCGTTGAAGCGGCACCCGGAAGGGCGGCGGCCCGGCCCTGGCGTGCGGCCCGGGATGCCGGTCAGCGCCCTGGCCCTGGACAGGTGCGGGATCGCGTCCAGCAGCGCCCGCGTGTAGGGGTGCGCGGGGTGGCGGAACATCGCGTCGCGCGGTCCGAGCTCGATGATCCGCCCGGCGTACATGACCGCGACCCGGTCGGCGATGGTGGCCACCACGGCCAGGTCGTGGGTGACGTACAGCGCCGCCACCCGGTGGCTGCGGCACAGCTCACCCACGGTCTGCAGCACCATGCCCTGGGTGGTGACGTCCAGGCCGGTGGTGGGTTCGTCCAGCACCAGCACCTTGGGCCGGGGCAGGAACGCCATCGCCAGCGCCACCCGCTGCACCTGGCCGCCGGAGAGCTGGTGCGGGTAGCGGGCCAGGAACTCGTCGTCGTCGGGCAGACCTACCTCGAGCAGCCCCGCCCGCGCCTTGGCCAAGCGCTCCTCGGCGGTGCCGATGCCGTGCAGCTCGAGCAGCTCGACGATCTGGCGGCCGATCCGGATCGCCGGGTTCAGCGCGGCGCCGGGGTCCTGCGGCACGTAGGCGATCTTCATGCCGCGGATCTCGCGCATCTGCTCCCAGGGCAGCGCGAGCACGTCCACACCCTCGAACGCCACCGTGCCGCGCTCGATGAACGCCCCGCGCCGGGCATACGCCAGCAGCGCGGTGCCGGCGGTGGTCTTGCCGGACCCGGACTCGCCGACCAGCCCGACCACCTCGCCGGGGCGCAGCTCGAGGTTGATCTCGTCGACGACGTCGAGCCCCCGGCCGGTGAGCGCGACCCGCAGGCCCGAGACCGTGCAGCCGGCTTCGACGTCCTCTTCGGTCAGCGTCATGTCAGTCTCCCCGGCCCGCGAGCTGCGCGATGCCGTCGGCCATCAGGTTGGTGCCGACGGTGAAGATGCCGATCACGATCACCGGCGCCAGCACGCCCCACGGCTGCACCAGCAGCGCCAGCCGGTTCTCGTTGATCATCTGACCCCAGTCGGCCGCGCCGGGGTTGGTGGCGAAGCCGAGGAAGCCGATGCCGGCCACCATGCCGATCGAGTAGGTCAGCCGCAGCCCGGCCTCGGCCAGCAGCGGCGCGTTCATGTTGGGCAGCACCTCGGCCAGGATCACCCGCAGCCGGCTCTCCCCCAGCGCCTCGGCCGAGGTGACGTAGTCGCGGGACACGATGCCCAGCGCCACGCCACGGGACACCCGGGCCACCCGGGGGGCGTGCGAGATGCCGACCAGCAGCACGATCATCCACCAGGACGGCTGGTCGACCGCGGTGAGCACGAGCAGCGCGAGCAGGATCTGCGGGAAGGCCAGCGCGACGTCGTTCAGCCGCATGATCCCCTCGTCCAGCCAGCCGCCGATGTAGGCGGCCACCACGCCGATCATGATCCCGACGACCATGCCGAGCAGCGTGGCCAGCACCGAGATCAGCAGGATCGAACCGCCGCCGTCCAGCACCCGGCTCCACACGTCCTGGCCGAGGTAGTCGGTGCCCAGCCAGGACCCCTGGTGGGTGAAGGGCTTGCCGACGATGTCGTTCTCGCCGTACGGGGCCAACCAGGGCCCGACGATGGCCATCAGGGCGATCACCACGGTGATCACGAGCCCGGTCACCAGCCGGCGCTGGTTGCCGATCCGGCGCAGGTTCGCGGGGGTCAACACGTTCATGACGCGATCGCCGTCCTCGCTCGCGGGGTGAACAGGATGGACAGCACGTCGGCGACCAGGTTCACCACCACGTAGACACCGGCGATCGTCATGGCCAGCACCTGCACCATCGGGAAGTCGCTGTTGCGCACCGAGTCGACCAGGCTCGCCCCGATCCCCGGGTAGGAGAACAGGTACTCGACGATGACCACACCCCCGGCCAGCCAGGCCAGCTGCAGCGCGATCACCTGGATGCCGGGCACGATCGCGTTCAGCAGCGCGTGCTTGCGCAGCACCACCCGCTCCGGGACCCCCTTGAGCCGGGCCAGCTCGACGTAGTCGCTGTCGAGCACCTCGAGCAGGCTGGAGCGCACGATCCGGGCCACGTACGGGGCCACCGCGATCACCAGGGTGAGCACGGGTAGGATCATCGAGGCCGGTTTGGACCACGGTGGGGCCCCGCCACCGGCGATGGTGACGGCGGGCAGCACGTGCAGCAGGGTGGTGGAGAAGACCGCCACCAGCAGGATGCCGACCACGAACTCGGGCAGCCCGGCCGCCGTGATCATGATGATCTGGATGACGCTGTCGGTCCGCTTGCCCCGGAAGTTGGCCGAGACCAACGCGATCCCGAACGCAACCGGGATCATCACCAGCGCCGAGACGAGCACCAGCACCGCCGAGTTGACGATCCGGTCCCCGACCAGCGAGCCGACCGGCAGCCCGTTGGCCACCGACTCCCCGAGGTTGCCGGTGAACAGCCCGCCCAGCCATTGGAAGTAGCGGGTGATCACCGGCTCGTCGAGCCTGAGCTGGGCGGTCAGCGCGGCCACCCGCTCCGGGCTGGTGGCATAGTCCTTGCCAAGGATCGCGCGCACCGGGTCACCGAGTGCGGCGGTGGCGAAGAACACCAGCACCGAGCAGAGCCACAGGGTCAGCACGGCCAGGCCGAGCCGCCGGGCCAGCCACTTGAGCCAGGCCGAGCCGGCCGGGGTCGGGCGCGCCGGGGTGGCCGCCGTCGCGTCGGGTGCCGAGGTCGCCAGATCGGTCATGGTTGCCTCACGTTGGGGGCGTGACGAAGGAGGCGTGCTTGAACCCGAAGGCCGAGCACGGCAGGTAGCGATGCGGCGTCAAACCCTGTACGAGGTTCGAGTAGGCGTCGAGCTGGCGCTTGAAGCCCCAGATGATATAGCCGCCGGTGTGGTACTCGATCTCCTGCGCGTCGTGCAGCAGCAGGTTGCGCCTGGCCGGGTCCGGTTCCCGGCGGGCCCGGCCGATCAACGCGTTGAACGCGGGGTCGTCCCAGTGCGTCTCGTTGTAGGTCCCGGACTTCACCGAGGACGTGGCCACCTGCGGGAGGTAGTTGCGGGTGTTCCAGAAGTCCTGGGCGAAGTTCCAGCTCAGGTACCGGTCGCCGTAGAAGACGTTGGCGTCGGCCTTGTTCAGCCGGACCGTGATCCCGGCCCGGCGGGCCTGCTCGACGAACAGGTTGGCCGACTCGACCGCGCCGGCGCCGACCGCGGTGGAGGTGACCAGCTCGACGTCGAGATCGGCGTGGCCCGCCTGGGCCAGCAGTGACCTGGCCTGGTCGATGTCCTGCACGCGCTGCGGCAGGTCGCGGGCGTAGGCCGGGTCGAACGGGGAGTACATGTCGTTGCCGAGGATGCCGAAGCCGTTCAGCGCCTGGTCGATCATCTGCTGCCGGTCGACGACCAGGCGCAGCGCCTGGCGCACCCGCACGTCGGAGAACGGCGCCACGTCGACCCGCATGGTGAACGGCACCCACGTGCCGGACTCGGAGACCAGCGGCGAGGCGCCCTGCTGCTCGATCGTGCCGGCCAGATAGTTGGGCAGGTTGTCCACGCTCTGCACCTGGCCGGCGAGCAGCGCGTTGACCTTGGCGGCGTCGTCGGCGAAGTCGTAGATGACCAGCTCGTCGACCCAGGCCGGGCCGTCCCAGTAGTTCTCGTGCCTGGCGAACTGGGAGAGCTGGCCGGGCACGAAGCGGCGGTAGGCGAACGGGCCGGTGCCGACCGGTTTCTTGACGTCGAAGTCGGTGGGGATGACACCGACCGTGTACTCGGCCAGCAGCTGGTCGACCACCGCGTACGGGGAGTTGAGCTGCAGCAGGATCGTCCTCGGATCGATGATCTTCGAGTTGTTCAGCTCGAGGATGGAGGCGAGCTCGGTCCCGCCGGACCCGGTCTTCTTCGGATCGGTGACGACGGCCAGGGTGTGCATGACGTCCTCGGCGGTCACGGTCTTGCCGTGGTGGAACTCCACCCCCTCGCGCAGCCGGATCGTCCACTGAGTGGTGTCCTGAGACGGGGTGATCGACTCGGCGATGGACGGTTCGATCTCGTAGTTGTTGTTCCAGCGCAGCAGCGGCTCGTACAGCTGCAGGCAACGGGCGATGTCCGGGTTGGTCACCGGGAAGTGCGGGTCCAGGGTGTCCTTGAGACCGCCGCCGGTGGCCCCGTGGCTGTAGCTGCCACCACGCACCTGGGGCTTGTTCGGATCCGGCTTGCCGGGCACAGCGGCGCAGGCCGACAGGCTGGTCAGCCCGGCGAAACCGGCGGCGGCGGCCATGCCGAACCGCAGCACGTCGCGGCGCGACGGCCGTGAGGTCACCTGAATGCGGGGGTATCCGGAGTGTGGTGGTTGTCGCACGATGCGAACTCCTTTGGAATAATGTGAACGTAGACACACCAGATCGGATCGTCAATAGGGTGACTGGGAGGTTGCGCAATGACTACCCGTAACCATCTGCCCGCTGCCTCCGTTCGGATCCAGTCGGTGGACCGCGCGGTCGACCTGCTGCAGGCGGTGGCCGCTGCGTCACCCGAAACCTCCAGTGCCCCTGCACTGGCCAGGGCCTGCGGGCTCAACCGGGCAACGGCCTGGCGGCTGCTCAAGACGCTGCAGGCCCGGGGGTTGGTGAACCTGGACGACGCAACCGGGCGGTACTCGATCGGGTTGACCACGGTGAAGCTCGGCAACGCCGCCGGGCCCGACGCGCTGATCGCCGCGGCCCACCCCGAGCTGGAGCGGACCTGCCGCGAGACCGGGGAGACCGCCGCGCTGGCCGTGGCCGGGATCGGCGGTCTCTGTTACGTGGACGAGGTGACGCCGACCGCCGTGCTGACCGCCAGCTGGTTGGGTCGCTTCGTGCCGGTGCACGCGACGTCGACCGGCAAGGCCATGCTCGCGTTCCTGCCCGCCGAGCAGGTCCACCGGGTGCTCGGCGGCGAGCTGCGGTCCTTCACCGCCACCACCATCACCGATCCCGGCGCGCTGGCGGCCGAGCTCGCCGCGACCCGGGCCCGCGGCTACGGCATCTGCGCGGGCGAGCTCGAGTCATCGCTGTACGGGGTGTCGGCGCCGGTGCTCGACCACACCCGACGACCGCTCGCGGTGCTCAGCATCTGGGGTCCGCACGACCGGGTGCACGACGGCATGCTCGCCGAACTGGGGGCGGTCGCCGTCCGGGCCGCCGCCAGGGTCAGCGCGGCGCACCGGGGCGCGGGCTGGCCCGGCACCCCGGACGTGGCCTGAGCGTCCGTCGGCACCGCGGCCACCAATCCCTCGGCGGCCGGAACCCCGAACCTCAGGCGTTGACATATCAACCGCGCGACGGCACTATTGGGTTTACATGTATACCAACGCGCGGAGGGGCCTCCGATGACCGATCAGCACCTGACGGAGCAGCTCCGGATCCCCACCTCGGGGGCGCGCGCCGTCGCGCCGTTCACGCTCGATGGCCGGTCGTTCCTGGCGATCCCGCAGCTGTCCTCGGACGCGCCGGGCACCCCGCCCGGCATGAACGGCGGTGACAGCGACACCGACCTGCTCCTGCTGCGCCGCGAGGGCGACGGCTATGTCCAGCACCAGCGGATCCCGGCCCCGGGTGGGGAGGACGCGGAGTTCTTCCGCATCGGGGACCAGGCGTTCCTGGCCGTTGCGAGCATCCGGTCCGGTCGGGGCCCGTACAACTATGAGATCGAATCGTCCATCTACACCTGGGACGGCCAGCGGTTCGTCAAGTTCCAGTCGATATCCACGTTCGCGGCCAAGCAGTGGCGCTACTTCGAGATCGAGGGCCGCCACTTCCTCGGCCTCGCGCAGGGCGTGTCCCTACCCCAGTACCAGGACGACAACCGGCCGTCAGTGATCTTCGAGTGGGACGGGGCGCGGTTCCAGCCGTTCCAGGAGATCCCGTCCCAGTGGGCGTACAACTGGCACGCCATCGAGCTCGACGGCGAACACTTCCTGGCCCACGCCGACAACCGTGACCCGTCCCGGCTGTACCGCTGGGACGGCACCCGGTTCGTCGAGCACCAGACGCTCGTCGAGACCGAGGGACGCGCCTTTGCCGACTTCACCGTGGACGGCGAGACCTACCTCGCCTGCGCCGTGCTCGGCGCCGACTCCATCCTCCTGCGCTGGGCCGGCGGCCGGTTTGTGCAGCACCAGATCCTGCCCGGGGCCGGCGGCCGCGAGCTGGCCGTCATCGAGCGGAACGGGCGGCTCTACCTGGTCCGGGTCAACTTCCTGACCGGCACCCGGGAGAACCCGACGACCTCCCTGCAGTCGCAGCTCTACCAATGGGTCGACGGCAAGCTCGAGGTCGTCGAGCAGTTCCCCACCTCCGGCGGCACCGACGTCGCGGTCTACCCCGACGGCGGTGACACCCTGGTGGCCGTCGCCAACAGCCTCACCCCCGACGTCCACTTCAGCACCGAGACGGTCATCTACTCCTTCACCGCGTAGCCGACCGGACCACCCCACCACACCTCGGAAGGGCCACATATGGCCAGCCACGAGAGCCCCGAACTGGTCGAGCTCTTCACCACCTACACCTCCAGCCCGGTAAGCATCGGCAGGCACCTGGCCGAGGCCACCGCCGAGCAGACCGACAACGACCCACTGATCGTGGCCACCGGCACGGACCTCGCGCTCTACCCCGGAGGTGGGCAGGACCCACAGGTCGAGGGCTTCCGCATGTCCACCCGGGGGTTCAAGGAGCTGGCCGGGATCTCCCACCTCGGCCCCGCGCTGGCCTCCCTGGTCCAGATCCGCGCACTGCGCGGCGACGACTCGTGGCAGGCCGACGGCCGGCGGCTGCTCACCCAGGTCGAGGTCGCACGGGCGGCCAACAGCGTCGAGCTGTGGCGCGACACCATCGCCGTCGAGGCCTACCGGGGCCGCGAACAGGCCATCTCCGACATGATCGACCACACCTGTCGGCGCACCGAGGCCTACCTGCGCACCGCACTGGCCGATCAGAGCTACCTCAATGTCCACACCCTGCGCGAGGACTACCTCGCCGGTACCGGCGGGAGCCAGCCGGCCGTACCGATGAACCACATGATGATCGCCACGTTCTTCCTGGCTGGGATGGACATCGCCTTCCGGGTACTGCGCTGGTTCGGCGGCAACGAGATCGACTGGAACCGGGCCATGGTCATCATCGCCGGCCGGCAGGGCCGCCCCACCGCCGGCGTCACCTGGAACACCAGCAGCGTCGCCGCCATGATCCTCGGCGCGTCCGGGCACAAGCTCCCCCTGGAACGGCTGTACATGGCGCCGCACGCACCGGTCTTCGCCACCCCGATCAACGGTGACCTGAGCGAGGTCAAGGCACTCGAGCCGGCGTTCCGCACGATCTGGAACGGCATCCACGCCACCCAGGAGCTCGGCCCGGCGATGTTCGACGGCTACCCGCGCTACGTCCCGGGCGGCACCGAAGCCCCCGATCTGGCGACCGGGCTCGCCGAGGTCAGCGAGATGCCGAAGATCCATTCCGCCGAGGACATGCTGGCGATGGTGACCCGGCTGCGGGTGGTCCTGGAGGATCCCCGCCAGCTGCTGTCCGGTTGCGTCGTCGACTTCGCGGTGGCGCAGCTCGTGGCCAACGACAACGACCCCGCCCAGGTCACCGTGCCCGGCCTGGACGGGGTCGACTACGCCGAGGGCCGGTAGCACCACCCGCCACAGACTCAGTACTCCGTCCAGAGAGGGGCGATCTGTCCATGGTTGAGGCGAGCGGTCAGACCCGGTCCAACCCGTTCCTCGAACGGTTGCGCGCCGGCAGGCCGACCCTGCTGCTGGGCATCCGCTCCAGCCGCACCGCGGACGTGGTGCGCATCGCCGCATCGACCGGCTACCACGGCATCATGATCGACCTGGAGCACTCCACGATGTCGCTGGATGTGGCGGGCGCGCTCTGTGCCACCGCTGCCGACCTGGGTCTGACGCCGTTCGTCCGGATCCCCGAACGGGAGTACGGCACCATCGGCCGCGTCCTGGACTGCGGCGCGCACGGGATCATCGCGCCCCGCGTCGAGACGGTCGCCGACGCCGAGCTGATCAGCCGGGCCTGCCGGTTCCCACCCGCCGGACAGCGCTCCCAGCTGGCCATGGTCCCCCAGCACGGGATGCGGCCAACCCCGGCACGGGAGCTGAATCCCGCGCTTGATCAGGCCACGATCGTGCAGATCCTGGTGGAGACACCCGAAGGCGTTCGCAACGCCGAGGCCATCGCGGCGCTGGATGGGGTGGACATGCTGGCGATCGGGGCCAACGACCTGACCGCCGAGCTCGGCGTACCCGGCCAGTACGGACACCCCGCCCTGCGCGATGCGATCACCGCCGTCGGTGAGGCGTGCAAGCGCCACGACAAGCTGCTCATGGTCGGCGGCATCGCCGAGGGGGCTCTCCTGGACTCGCTGCCCGCACTCGGCGTCAGCCCCCTACACCTCACGGGGTTCGACACCGACCTGCTCTTCTCGGCCGCGAAGTCCCGCGCCGCCACGTTCACCAAGCACTGAGCGACCCCACCCGACGACAGCGTGAGGACGGCAACGACTGTGAACCCGAAGTTCTCCGTGTGCACCCCGATGCGGGCGGCCGAGACCAACACCCGCCCCGTCTTCGAGCTGCCGGCCGGCGCCTGCGACTCGCACTTCCACGTGTTCGAACCCGGCTACCCACGGGTCGCCGACCCGCAGTACACCTTCCCCGACGGCACGTTGGAGCAGTACCTCCAGGTCTGCGACGTGCTCGGGATCGAGCGGATGGTGCTCGTCGCCCCCACCTACTACGGCAACGACAACAACCTCACCCTCGACGTGCTGCGCAAGCTCGGCGCACGCTGCCGGGCGGTGGTGCGGATCGAGGAGGACACCAGCGACGCCGAGCTGGACCACTACCACGACCTCGGGGCGCGGGCGATCCGCCTCGACCTGTTCGCCCGCCGGCACTGGGCGGTCGAGGACCTCATGGCCTACATCCGGCGGATGGCCGCCCGGGCGACCCCGCGTGGCTGGCACGTCCAGTTCTACACACCGGGCACCGTCATCCGGGATCTGCTGCCCTACCTCGCCGACCTCGAAGACCACTTCGTGATCGACCACATGGGCTACATGCTGGAGTCCGACGGGCTCACCGAGGCCGACTTCGAACGGCTGCTCGACATACTTCGCGGCGGCAACTGCTGGATCAAGCTGTCCGGCCCGTACCGCATCGCCAAGGACAAGCCACTGTCGTCGGTCGCCCCGCTCGGCCGCGCACTGGTGAACACCCGGGCGGACCGGCTGATCTGGGGCTCCGACTGGCCCCACCTCCCCGACGGCCAGCGCGACACCGGCGAGCTGCTCAACCTGCTCGCCGACTGGGCGCCCGACGCAGCCGACCGCCACCGCATCCTGGTCACCGCGCCCGACCAGCTCTTCTTCGCCGACTAGGATTTGCCTGGTGACCGACCCACTCACGCCGACCGAACGCGACGCCTGGCGTGCTGTGCTGCTCGTCGCGGACATCCTGCGGTTCCGGGTTGCCGCGGCGCTCCGGCCGTTCTCCGACCTGTCGCCGGCCGATCACAGCGTGATCATGCATCTGGCCGAGGCCCCCGAACAGCGCTTGGGCCAGCAACGCCTGGCCAACGAGATCTTCTGGTCCAAGGGCAGGCTGTCGCGCCAGCTGTCGCGGATGCAGGCACGTGGGTTGGTCGAGCGGACGACCGACAGCGGCACGCGCGGAGTCCAGATCGTGCTCACTGCCAAGGGGTCCGATGCGGTCCGAGCGGCGGCACCGGTGCACGCCGACGCGGTTCGACGCCATCTCCTGGAGACCGCCACCGAGGACGAGATCGCCGCGTTCGTCCGGCTCGCCGGTCGGCTCACCGACAGCGCCGGCACCACCCGCGCCTAGGAGCGCACTGAACACCCTCCTAGCGGCCGGGGCAGCAGCGTGCTGCCCAACCCGGCCGCCACTCACTACGATGATTTACCGTGCAGCAACTCCACCCGGCCGAAGGGGAACCGCAACCGGCCGAGCGGGACCACGTCGACCGGGTCCTCGCGCAGTGGGCCAAGGAAGACCCCGAGCTCGACCTGTCCAGCACGGTCGCGGTGATCGCCCGGCTCGGCCGGCTGCGCGCCTACGTGGACCGCGAGCTCGACGAGCTGTTCGGCCGCCATGGGCTGACCCGGCAGTCCTGGGACGTGCTGGCCTGCCTGCGCCGCGCCGGCAAGCCGTACCGACTCACCCCGACCGAGATCAACCAGGAGGTGATGCGCACCTCCGGGGCCATCACGCACACCCTGCACGCGCTGGAGTACGCCGGGCTGATCGCGCGGGTGCCCAACCCCGAGGACGGCCGCAGCTCGCACGTGCAGCTCAGCCCCGCCGGGCGGCGGCTGCTGCAACGGGTCGGCCCGGAGCACGTGGCCAACGAGCGGCGGATGCTCGCCCCGCTCGCCCCCGAGGAGCTGACCAGCCTCGCGTCGCTGCTGCGCAAGCTCCTGGTGACGTTCGAGCGGGAGAACCCGGCCCCGCACGCCACGGCCACGCAGCGCCGCCGCGCGGCCCGGCCGTCAGCGGACTGACCGCGCACCGGACGAGCGGGACCCTCGGGCACAACTGGTGGGCGGTCACGGCGGGGTGCCCTCGTCGGCCCAGCGCTGGAACACCGCGATCCGCTCGCTGGGCCATGCGCCGTCGCAGGGCATGCTGCCGTCGCGCAGCTTGACGAGGATCGCCGGGGCATGCCGGGCGGCGTCGGCGGCGGACCAGAGGTCGAAGGCGAACCGCATGGCGGCCCGGTCCCTGGCGCGGAACAGGTCCTTGACGTGCCGGGCGAAGCTGACGGGCTCCCCCTCGGCGGGCGTCGGTGGTGGTTCAGGTTCGGGCTGTGCTTCGGCGCCGTTGGTGGGCCGTGCGGTGGGGGTGGTGTTGCACACCCACCACCACTGGGGCACCGGCATGTTGGGCGGAGGTTGCGCACCGGGTCCGGAGTTCTCCACGGCCAGCCGGGAGCCCCATTCCAGGTAGCCGGCGAAGGCGGCCCGGAACTCGGGATCGGTGGGCAGGCCGGCCTCGTCCGCGCTGCGCGTCAGCAGCGCGACCCAGCGTGCTCGCTGGGTCTCGGTGAGGTGCTTGTTCAGGTGCTGGGCCAGCATCCGGGGATAGCCGCCGTAGTGCTGGGTGTACAGGGTAGGTCCGCCGAAGACCTCGGACAGCCAGGCGGCGACGCGCTCGGGGTGGTCGGGTTCCATCCGCGCGAACAGCGGCGCGAGCAGCTCGTCGGCCGCGACATGGCGTTCGTAGAACACCCGGGTCATCCGCAGCAGGGCCGGGTACCCGCCGGCCCAGGCGAACAGGGTCGGCACCACGTCCGGGTCCGGGACCGGGTCGTGGAAGTCGGCGTACCAGTGCGCGCCGCTGCAGAACGGCTTGTTGGCCGAGTGGCCGCACCGGCAGAGGCTGTAGTGCTCCGGCGAGGCTCCCGGCGGGCGGGCCGCCTCGGCTCCCGACTCGTCCACCAGCCCCACGCCGCCGGTGACGCGGTACGGGCCGTCCAAGCTGGCCTCGATACCGGGGTTGCGCTCGGGGTCCGCCAGCACGGGCGGCGCCGAGGCGTTGTTGGCGAGCCGCAGCGCCCCGGACGGGCAGGCCTGCACGGCCCGCAGGACGTCGTCGGCCCGCGCCCCGGCGGGAGCCACGAACGGTTCGGCCGCCACCCGGAACGCGGTGGGCAGCGCGTCGGTGCACAACCCCGAGTGCGCGCACAGGCCCCGGTTGTCCCGGATCTCGAACTGCCGCGCCGGATAGGCGTCGACCCGGTCCGGCACCCGGCTGTCGAGCTTGGCGCCGCTGAACCCGACCTCGGCGTGGCTGCCGTCGCACCACGGCCGGCTGCCCGACCGCCCGCAGCGGCACAGCGCCGCGACCGGTGGGCGGGCGATCGGCTCGCCCAGCCAGCTGGACAGGGTCGGCGGGCCCCCGACGAGCAGGTACGGCCCGTCGGTGCGGACCACGATCCGGCCGCGCAGGGCGGTGGGGATCTCGGTGGCCAGCCGGTCGAGCTCGAGGCGCTCGGCGGTGTCGGGTGCGCCGAGCACATCGGCGACCAGTCGGTGGGCACCCGCGCAGGCCTCCAGCAGGCCGGGATGACGGTCGGTGACGCAGCGGCGGGTGAGCGCGAGTGCCAGCTCCAGCAGTTCCGGTTCCAGCAGTTCCGGTTCCAGCAGTTCCGGTTCCAGCAGTTCTTGGTCCGACAGCTCCGGTTCGGTCGAAGCGGGCGTAGCGCCGTCAGCGCTCGGGGTGTCGGGTGGCGGGGCCGTGAGCTGCCGCAACGGGCGGACGACCGTCGCGGTCAGCCGCGCGGCGACCTGCTCCGCGCCCGGTGTGTCGCTCCGGCGCCAGGCCTCCGCGAGGTCGGCCGCGGTCCGGCGCAGCGTCTCCGCCGAGGGCGCGTGGCTGAGGTTCGTGCTGATGTTCGTGCCGCTGTTCATCTGGTCAGAGCCCCAACATGTCGAGGACGAGCCGGGCCACCGCGCGTCCGGAGTACTGCTGCTGCCCGGTGACCAGCCGCCCGTCCCGGATGGCGAACGGCTTGAACACGCCGGCCTGGAGGTAGTTGGCGCCCCGCTCGCGCAACGCGTCCTCCAGCCGCCACGGCATGACCCGGACGCCGGTCGCCCGGTCGCTGTAGTCCTCCTCGTGGTTGGAGAACCCGGTGACGGTCTTGCCGGCGACCAGGTAGGAGCCGTCGGAGAGGGTGAGGTCGACCAGTGCGGCGACCCCGTGGCAGTAGGCGGCGGTGATCTTCTCGGCCTCGTAGCAGGCCCGGATCGCCTCGTGCAGATCGGCGTTGTCGCGGAAGGTGAACATCGGCGACTGCCCGCCGCAGACCAGCAGCGCGTCGAAGGCGACCGGGTCCAGGTCGGCCAGCTTCGGGGTGTCGGCCAGCAGCGCCATCAGCTCGGGGGTGTGGATGAACCCCATGCTGATCAGGTCCTCCGCCGACCACCTGGACTCGTCGCGGGGGTCGGACAGCGCGTCGAACTCGACCCGCCCGCCGCTCGGGCTGGCCACGGTGACCTCGACGCCGCGCTCGGTCAGCTCGTAGTAGGGGTGGGTCAGCTCGGCGGCCCAGAACCCGACCGGCCAGCCGGTGCTGGTGCTGACTGTGGGGTTGGCCACCACCAGCAGCGCGCGCTTGGGCCGCGAGCTGACCGAGTCGATGCTCCGGTGGTGGCGCAGGCCGCCGATTCCTACCGTCATTCCACACTCGCCCGGGCGGTCTCTGCCGCAGTGGCGCTGGGGTTGAGCTGGTCGAAGCAGTAGTAGAGGGCCAGCGCGCCGTGCACCGCGAGGGTGGCGTAGGCGTTGACGAACGACAGCGCGACGGCTCCGGCGTAGATGAGCATGCCGAAACCGAAGCGGCGCAACGCGGCGCGCCCGATGGACACGTGCGCGTGCAGCAGCCGGTCGTCGCGGCTGATGGCCCACCACAGCAGCGTGAACGCCACCGCCATGCCCAGCATGGTCACGCTGTACACCGCCGCCGCCACGTGCGCGGCGGCGCCGGCGGTGAGGTACTCGGCGAGCAGCTCGGTGGGGAACGGGATCAGCGAGACCACCATCAGCAGGGCCAGGTTGGAGAACAACACCGCCCGGTCGATCCGGCGGACCAGGCTGAACATCGCATGGTGGTTGATCCAGATGATCCCGATGACCAGGAAGCTGACCAGGTACGCCGCATAGGACGGCCACTGGTGCGCCAGCGCGGCGGCCAGCCCGTGCGCCTCGGCGTCGGCCGGGGGCGGTACGTGCAGGTCCAGCACGAGCAGCGTGATCGCGATCGCCATCACCCCGTCGCTGAACGCCTCCAGCCGCTTGCTGTCGTTCACGGCCGGCCCCGGCCGCTCGGCGGGGTGCCGCGCAGCCTGGCCACCGCGGCCAACGCCTCGTAGTGGTGGAACTCCTCGCCGTAGAGGTCACCCTTGGGTTCCTGGTGGCCGACCTCGTCGCGGTGCAGCGTGCCGGTGCGCACCGGGTCGAACCCGGTGTCGGTGACCAGTCGTTCCACGGTCGGCGCCACGGTGTCGTCGTCGGTGGCGTAGAACACCACGACCCGGTCCGGCCCCGTCCGACCGGCCGCGCTGGCCAGGAAGCCCGCGGTGAGCGTGTTGAACGCCTTCACCCACCGCGCCCCGGGCGCCTTGCGCGCGTGGCACGCCGAGGCGGACTCCCCGCCCAGGTCGAGCACCGCGAGCGCGCCGTCCCGCCGCTCGAGCTGGTTGGTGGTGTCCAGCACGATGCGCCCGGCCAGCCCAGCCGCCCCGCCGGCGGCCGCCAGCGCCTCGTCGACCACCCCCCACGGCACCGCCAGCACGACAACCTCGGCGTCCCGCACCGCCCGCTCCGGGGTGTCCGCGCTGGCCCCGAGCCGCTCGGCGAGCCGCGCCAGGGCGTCCGGATCACGACTGAAGCTGACCGTCACCCGATGGCCGGCCGCGGCGAGCAGCCGGGCGAGGTTGCCGCCGATGTTGCCCGCCCCGATGATCCCGATCCGCATGCGCGGTTCACCCGGCGGTGCGGTCGTAGGGCTCGGCCACGTCGATCTCCGCGCGGAACAGGCTCTCGATCGGCACCGGGATCATCAGCGGGATGAAGAACCACTCCAGGAAGCCGCGCTTGGACAGCGGGAAGTCGTCGGTGTAGCGGCGCGCCTCGTCCACCGAGCCCAGCTCGAACACGATGACCACGCCCGGCTCGTCGGCACGGGCGTAGTTCTCCCGGACGATCCCGGCCTTCCACAGGCGCCACACGTTCGACACCTCCTCGGGCAGGTACGGGTCGATGTCGTCGAGCGTGACGCCCGGCTTGAACCGGTCATAGGCGATGATCTTCATGGTGTCCTTCCGGGGACGGCGAACAGATCACCTCTGGTCAAGGCCCTGTTCAGTGGGCAACCAGAAACCAATTTAGCTTAACGTGCAGCAATAATAAATCGAGTTCGCGACGGGTCGGGGGCCGCACTCGGGAAGACGTCTCGCGCCGGGGTGTCTCAGTCGCGCGCCGGGGCGCCCGCGCCTCGGTTGTCCGAGGTCATGCCTCGCCACAGCAGGTCGGTGAGGCTCGCGGTCTGGCTCCGCCAGTCGCCGGCGGGGTCGAGGAACAGCAGGCCGACGAGTCCGCGCAGGACCGTCACCGGATCCAGGTCGGCGCGGACCGTGCCGGCCTCGACATTGGCCGCCAACAGCGTGGACACCGCGTCGACCATGGACTCATAAGCGTCCACGGGTAGCGCGCCCGGGGCCGATGTCGCGGCGCGCAGGGCGTCGACCAGGCCTCGCTTGGTCATCATGTAGCGCGCCAGGTGGTCGGTCGTCCATACCCGGAACGCCTCGGCCGGGGGGTGCGTCTCGAGCAGGCTCGGCACGACGTCGACGAGGTGCCGCACCTCGCGCTGGTAGACCGCCAGGATGAGCGCCTCGGGGGTGGGGAAATGCCGGTACACCGTGCCGACCCCCACCTCGGCCTGCTTGGCGATGGCGTTGAACGAGATCTCGCCCGACCTGGCCAGCGCCTCTGCCGCCACGGCGAGAATGCGCTCGTTGTTGCGCCGCGTGTCCGCGCGCCGGGGACTGACTGATCCCGTCGTCATCGACCCTCCCGGTACGGCCCCGCCCCCTCGCGGCAATGTAACGCAGGGCCAGCGTGCCTGGTCAGCACTCGTTGCGAAGCGGATTGTAATCCGCTAGCCTCGAAACACGTGAAGCGGATGAATATCCGGTTCTGCTCGGCGGCCGACTCGACGTCGTCGCCACCACCACGAGCATGCTGTCGGGCCTCCTGTCTGGACGACCCGAGGGAAAGAGATCAGTGGACATCTCACTCACAGTCAACGGCCATCCAGCACACCTGAGCCTCGATCCCGGGGTGACGCTGCTGGACGCGTTGCGGGAACGCCTCGACGTCACCGGTCCGAAGAAGGGATGCGACCGCGGTCAGTGCGGTGCATGCACCGTGCATGTGGGCGGCCGGCCGGTGCTCTCCTGCCTCACCCTGGCCGCCACGGTGAAACAGCCGGTGACCACGGTGGAAGGACTGTCCACCGGGGACCAGCTGCACCCGGTCCAGCAGGCGTTCCTCGACCGGGACGCCCTGCAGTGCGGGTTCTGCACGCCTGGGCAGGTCATGTCGGCGGTCGCCGCCGTCGAGCAGGGCGTCGAGGACGTCCGGGAGTTCATGTCCGGCAACATCTGCCGCTGCTCGGCCTACCCGAACATCATTGCCGCGATCGAGCAGGCGAGGCGGGCCGATGCGTCCGTTTGAGCTCACCGCACCCGCGACCCTCGAGGCCGCGCTCGCCGCGCCCGGCACGTTCCTGGCCGGCGGCACCACCCTGGTCGACCTGATGAAGCTCAACGTCCTCACACCGCGCCACGTCCAGGACATCAACGAGCTGCCCCTGCGCGGCATCGAGACCGGCGACGGGCTGCGGATCGGCGCGCTGGAGCGGATGAGCGATATCGCGGCGCACCCCGGTGTGTACCCGATGATCTCGCGCGCCCTGTTGCTGAGCGCGTCTCAACAGCTGCGCAACATGGCCAGCATCGGCGGCAACCTGTTGCAGCGCACCCGCTGCACGTACTTCCGCGACGTAGCCACGCCGTGCAACAAACGCGAACCCGGCAGCGGCTGCCCGGCGATCTCCGGGGCCAACCGGATGCACGCCGTGCTGGGCACCAGCGAGCGGTGCGTGGCGACCCACGCCAGCGACGTTGCGGTCGCCCTGATCGCGCTCGGCGCACAGCTCCGGCTGGTCAGCGCCGCCGGGAGCCGCACCGTCGAGCTGGCGGAGTTCTACCGCCCGCCGGGTGACTCGCCCGAGGTGGAGAACGACCTGCGCCCCGGCGAGCTGATCACCGAGGTCGTGGTCCCCCGGCTGGACTGGGCCGCGCGGTCGACCTACGTCAAGGTCCGGGACCGGCAGTCCTACGAGTTCGCGCTGTGCTCCGCCGCGGTCGCGCTGGACATCCGGGACTCGCGCATCGTCGACGCCCGCGTGGCGGTCGGCGGCGTGGCGACCGTGCCGTGGCGACTGGGCGCGGTCGAAGCCGCCCTGCGCGGTGCGTCCGTGACCCCGGCGGCCTTCGAGGCGGCCGCGTCCGTGGCGGCCGACGGTGCCCGGCCACTGTCCGCGAACGGGTTCAAGGTGTCCCTGCTGAAGCGGACCGTCGTCCGCGCGCTGCTCGAACTGACCGAGGGGGACCGCTGATGACCAGCCGGTTGGACGGCCCACTGAAGGTCACCGGCCGGGCCAGGTACGGGCTCGACCACAACTTCCCCGGCATGGCCTACGGATACGTCGTGCTCAGCACGATCGCCCACGGCGAGATCGAGGCCATGGACGTCACGGCGACGAAGAGCGCACCCGGCGTGATCGGCGTGTACACGCCGTTCGACCCGCTGGAGCTGCGCAGGCCGAACTCCCCGCTCTTCGGCGAGACCTGGGTCCCGCTGCAGGACAGGGAGGTCACCTACTACGGCCAGCCGATCGGCTTCGTGGTGGCGGCGACCTTCGAGCAGGCCCGGGACGCGGCGATGCTCATCGAGGTCTCCTATCTGCCGCGGCCGGCCCTGACTTCGCTGGAGGACGGTCTGGCCTCGGCCGAGGATGCACCGCCGGCCATGGACGGTGCGCCGCCGTCGCTCACGGTCCTCGCCCCCGGTGTCGAGTCCATCGAGGATGCGCTGGCGGCAAGTCCGGTGGTCGTCGAGGCGACGTACACCACCGCTACCCAGAACCACGCCGCGATGGAGCCGCACTCCGCGGTCGCGGTGTGGGACGCCGGCGCACTGACCGTCTACAGCGGAAACCAGGGGGCGAACCTCCAGGCGGCGGAGCTGGCCGGTGCGCTGGACATCGATGTGTCGACGGTCCACGCCGTGAACCCGTTCGTAGGCGGGGCGTTCGGCGGCAAAGGCCGCACGTCCGCGCCGGCGTTCCTGGCGGCGGCCGCGGCCAGGGCTCTCGACCGGCCGATCAAGGCAGCGCTCACCCGCGAGCAGGTCTTCACCGCCACCGCCGGCCGCGCCGCGACGGTGCAGACGATCACAATCGGCGCGGACCCGAACGGCACCCTGATCGCGCTGCGGCACGACTCGGTGTGTAGCACGCCGGTGGATCGCTCGTTCGTCGAGCCGACCTCGCACGGCACCTCGCGGGAGTGGTACACCACCCAGAACCTGGCCATCAGCCAGAAGATGGTGCCGCTGAACATCCCGCCGACGACTTTCATGCGGGCGCCGGGCGAGGCGCCAGGGTCCTTCGCGCTGGAGAGCGCGATCGACGAGTTGGCGGTCGCGCTGCACATGGACCCGATCGAGCTGCGCCTGCGGAACAACTCGACCGCGCCGCCCGGCCGGGACCTGCAGTGGTCGAGCAAGCACCTCGACGAGTGCTTCCAGATCGGGGCGGCCCGGTTCGGCTGGGCGCACCGCTCGCCGCACGGCCACACCGACGGCGACTGGCTGGTCGGTCTCGGCGCGGCCACCGCGATGTTCCCCGCCCTGCGGTTCCCGGCCACCGTCGGGGTCACCCTGCTGGCCGACGACACAGCCGAGGTCGCGACCAGCGGGGCGGACCCCGGAACCGGCCTGCTGACCGTGCTCTCCCTGGTGGGAGCCGAGTCGCTGGACATCTCGCCGGACCGGATCACGCCGAGGCTCGGCGACTCGGCCCTGCCCCCCGGTGGCCTGTCCGGCGGCTCGACCGCGACGGCGAGCGCCGGCACCGCCATCATGATCGCCGCGACCAAGGTGCTCGACGACCTGCTGGCCGTGGCGTCGTCCCCCGGCGCGCCGTTCGACGGCCTGGAGACCACCTACGCGGACGGTCGCGTGCTGGCCGGTGGCCGGTCGATGACCTTCGGCGAGGTGCTGCGGGCGGTGGACCGCTCTTCGCTCTCCGCGACGGGTAGCTCAGCGCCCGGCGAGGAGATGACCAAGCACTCGTTCAGCTCGTTCGGTGCCCAGTTCTGCGAGGTCCGGGTGCACCGGTGGACGCGCGAGGCCCGGGTGTCCCGCATGCTCGGCGTATTCGACGCCGGCCGCATCATCAACGACACGATGGCGCGCAGTCAGATCAGCGGCGGCATGATCTGGGGCCTATCGGCTGCCCTGCACGAAGGCATGGAGATCGAGCAGAGCGGCCGGCTCGCCAACGGCGACTTCGCGAGCTACCTACTGCCGGTGAACGCGGATGTCCCCGAGATCGACGTGCACTTCGTCCAGTATCCGGACACCCTGCACAACGCCCTCGGCGCACGCGGAATCGGCGAGATCGGCACGGTGGGTGTGGCGGCCGCCATCGCCAACGCCGTCCACAACGCCACCGGCATCCGCGTCCGGCACATCCCGATCATGATCGAGGACCTGCTGGACTGAGGCGGCGTCGCACCGGGAGTGCCCGAGACCCGAGCGCACGGCGCGCGCAGCTACCCGCGCGTGCCGTGCGCGGCCACCGAGACCGGCTCCCATACCCGCCAGGTCGCGAGCCGGGACTCGTAGTCGGCCGTGGCGATCGCCAGCGGCCCGTCGCCGA
>Ga0137415_10000852_pt1 | contig 29790 bp, 23 predicted proteins | sample CZODoug3_1_1_16f_FD_183082 | JGI IMG/M metagenome (GOLD analysis project Ga0137415, IMG submission 183082) | Vadose zone soil fungal communities from Angelo Coast Range Reserve, California, USA - CZODoug3_1_1_16fungal (Hybrid Assembly) | ecosystem: Environmental > Terrestrial > Soil > Vadose...
CCCCGGGCTAGAAGTCCGGGGCTTCCACCTGAAGAGATTCATCGCTCGCAAAAAGGCGCGTTGCGCGGGCCTGAAGGCCCACTTCCCCGGACTAGAAGTCCGGGGCTTCCACCGGAAGAGAAGACCGGGGCTTCCACCCAAAAGCCCCTGACTTTCAGTCAGGGGAGCGGCGCCTTTAGGCGCCGCGGGACAACGCTTGGCTGGGCACAGGCTTTAGCCACGGTGGTGCGGGATCTGTTTCGATCCCGGGGAACGCTGATGAATATGGGAACACCTCCGGCGCCTCAGCCAGTCGCGCTTTAACTGGATTTTGGTGAATGTAGGAACGATGCTGCTCGTAGTCTTGCAAGTCCTGAATGCGATGGTTAGTGAAACCCGCCTGCCAAATCGCGAAACTTACGTTTAGCTCTCGTCGTGCGCGATAAGAGAATCCGCCTTTGACAAATTGCATCGCTTTCTCCAATGGGATTTGCGGAGCGGGGGTGATAAGCGCATGAAAGTGGCTCGGCATTACGACGAACTCATGAAGCAGAAAACGCTCTTTTTGGCGATTTTCAAAGAGGCAGTTCATCAGCAAGGTGGCCATGCGTGCGGATTGAAGAATGGCGCGATGTGATTCCGTGCCCGAAGTGACAAAGAATGTGCGGACCGTTTGGGGAGTGAGGCGCATTGAGTGGTGTTTACTCTGTATTAAAATATCCGATGTTGATTAATTGGCAAGCTGGGACCAGGGCTGAAGCCCGCAGATGGCGGCGTCGCGTTCCGCGGGCCTGAAGGCCCACTCCCCCGGACTAGAAGTCCGGGGCTTCCACCTGAGGGGTCACGATACGGCGAGTAGCCGAAGCAACCAACCCGCGAGTGCTCCGCCTGCGAGCGGCCCGATCACAGGGATGGGCGCGTAGCGCCAATCCGAGCTGCCTTTGCCGGCGATTGGCAGGAGGGCGTGCGCCACGCGCGGGCCCAGGTCGCGAGCCGGGTTTATCGCGTAACCGGTGGTGCCGCCCAAAGAAAGGCCGATACCCCAAACGAGGCTGCCCACCAGGTACGGTCCCAGCGCTCCCGGTCCGCTGGACGAGACGGCCTTGGAAAAAATCGCTCCCACAACAAATACCAGCACCGCGGTCCCGATGATTTCGCTGATGAGGTTAGCCACGGCGTTTCGTATCGCGGGGTGCGTGCAAAAACACGACAGCTTCGCGGCCGCGTCCGGAGTTTCTTTCCAATGCGGCAGGTAATGCAGCCAAACCAGCGCCGCGCCGGCCATCGCGCCAAGAAGCTGCGCCGTGATGTACGGCAGGCACTTCCCAAACGATCCTGCGCGCACCGCGAAGCCCAGCGTTACCGCAGGATTCAAGTGCGCGTCGCTGCTGCCGCAAGCCACCGCGGTGAACACGCCGGCCATCACCGCAAACGCCCATCCTGCCGTGATGACCAACCACCCGCCGCCTTCGCCCTTCGAGCGCTTCAGCAGCACGCCCGCCACTACTCCGTCTCCCAGCAATATCAAGATCATGGTGCCCAGGAATTCTCCCAGGAATGGCGATGTCATCCGTTGTTTCCTCTCTTATGCACGATCATGAATCTATCCAGTCAAACGAGCGCGCGACCGCCTTCTTCCATTGCCGGTACAAACGTTCGCGCTGGCCCTCTTCCATGCTTGGCTTCCACTGTCGGTCCATGGCCCAATTCGCGCGCAACTGCTCCAGCCCCGGAAAGAAATCCACGGCCAGCCCCGCCGCGTACGCGGCGCCGAGCGCCGTTGTTTCCTGAATCACCGGACGCACCACTTCGCGATTGAGGATGTCCGCTTGGAATTGCATCAGCAGTTCGTTAGCCACCATTCCGCCGTCCACGCGAAGCGAAGCCAAGGAAATATGCGCGTCCGTTTCCATGGCTTCCACCAGTTCCCGTGTCTGGAACGCAGTGGCTTCGAGAACCGCGCGCGCCAGGTGGCCCTTGTTGGCGTAACGGGTAAGCCCGGCGATCACCCCGCGGGCGCTCTCTTTCCAATACGGCGCATACAATCCTGAAAACGCCGGCACAACATAGACGTCGCCGTTGTCTTCCACTGTTCGCGCCAATGTCTCGACGTCGGAACTCTTGGCGATCATTCCGAGGTTGTCGCGCAGCCACTGCACCAGCGCGCCGGTAATCGCCACGCTGCCTTCCAGCGCGTAGCAAGCGGCGTGCTTGCCGAACTTGTACGCCACGGTAGTCAGTAGTCCGCAGCTCGACGGCACCATGCGTTCGCCCGTGTTCATCAGCAGGAAGCAACCCGTGCCGTACGTGTTCTTAACCTCGCCAGGATGAAAGCATGCCTGCCCGACCAGCGCCGCTTGCTGGTCCCCCAGGATTCCTGCAACCGGCACCCCCGATATCGCGGGCAATCTCGCCAGGCCATACACTTCGCTGCTCGAGCGCACTTCCGGCAACATCGCGCGAGGAATCTCGAACGCCGCGAGCAGCTCGTCATCCCAATCGAGCGTCTTCAGGTTCATCAGTTGCGTGCGGCTCGCGTTGGTCACGTCGGTAACGTGCGCGCCGTTTCGCGGCCCGCCAGTCAGGTTCCATGCCAGGAAGGTGTCGATATTCCCGAACAGCAACTCGCCATCAGCGGCTTTTTCCCTGGCACCCGAAACATTCTCCACAATCCAACGCAGCTTGAGCCCGCTGAAGTACGTGCTAAGCGGCAAGCCGGTCTTCGCTCGGAAGCGGTCTTGCCCCCCATTTTTGGCAAAGCGCGCCACGTCGTCACCAACCCGCGTGTCCTGCCAAACTAGAGCGTTCGCCACCGGGCGGCCCGTCTTGCGCTCCCAGACTACGGTCGTCTCGCGCTGATTGGTGATCCCAATGGCCGCCAAGTCGGTGGGCTGCAAGCCGCGCTGTTGCAATGCCGCTGCGATGACCTCGTGCGTGCAGCGCAGGATCTCCTCCGCGTTGTGCTCCACCCAGCCCGGTGCGGGAAAAATCTGCTCATGCTCTTTCTGCGCGATGGCCACCACGCGCGCGTCCTTGTCAAATACCATGAAGCGCGTGCTCGTCGTGCCCTGGTCAATCGCCCCGATATAACTCTTCACCTGAGCAGTCCTCTCCACGTAGCTCGCTCAAAAAGGTCAAAATGCTGGCGTTCGCACAGAACGACCGCCCTCCGCCATGTTGCCGGATACAAAAGACTTATCTATACAATCGCTGCCCTCTGACGCTTCGGCGCACCGATGCTATGCGATTTTTTCCGTTTGCGCATCTAATTAAGCGAGAGAAAAGGAGATTTCGATGAAGTTCAACCCTCGACCCAGGCTGCATTTGCTGCTAGCCGTTTTCGCTTTAACGTTTGCTTCGCTTGCCTCCGTACCCGTTCGCGCCGCAGGCGCCGTTACCCTCACGGCCACCGCCGTGGCCAAGAAAGGTTCCCCTCCGCCTATCAAAAAGGAAGACATACAGGTCTTTGAAGGCAAAGAACGCGTGCAAGCCACGGACTGGCGCCATGGCGAAAATCTGTACCTGGCCATTCTGATTGACGATTCCATCGACTCCGAGGCCGCCAGCCAGTGGAGCGATCTCAAGGCCTTCATCGCCGCGCAGCCGCAAAACGCCTTCGTCGCGGTAGCCTACTCCCGTAATGGCGCCGCCATGGTGGCGCAGGATTTCACCCAGGATCACGCGCTCGCCGCAAAAGCTCTGCGCATTCCGCTCGGCAATTTAGGCGCTTTCTCCAGCCCATATCTTTCGCTGCAAGATTGGATTAAGCGCTGGCCGTCTTCGGCAGGCGATCACCGCTCGTCCATCATCATGATTTCCTCCGGCATCGACTACTTCCGCGGAGGCTTCGATCCACTCGATCCCGACCTCGACACCACCATCGAGCACGCGCAGAAAAACAACATCAACGTCTGGACCATCTACTATCCCGGCGGGGGACACCTGGGCCGCGGATATTTCCGCGTCTTCAACGCGCAGGCCAATCTCAGCAAGCTCTCCGAAGAAACCGGCGCCGAGTCGTATTACATGTCGTTCGAGCGCCCGGTTTCGTTGAAGCCCTACTTCGACGAAATCCAGGAACATCTCAACAATCAGTATTTGCTCACATTCCAAACTAGCGGTGGCGGCAAAAAGGGCAAGTTCGAGCGCATCCGCGTAACCACAGAAGTTCCCAACGTGCAATTCCTGACGCCATCGGAAGTCTTCCTGCCTCCGTCGCAATAACTTCGAGACGAAAGAGTGGTTGTCATCCTGAGGGCATCCGACAAGGATGCCCGAAGGACCTCAACCGAGCCTCTCGACAAAATGGAACAACGGCTTCGCCGCACCAGCGTTCAACAATACCCCTCAATCGTTCGCCCCCGTCAGTGAAACCGCCCGGGTCGAATCGCGAATCACCAACTCCGGATTCATTTTTTGATTCACCACATTCCACTCGCGCTTTTCCAGCGCCGCGTTAATTCCATCCATCACAATGTTTACCGCTAACCCGCCCATGGCTTCCATCGGTTGCCGCACGGTGGTCAGCGAAGGCGCGGCCAGCGACGATAGCGCCACGTCGTCAAATCCCGTCACCGAGCAATGCTCCGGCACTTTCACTCCGGCCTTTGTCAGCGCGCGGATCGCTCCCAACGCCGTCAGGTCGTCGAACGCCATCACCGCCGTGAATTTTCTCTTCTGTTCCAGCAATTCCTCCGTGTAGCGATAACCACTCTCAAAGCTGGAATTGGGATCGAGCGAATCCGGCAATTGCAAAACCAGGCCCTGGTCGATTGCCATGCCCGCGCCCTGCGCGAATTTTTGTATCCCGCGCCAACGCGGCGCGCTGTCGATCAACATCTTTGGCCCGCGGATAAACACGATTTTGCGATGGCCGAGCTGGTACAGATGCTCCAGCGCCAGCCGCGCACCAGTTTCGTTGTCCACCATCACGGAGCTGATGTTGTCTCCCGGCAGTTCCCAGCCGATCGTCACCGAAGGAATATTTCTCTTGCTTAAGTCGGCAAGAAGCTGAATGTCGACAAAAAGCCAATTGGCCACCACGATCAATCCTTCGACGTGCCGGTCCAGCAGCAACTCCAGGTACCGTTCGAAGCGGCTTCGCTGGTTGTGCGCGTCGGCGAAAATCGCCAGGTAGGAAGCTTGATACAGCGCGTTTTCCACGCCGCGCATGATCAGGGTGCAAAATGGGTCGGTGATATCGAAAAACAACACGCCGATGCTGTGACTGCGCTTGCTGCGCAGGAATCGCGCCATCACGTTCGGCCGGTAGCCAAGTTTCTTGGCCGTTTCTTCGATACGTCTCTTTGTTGCCGGCGCGATATACCTGGCCAGCGGCGCGTTGTTCAGCACAATCGACACGGTCGCAGGCGAAAATCCGCTCTGCGTCGCCACGTCTCTCATCGTGACTGCTTGGCTTTTCTCGCTAGGCCGCTTCACCAGGAGGGCTCCTCGGTGGCCCACATCATCCCGCCAGACTCACTCGCCTTGCAACCGCTTTGCGATCACGGTCCACCGCACCGTTGTCGGGGCGCGCTTGAGCACACTCCAGCGGCTTCCGCCGCCGCACTCCCTACTCCGGCGGCACCTCGAACGACAATGGCTCCCGGAACCAGCGTGTCTTCCAAATCCCAAATGCAATTCCCGCAATCATCCAGATGCTTCCAACGATCTGCGCCGGGCGGCTAAGACTCAGCCACAAAGCCAGGCAAATAACGAATCCAAGCACCGGCGGGATAAGATTCCACGTTTTCTTCTGTTCCGCATGCAAGAAATAGCGCACAAATGCCGCGGCATTGACGCCCATAAATGCGATCAGCGCCCCGAAATTCAGAAGCTCGATTCCCCGCCCATAGGTAAGGAAGAACGAACCAAACAGAGCCAGCGCGCCCACGAAGATCACATTGTTCCGCGGCACTTGGTGCTTCGGGTCAATCGCGCCAAAAAACGAACTAGGCAGCGCATTGCTTCTGCCCATCCCGTACAACAGTCGCGCCGCCCCAATGTGCGCTCCCATCCCTGAGCCAAAATTAGCCACCACCAACGTCACTCCCACGATGGTAAACAGCGGCGCCCACGTCCGCGCCGCCGCCCACACATACGCCGTGTCCGGATTCGGAAACGCCTCCGTCGCCGGCCACACAAGCTGCGCCACATACACTTCGGCCGCCGAGAGAAAGCCGATCACTACGCACGTGAGCACCGTCGCCAACAAAATATTACGTCGCGGATTCTCGGCCTCCTCGGAAAGCGTCGAGATGCCGTCAAAGCCGATATACGACAGCACCGCGATCGACGTGCAGCCAAACAGGTTGCCCCACGTAAACGTCTGCGGATCGTAGAACGGCCTGGTAAAAAACTGCGGATCGCCGTGCGGATGCCCGAAGATATAACGAATTGCCGTCACGAAAATCACCACCACCACCGCGCTCATACCCGCCGTCAGCCCCGCGTTCACTCTCGCTGATGTCTTGATCCCTCGAAGGTTCAGCAGCGTAAACGCCACCGCAAAAATAATTTTCCATCCCCAGCCGGGAATTGCCGGAGCAAATTCATGCGCCTGCCCCGCACACCAGATCACGCACACCAATGGATTCACGATGTAATCCATCACCATGCTCCAACCGGTCACATAGCCAATCGATGGATGGATCTCCTGCGCCACATACGTGAACGCCGATCCCGCACTGGGATACGCCCGCGCCATGCGCCCATAACTGATGGCCGTAAAAAGCATGGCCACCATGGCGATCAAAATTGCGGTAACCACGTGGCCCCGTCCGCGATCGCTGAGCGCTCCGAACGCGGACATCGGCGCAACCGGCTGCAGCACGATCATCCCGTACAAAATCAAATCCCACAGCGTAAGCGTCCGCCGCAATCTCGGCGCTGCCGCCGTTACCGTTGTCGCTTCCGTGCCCAAGCCCTTGTCCCGTTAACTCAACACCGATTAACTCAACACCGTTAAGTCGCACCCTATTGAATCGTTTCAAGCGCGGTCATTCTGTGGGAATCCCCCCCGTCAGGCAAGCGCAAACTTCCCTGCGTCAAAGCTTCGTATCTCCTCCATGCGATACTAGCCATCCGCCATGCTCCACTTCGCGCAACTCTGCGAATCCGTCGCCGCCACTTCCAAAAAGAACGAAAAGGTCAGCTTGGTCGCAGACTATCTCCGCACCACACAGGTCGATGAGTCCGCCATCGCCGCCCTCTACCTCTGCGGCCGCGTCTTCCCTCGCCGCGAAGAGCGCGTCCTCTCCATTGGCTTCGCGATTCTCCTTCGCGCCGTCGCCAATATCGCAAATAAGAATCCCGCTGCGCTGGCTCCAATCCTTCGCCAACACGGCGATCTCGGCGCCGGTGCCGAAGAAATTCTGCGCCATCTCTCCGTGAGGCCCTCGCTCAGTCTTCCGCAAATCGCCGAAGTCTACGCATCCCTCGCGCAGCAGCGCGGCGGCGCCGCGAAGCAAGCCCTTCTCGAGCACACGCTCCAGCGCCTCTCCGCCCTCGAAGTCAAATATTTCATCAAAATCGCCACCGGCGAGCTGCGCATCGGCCTGAAAGAAAGCCTCGTCGAGGAAGCCATCGCTAAAGCCTTCGATCAAACTCTTCCCACCGTCCAGCGCGCCAACATGCTCCTCGGCGACATCACCGACGTCCTCCGCCTCGCGGTGGCCAACGAACTTTCCTCCGTCTCGCTCCAGCTCTTCCGCCCCATCTCCGTCATGCTGGCCAGCCCTGCCGAAACTCCTGCCGATCTCGTCGCCGCGTTCCCCAACGGCGCCCTCGTCGAAGACAAGTTCGATGGCATCCGCGCTCAGGTTCACAAGCGCGATTCGCAAGTCGAAATCTACTCCCGCACCCTCGACCGCGTGACCGAATTCCCCGAGCTTCTCGAACCTATCCGCGCAATCACCAGCAATTTTATCCTTGACGGCGAAATCATCGGCTGGCGCGACGGCCGCGCCATCCCGTTCACCGAGCTGCAGCAACGCCTCGGCCGCAAACAAATCGATCTTTTCACCAGTTCACAACTTCCCGTCAGCTTCGTCGCCTTCGACCTGCTCCTCCTCGACGGCCGCTCACTTCTCGACACTCCACTCGCTGAGCGCCGCCTCCTGCTCGAGCACCTCCTCGCCGCAGCCAAGCCGCCCACCCTCCAGTTCACCCGCGCCGAGGTTTGCCGCACGGTCGACGAAATCGAGAATCGCTTCCTACTCGCCCTCGATGGGGGTAACGAAGGCCTCCTCGCCAAAGCGCCCGAATCTCCCTATGTCCCCGGCCGCCGCGGCCAATTCTGGATGAAGCTCAAGCGCCCTCTTGCCACGCTCGACGTGGTAGTCACCATCGCTGAATACGGCCACGGCAAGCGCCGCGGCCTCCTCTCCGATTACACGTTCGCCGTGCGCGACAACGACCGGCTCGTCAACATCGGCAAAGCCTACTCCGGCCTCACCAACGTCGAGATTCACGAACTAACCCAATATTTTCTGGAACACACCACCGAAGACCGCGGGTTCCAGCGCGACGTCGAGCCCACAATCGTCCTCGAAGTCGCCTTCAACAATATCCAGCGCTCTGAGCGCCACGACAGCGGCTTTGCCCTTCGGTTTCCGCGTATCGCGCGCCTGCGCCCGGACAAGCCCGCCGCCGAAATCGACACGCTCGCCCGCGTCCGCGAAATTTTCAAGTCTCAGCACACAAGAAAAAATTAGCGGCCTCTAATTTCGCCGTTTCACCTGTACCATCGGCCAGCTGTACTATCGGACACTGAATTTCCACAGCGGTTATCTCTTAGTGAGAATCCACTCACTTTCTGTCGCAACACTGGCAACCAAATTAGAGTCTAATTAGATAGGGACGCGGCCCGCAGTAGAGAAGAAACTATGGCCGAGTCCGCCCTAATGAATAGCCGCAGTCGCGTAGCTCCCATCCTGGCGAGTGTCTCCGGGTTCATAGTCCTTTTCTTCTTCGCCATGTGGCTCCGCGTTGTGCCACTCGAACCCGACCCCGTCTTGCAGGGCTATCTGCAGGTCACCACCGGCTTGCTGGCGTTTGTGTTCGCCGCCGTCACTCTCGTCCGCTTCCAAGGTACGCAAGACCGCATCTCGCTGATCCTCGGCGCAGGATTCCTTCTCTCCGGCACCATCCTCACCGCGTCTAGCCTTCTGTTTTTTCAGTTCCAGCAGAATACTCCGGTGGAATTGCGCTGGGCGCCAGTTTCCTGGTGGGTCAGCCGCGTCGTTCTAGCCCTTCTCTTCGTTGTCGCGCTTCTCGTTGAACATTTCCTGCCGCGGTCGCGTCACCCTCACCGCGAGATCGCCGGCGCCCTGCTTACCGTCATGGCCTCGACCTATCTCATCACCGCAGCGTTGCGCCGCCTTCCCCCGGAGGTTTCCCCGCATCCCGGCGCAGTTTTCCCCAGCCCGCTGCAACTCCTACCCGCCGGAATTTTTCTGGTCGCTGTAATTTGGTTTCGTCGCCGCCTCCAACTCGAAGATTCCGCCTTCGACCGCACCATCTACGCCGCCGCCTGGATGAATCTCGGCGCGCAGCTTGCCGCCTCGCAGTCCCTGCGCCTGCTTGATTCGCCCTTTGTCCTCGCCCAAGCACTCACCGTCACCAGCTACGCCATCGCCCTCGGCGGCGCTCTTCTTGACAATGCCAGGCTCTTCGAACAAGTTAGCCACCTCGCCGTCAGCGACCCGCTTACCGGTCTCGCCAACTACCGCCGCCTGCTCGACGTCCTTGAAACGGAAACCGAGCGCACCAATCGCAGCGACCGCCCCTTCGCCGTTCTCCTGCTCGACCTCGACGGCCTAAAGAGAATCAACGACACGCACGGCCATCTGGTCGGCAGTCACGCGCTCAATCGACTCGCGCACATCCTGCGCATCCATTGCCGCGCGATCGACACCGCGGCGCGCTACGGCGGCGACGAATTTGCTCTCGTTTTGCCGGAAACTTCGCATGATGAAGCCGCGCGCGTCGCCAATCGAATCCGTGCCGTAATGGCCAGCGACCTCGAACAACCGCAGCTCTCCGCCAGTATCGGCATCGCCATCTACAGCGGTCACGGAGAGCGCATCGAAAAACTTCTCTCTGACGCCGACGCCCAGCTCTATTTCGAAAAAGCCCGCCGCGCCAAGCGCCACCCCACCCCGCTAACTCCCCGCCGCCGCGCCCAAAAAGCCTGACAGTGGGACAGCCACCTCTGCTCCATCGCCTATGGGTTGCATGTGAATCCTGGCTGTCCCCTCTTCTAAAACACTGTCCTCCTCTGCACCATCTCTTTACTCGCCAACGAAAACCTCTCCTCTACCGCTCCGCCACCCAAAATCCGCCCCGCCACATATTCCCCCACCGCCGGTCCATGCTTGAAACCGTGCCCCGATCCGCCGCCAACAAGCCAAACGTTGTCCATCTCCGGATGCTGGTCGATCAAAAAATCTCCATTCCACGTATTTTCGTACTGGCAAACCCGCGCCTCCACAATCGGCGCCCCACATAGTGCCGGGAACCGCTGCTCCACAAATCGTCGTGCCTCCGCTGCACCTTCCGCACTCGCCAAACGCGATTGCGTATCCGGATCGACACGCTCGCCGTGCCGGTCCACCGCAATTTTCAACCCGCGGCCCTCCAAATCCGGCATCCCGTAAATCTCATCCTCTTGAAACAACCACGTTGGCAGTGCCGGCGGCGCAAATCGAGCATCCCCCGCGGGCACGCCAAAGAAAAACACCTCCTGCCGGCTTGGAAAAATCCGCGCCCCCAAAATCTCCGGAAAAATTTTCCCGAGCCAAGCGCCGCAAGCAAACACAAACGTGTCGGCCTCGATGCGCTCGCCGGAATTCGCCGTGACGGCAGAAATCGCTCCGGAGCCTCGCGGTTCTGCGATTTGCGCAACGCGATACTCTACGCCAAGACGCTGAGCTGTCTCAGCCACGACCGCCACGGCCCGACGCGCCATCAGCACCCCACTGTGCAACTCCAGCAGCCCCTTCGTAATTCCTTCCAATCCGATCTGCGGATAGCGTTTCTCCAACTCCTTCCTGCTCAACTCCTCGAACGCGACGCCGCATCGCGCCAGCACCTCCGCAGCCTGCCGCACTCTTGAATCGTCCTTCCCCGCCAGCCACAAAACTCCCGTTTCATGAAACAGCCGCTCCCCCGCCGCCGCAAAAAACTCCTTCCACTGCGCCAGCGACATCACCGACCATCGTGTGTACAGCTCATCCGCCCCATATCCCATTCGAATGATCCGCGACTCCCCCGCCGAGCTCGCCCGCGCATTCCCCGGCCCATAAGCGTCCGCCAACAACACCCGCCGCCCGCGCCGCCCCAAATGCCAAGCGGTCCACGCCCCAAACACCCCAGCCCCAATCACCGCCACGTCGTATCGCGTCGTCATATCCGCCGCATCTTACTCCCTCTTGCTCTTCTCTGTGTCCTCTGTGAACTCTGTGTTAAATTCTTTTCTTCTTCCTCTGCTATATTCATTCCCATGACCCTCGCCGAAAAAATCCAGAAAGACCTCACCGACGCCATGCGCGCCAAGGACGAGCTCCGCCTCAGCGTCCTCCGCATGGTCAAGTCCGCCATCACCTATAAAGAAACCGAAAAGCTACGCAAGCTCGACGAACCCGAATCCATCCAGCTCCTGCAAACCCTCGTCAAGCAGCGCAAGGAATCCATCGAGCAATTCACCAAAGGCAATCGCAACGACCTCGCCGAAAAGGAAACCAAAGAGCTCGCCATCATCGAGTCCTACCTCCCCGCCGGCGCCAGCGACGCCGAAATGGACGCCGCCATCTCCAAAGCCATCGCCGAAACCGCCGCCACCTCCATCAAGCAAATGGGTGCCGTAGTAAAAGCCGCCAAGGCCACCCTCGAAGGCAAGACCGTCGACGGCAAAGCACTGAGCGACCGCGTCCGCTCGCGTCTCTCCTGATCTTGAAACTCTCCGCGTTAGTTTTCTCCGTGCCCTCAGTGCTCCGTCCTCTGCGCTCTCTGTGTTAATCCTTTTTCTTCTCCCCGCATCCCCAACCACCACACTCCCCAAAATCATGACCACGCAAGGGTATTGGCATATCGCGCACACGTAGTACTCCCGCTCTATCGACGCATCTCGTCGTCACAATCAGAATCGACGAATTAGGAAACCCTTAGTCGGAAAACTGGCCTGAGCCGCGACAATGCGCGCCTCGGCAAAAAAGAAAGCGGGTGCCTCGTGAAACCCTTTACCTTCTATAAGTTACCAATCGTCCTGCTTTGCCTGGGCGGTGCTCTCATCCTCGCTCCCCAGTCTCGAGCTCAATCCGAAGTTGCACCCGATCACTTCGACGGCACCGATTCCTGGGCCGCCGCCGCATCGGCCAAGGCTCCGGCGCAAAGAGCCAAGCCGCAATTTGCATTCGCGCCTTCGCAAGCCCGCAACAATAAGCCCGCCGCCCCCGCGCTCCAACCCGTGGCCGCGCGCAGCGTGGCCGCACCCCGCCGCTCCGACGCAATCGCCGACAAAAATCGCAAGCTAGCCGCTCCCAAATCCAACAACTAGTTATTCCGCTGCTTGCACGCAACCCGGCTGACCTCAAGGTCGAGAGCCGTACCTAAAGCTGTCGTCATTCGAGTGCTTCTCCGCGCTCGCTGTGTTCCGACCTCCGCGTCCTCCGTGTTAAATCTTTTTCTTCTCCCAGCCCCATGCTTTGACTATCATCCCCCCCGTGCCTCTTTCCCCCGACGCCCAAAACTCGCGCGCCCTCGCCATCCTCCGCATCGGCGTCGGCCTCTTCTTCCTCATCTTCGCCCAATACAAAATCTTCAGCACAGAATTCACCCTGCACGGCGGCTTTCAATTCTGGATCAACAAATTCCTCACCGAAGGCGGCGCCTACCCCTTCATGGTCTCCACCCTCCGCAACTTCGTTCTACCCCACGCCACGCCCATCGCCTTCCTGGTCGCCTACGGCGAACTCGCCATCGGACTCGCCCTCCTTCTCGGCGTCTTCGTCCACCCCGCAAGCGTCGCCGGCCTGATCTTCATTCTCACCCTGCTCTTCTCCTCCGACTACCCCGGCTCCTCCGCCCCCCTCTGGCAATACTTCGGCGCCAGCCTAAGCCATTCCGTCTTCGCGCTCTGCTTCCTCACCTTCCTCCTCGGCCGCGCCGACGCCGTCTGGTCGCTCCCATCGCGCCGCAACAAGGTCTAGACCCCGCAACGTCCTACCCCGTTCGACGGACGGACCGATGACCGCGCCACCAACTTCCTCTCGATGCCCGGCCCAATACTGTTTCCCTCCCCCTCCGCCCCCGAACCTCTAACGTCTTACCTCCAAAATGGTCCATAATCCCCGCGCCGGTCTCGGCTGCCCGGCTGCGAGGGAGGTCCGTGTGAGCAAGCCATCTGCAACTTCCGACCGTCCATGGAGTTCCACGGCGCCGCCGGGAGAATTTCGCCCCTACATCTCGCCCGAAGAATCGCTCAAGGAATTCACCATTCGCGCCGTCATACTCGGCGCGCTCTTCGGATTGCTTTTCGGCGCCATCACCGTCTACGTCGGCTTGCGCGCCGGCCTCACCGTTTCCGCTTCTATTCCCATCTCCGTTCTCTCCATCAGCATCCTGCGCGCGTTCGGACGCTCCACCATCCTGGAAAACAACATTGTGCAAACCACCGGTTCCGCGGGCGAGTCGCTCGCTGCCGGCGTGATGTTCACCATTCCCGCGCTGATCTTTCTCGGCTTCGGCTCCGAATTCACCTTCTGGCGTATTTTCCCCCTTGCGCTTCTCGGTGGCTGGCTCGGCGTTCTTTTCATGGTGCCGCTGCGCCGCCAGCTCATCGTGAAAGAGCACGGCAACCTCGCCTTTCCTGAAGGCACGGCCTGCGCGGATGTGCTCGTCGCCGGTGAGCGCGGTGGTTCCTTCGCCGGACGCGTCTTCTGGGGACTCGGTCTCGGCGGCGTCTACACCTTCCTGATGAAAACCGTCCTCGCTTGGACGGAACAGCCCGAGGCCCGCCCAAGGTGGTTCCCCGGCGCAAGCTTTCGCGTGAACATCACCTCGGAATATCTCGGCGTCGGCTACATCATCGGCCCGCGCGTCTCCGGCATTCTCTTCGCCGGCGGCATCATTTCCTGGCTGGTGATGATGCCCGCCATCAAGTTTTACGGGCAGATGGCAGGCGGCACGCCGATCTATCCATCCACGATTCCCATTCCGCAAATGACACCCGACGATATCTGGCGCAGCTACATCCGTCCAATGGGCGCCGGCGCGGTCGCTGCCGCCGGTTTGATCACGCTGTTGCGCACCTTGCCCACCATCATTTCCGCGTTGCGCGCCGGCCTGAAAGACGTTCGCGCGGAAGGCAGGGACTCCGCCGCTGCCAGCCGCACTGAGCGCGACGTGCCCATGCGCTGGGTGATTGTCGGTTCCATCGTGATAATCGCCATGATGTGGGTGCTGCTCACCTTTCATCCCATGCAAGGCGCGGAGACGCGCTGGTACCAGAATCTTTTGGCTGGAGTCTTCGTGGTTGTCTTCGGCTTTCTCTTTGTTACCGTCGCCGGACGCATCAGCGGCCTCCTCGGCAACTCTTCCAATCCCGTTAGCGGCATGAGCATTGCTACCTTGATGGCCACCTGCGCCATATTCTTCGTTGCCGGCTGGACCGCGCCGAACTATTCCGTCCTCGCGCTCATGATCGGAGGCGTAGTCTGCACCGCCGCCGCCATTGCTGGAGCGACTTCACAGGACTTGAAGACCGGCTACCTCGTCGGTGCCACGCCGTTCTGGCAGCAGATGGGCCTGCTCATCGGCGTCACCGTTTCCACCGTCGCGATCGGCGCCACGCTGAACTTGATGAACAAAGGCCTCGAGCGCTACCTGCCCACAGAGATCCCCGTCAGCATCCAGTCCTTGCCCTCCGGCGTAAAAATCGAACGCGACTCCTTCACCTATCAAGGCAAGAATTACGCGCTCATCAATTCGCTGGGCTCGCACGAAGTCCCCGACGGCGAATATCTCTATGACCCCACCACGAACAAAATCGAATACCAGTGGGCGCAAGGCATCGGCGGCGACAAAGCTCCCGCTCCGCAAGCCCGCCTGATGGCCACCGTCATCAATGGAATTCTCAATCAGCGTCTCCCGTGGCATCTTGTGCTGATGGGAGTCGCTCTGGTAATTGCCGTCGAAATTCTCGGCGTGCGGTCCCTCGCCTTCGCCACCGGTTCCTATCTTTCCATAGCTACCACGGGCGCCATGTTTGCCGGAGGACTCGTCCGCGCGCTTGTCGAAGCCACCACCAAAAAGAAAGACGAAAGCGAAGCCAGCCCCGGCGCTCTCTATTCCAGCGGATTAATCGCCGCCGGCGGCGTCTTCGGCCTCCTCGGCATCATTATCAATCTCTTGCAGGATCCCGAAATCTCCACCCGCGTGCCGCAATGGCTGACCTCCATCCTCCGCCTCCCCTGGCGCCCCGATTTGTTCTCCTTCGGCCCCAAGCTCCTTGGCCCCTTGGCCACCAGCCATCTCTTCGGCGTAATCATGTTCGTCCTTCTAGCGGCTTCTCTCTTTTATTTCGCCCGCAAGAAGCTGGACTAGGAGGAAAACGACTTTTGACTGGCTTCTAGCTGAGCCGTACACTGGAACGACCATGGGATCGCGCCCGGGAATACGAAACTACCGCTTCAGTTTTAATTTTTTCGTTACGCCAGGGGTCCAATGGCTGCTGATCGCCAACGTAGCGGTATATATTCTCGAAATCCTGCTGCAAACATTTTCCGGAACCTCCGCCTACAACTGGTTCGTGCTCATGTTTGGGCTGGTCCCTTCCGGTGTAACGCACGGCCTGCGCATCTGGCAGCCCTTCACCTATCTGTTCCTCCACGACGCTTCCACCATCTGGCACATCCTCACCAATATGTTTGTGCTTTACATGTTCGGCCGCGAACTGGAGCTCGCCTGGGGACGCAATCGTTTCCTGCAATATTATTTCCTCACCGGTGTGGGCGCTGGGCTAATCAACGTCATCGTCAAGACGGTTCCAGTCTTCTGGGGGCATTCACCGTCCGATACTCCCACTATTGGCGCGTCGGGCGCTATCTTCGGCGTTTTGCTCGCCTGCGCGATCCTCTTTCCCGACCGCCAGGTCATCATGTTCCCCATTCCCCTCAAGATGAGCATGCGCACGTTTGTAATCATCATGACCGCGCTGGAATTTTTGGGCACGTTCGGACTCGGCGGAGACAACATCAGCCACATCTGCCACCTCGGAGGCATGCTGATTGGCTACATTTACTTGCGCCGCGGCTCCTTCCTCTACAGCGTGCGCAACACCGTTAGCGACTGGAAAATGCAGCGCAATAAAAAACGCTTCCAGGTCTACATGAACAAACACAAAGACCCGCCATCGCGCCCCGACCGTTGGGTGAATTAGAAGTTCGAGGTTAGAGGTTGGAAGTTAGAAGCGAGAGAAAAGAAGACCTACTCGATGCCGCCGATTACGTGGAACTTCATGAAGTTGGTCGTGCCGCGAATGCCCATCGGCGTTCCCGCGACAATGCCGATGACGTCGCCCTTGCGCACCAGCCGCTCTTCGACCAAGCGTTTCTCGGCGACGACCGCGAGTCCGTCGACTTTGCGCACATCCGAAATGGTCTGCGGGTGCACGCCCCAGATCAGCGCCATGCGCCGTCGCGTCTCCTCCTCCGGTGAGAACGCGATGATGGGAACCAGCGGCCGGTAACGCGAAATCAGCCGCGCGGTAAACCCGCTGTGGGTGAATACCGCGATTAATTTCATGTGCAGCTCGCGCGACGCGTGACACACCAGTTCGGCAACCGTCTCCGCAACTTTTAAACGCTCCTGCGGCGCCGGCCGCGGAAATTCCGTAATGCTGCTTTCTGCTTCTTCGATGATGCGCGCCATCATGCTCACCGCTTCCACGGGATATTTGCCGCTGGCGGTTTCCGCGGAAAGCATCACGGCATCCGAGCCGTCAAAAATGGCGTTGGCCACGTCGGAAGCTTCCGCGCGGGTGGGGCGCGGATTTTCCGTCATGGATTCGAGCATCTGCGTGGCGGTGATAACCGGGCGGCGAAATTCGCGCGCGCGCTTGATGATTGTTTTTTGTACCACGGGGACGCGCTCCGGATTCATTTCCACGCCGAGATCGCCGCGCGCGACCATCACACCATCGGCTACGCGCAAAATCGCGTCGAGATTTTCGATCGCTTCGGGCTTTTCCAGTTTTGCGATCACCGGAGTATCTTTTCCGGCGCGGCGCACCAGCGTTTTTGCGAGCACCACATCTTCGGCCCGACGGACAAAACTCACCGCGATGTAATTTGCGCCGTGCTTCAGAGCGAAGAGCAAATCTTCACGGTCTTTCGGTGTAAGCGCGGGAACGCGCAGCTTTACGCCGGGCAAGTTAATTCCTTTGTGTTCGCCGAGCGCGCCGCCGTTCACCACTTCGCAGATCACTTCGCGGCCGCGCACTTGCTCGACACGCAGCTCAATCAATCCGTCGGAAAGAAGAATGCGGTCGCCGCGATGAACCTCGCGCGGCAACGGCTTGAAGACGGTGCTGACGCGCGTGGAATCTCCGAGGACGCGCGCGGTGGTGATTACGAATTTTTGCCCCGTACGCAGAATTACCGGCGCGCCGCCGGCAAGCGGCCCGGTTCGAATCTTGGGGCCCTGCAAATCGGCGAGGATGGCGATGGGTTTGTGAATTTGCGTGGCCGCAGCGCGCAGCATGGCGATGCTCTCGGCGTGATTTGCGTGCGAGCCGTGAGAGAAATTGAGGCGTGCAACATCCATGCCGGCCCGCAGCAGCCGATCAATGATTCGCGGCGACCGGCTGGCAGGCCCGATGGTGCAGACTATTTTGGAGTGGCGAAAAGCCATCTATTTCGTGACCGCAAAGTCAGAGACGATGTTCAGCAGCGCTTCGACGCCTTTATTGAAGGATGCTACGGATAGGCGCTCGTCATCGCCGTGCATGCGGGCTAGATCTTCATCGGTGACCGGAAAGGGCCACAAGCCGTAGGCTTGCACGTTGTGCAAGCGCAACTGGGAAGAATCGGTGGCCCAAGGCGATTGATACGGCAACACGGGAGCGCCGCCGAACTCCTGCGAAACAACTTTGGTGATGACCGCATAGAAGTCGGACTCGAGGGAAGAGGTCGGCGCCGCGAGCCCGGCGTTGGGCTGGACTTCGAAGCGCACCTGCGGATCGTTGACTAGCTTGCTGAGCGCGCCGAGCAGCACGTCGATCGTGTCTCCCGGCAGCAAGCGAATGTTCAACATGGCGCGCGCTTCGCCGGGAATCACGTTGGCGCGCACGCCGGCTGACAACAGGGTGGGCGCGATGGAATCGCGCATCATGGAGGCCCACTGAGGATTCGCATCGGAAATGACGCGTTGGGCGTGTTCGCCGCGATCGGTGGTTTCGAGGGAATGCATCCACTTGGCGATTTCGTCGTCGGAGACGGCGGCGAGTCCCTCGAAATAGCGGCGCACCACGGTGTTGAAGTGCACGGGCGCGGAGTACGCGCCGATTTTAGCTACGGCCGCAGCCAGGTGCACGACGGCGTTGTCTTTGGTGGGAATCGCAGCGTGTCCTGAGGGGCCTTTGGCGATGACCGCGACGTTGACGGAAACCTTTTCGCTGGCTTGCACGGCAACGTATTGCACTTTGCCGCCCTTGGAAATCACCTCGCCGCCCTCGTTCAAGGCGTAACCTGCGGCGAACTTGTCCCAGTTTTTGGCAATCAAAGGTCTGATGCTGGCGTCGCCGCCGGCTTCTTCATCGTCGGTGGCAAGAAAAATCACGTCCCGGTTGAGACGAGCGCTGGAACGCTTCAGCGCGATGATGGCAGCCAGGTTCGCGGCCAGCATGGACTTGTCGTCGAGGGCGCCGCGGCCATAGATGTAGCCGTCCTTCATAAGCGCACCAAATGGGTCGACCGTCCACCGGGCACGCTCGACGCCGACAACGTCCATGTGCGCTACCAAAAGCAGCGCGCGCGACGGGTTGGAAATGGCGGAACTGCGCAGCCGGGCCACGACGGCGCTGCGGCCCGGCGCAACTTCCAGAATCTCCGGGGTAATTCCCTCTTTCTCCAAAATGCCGGCGATGTATTTCGCAGCAGCCTGCTCGTTGCCGGGAGGATTGGTGGTGTTGATCTGGATGAGCTGCGCAAGCCATACCAGCGCTTCCCTGGAGAGCGCTTCGGTATCAGCGAGAGGAGAAGGGTTGGCATGAGCCGGCGTAGGATTTGGCGGGATACCCTGCGCCGCGAGCGGAACCACCGCTGTGAAGAAAATCACTCCCGCTTGCAACAGCATGCGTGTTCCGCGATTCGAAATCAGCAAAGCCATCCTCCATTTTTCCACGTGACAATCCCTTGGCCCGTGGTCATTTGACCCATCTGCCTTCGGCGCACCAGCAACGCTTTAAAGCAAATGTGCTTCATACTAACATGCGCGGTGTAGGGAACTTGCCGCGCGCGGCTCTGAGCGGTTACGTAAGCTCAACGAGTTGGAAGCAGAGCCGCTATGCCGGAGGGCGTTGCCGCGCCGGCGCAAGTCCGACTATCATTGTAAATTGAGGGACCGAGCATGAGAGCGAATCTTTCCAAGTTTTGGCTGGTATTTTTTGCTGGCGCGCTGGCTTTTGGGGTGGGCGCAATGAATGCGCGCGGGCAGGCGCCGGAAGGACCGCAAGGCGGCCAAAAGCAGCCGGGCGCTCCGCCCGTGGAGCCGAAGCCCGCGCCTCCGCAACAAAAGCCGCAGGAGGCCGGGGCCAGCATCTCCGTGGAAGTGCCGGTGGTCACTATGGATGTAATTGCCGCCACAAACCGTGGAGACCTGCTGACGGGCCTAAAGAAGGAAAACTTCCGAATCATTGACGACGGAACGGCGCAGACGATCAGCAACTTCGGCTCCAGCGAGGCGCCGATCACCATCGTGATGCTGATGGAGTTCAGCAGCCGCGGTTACTACGACTGGTTTGCATACCAGGCAAAGTATTGGGCCGATGCGTTCTTCCCGAACCTGAAACAGAAGGATTGGGTAGCGCTGGTGACCTTCGACATGAAATCCCGGGTGGAGGTGGATTTCACACAGAACAAGGATGAAGTCCGCAACGCGCTTTATCATCTTTATTTCCCGGGGTTCAGCGAGTCCAATGTGTTTGACGCCATTCTGGACACCACGGACCGCTTGAAGGATGTCAAGGGCAAGAAAGCAATTCTGGTGCTAGCCACCGGCGTGGATACGTTTTCGAAGCACACGCTGGATCAAACAATGAAGCTGCTGCGGCAGACCGACACCACGATTTTCTGCGTGGGACTGGACAAGCCGTACATAAATTTTCTGGAATCGCACGGCTCGCTGGGTTCGCACATGAACTATCTGCAGGGGGAAAACCAGCTCAAAACGTTTGCGCAGATGACCGGAGGATATTCCTGGTTCCCACAGTTCGATGGCGAAATTCCGGGTATTTTCCAGAGCATCACGGCGTTTTTACGCAACCAGTACAGCCTGTCATACACGCCAACGACCGGTGCAAACGACGGGAAGTTTCACAAAGTGAAGGTGGAATTGGTAGCGCCGGACGGCAGCCCGCTGGAGGTTAAGGACCAGAAGGGTAAGAAACAAAAGGTCGTCGTGTACGCGCGCGAGGGATATACGGCGGTTAAGGGCGGCGTGGGGGATTGAAGGAGTTTTTGGTTCTTAGTTTTTAGTTTCAACCTTCCTATCCTGGACTTTTCTAGCAACCATTACGTTGAGATCCTTCGGCTATCCGCGTCGGATAGCCTCAGAATGACACCTTGCTAGATGGGTTCTGCTGAGCCAAATCGACAATCCCCTGGAAGATGAATTTTGCTCTGCAACTCTGGCTGGGCTAAAAGCCCAACCCTTACAGCTAATAGCCTCGGGTGAAGTCGACTTGGTTGAAGAGCTCGCGGCCGTCGAACCATCTTTCCAGTAATTGCACGAGAATGTCCGCTTGGCGGACCCATAGGCGATCGCTTACGCCGCTGGTGTGCGGCGTAATGAACAAGTTGGGCGCCTTCCACAACGGATTATCGGGCGGGAGTGGCTCTGTTCCGGTCACGTCCAAAGCCGCGGCCGCCAGGGCGCCGGATTCCAGTGCGCGCAGCAGCCCTCCTTCATCGAGCAATGAGCCGCGGCCCACATTGACCAGGCGGGCGCCACGCTTCATTTTTGCGATGCGCGCGGCGCTCATGAGCTGCGCGGTTTCCGGAGTTTCCGGCGCGGCGACCACGACGTAATCGGCTTCGGGCAGAACCTCGTCGAGTTGCGCCGTTGGAAAGATTTTCTCCGCGTAATTTGCGTCACCTTTTCCGGAACGCGTGACGCCCCAAACGCGCATATCGAAGGCGTGCGCGCGGCGCGCCAGCTCGCGTCCAATCGAGCCGTATCCCACGATGAGCAGAAGCTGCCCGTTCAGCTCGGTGAGATGCTGCGGCTTGTCCCACAAATCCTGCTGGCCCCAGTGAGAATTGTTTTGATAGCGCACGGAATCAGGAAAATTGCGGGCCAGCGCGACAAGCAGGCCCATGGTGTGTTCGGCCATGGGGACGGAGAAAATGCCGCTGGGATTGGTGACCACGATTCCGGAATCGCGCAGCTCCGGGTACATCAGTTGCGCGACGCCTGCGGCGGTGGAGTGCAGCCACTTTAGCTTCTTGGCGAGCTTGAGCTGCTGCGGGCGCAGCGAGTAGCCGACGAAGATGTCGGTGTCGGGCAATTCCTGCGGCAGATGATCGTAGTCGGGTAGATGCAGGACGCGCATTTCCGGCCAACGGCGGCGGAGCGTTTCGGGAACGACGGGTTGCGGGCGCCAGTATGTAAACGGGTGCCAGACGCAGATGACCAACTTTGTCTCGGCTGGGTAAGTCCGGCTCATTCGCTCGATCTATTGTGTCGCCACCAGAGGAACAGGCCCACGATGAGGCCGAGGCCGACGGTGCCGACGATGAAGGGACGAGCGATTGGGATGGCAAGCCACGCGACAACAACCAATCCAATGGAGACGACAGCGCCGGCGCGCGTTCCCGGCACGCTGAGCCCGCCGTATCTGCCAATGTAGCTTGGTTTGCCTGAGCTCGGTTTTTCCTGCATGCAAGTTTACCTCCGCACCGAGTGCATTATCTTATTTTTGCCGCAGGTCGCGGCCGGTCATATCTTTTGGCTGGGGTTGGCCGAGAACGCCGAGCATCGTTGGGGCAATATCGCGGAGAGCGCCTCCGGGCTGCAGGCGAAGATGACCGTCGTCGGTTACGAGAACGAAGGGAACAGGATTAGTTGTGTGATAGGTGTGCGGTCCGCCCGTCTTGGGATCGATCATGGTTTCGGCGTTGCCGTGGTCGGCGGTGATGATCCAGGCGCCACCGCGAGGCCGCAGCGTTTGATAGAGGCGCGCGAGGCCGGCGTCGACGGCTTCTACGGCTTTGATGGCGGCTTCGAGTTTGCCGGAATGGCCAACCATGTCGGCATTGGCGTAATTCATGATGATGGCGTCGAGCTCGCCCTTTTCGATGGCTTTCACTACGGTATCCGTGATTCCCTCGGCGGACATTTCCGGTTTGAGATCGTACGTGGCGACCTTCGGCGAGGGAACGAGGATGCGCTCCTCGCCGGCGAAAGGCTTTTCCACGCCGCCGTTGAAGAAATAGGTGACGTGCGCGTATTTTTCGGTTTCGGCGCAGCGCAGATTTTTGTAGTGCAGGTCGGCGAAGACTTGCGCGAGGATGTGCTCGAGTTTTTCGGGACCGATTACATATTTCAGCCACGGCCAGTTTTTGTCGTACTGCGTCATCGCGACGTAGAACAGATTCTTCGGGCGCTGGGGGTCGACGAATTTGTCGAAGTCCGGCGCGGCGAGCGCGTACGTCATCTGGCGGGCGCGGTCGGCGCGGAAGTTGAAGAAGATGACGGCGTCATCGTCGCGAATCGGTCCCACCGGCGGGGCCGCGGGGCCGCTTCCCTTGGTGACGACGATGGGCTTCACGAATTCGTCGGTGACGTCCTGCTCGTAACTGCGCTGCAGGGCGGCGACAGGTTCGTCCGTGCGAGTTTCCGCTTCGCCGTGGACGACGGCGCGATAGGCGAGTTCGATGCGCTCCCAGCGATTGTCGCGGTCCATGGCGTAATAGCGGCCGACTAGGGTGGCAATCTGCCCGACGCCGAGTTCACGACTTTTTTGCTGGAGCTGGCGCACGAAATCGCGGCCGCTGTGCGGCGGCGTGTCGCGGCCGTCCATGAAGCAGTGGATGAAAACGTTTTCCACCTTTTGCTGCTTGGCCATTTCGAGCAGCGCGAAGAGATGATGGATGTGGGAGTGCACGCCGCCATCGCTGAGCAGACCCATCAGATGCAAATGGCGCTGGCGGCCGCGTTCCATCGCTTGCTGGAACAACGGCACGTTTTGCAACTGCTTGTTGGCGATGAGCAGATCGATGCGCGTGATGTCCATGTGCACGATGCGGCCGGCGCCGATGTTGAGATGGCCGACTTCGCTGTTGCCCATTTGGCCTTCGGGAAGGCCGACGTATGGGCCGGAAGTGTGGATCAGCGTGTTGGGAAATTTTTTAAGCAGGGCGTCATAAGCGGGCTTGCGCGCGAGGGCGATGGCGTTGCCTTTGCTTTCGGCGCGGCAGCCCCAGCCATCGAGCACGGTTAGAACTATTGGTTTGGGCCGTTTAGTCATGATCCTTCACAGCGCTGGAGGCGACTCTGTGCCGGCCAGGCGCCAGCGCTACGTGCGGGCAAATTCACCCATAGCACCAAGCAGCCGGTCCACTTCTTCGGCCGTGTTGTAGTGCACAAGCCCGATGCGGAGGAGGCCGCCGCTTTTTTCGACGCCGAGGCGCTCGGTCAAGTTCAGTGCGTAATAATTTCCATCCCAGGTGAAAATGCCTCGGTCGCCGAGATATTTCGCGATCTCAGTAGGATGGTGATCGCCGATGCGGATAGAGACCGTGGAGCATCGCTCATGAAAACGGTTCGGATCGCTGATGCCGAAAAAACGCAGCTTGGGAATGGCGAGCAAGCCGTCGATCAAGCGCGCGAGCAGCGAGGTTTCGTGCTGCCGCGTGACGCGATATGCGGCGAGCAAAGCGCTGCGACGATCGGTGGCCGTGGGATCGTGTCGGTGGCCGAGCTCCGCGAGATAGTCGACGGCGGCGCCGATTCCAGCGATCAACTCCTGCACTTGCGTACCGGTTTCCCAGCGATCGGGAAGCGCATCCGTCGCGGGGCGCACTTTGTACGGCTGGAATTGCAGCAGTCGCTCGCGCTTGCCGTACAGCGTGCCCATGTGCGGGCCAAAGAATTTGTAGGGCGAGCAGACGAGGAAATCGCAGTCGAGCGCGCGGACGTCAATGGGTCCGTGCGGCGCGTAATGCACGGCGTCGATGAACATGAGCGCGCCCGCATCGTGCGCGAGTTTGGTGATTTGCGCGACGGGATTGATGGTGCCGACGGCGTTGGAGGCGTAGCCGATGGCAACGAGCTTTGTTTTTGCGGTGATCTTGCGCTTTAGATCGTCGAGATCGAGGGTACAGTCCGCTTCGCGAATATCTACCTGACGTACGACGACGCCTTTTTCCTCGAGCGCCCGCCAGGGGGCGACGTTGGCGTCGTGGTCCAGAGTGGTGACGACGATTTCGTCCCCGGCCTTCAGCTCGCGGCCGATGGCGCGGGCGAGCGCGAAGGTGATGGTGGTCATGTTCTGGCCGAAGACGACTTCGTCCGGGTCACAGTGGAAGAGATCGGCCATGGCCGCGCGCGCGGAAGCAATCATCGCGTCATTGGCACGGCTAGTGGCGAATGCGCCGCAGGTGTTGGCGTTGGCGGTGAGAAAATAATTCTGCACCGCGTCGGTGACCTGCTTGGGAACTTGCGTGCCCGCGGGGCCGTCGAGGAACGCGGTGGGTTGGCCATTCACCCGCAATTTCAGCGACGGGAATTGCGCGCGAACCCAAGCGGAGTCGAGCGGCTTGCCGGTTGATTTCCCTGTTTCCCGCCAAGCGGGTGTGCTCATTTGTTCTCGCCCATGCTAAACGCCAAATTGTCCGGGCAGCTAGTTTCTCACAACCGGGTGCTGGCGCCGAAATGGTGAGTGGCGTGGTAACATGAAATTGCTGTTCCTCACTCATGCCGCGACGGCGCCGGCTATCAACTCCGCGCCTCGTTTCACCCAGAGGTGCCTCGTGCCAGAAAGCTTTACGCCGACGGAGCGAACGCGTGTGGTTCGAGAGCCGCATCGCGGCGTTTATGATCGGCAGGAAATCTATAAAATTCTAGATGAGGGGATTGTTTGTCACGTCGGTTTTATTGCGGATGCGCAGCCGTTTGTGATTCCGACGCTGTACGCGCGCGCGGGCGACGCGATTTATTTTCATGGCTCGGCGGCGAGCCGGATGCTGCGCGGCGCGGCGGCTGGCGTTCTCGTGTGCGTGACGGTCACCCTGACGGACGGATTGGTGCTGGCGCGCTCGGTGTTCAATCACTCAATGAACTATCGCTCGGTGGTTGCGCTGGGCAAGGCGACGCTTGTTGATGCGCCGGCGGAGAAACTTGAAGCGCTGCACAACTTCACGGAAAAGATTTTACCGGGGCGCTGGGAAGACGCGCGGCAGCCGAATGAGAAGGAACTGAAGGCCACGAGCATTTTGAAGCTGCCGCTGGCGGAAATTTCCGCGAAGGTTCGCTCCGGCCCTGTGCTGGACGATGAAGAAGACTACGCGCTGCCGGTATGGGCGGGGATTGTTCCACTGCATTTGCAGTCCGAAGCCCCCATTCGCGATGAGCGGTGCGACCCGGCGATTCCGACGCCGGCGTATGCGGCGAAATACAAGCGTTGAAGCGCGGCGAGCTAGCCGCAAACGGCGCGAAGAAAATCCGCCAGCAGGCCGTACGCGGTCGCTTCGATTCCCGGATTGTGCTCCACCAGCGATAGGCCGAACACGTCCAAATCGAAGCGCACCGCGGAGCTCGTGCCTTCCAAGTTCGCGAGGGGATCGGAGGCGAGCAGCAACTCTGGCTGCACGCTGCAGTCCACCCCGTCACCGCGCCGCTCCGCTCGGCAAACTAGCTTGTAGCGCATGCCCGACGTGCGCACGGAGCGGATTTTTTCCTCGCTGAGTTCGCGAATGCCGGTGCGCCGCACCTGCTCGAGCCGCAACGGCACGTTCATTAAGACAATCGCGAGCGCGGCGACTTTCACGGCGGCATCCCAGCCGTCCAAGTCCGCGCTCGGATCGCTTTCCGCAACGCCGATAGCCTGCGCCCGCCGGACGCCTTCCTCAAAGGAACGCCCCTTCTCGATTTCCGTAAGCACAACATTTGTGGTGGAGTTCAGCACGCCGGAAAAGCCGCGCAGCTCCGTAGCGGGCAAGCCGAGTTGGAACATGGAGAAAATCGGCACACCGTCCATCACCGTCGCTTCATACAAAAACTTCTTGCCCTTCTCTCGCGCCCAGGAGGTCAGTTCGCTGAGGGCATGCACGATCGGCCCCTTGTTAACGCTGATGGCGTGAGCGCCCAGATCCAGCGCAGTTTTGATGTGATCGATGGCAGGTTGACCGGTGTGCACGTTCAGCGAACTGGCCTCAAAAAACACATCTGCCTTGGCGTGTTCGAGCCATTCGCGGGCGTTCCCCGCCTGCAAACTGTGGTGCTGCGCCGGCCAGCGCCCATTCAGTATGGCCAGCGGATTTAGGCCGTCCGGGTCAGCGAGCCAGCCGTTGCGGCGCGTAGCGACCCCGGTCAGGCGCCAGCGCACGTCATAGCGCCGCCGAATTTCCGTTTCTTTCGAGATGAGCAGGCGCAGAAGTGCCTTGCCCACATTTCCAAAACCCACGATGGCCAGGTTGTACGACGGGATGTCGGTTCCTCCGCAACAGGTCAGACATGGTTACGAACGTTACGTCACCTCTCAGCGGCTCACTTTGCCGCGGCGAGCTTGGCTGCGGCGGAGGAAATGAGCGCGGCTTCGTCGCGCAAAACGCCGGCGACTACCACGATAGCTTCATCGGCCTGTTTCCATTGCTTCTGCTCGATGGCTTCGCGCACGGCGGGCACGGTCTTCACCGCGTAGCCGGTGTAGAAGCCTGGCGCGTAGAGCTGGTGCTTGAACCACGGCCGGTTCGGCAATCCCGCGGACGTGGTTAGCTTGCGCTCGCTTTCGATCAGCAAATGGTTTACTTCGGCGAGTGAGGCGGAAGCGAGTTGAGCGCCGCCATTGGCGCCGACCTGCTCCAGCGCTTTGCGGTATTCGGCGGCGCTGCGCGCGAGTTCCTCGGTAGCGTTCTCGAGTGGCGCGAAATTCAAGTGCGGCGGAACAGTCTCCGAGGCGGGAGCAACGAGTGGGTGGCGCGGATCGTCCGTGGCCTTGAAAACGCCTTCCTCGATCTCGCGATTGCGCTCGCCAATGTCATCCTGCGTTTTCTGCGACAGCGCCTTCAGTTCCTTCACGTAGGTCTGCACGGTGTCCGCGAAGTCGCCGAATTCGAACGGCAGCAGCTCCGCATCGGCCAGGCGCATGACCGCGGTTCCGCCGGTTTGCGCCAGCGCGCGGCCATAAACAAAATCCGTGTCGCTGAAATGCGTGTACCAGTAAAAATCGTCGTAGATGGAATGATAGATGCCGCCGCCGTCTTCCCCGCCGAATCCGATATTCAGGGAAGCGACGCCATCGTGCTGCAGAAACGCTGTATAGTCCGATCCGGAACCCAGTGCCGGAATGCGCAGGTCCGTCCGTTCGCGGATTTCCTTGCGCTGCTCGGGGGATTTCGCGTGAGCGATTTCGCGCAGACGGTCGCGTTTCCAAACGGAAAGTTTCGTCTCCGGATCGGAAATGTCTCGCGCGATGTCGTTGCTGAATTTCTCCAGCGTGTGCGATCCTTCCACGCCCAGATAACCCCGCCCGTTGCTGTCGGAGTTTATGTAGGCCACGGCATGCGCCCGCAACTCATCGTAATGCTCCTCGGCAAACTCCGTGGAGCCGAGCAAGCCCGGTTCCTCGCCGTCCCACGCGCACAGAATAATCGTGCGCTTCGCCTTCCATCCTGATTTGAGCAGTTCGCCGAACGCCCGCGCTTCTTCCAGCACCGCAACCATTCCCGACGTGGGATCTTCCGCGCCATTCACCCAGGCATCGTGATGATTCCCGCGAATCACCCACTCGTCTGGAAAAGCCGAGCCGGGAATTTTCGCGATGACGTCATAGACCGGCTTGATGGGCCAATTCGATATCACTTTCAGATGAACTTTCGCGGGGCCCGGCCCGATGTGATAGGTAATGCCCAGGCCACCGCGCCAGCCATCCGGCGCAACCCGCCCGGCCAGCGCGGCCAGCAGCGGCTGCGCATCGCCATAAGAAATTGGCAGCACGGGAATCTTCGTAATCGTCGCAGCATCTTTGATGTCCAAGCGCTTGGCATTCTTGGTGGCGCCGATTCCCGGCGTCAGGGGATCGCCAGGATAGATCGGCATGTCCGCAACGCTGCCGCGCTGCACGCCATCCTTCGGACGCCATGCTCCGTTCGGAAACGTGTCGCCTTGGACGTAACCATCCTCATGCGGATCGGAGTAAATGATGCAGCCGACGGCTCCGTGCTCGGCGGCCACTTTGGGCTTGATTCCGCGCCAGGAATGAAAGTACCGCGCGATCACAATGGCGCCCTTCACGGAAACACCCATGCGCTCGAGCTGCTCGTAATCTTCTGGAACGCCATAGTTCACATACACCAGTGGCGCGGTGACATCGCCGTCGATCGAATAGGCGTGATAGGTAGGCAACTGCTCGCTCTGCTGGTTGGAGGTGAGATCCTGGGGAACCGGCGGTTCCTGCAGCTTGGCCACAAATTTCGGGCCGCCGTCAACCAACTCGATGACGCGTTCTTTCGGCGTGGGATACAGCACATCGAACTGCTCGATGTGCGCATCCAGCCCAAACTCCTTGAACTTCGCCAGAATCCAATCGGCGTTTTCCTTGTCATACATGGAGCCGACGTTATGCGGACGGGCGGAAAGATGCTGCATGTAGGAACGCAGATTTTCCGGGCTGGGAATCGCACGAAGCTTTTCTTCCCATTGCCGCTCAGCCCTCGAAGACTCCGCCGAATAGCCAAACAATGGTTGCTCGTCCGCAATGACGTGCGTTCCAAACGGCGCGAGCGACACACCCGCAAACAACATTCCCGCGATGATACTCCTGCGATTCATCCAGCCTCCTCGACACATTGACAGCGCCCGTATTCTGCCTCAAATCGGCTGAGTTTGAAAATTGGTTGCGAGTTCGCAAGCTTATTTCCAGGCCGTGTCTTTTTTTGAGCATCGCAAGCACACGCTTGCGAATCTTGGCGACAAGTCCGACGCTTACACCAGTGGCTTGGACATCAGAATGTAATGCGAGCGCACTTTGGCAATTAAATTCGCGGGGAAAGGTTCGGTCCGAGCGACCTTGTAACCGAGCCGTTGATAGAATGGCAACAATTTCTCGCCGCGCGCGCTGATGACACGCAAATCCATTACGCGGGAACCTGATTCGCGCGCAAGATTTTCTCCCGCCGCTACCAATTGCCGTCCGAGCCCCGCCCCCTGCCGCGCGGGCTGCACCGAAAGAAGCCCCAGGTAGCTGCGATCACTGCGGGTCTCAATGTAAACGCATCCCGCCAATCCACCGGAATCTTCCGCCACCAGAAACGTGCCGCCGCTCATGTACGCGCGAACTCCCAAGTCATCCACGCGATTGCCGTCAAAGACCAC
>Ga0137415_10000853_pt1 | contig 29769 bp, 20 predicted proteins | sample CZODoug3_1_1_16f_FD_183082 | JGI IMG/M metagenome (GOLD analysis project Ga0137415, IMG submission 183082) | Vadose zone soil fungal communities from Angelo Coast Range Reserve, California, USA - CZODoug3_1_1_16fungal (Hybrid Assembly) | ecosystem: Environmental > Terrestrial > Soil > Vadose...
TCACTCCTCACCGGAGTGGGAGCGTCCGCAGCGCAAAACGCACCGGTGACAAAAACATGCTCGCAGTGTGGCGCAGTGCTGCCGTCCAGCGTACGCGCCTGCAATTTCTGTGATTCGTCTCTCTCCTCTGGCATTTCCTGCTATGAGGATCTCTCTGCCTCTCCCCCTCGGGCAACGCTTGGCCAGAACTCCGCTCCGGTGAATCGCTCCATCGACTCGCCCGGCGATCCTTCGTCCACCCATGCGCACGAAGAACAAGCCTCCGCGTGGCGCGGAGAAGTCAGTGTGCGCATGGAAGCATACCGCGCGCGCAAACGCCGGCGCCCGTCCAGCGCAAATCAATCGCAGCTTCCGTTTGAATGCGAGGCGCCATCCCCGCGTGCCGTGGCTCTCGACGAAGGTCGCAGCCCGATCGCTGACGACTTTTCCTTCACCATCGCAATCGGCCGCAACGCGCACACCCGCGAAAAATCGGACGGTCGTATGGAAATCGATGTTTCCGTTCCGCCACCGTCTCGTAATGACAGCGCCGCCGCGCCTAAACAAAAAGAGTTCACGGAAACCTACGGTCTCTATCCTGTGGCTTCCCTCGAAGAACGTCGTTTTGCGGCCGCTATCGACATCGCGTGCCTGCTCTTCGCCTACGGTGGTTTCCTCGCGCTGTTCGCTTCACTTGGCGGGCAATTCACGCTCAGCAAGCTAACCGCCGCGGTGTATGGCCTCACATTCGCCATCGTCTATCTGCAATATTTCGCCCTGTTCACCATATTTGGCGGCACCACGCCCGGTATGATGTTCCGTGGGCTCCAAGTCGCCAGTTTCACCGGCGACCCACCCACGCCGCGACAAATGCTTCTTCGCAGCGCCGGCTACATCCTTTCCGCCGGCACATTCTTTCTCGGATTCTTCTGGGCTTGGTGGGATGAGGACGCTCTCACCTGGCACGATCGCCTGTCACACACATATCTAAGCGTGTTGCAAACGCACGACGAAATCCACTCCTCAGCAGTCGCACATAGCCATAGCCGCTGAGCGACTCGTCAGGCCGAATCTGGCTCTTCGTTGCGCGAGTACGTCACATATCCATGAAATCTTAATTGGCAGGTGGTGCCTCGGAGGTTTGTCTCTCGCGGTCAAGACTACCTTGGACCACATTTGCAGCTTGCGGTCCCTTTGCGCCTTGAACTATCTCGAATTCAACCGCGTCCCCTTCGTTCAGGGTTTTGTAACCCTCGGCCACGATTGCGCTGTAATGGACAAATACATCCGGACCATTCGTGCGCCCGATGAAGCCATAGCCCTTCGTGTTGTTGAACCACTTGACGGTGCCATTCATTTGTGACGTCTCAGAGGGAAGCAAATTCCGCTGTAGAGTTGGCAGAGCATAATTCATCAGCCCCACTGAAAGAGCTTAATTGAAGATTAATTTTTGTTTAGTCACGTATCGTGCCGCCGGTCAAGAAGTTGATTAATTCTGGGTTGGGCGGAACCATCGAATATATGACGTTGATGCAAAGACGGCCAACTCTTCATTCAACCAGCCGGTCGGGGCCCGAATACTTCGGAAAACTGGTCCCGAACATCGGAGCCTTACTCTTGGATTGTTCTTCCGTCGCTTCATCCTGAATGACGTCCCAATGTTCGACAAGGATTCCGTCTTGAATGCGCAGAATATCTGCGGCAATCCAATTCACAGGAGCACCGAAACCGCTGAATCGGCCGTGCACAATCACAAAGTCCCCCTCAGCGACGATAGTTCCCGATTCATACTTCAGCGTTGGTGGGATGCTTTTTATAAGGCTGAAAAGACCTTCGCGGCCCGGTGCGATGTGAGCGCTGTGTTGAACATAGTTGGGCGACCAATAACGTTCGGCCGCCGCGTAGTCGCGCTTATTAAACAGCGTGTCAAAAGCTTCAAGCACGAGCGCTTTGTTTTTGGATTCTGTCGTCTGATTCATTTTTCATTCTCCGCCATCTCGAGCAAAAAGTGTTTGCGAAGTCACCTGCTCACAGCTTCGAGCCGCCGTCGACTCGCAAGATATCGCCTGTGATCCAGCGTGCGTCCTCCGATGCCAGAAAGACAACTACTCCGGCAATATCTTCAGGCTGGGCCACGCGCTTCAGAGCCTGAAGACCCATCGCGTAGTCACGGCCCTCATCTGTCTTGGCAAACTCCGACATGTCCGTTGCGACGATACCCGGCGCGACGGCATTGACGCGAATGCCGCGCGGGCCGAGTGCGAACGCGAAATGTTTCACGAGTGTGTCGATCGCTCCCTTTGTAGCCGCATAAGCCGAAAGCGCGCCGACGGCAGCATGTGCTGCGAGCGATGAGACGAAGACGATGCTGCCCCCCTTGGCGAGGTCTGGAAGCAATTGCTGCACCACGAAAAACGGGGCGCGGACATTGACGGCAAAGAGTTCATCGAAATCCGCAACCGTCGTCTCCTCGATCGTCGCCGGCCTGGAGATTCCCGCATTCGCGACGAGAATGTCTAGGCCTTCGCCCACAAGGCCCCGCACCTGCCTCGCGAGTTTGTGCGCACCGTCAGGTGCGGCGAGATCGGCGGAAACGGCGTCCGCTCGACCACCGGCCTCTCGAATTTCCTTTACGATCGCTTCAGCTTCTTTCGCGGCACGGCCATAGTGCACCAGGATTCGCGCCCCAGCCCTGCCCAAAGCAATCGACGTCGCCCGCCCGATGCCGCGGGAGCCACCCGTTACCAGGGCTGTTTTTCCTGAAAGACCGGTCATGTTTTTAACCCTCCTTGCGTGTGCTGGAACGGCTGTCTGCTCCCTCGTTGATCAGGGTGCTCCACGGAATCCAAGCCTCGGAAATTTAGTCAGCGATCATTCCACCATCCACCGGGATAGATGCGCCGGTCATATATGAGGCGTTTGCCGAAGAGACAAAAGCGATCACATGAGCGATCTCCTCCGGTGTTGCGAGACGTTTCACGGGCACGGTGGAGATAAGTGCCGCTTTGTTTTTGTCTGTGTTGGTGAAGCGTGTAAGCATGCCCGTATCCGTGGTGCCCGGAGCGACCACGTTTACCCGAACTCCGGTCCCCGCGACTTCCAGCGCTGCCGATTTTGTCATTCCTTCCACCGCGTGTTTGCTGGCCACATATACGGACGCCCCAGCCGCGCCCACGCTTCCATAGGCCGACGAGACATTGACGATGCTCCCGCTCCTCTGCGGCAGCATCGCCCGCAGTTCGTGCTTCATGCTTAACAGCGTGCCGAGCACGTTGGTGTCGAACGTGGCCGCGAAGCTTTCGGCGGTTTGTTCCGAAATGGGGCCGGGCGTGCCTTCTGTGCCGGCGTTGTTGATGGCCACATCCAGGCGGCCGAAACGCTTGACCGTTTCATCCACAAGGTTGCGCACGTCCTCTTCCTTGCGGACATCAGTACGAACAAAAATGGCCTCCGCTCCGAGCGCTTGCAGTTCCGCAACTAACTCTCGTCCTTGTTTATCCCGACGACCCGACACCACAACACGTGCTCCTTCTTGCGCAAAGATTACTGCGGCAGCCCGGCCGATTCCTGTCAGGGCGCCGGTAATCAAAACAACTGGTGAACTCATAGCTCTACCTCCCTAGGTCTACCTACGTCGACTTACAAGCCTGCGGGCTGGGCATGGCTTAAACCTTATGCCAAGCTTCGTCCAGGATTGCTCAGGTCAATGTCATTGGATGGCGCACCTCCTCAGTTGTAGCGCCCTTGGAGCCTACTTTGTTAGGCTGGGAGTCATGCTTGACAAGCATGGGAGTGGGAATGGAATTACGCCATCTTCGCTATTTCGTGGCGGTGGCCCACGCGGGAAGTCTGACCGTGGCTGCGGAGCAAACGCTGCACACATCACAACCTTCCCTAAGTCGGCAGATTCGTGATCTTGAGGCCGAGGTAGGTGCGCAACTCCTGATACGCCGCGCTCGCGGCATTGAGTTGACACCGGCGGGTCGAGCCTTCCTCGATCACGCCCGCGTGGTGCTATCGCACGTTGAAGCAGCAACCGAAGCTGCACGCCGGGTGGCTAATCCCGCCAAGCCGTGCTTCGTGATGGGTTTTCTGACCGGACATGAATTGACGTGGATGCCGGAAGCCTTGCGGATTTTGCGCGACGCCCTGCCTGACATCGACGTGATGATATCGAGTCAATACTCGCCTCTGCTTGCGGACGGCCTATCGAAAGGAAAAATTGATGCAGCCTTTCTCCGGCGGGAAAAAGGAGTGCCAGGGTTGGCGTACCGTGTTCTCGTCAAGGAGCCCTTGGTCGTGATTTTGCCCAGCGACCACCGTCTCGCTGCGCTTAAATCCATCGGTCCGGCCGATCTAGTGGGCGAGGTATTCGTGACTGTGTCGAACACGGCTCCGGTCCTGCGCGCGGTCATCGACGATTACCTCAAGCGCTCCGGAACCAAGATCACGCCTGCTCACCAGGCGGATCATCTCTCTATGGGAATCTCCTTAATAGCGTCGACGCGCGGCGTTGGGCTGTTACCCGCTTATGCACAGAACTTTCTGCCCTCCTCTGTGACGAGTCGCCCTCTTAAGGGGAACACGCCGACGATCGAGCTGGTCCTCGGTTACAAAAAGTCGAATGAGTCTCCCGTCCTGAAGCTTCTCCTTTCGAGATTGGATGAGTTGGTGACTCGTATCTCGAACAAGGCACAGTAATATGCCCTTGTGGCTATTGACGGCCGGCTCTCCGACCGCAGGTCATGCGGAAATTGACCTCAGGCTTCCCCTATCCTATTGCACCCAAATCATAGCTAGCCGCGCTTAAACTCCATTCGCTCGTGCGATTCGCACCATCGCCTCCAGGCTGCGATCCACATCCGCCTCCGTCGTGGCCCACGAAGACACGCTGATGCGCATTGCCGTCTTTCCCTGCCACTCCGTGCCACCGCACCAGCACGTCCCATCCTCCTGGACGCGCCGTATGACTTCACGCGTGATCGCGTCATCCCCGAACGACACCAGCACCTGATTTATCACCACCTCGTTTAACACCTGAAATCCTGCCGCAAGCAGGCCGCTCTCGAATCTCTTCGCCAGCGAGCAGGTCCGCTCGATCAACTCGCATAGTCCTGCTCGTCCTAAAGATTTCAGCGCCGCCCACAGCTCCACTCCACGCGCACGCCGCGATGCCTCCGGCGTGTGGTGCATCGGTTCGCGCCGCGTGCCGGGCACAAGGTAAGCTGCGCTCAGCGTCATGGCCGCTCGCAACGCCGCGCCATCTCGCACCAGCACGATTCCGCTGTCATAGTTCACGTTCGGCCATTTATGCGCATCGGTCGCCCAGGAATCTGCCAGCTCAAAACCCTGCGTCAGATGCCTAAACTTCGGCGATACTCCGGCCCACAATCCGAACGCCCCATCGACATGCACCCACGCCCCTTGCTCGTGCGCCCACCGGCAAATTTCCGCGGCCGGATCGAATGAACCGGAGTTCACATTGCCGGCCTGAATGCACACAATCGCGCGCTCGCTCAACTTCGGCAGCTTGTCCGCCCGCATTCGCCCTTGCCCGTCCGCTTCCACGATGGTGACCCGCCGCTTCCCAAATCCCGCCAGGCTTAACGCCTTTAGGGCCGACGCATGCACTTCCGCGCCCACAACCACTTCGATCGGAGGCGCGCCGAACATTCCATCCTCCGCGACGTCCCATCCCGCTTTTCGCAGCAAGGCATGCCGCGCCGCAGCCAGAGCCGTAAAATTGGCCATAGTCGCGCAGGTAACCAGCCCACCCTCACACTCCGCCGGCAAGTCGAGTGCTTCGCAGATCCATCGCAAGACTACGTCCTCAAGTTCCGCCGCAATCGGCGACATCACCCGCAGTCCGGCGTTCTGGTCCCATGCGCCCGCCAGCCAATTCGCGCCCAGTGCCGCCGGTAGAACTCCCCCAACCACATACCCGAAGTATCTGCCTCCGGTAGTCGCGACCGTGGCCGGCGAGCCAAACTCGTCCAGCATCGCAACCACGCTCTCCGCATTGCTCGGACCCTCCGGAAATGTCTCGTGAAACCTCGCAAGCCCCTCAAGATCGCGCGCCCCCGGCGCCACCATCCGCTCCCCCACGCCACCGACATACCTTAGGGCTCGTTCCACGGCCAAGCCCAACACTTCGCTCCCACTTGCCGCCGCCCGCTTTTTCGTCTCCATATCTCTCTTTTCTTCAGCAGTTTAGCTGTTCGATATGTTTACTATTGACAAATTCCGTTTCTCTGTTAGAATGGGTGCCGTAAAGCTTTGCGTCCTGTCGCTGTTATTTCGTTACATTCCGCGCTCTTCATAAGTTCTTTGTTTTCCGCACTTGTGAGCCAACACCGTGTCTTGCCGGTTTTTAGCCGAACTTGGCGTCCCGTAACTCCCTTTAGAATGAACACTTCCGCGACACCCCCGTTCTAAGCCCTTTAGAATCCGCACTTGCAAAAAAAGGGGAGGGGGTCCCTCCCGGCGCCCTCGGGACAAACCTACGCCCCGCAATTGCCAAGGCAAGAGCCGAATTGTCTGGTGGGAGGCTACTTCTTAACGACTTGGTCGGAAGCGATCTTTCCGTCGCGTATATAGATGATGCGGTGCGCATGCTGCGCAATATCATTCTCGTGCGTAACCAGAATGATCGTATTTCCCTGCCGGTAGAGATTCTCAAATAGCGCCATGATCTCGTCGCCAGTTTTCGAGTCCAAATTTCCCGTCGGCTCGTCGGCCAGCACAATCGACGGCGAGTTCACCAGCGCTCGCGCAATCGCCACGCGTTGCCGTTGTCCGCCGGAAAGCTCATTAGGCTTGTGATTCATCCGATCGACCAGGTCCACGCGCTCCAGCGCCTTTTTCGCGCGCTCCAGCCGCTCTTCCGCGGGAGTCCCGTTGTATATGAGCGGCAGCTCAACGTTGTGCAGCGCCGTCGCGCGCGGCAGCAGGTTAAATGTCTGAAACACAAAGCCAATCTCTTTGTTCCGGATATACGCCAGCTCATCATCGTCCAGGTCGCTGACCAGCCGGCCCGCGAGCCAATATTTCCCGGAGCTTGGCGAATCCAGGCACCCAATCAGGTTCATCAGCGTCGATTTCCCGGAGCCCGAGGGCCCCATGATCGCCACGTATTCGCCCTTGCGAATCTCCACGTCCACGCCGCGCAGCGCGTGCACCTGCTCCGCGCCCATCTCGTAGACCTTGGCAAGCTCTTCCGTCTTGATGACGATTCCAGAGCTGACCAGATCTTCGCGATAGGAATCCGTTGATGTCGTCTCCACCGGCATATGTTTATTCTCGCTCTTTCGTCGCGGGTTAGCTCTGATTATCTTCCGGCTTTTTCGGCGCGGAGTTGTCGATCTTGACGCTCGACTCCGGCTTCAGCGTGCGCAGGGCCTTGTAGCTTCCGACCACAATCTCGTCGCCCGACTGCAGGCCTTTTGTGACCTCAATGTCCGTCACGCCGCTGATGCCCGTTTCCACGGGGCGGAAAATGGCTTTTTTGCCGTTGACCACAAACACGCCCTGAACTTCGTCCTTCTTCGGATCGCCGGGAGCCGGCGGCGGAGGCGCAGCCAACGTCACGCCGGACTCTTTCTTCGCGTTCTTTGCCGCCTCTTCCAGGTCCTTGCGTGTTCTCACCGCAATCGCCTGAATCGGCACGGCCAGCACGTTCTTCTTTTCCGCGGTCTTGATCTTTGCCGTAGTGGAAAGGCCAGGACGCACGCGCTCCGGAGGATCGCTTATCGTCACCACTACTTTGAAGTCTTTCGCTTCCTGGTTGCTTGCGGTCGACTGAGTTGTTGCCAATCCTGAAGTACGCAGGACTGCTTGCGAACCGATCTCCGTTACCTTGCCCTTGAACACTTTCCCGGGCACAGCGTCGATCGTAACATCCGCGTCCTGCCCCATCTTGACGCTAACAATGTCCGTCTCGTCCACTTTCACTTCCGCCGTCACCACCGACATGTCCGACAGTGTCATCAGAAAGCTGCCGTTCGAGTTCTGAATGCCCGGCACAACGTAGTCCCCTACGCGCTCCGGCAAATAGCTCACAATGCCGTTAATAGGAGACGTATACGTCGTCTTGTGCAAAATATCTTGGGTGCGGACCAGCACCGCGCGCCCCTGCGTGACCTGCGCGCGCATTTGATCCAAGGAAGCTTTGAGCGACAACACGCGCGCTTTCGAAGACTCTGCCTGCGCCACGGCGGCATCGTAGCCTGTCTTGCGCTGGTCGAAATCCTGCTTCGGAATCAGTCCATCCTTGTACAAACCTTGGCCGCGCTCCCAATCCAGCTTGGCTTTCTCAAGGTTCGCCTGCTGCATCAACAAATCCGACTGCGCCGCCCGGTAACTTGCTTCCGACGCCTGCACGCCGGACTCGGCGGAGTTAATGGCCGCCGCCTGGGCTTGCACGTCCGCGCTGGCCTGAATGTTCTCCTGCAGCAGCAAGCGGTCGCCTTTTTTGACGTGATCACCTTCCCTCACCAGGATTTCGGTGATTCGGCCAAAACCCTGCGCGGTAACATTGGTATACGTGGTCGGCTTGATCTCGCCGGACGCCGTTACTTGCGATATCAGCGTTTCTTGCGGCGCGACTTTCGTGGTTTGCACCGTTACCACGCCCTTGTTCGCCTGGTTGACGCTGAACAACACAATCCCGCCCAGCACAACCGCCGCACCCACCCCGATGCCCACCTTCTGCCAGGTCTTCATTGCATTCCTCTTTTGCTTATTGCGTTCAGACGATTGACACAACTACACCGAGCTTGATGTCCTGCCGCTAACTCTACATACGTCCGGACAGCCTAGAATGTTTCGCCTTGCGGACTAAATGCTTCGCGGTCTGACCTTTGGCGGTCGGTCCAAGGTCATTCTTGCGAGTACTGGAGCCGCCAGGTTCAGCCAGCACCGGCTGGAATCCAGCAAACCTCACCCGCGACATTTTAGTTTTAAATGAGCTCAAAAGAAATGATTCGTTTTCGCTGCCCGGGGGACGTCTACCGTACTCACATCTCCCGCCCAGTTTCCCCAACAACAATACCCGCGCGGCGACAAAGTCTTACATCGTAACTATTGCGGACTCTTAAGGCGCAGCAAACTGTGGCTCCGGCGGCTACAGCTTTTCGTTACCGACTTGGCGGTACCGTTCACCAGGCAAGTCGAGTTCACGACAGTCACTTACAGCCAAAGCGCGTGCCTAGTGCTTTTCTATTATATCTGTAGATATAAGTAATTTAACCGATCGTCTCCGCATCTAACGTTGTGGAGGCAAAATTTATGAGGCAGTCAAGGTTGATAGCAATTTCAAGCGTCTTCCTGGCTGCAGCTCTCTCTGTGCCCGCATGGGGCGCAGACCCAGCTCAGTCAGAACACGCCAAAGCCAATCCAGCACGTCCAGGAAGTTTGAATTATGTCGAGGGTCAGGCTTCGATTGAAGGTCAAAGCCTTGGTCCGGAAGCGATTGGGACGACAGAATTGAAGCCTGGTCAGTCGCTGGAGACGCAAGCAGGTAAGGTGGAGATGCTTCTAACGCCGGGCGTCTTTTTCAGACTCGGCGACAACAGCTCGGCAATGATGATTTCGCCCAGCTTAACGGATACGGAGCTCCGGTTGGACAAAGGCGAAGCCACCGTCGAGGTTGCCCAGCTGTACCCGCAAAACAGCATTGTCGTCGCGCAGGACGGCGCGAAGATTCGACTCGCCAAGACCGGGTTTTACGATTTCGACGCGGATGACCATCTCTTTCGCGTCTACGAGGGTGAAGCCAGAGTCGAAGTGAACGGCCAGAATGTCGAGGTGAAGAAGGATCATCAACTCGCTCTCAACGCTGACGCCGCGATGAAGCCCGCGAAGTTCGACAAAGATGTCCAAAGCGATTTGTACGGGTGGAGCAGCCTGCGCTCTTCTTATTTGGCGGAAGCCAACGTGGATCGGGCGCAAGTCTATCAAATGGGCAATTGGTACGGAGCGGGCTGGGATTGGGATCCGTATTATGACGCCTATACGTTCATTCCTGGGGATGGAATCTTCTACAGCCCATTCGGTTGGGGTTTCTATTCACCGTTTGACGTAGGCTTCGCGCCGTTTGGTTTCTACGGCCACTTCGACCATGATTTTCGCCACTTTGAAGGCCGGGAGCACTTTGCCGATGGACACTTCGGCGATCGGGGCTTCGGGGATCGAGGGCACTTCGGGGATGGCGAGCATCATGAAGCTCACTACTATGATCACGTGGATCACGGCGTCTACCACGGACCTGGCCATTCCGACCACAGCGGATTTGTCGCTGGAGTTCGCGGAGGCGAAGGCTTCCACGGAGGAACTGGGGGCGGCTTCCATGGTGGAGGCGGCTCACACGGAATGGGAGGCGGCGGCTTTCATGGTGGAGGCGGCGGTCATGGCGGAGGTGGCGGCGGTCACCGCTAAGCATTGAACTCTGCCGATGTTGCGACAACGCGAGCGGAGCGCCAAAGGCGCTCCGCTCTTTTTTGTTCAAAAGCGGGCCAACCTACTTCACCTGTTCCTGTGGACAGTCCCTTTGAGAAAGGAAGGGATTACAATAGGAATGCGGCTGAAGGAGACACATGCGGCGTTTCCGAAGCGTTTTCTTACCAGCACATGTAGTTCTGTTCTTTTGGATAGGTTCTCAAGGCTCTTTTGCGCAAGAAGTCCCTGTAAAAAGGCCTGCAAAGAGGGTCTGGACCAACGACGAGTTACAACCTCGCCCTCCGGGTGAAGCGACTTCAACTCAGCCCGAGTCTTCTGTTACCGCAAAGTCTGGTCTTCCCATCAAACATTATTTGAGGGCCAAAGACCCACAATGGTACGTAAAACAACTCGGTCCACTGCGTGAAGAGATCACCCACATCGATCAGCAACTGAAAGAGGTCACTGAAGCCATCAAGTCCGGGAGACGTACTACGGGGGCGGTCGCACTGGACCAGGAACCAGAGGGTGTATCGACGAACGCTCAAACTGTGCTCCTTCAAAAGAGACGCCTTGTTCTAATGAAGAAAATAGACGAGTTGGAGAGTGAAGCCCGCCAAAATGATATTTCTCCCGGCGCTCTCCGATCTGACGTTGAGCCGGAGAATAGCAATGCGGCCGAGGTCAGCGACAATTCCGTTCCTAGCGGAGGTCCTGAGATCGCTGAAGCAGAAAAATCACTTCGCGAAACAAAGGATGACCTGAAGCGATTACGGAAAGAGCTTGACCTGCTTCAGCGCCGCTTGCGCCTGGAGGAGCGCGAGGTGTATTCGAACCCGAATTATCTCTCGTACAGGACTGGTGATTCGAGATTGGTTTCGCTGCAAAGCGAGATCGTCGCGAAGGATCGAGCGATAGAGGAAACAGAGCGAAATGCCGGCCAACTTGAGGAACATTTGGAAGATTTGAAGCAAAATTGGCCTACTGAGGCCCGATCAGACAAGAATTCTGGCGGCGAGACCAATGGGCCCGACGCCGGCTTATGCCGCCAAACTGATGCGGCAATCGCATGCACTGTGAACGAGAAAGCACAGCAAGAGAAGGATGAGGGGTACTGGAGAAAACGATTTTCAGAAGCCCGCTACGAAATAAATATCGCAGAAAATGAGCGTGACATTCTGGAGGGGGAGCTGGGTGTTTTGCTCTTGCAATATGATCCAAATCCGGCAACAGCCATGCGCGAAAACGTTACGCGCAAACGGATCACCGAACACCAAAAAACAATCGAGGACAAAAAAAGCGAAATTGCACAGTTGCAATTGGCGTTGGCCAATTTAGAGGACGAGCTTCGGCACGCTGGCAGTCCGCCTGGCTGGTCGCGCGAATAATCCATTGACCGTGCTGGTGGGTCGAGTACTATCGTGGTCTATCGAGCGAAAGTGAGGCTCAGCCTTCAGTTTTTGGGCTCGTCCGAGAAACTGGGCGGGTTCATTCCAATTTACGGCAAGCCGCACCTTGGGGCCTCCGGGGCGATGTCTGTATTTTGAGGGGGAAGGACCTAGCGACTCCCTGTAGCTCTTTTCAAGTTCGGATGAACGCCTGTGCTTTCACGCCCCATATAACTGAATGAAGGTTCCATCCATCTATCTTTCAGGAGGATGAAGGATCGATGAGCACAGTTCTAGTCACCGGCGGTTCAGGCTTCATCGGCGCGCATACGATCCTGCAGCTTCTGGCGGGCGGCCATCAAGTACGCACCACGGTGCGCAGCCTGAAGCGCGAAGGTGACGTACGTGCAATGCTGAAGGTAGGCGGCGTCGAGGCGGGCAACCGCTTGTCCTTCATCGCCGCCGATCTCGAAAAAGACGCGGGCTGGCGCGAAGCCGTTGCCGGCTGTGAGTACGTACTGCACGTGGCGTCGCCACTTCCCCCAAGCGTTCCGAAGAACGAAGACGAGTTGATCGTGCCAGCGCGCGAAGGCACGCTCCGCGTGCTGCGCGCGTCGCGCGACGCCGGCGTGAAGCGTGTGGTGCTGACCTCCTCCTTCGCGGCCATCGGCTATGGCTATAAATCGCGGACAACCCCATTCAACGAAACGGACTGGACCGACCTCGACGGCGAAGTTGTGGCCCCTTATCAGAAATCGAAAACTTTGGCCGAACGCGCGGCTTGGGATTTCATGGCCAAAGAAGGCGCCGCGCTCGAGCTTTCCGTCGTCAATCCGGTGGGCGTTTTCGGTCCAGTGCTCGGGCCGGACTATTCGGCGTCGATCCTGATTGTGCAGCGCATGATGGATGGGGCCCTTCCGGGAGCCCCGCAGCTCTACTTCGGAGTCGTTGATGTGCGCGACGTCGCCGACTTACATATTCGCGCCATGGCGCATCCCGCTGCGAAGGGCGAACGCTTCCTTGCCGTCGCAGGGGATTTCATGTCGATGCTCGATATTGCCAAAGTGCTGAAAGCGCGTATGGGCGGGGCGGGGAAAAAAGCTCCGACTCGGGAACTGCCCAACTGGCTGGTGCGCATCGCCGCGCTGCGCGATCCGGCGATAAGACTGATCCTCCCCGAACTCGGCAAATTGAAAAACGCCAGTAACGAAAAAGCCAAGCGACTGCTAGGCTGGGCCCCTCGCTCGAACGAAGAGTCCATCGTGGCCACCGCCGAAAGCCTGGTTCGCTTGGGCCTGCTGAAGGACAGCGCTAAAAGAGCCGCCGCTTAGTTTGGCGCTGAAGACTCCTGCGGTCATTTGAAGGCGATTCCACCTGTGATCTGACCAAGGAAAGGTTCCTGCCGCCGGCGGTTAATTGAAGGAAGCGGTTGATGCCTATGTGGTGGCAGTGTGCAGCAAATGCAGCAATCGAAAGAGCGACTGTCACCAAATGAGGCTCTAAGCTATAATGTTCCGTCGGTTAGCAACGGAGAGGTGGCCGAGAGGCTGAAGGCGGCGGTTTGCTAAACCGTTGTAGGGGCTAAAACCTCTACCGGGGGTTCGAATCCCCCCCTCTCCGCCAGATTTTATGAAAACGCGTTGATGTGCGCCGCCTTGCAGCTTTCGTCATACCTCATTTCATTTCAATTTCCGTTTCGGTCGCTCTAGTCGCTATCTAAAGAATTCGGACACGCATACCGCCAGGAAAGAGGCAGCCCGAATTCCGAAGATCAGCCAAAGTTCCGGCCAACACTCTTCTAAAGCCTCACAATTTCCTAATGAACTCGTCAGGACTTCCTGACGCGCCATTTCTTACGATTTCACTGTGATTCGGTGAGCCTCGGCGCCCCCGTGCGGCAGCTTTTCAACGCGGAGCAATATTGGGGCAAGGCAAGAAAGGAAAACTAGGGTCATTCCACATGGAGACGAGTGAACAGGATCTGATTGGCCAGTGTAGTGTGTGCGGCTGTGTTGCGGAACTGTTGGAGCTGCCGGGAAGGACGGACAAATTCTGCCTTTCGTGCAGCGCCGACCTTGCGACGGTCCTATTGTTGGGCACGGAGATAGACGCGGCTACGGTGGCTGGGAGGAATACCGACGCGCTGGTTTCTGAATTTAACGAAATCAGCACTCGAATGCTTGGCCGAGCGCAATCTGCACACTAGAGCTGTTGGACGTTGCTTCGCCTGATCGTGCCTGCAGGTGAAGTCCGCGTCTTTGTCATGCAGCGCTAGCGGACCTTATACATTCTTTACAAACCTCTCAGGACTTTCTCAGACCGTATTCGTTAAGGTCTTTTTTGTTCCAGGAATGATTGCGTTCGGTTGCGGCCGGCATGGCGAACCGAATCGCATGCGTTGTTGGGCGGGCAAATGCTCCAATTGTCTGGCAACTGACTGGCTTCGGACATGCGCCTTCGATATTTGCGCTCGTTGACTTTTCGAAAAAGGAGTTAGGAGAGAAGAATGCACGGTTCGCAGGGGAAAATAGTTGTCTCGCTCATGTTGGTCGGGCTGTTCTTGGAAAGTACGATTCCTGTTTTTGCATCTGCCGACGATAACGGCAAGGGCGAACCTTCGGCCAAGCGAGTGGCGGCGAAGGTAGATGCGCCTGCTCCATTAACCGAGCGGGAGCGTTGGCTGCTGGACCGCGTTGAGCAACTTGAAAAGCGCGTCGCGGACCTCGAATCGAAAGACAACTCCAACCCATCGCCTGCCGCGGATGCTTCTGTCGCGAAGCTATCTTCAAGTATCCCAGCAGCATCGGATGTTGCAGCGGTGACGCCGAGCATCAACGATGGAGCACCGCCGGCGAACTCTCTTTCCAATGATCGAGTTGCGGCGGTCGAGCCGCAAGCCGGCGAAAAGACTAAATCGGGTGCGGCGCAGACTGCGAAGGCGGAACCTTTTTCTTTTGCCGATTTCACCTGGCTGAACGGGAACTCACGCACCAAAGACACTCCGTACGCCACCAGTTTTTTTACCCCAGAGGTCAGGGCGGACGTGGATTACAACTACAGTTTCAATCATCCCAAGGATGACACGATTGGGGGATCGAGCGAGGTCTTCCGGCACGGCGAAGTGCAAGTGACGCAGCTAGGAGTTGGCGGCGACTTTCACTACGACAATGTGCGTGCCCGGCTGATGACGCAGTTTGGCATGTACTCGCAGACGACGCCGCGGAACGACGCCAGCCCAGCGCGCGGCCAGTGGCAACTAGACAATGCGTATCGATATATTTCTGAGGCGTACGGGGGCTACCACTTCAACGCGCTGCATGGGATCAACGTCGATGCGGGAATCTTCATGTCCTACATCGGGCTTTTCAGCTACTACCAATTTGACAACTGGGCGTATCAGCCGTCCTACGTTTCTTCGAATACTCCCTGGTTTTTCAACGGCGTGCGCGTGCAGATATTCCCAACAGAACATCTGAAAATCGAGCCGTGGGTCACGAACGGCTGGCAATCGTACGGGCGATTCAACAATCGACCCGGCATTGGATTCCAGATTCTTTGGCGGCCAAACGGATGGCTTTCCGTGCTGGGCAATCAGTACATGCTGGGCGAAGAAGCGCTTGGTAACCCGGGTCGCGTCCGATACCACAGCGACGACAGCATCGAAATCAAGTATTTCGATAAGCCGGAAAACGGCGGGCTGGACAAAATGGCGTTTTCGTTGACCGGTGACATCGGTTGTGAACACGGCGGCGGCGTGAGTTGCTTCGGCAATTCCGCGAAAGGTCCGAAGCAAGACTTCCTGGGCTTCATGTTCTACAACCGCTTTTGGTTTCATCATGACCGCTACGGTCTGACGCTGGGCGGCGGCAAAATTAACAACCCGGGACGCTATTTGGTCCTGTTGCCGCCGATCAACGGCGCGACCGCGGCCTCCGGTACACCGTACTTCACCGAGAATCCGGGCGACCCCTTCAAGGCCTGGGACGCGTCGGGTACGTTCGACTACATGCCCAGCCAGTACATCACGTTTCGCGGGGAGTTCAATCACCGCGCGGCGAACGTACCGTACTTCTCGGGACCCGGGGGAGTCACACCGACGTCCTGTCCGACGGCTCCTCTCGTCGAAAATATTTGCGGATCGCCTGGAGCATTCGTGCCGGGCTTTGCGCCGGATCTGAAGAAAATCGAGAATCGGATCAACCTCTCGATCCTCGTGAAGTTTTGACGACTCGTGAGCAGCGAAATTCCTGCTTGACGCCAGCCGATGTGGAATCAAGAAAACGCAGCCGGGGTTTGCGGCATGATTCGATTTGAGGAGACAAAGAGGCATGTTGGACATCGTTTTTATCGCAGCCACCGCGTTGTTTTTCGCATTGGGAATTGTCTACGTTCGCGGATGCGAACGATTGAAATAGGAGCGAGCGTATGCATGCAGGCGATGCGGCACTGTTGGTGATTTGCGCGCTTCTTTTGGGCTATTTGCTGTATGCCCTCTTGAAGGCGGAGGAGTTCTAGGCGATGACGGCCAATGGCTGGTTTCAAATTGGATTTTATCTCCTGGTGATCGTGCTGGTCACGAAGCCAATGGGCGTGTTCATCACGCGAGTGTTTAACCGCGAAAAAACATTTCTCGATGCAATCTTGCGACCCATCGAAAAGCTCATCTATCGGCTCACCGGCATCGACGAAAAGCGAGAGATGCGCTGGACAGAATACGCCATCGCCATGCTTATGTTCAGCGGCGTTTCCATGGCGCTTCTTTACCTCATCGAACGGACGCAGAAATGGCTGCCCTTCAATCCGCAAAAGTTCGCCAACGTTGATCCGGCGTTGGCTTTCGGGACCGCGGCCTCATTCACAACCAACACGAACTGGCAGGCTTACAGCGGTGAAAGCACGATGAGCTATTTCACCCAGATGGCCGGCCTCGCTTATCACAATTTCGTCTCCGCCGCGGTTGGCATAGTGCTCGCCATTGCGGTGATCCGCGGAATCGCACGAAGGGAGACAGACAAGCTCGGCAACTTCTGGGTGGATACTACGCGCTGCCTGCTGTGGGTTCTGCTGCCGATTTGCGTAGTGGGCTCGCTGGTATTTGTATCTCAGGGCGTTGTGCAGAACCTTAAACCTTATACCACTGTCGAACTGATTCAGCCGTACACAGCGCAGATCACGGGTGCTGATGGCAAGACTACTACGCAAACTGTGACTCAACAGGTGATTGCGCAAGGGCCGGTCGCATCGCAGGAAGTGATCAAGGAATTTGGCACCAATGGAGGTGGATTTTTTGGGGCCAACAGCGCTCATCCGTTTGAAAACCCCACTCCGCTCTCAAACTTTTTCCAACTGGCGTTGATTCTTGCCATCCCATCAGGGCTGACCTATACGCTCGGGCGCATGACCGGATCACAACGCCACGGCTGGGCGGTCTGGGCGGCCATGGCTTTCCTGTTCTTGGCCGCTGTCACGGCCGCGTATTGGGCGGAAGCGAAGGGCAATTCACTCTTGGCCGGCACTGACCAGCACGCTAGTGCGTTGCAATCCGGTGGAAACATGGAGGGCAAGGAAGTGCGGTTCGGCATCACGAATTCCGCACTGTTTGCCACCGTGACCACCGATGCGAGTTGCGGCGCCGTGAACAGTCAACACGATTCATTCACGCCTCTGGGCGGAATGATTCCGCTGATCAATATCATGCTAGGCGAAGTCGTTTTCGGAGGCGTCGGCGCAGGGCTCTATGGAATCTTCGTGTTCGTAGTCCTCGCCGTATTTATTGCCGGCTTGATGGTGGGTCGAACGCCGGAATACCTGGGTAAGAAGATTGAGTCGTATGACGTCAAGATGGCGATGCTCGCCGTGCTTGTCTTGACCTTCACGATTCTTAGCTTTTCAGCGGTCTCGGTTGTTAAGCCTTATGGGACTTCGAGTATCTCGAACCCAGGCCCGCACGGCTTGTCCCAAATTCTTTACGCTTATGTTTCGTCGACCGGAAACAATGGCTCGGCCTTTGGAGGTCTCAGCGTAAATACGATGTGGTACAACACGACCACTGCCGTTGCGCAACTCCTGGGCCGATTCTTCATGATTATTCCGGTGCTGGCCATAGCCGGAAGCCTGGCAAAGAAGAAAATCGTTCCTGAGTCCGCAGGAACGTTTCCTGTTACGGGCGGCCTATTCTCCGGCCTGCTGGTCTCCACAATTCTGATCGTTGGCGCTCTTACTTTTTTCCCGGCTCTGAGCCTCGGGCCGATTCTCGAACATCTGCTGATGAACGCAGGAAAGGTTTTCTGAGGTGTCTATGGACCCAGTCGCGCAAATCGGTCAGATCAGAAGAAAATCGCTAGCGGATAGCGCCATTTTATCGCGGGCCGTGGTGGATTCGTTTCGCAAGTTGAACCCGCGGACGATGGTCAAGAACCCGGTGATGTTCGTCGTGGAGGTCGGCGCGGTTCTCACGACAATTCAACTTGGTTGGAACGTTTTTCACCATGCCGGACAGTTTGGATTTGGACTGCAAATCACCCTTTGGCTATGGTTCACGGTTCTCTTTGCCAATTTTGCGGAAGCCATGGCCGAAGGCCGCGGCAAGGCGCAGGCTGACACGTTGCGAAAAGCGCGCGCGGAAACGCAGGCGCATCGCCGGCTTACCAGTGGCAATACGGAATGCGTGCCCAGTTCAAAGCTGCGCTCCGGAGACATCGTGGTCGTGGCCGCGGGGGACCTCATTCCGGGCGATGGGGAAGTGATCGAAGGTGTGGCGTCGGTCGATGAATCGGCTATCACCGGCGAGTCTGCTCCCGTGATCCGGGAATCGGGCGGAGATCGCTCCGCGGTCACTGGCGGAACACGGGTTCTTTCGGACGAAATCAAGGTGCGCATTACGTCGAATCCGGGCGAGACCTTTCTGGACCGCATGATCAAGCTCGTGGAGGGAGCTTCGCGGCAGAAGACACCAAACGAGATTGCGCTGAATATTCTCCTGGCCGGTCTGACGATCATCTTTTTGCTGGCGGTCGTCACGCTTCAGCCGTTCGCGATTTATTCCGGTGCGCCGCAGACCATTTTCGTGTTGGTCTCGCTTCTCGTTTGCCTGATACCTACGACCATTGGGGGCTTGCTCTCCGCGATCGGCATCGCGGGCATGGACCGCATGATTCAGCGAAATGTCATAGCGATGTCCGGGCGCGCTGTCGAAGCGTCAGGCGACGTTGATGTGCTGCTGCTCGATAAAACCGGAACAATTACCCTGGGCAACCGCGCCGCGACACAATTCTTTGCCGCGCCTGGCGTTGAGGAGTCTTATCTCGCCGATGCCGCTCAGCTTTCGTCTCTGGCCGACGAAACTCCCGAAGGCCGCTCGATCGTAGTGCTGGCAAAGGAGCGGTACAACCTCCGCGGCCGCGATCTTTCTACCCACGCGGCCAATTTCATTCCCTTTTCCGCACAAACGAGAATGTCCGGAGTGGACCTTGACGGTCGTGAAATTCGTAAAGGCGCTCTGGAGGCCATCAGCCGCCTGACCAACAATCACGGCAATTGCATTCCGGCCGAGCTGCAGGTCTGCGTTCGAGAAATTTCGAATTCAGGTGGAACGCCGCTGCTGGTTGCGGAGAGTGGTCGCGTGTTGGGCGCGATTGCTCTGACCGACATCGTCAAGGGAGGGATGAAGGAGCGTTTCGACCACCTCCGCGCCATGGGCATTCGCACCATGATGATTACCGGCGACAACCCGCTGACTGCTGCCGCAATCGCGCGCCAAGCGGGGGTTGACGATTTCCTCGCGGAAGCCAAGCCCGAAGACAAAATGGCGCTCATCAAGCGCGAGCAGGCGAAGGGAAAACTCGTGGCGATGACCGGTGACGGCACAAATGACGCACCGGCGCTTGCTCAGGCGGATGTCGGAGTGGCCATGAACACCGGCACTCAAGCCGCAAAAGAGGCCGGAAATATGGTGGACCTCGATTCCAATCCCACGAAGCTGATTGAAATCGTGGAAATTGGTAAGCAGCTTCTGATCACTCGCGGCGCCTTGACTACATTCTCGGTGGCGAACGACGTGGCTAAGTATTTCGCGATCATACCCGCGATGTTTGCCGGGGCCTTTCCCGTATTGGATGTCCTGAACGTGATGCACCTTCGCACGCCGCAGTCTGCCATCCTTTCCGCCGTGATTTTCAACGCGGTGATCATCATCGCCTTGATCCCGCTGGCTCTGCGCGGAGTGCGGTATCGACCGCTGGGCGCGGCGGCGCTATTGCAGCGAAACCTGCTCATTTATGGCGTTGGTGGGATTATCGCCCCGTTTATCGGGATCAAATTTATCGACGTGCTGCTGAGCTATCTTCGGGTTGTTTGAGGACGTTATGAAAAAGAATCTTCTGATCGCACTGTGGTTCACGTTGGTTACGACCGTGATATTCGGAGTCCTCTATCCCCTGGCAATCACGGGACTGGCTCAGGTGTTGTTTCCCAGCCGAGCTAACGGACAATTGATCGAAAGAAACGGCAAAACTGTGGGCTCGCGGATCATTGGACAATCTTTCACCGAGCCGGGCTATTTCCATTCGCGGCCGTCAAGTGCGGGAGCCGGATATGATCCAACCGCAAGCAGCGGCTCCAATCTCGGGCCCACAAACAAGGTCTTGATTGAACGAGTAAAGGGTGATGTCCAGAAGCTCCAGTCAGAGAATCCCAATATGCCAGTCCCGGTTGACCTGGTGACTTCCTCGGGTTCCGGCCTGGATCCGCATATCTCTCCTGGCGCGGCAGAATTCCAAATTCCACGTGTTGCTCACTCTCGCGGCATGAAAGAAGATGACGTCCGCGCTCTTGTGCAGACGCATACCGAGGGTCGCGACCTGGGGTTCCTGGGTGAACCACGCGTGAACGTTCTGCAACTAAATCTGGACCTCGACACTGTCCATCCTTTGCGATGAGGATTTCGCGATTGTGGCGTGAGCATTTCTAGGAATGCTTTCGCAGTCTCAAATAGCTCTCTGACTACGAAGGTCGACCATTCCTCTCTCGCCATCCAACCTCAGGAGTCTCAACCTTTGGTGACCTCGCAAGAGCCGAGACTTAGCTAATGTCGAAACGAACTGCGACAATAGGCACGTTCGGAACAAGGAGGGTGAGCAATGCCGGAGTCCATTGACTGGCCGAGGATGGGTGCGCCACGGCGTAGTCGCCGCTTTTTGCTCCTCATTGTCGCCGTCCTTGCCATCATAGTTTTCGGTGGTCGGACCGCGTTGTCGTATTACGTGGACCTGCTCTGGTCCAAGTCGCTGGGCTACGGGGATGTGTTCTGGAAAACGCTGGGTCTCCAGTGGGGAATTTTCGCGGCTTTTGCGGCGGCCACATTTGTCATTCTGTATGGTTCGTTTCTCGCTCTGAAGCGAGCGCATCTGCCCGATCTGCCGAGCGGTCACACTATTTTTATCGGCGGACAGCCGTTGAAGCTGCCAGTTGAGCCCGTCCTGCGCCTCATCGCACTTGGCCTTTCGCTCGCCATTGCTGTTGCAACCGGCGCGGGAATGATGCTGGAATGGCCGACAATCGCACTCTACTGGTACGCACCGCGCGCAGCTGGCGCCTTCGTGGACCCGATCTTTGGCAAGCCACTGAACTTTTTCCTTTTCACCCTGCCTGCCTGGCAACTCTTCGTCGGTTGGCTACTTACCCTGGCCGTGATGACCTGCGTGCTCGCTATTTCTTTCATTTTGATTACGCGTGGAACTCGCGCGTTGGCCGGGCGTCGCGGGAACTACCTATCATTGCCTTGGCGTGGGCTCTCCATCACTTTTGCATTTCTATTACTGATCCTTGCGATGCGTGTGTACCTCGGTCGATTCGAGCAATTATTCGATGGACATACGATCTTCACGGGTGTGACCTACTCTGACGCGCACGTCATAGTTCCAGGGATGCTCGTTGTCTTTGCGGCGCTTGTTCTGGGCGCGGTTATCGCGGCTGTGAATGCAGTCATGGTGCCACGCGGGCGCTGGATTGCTGCGGCGATTCTTCCGGCTGCGCTGTGCTATGTCTGCCTTCAAGTGGTCGGTTGGTACGTCAGCAGCTTTATCGTGAAACCCAACGAGCTGGTCCGCGAGCAGCCCTATATCGCGCACAACATCGCATTGACGCGTCAGGCCTATGGACTGGACCGCGTTTCCCAACGCGAGTTCCCCGCCGAGACAGACGTCGCGGCGGCCGATCCGGCGAATAATCAGGCTACGCTTCAGAATATCCGGCTGTGGGACTGGCGCGCACTGCAAGACACGCTGCGTCAGATTCAAGAGATCCGCACCTATTACGATTTTCCTGACATCGACATCGATCGGTATGAAATCAATGGCACGACTCGCCAGGTGATGCTCGCTGTGCGCGAGTTGAATGTCGATAAGCTCCCGGAGAGCAGCCGCAATTGGATAAACGAGAAGCTGATCTACACACACGGCTACGGCATCACGATGAACCCGGTAAATGGGTTTACGCCGGAGGGGCTGCCCACGCTGCTTCTGAGCAACATGCCCGTCCAGAGCACGGTGCGTGGTCTGACTGTGACACGCCCTGAGATTTATTTCGGCGAGCTGACCAACACCGACGTGTATGTGAAGACACGGCAGAAGGAATTCAACTACCCGCAAGGCCAGACCAACAGCCTAACGTCCTACGAGGGGAATGGCGGTATCGCGCTTGGGGGTTTTCTGCGCCGTATCATCATCGCGCTCGACCGCGGCGATCTGGCGAAGCTGCCGTTTAGTGATGACGTAAACGAAGATAGCCAACTGTTGATGCGGCGCAACGTGCGAGATCGAGTGTCGGCACTGGCGCCCTTCCTCACCTACGATCCGGATCCTTACATCGTGCTCGGCGACGACGGCCGGCTGTCCTGGGTCATGGATGGGTTCACCGTTTCCGACAACTATCCGTATGCCAGCCACTACCGTCTCGATCGTGATCCCATTAATTACATGCGGAACAGCGTTAAGGTCGTGATCGACGCCTATAACGGTGCGACCACGTTTTACGTGTTCGATACGGAAGATCCGATCATCGCGGCCTACCGCGGAATATTTCCAAGCTTGTTCAAGGATGCGGCCCTGATGCCGCCCGGGCTGCGTAAGCATATGCGCTACCCCGAGCTGTTGCTCAAACTGCAAGCCGAAGTGTACGGGCTGTATCACATGACGGACGCGGGAGCGTTCTACAACCGAGAGGATCTGTGGACCGTCGCCACGGAAGTCGGTATGAGCGAAGGAGGGCAGCAGGTCACAGAGATGATGCAGCCCAACTTCGTGCTGATGAAACTGCCGGGCGAAAACGCCGTGGAGTTCGTAGAGATTCTGCCGTTCACGCCGGCCAACCGGAACAATCTGATTGGCTGGATTGCCGGACGCAGCGACGGAGCACAATATGGCACGTCGGTGGTGTACAACTTCCCCAAAACGAAACTCGTCGATGGGCCATTGCAAATCGAGGCTCGCATCGACCAGAACGCGCAGCTTTCCGGACAATTGACGCTGTGGAATCAGCAAGGCTCGCACGTGCGGCGCGGAGCGTTGCTGGTGATTCCAACCGGGCGCGCGCTGCTGTATGCGGAGCCGATTTACCTGCAGGCTGAGCGGAGTCCGATGCCGGAGTTGCGCCTAGTAGTGCTCGCTCTGCAGGATCGGCTTGCGTACGGACCAACCTTCGAGTCAGCCATGGCGGCGCTTTTCGGTGGGTCAGCCTCATCAATGACGGCGGCCCCGGTCTCGATAGAACCGACGCGCAGCGCGCCGGTAACCACCGGATCGACGCGGCCCACGGCCGACCTGAACGCCCTTATCGCGGAAGCAGCAAAAGACCTGGCCGACTACCAGCGCCTAACCGCGGAAGGCAAGCTCGGGGAGGCTGGAAAGAAATTGGAAGAGCTGAAGCGTGCACTTGAAGCGCTGAACGCGCGTCAAAAATAACCGAGCACGAAACGTGTGACCCTTAGCGTTACTCCGCCTCAAAGTCAGGAGCAGACACTCGAATCACCATCGACTATTGGGGAGCCGGGCCGCGAACTACCTGCACGAACCCATTAGCACGAATCCATTTTGCGAACGCTTGGCGAATGTCGTCGGCGCTCAAAGAGATGTAGCGCTTGGCAGCGCGCGCGGGTTCGTCCAATGGCAGACTGAGCTGAGCGCGGGCGAGCAAACCGCCGGCTACGGCGTCTTCGCTCGACTCTCCCAGGGGCAGTTGCCGCAAGACCAAAGCCTTCGCCTGCTGAAGTTCTGCCGGCGTCACGTTCTCTTTTTGCATCGCCACCAGGTCGCGCTCAATCAGTTGCCTGGCTTTCGAGACGTTGGCTGGATCGCACGCGTACGTAATCGCGTAAATCGTCCTCGTTTTCGTGGCGCTCATGTGCACGTCGACGTTGTAAACGTAACCGTTCACTTGCCGCAGGTCATGATAGAGGCGCGTGGCATAAAATCCCCCGCCCAGCACATGATTGCCAAGCTGCAGAGGATAGTAGTCGCCATCGAAACGCGTTATACCCACCATCTCTGACAGATTGACCGAGTTTTGTAACTGGCTGGGGTCAGGGACCGTAACCACGGATGCCGCATTGATGGGAACGCGTGGAAGCGTGACATCCGGCTTCGGGCTAGACGCCTTCCATTCGCCGCCGAACCATTTCCCGACGACACTCTTTGCTTCTTCGGGAGTCACATCTCCGATCACGACAATCGTCGTCAGGTCCGGCCGGACAGTCTTCGCGTAATACTGCTTGACGTCGTCCAATGCCAGCGACGAAACGGTCGTCGGAGTCACCTCCCGCAAAGCCGGGTCTGCCTTTGGCAGTAAGCTCTCATCAATCGCACGTCTCACGCGATATCCGGGGCTCTTGCGATTTCCGGCCACAAATTGCGCGCTCTGCTGCTTGATGATGTTGAACGCCTCTTCGGGAAGAGCCGGATGCAACTCGTTGTCGGCGAGCAGTTCGACGCCTCGCGAAAAATCCTGCTTCAAGACGCGCAAGGAAAAATCGTGCCCTGCCGTCTCACTGGCTGCGATGTCGTCCAGCGCTTTCTGAAACGCCAGCCGGTCCAAGGTTTGCGTGCCGTAGGAAAACAACTCGTCGAGCACGGACTCGACGCCCTCTTTACCCGGCGGTGCTTGCAGATCCTCATCGTGCTGAATATTTCCAAGGACGGTTACCGTCGGGCTCGCCTTATCCGTTTTGACGATAAGCCTTATCCCATTGGCGAGAGTCGTGTCCGTCCACGACGCATCCAACGTCGGCACCTTCAGTGCCTGGAGCTGCGACTCGGCCCAGGACGGCAGGGCAACGGGCTTCTTCGGAGAAGAAGTTAGTTGTTCGCTGCCACCAAATCCTTTCTCCGAAACGGCTTCACCCGAGGGGACGGGTTTGAGCTGGGCGGTGATGGCGTTCTGATCGACCAGGTAAGTTTTCGCCACTCGGTTCACATCTTCCAGTGTTACCTGCTTCATCGCCTCCACAATCTCGTCGGGAGAATTGCGGCCCTCCGCCGCGAGGGCTTGCGACCATGCCGCTGCCAAGCCCGGGATCGAATTCCGCTCGAATTCTGCGCTGGCGACTTCTCCTCGCTTCGCAGCGTCAACGAGTTCCGCCGGAACGCCGTGAGCCGCATACTCCAATAAAATCTTGCGCATCTCTTGCGTCGGCGAAGCTGGATCCGCATCCGCCGGCAACGCCAGAACGCTGTAACCCACGCTCGCTTTCGGATACGTCTCCGCAAGGCCGAATTCGGCGGCCAAGGCTTTCCCTTGCGGGACCAAGGCGTAGAGATTTCCACGCTGGCTGGCGAGCACGTCGCTCAGGATACGAATCGCGGCGAAGTCGCGACTTTCCGTTCCCGGCATGCGGTACGCCGTAAAGACCAAGGTGTATGGAAGATTGCTATCGAGAGTGAACGATTCCGTCTTTACCGGTTGAAGAGTAACTTCCGGATGCGCGGGCACGGGACGCTTAGGAATTTTGCCATACAAATCTTTCACTTTGGCCAGTACCGCATTCGGGTCCACATCGCCCGCGATCACGAGGATGGCATTGTTTGGCGCATACCACTGCTGGTAAAACTTTTTCAGCATCTCTCCGGTCGTGGCCTCAAAAGAATCCTTTGTGCCCAGAGCATCGTGGCTATAGACCGTGCCGGAAAACAGATCCGCATTGAGGCGCGTCAGAAATTTGTAGGTAGGGTTCGAGAGGTCGCGGGCCACTTCCTGTTCGATGGCTCCCTTTTCCTGAGCCCACTCTTCCTGCGAGTCCTGGATGTCTTGCATGCAAGCCGCGTCCACGCGTAGCGCAATTTCCAAGTCTGCGGCAGCGACGGTCGTGAAGTATTGCGTTATGTTCTGCTGCGTGTCCGCATTTCCCTGCCCGCCGAGTTGGGCGTAGATGGCGGCGATCTGGTCCGCGGTTACTCCGGAGCATCCGCGGAAGGCCATATGTTCCTGGGCATGCGCCATGCCGGGAAAACCGTTGGGTGTGTCATCGCCGCCGACCAGATAGTTTTGCTGGACGGTAACCACGGGGGCGAGAGGATCTCGGACGATCACGACGCGCAAGCCGTTCTCAAGCGTTGCCTTGGTAACCTCATTATCGTGGGCGCTCTTCTGCCCATACGCGAGCCAAGTCGCCAAGAGCATCACCGCTAAAATCCGTAATGTCAGAGCCCGCATACTGCCTCCCACCGGCAACAAGAGTTGAAAGGTCCAACTCCAGCATAAGTCACTCATGTCGAGAACGCACATCCTGGCGCGGGGGTCGAGCCGAGTAGATTGGTATCAGTCGATATCTTTCGTCGACCGTTTGGCTGGATCGGTCGCTGGGAAGACATTGTGTTGGGGAGCAGGTATAGGGACGTCGCCTTTGCGATCTCGCCACAGGAAATTATTCAGCAGCGCGGCGTCGACGGCATCAGCGTGGGTGAAATCGAGATTCGCGTCCTCCTGCCGTTGCTCAGTATTCATCTGATAGATCAGCCCGTTGTCGCGGTTGCGATAGTCGGCAGTGAACGCAGGCTGTTGACCGGACCCACTGAAGAGCGGGGCCATAACCGCGGCGCGTGAGTCGTTCGCATTCATAGGCGGAACGCCAAGGAGCGACTCGATCGTGCGAACCATGTTGATGGTGGTGTAGAACGAGTGATCGACAAACGGAGTAGCCTTACTATCCCCGTGCTCGACTGGCGCTGCCGCGTACTTGCTGATCACAAGAGCAATGCTGCGGTGTGAGTCCACGTGATCGGGGCCGTTCTGAGCGTCGTCTTCCAGAATGAGAAAAGCGGTGTCATCCCAATACGGGCTGTGAGATACGGCGTCCACTACGCGGCCGATTGCCAGGTCATTGTCGGCAACTGATGCCGCAGGCCGGGGTTTATTTTTGGTTCCACCGGCAGTGTGGTCGTTCGGAAGGCGAAGAAGGATGAATTGCGGCATGGCGTCGTGGCCAGCGTCGCGGGCGGCAACGAACTTGTTGAACTCGTTGAGGAATTCATCGGCGCGGAGTTGATCGGGATAGGCAACCTCGAAATCAGGAAACACAGGGTCGAAGTGGCCGCGAAGTTCGACTTCCGCGGCGACATTCTTGGCCAGAATGGGAATGGCCCACGGGTAGGGACTTGGCCCGCCGCGAGGGTCGCCGACGTTGTTGGGCAGGGCCTCGCCTTTGTGGATGAAGGCGCGAGGGCACGCTAACGCGGCGGCTTCAGGGGGCCCGTCGTCGCCCGGATTTTCGGTGCGATCGGATTTGCACCAGCGGCTGACGATGTACTCGCCGTAATGCCGGTACGAGATTCCGTGACTGGCGAAATTCTTCCAGAGATACCCGCCGGTGGGCTCGCCTGCGTCAGGAATCTCATCTTCCGCCGAGATGCCCTGTAGCAAAGCGCCTTCGGAGTCGTAGGTATGTTCGCGGCTGCGGTAGGCGATCGGCCAGGTTTTGCTGACGTAATCGGAGATCGAGGCGGAAGTGGACCACACGTGGCCGTCACCGGAAACCTCGCCGCTGTCGTAGAAGTTATCGAGGATTCCAAACTGACGAGCGAGCTTGTGCTGGTTGGGCGTGATGTCCTCGCCATACATCGTCAGAGACGGATCGCCATCGCCGGCGCCAAGATCACCGAAGACCTGGTCGTACGTGCGATTTTCTTTGATGATGTAAATGACGTGGTGAATTTTGTTCTCGCCGGCGGCGAAGCGAACGCGATCAGCATTACCGCGCACAGCGTTGGTTTCGGAAACCTGTTTTGTGAAGGCGGAGAGATTTGCCGGCAATTCGGCGAGCGCTATGCGTGCGAGCGAGCCGTTAATGAGAGCGGGGCCATACGGATAGCGGGGACGCCCGTCCGCAGTTTTACCGATGGGTTTTGGATTGGGTCCCGAGCCGTGTCCCTTGGCGCTGGCGATCAGGAGATCCTTCTGCGTTGTTGCCACCACAGTCGGATACCACTGAGTCGGAATGAATCCGACGGCTGGTACAGGCTGGCCAGAAGTAAGTTTGGTGAGATCAAAGACGCCCACCGAATCGGATATAGCGTTTGCGGAAAAGAGGGTCTTCTCGTCGGTAGACAGCGCGAGATATTCCGGATCGCTGCCGCCATATTGTTGCCCGGGAAGCTTCGTCGAGAGATAGGAGATCGGCTTGCCGGCCGCGGTGTCAAGGACCGCGATCTCGTCGCGGTTGGTAAGGGCCACGAAGAGCTTGGAGTTGTCACGATTCAATAGAAGAGCGGTCGGATGAGAGCCCCCGGCAACCGGCGAACTAGGTTTGCGAAGAGGAATAAAGCGGAGGACACGTCCCTTAGCGAGATCAAGCTCCGCGACTGTGGAAGCGTTCCAGAGAGAGACGTAGCCTCGCCGGCCATCGGTCGTGATAACCGACGTATAAGGAAGGGACGCTGGAATGCGCTTGAACGTAGAAAGATCAAAGCGCTGAATGATTTTGCCGTCGCTGGTATTCAAGAGCAGCGCTTCATCGGAATTGTTACACGCAACAAGCAGGCGCTCTTGGCCGCCGCTCATACCGACGCTTAGCCCGGCAGGATACGTAACGTCCCGGAACTCCGGGCGGCTAGTTTTTCCGCCAGGGATTTTGTCACGAGGCGTCAGAGGCAGGAATCTCTCCGGCGAAATGCGACCGTTCTCAAACGCATAGACGGCGATGCCATTGCCCGTACTGCCCTTTTGCTTCCCGAGCGGGTCGGTGATCGAAGCCATGGACGCAAAGAGGTGTTTGCCGTCCAGGCTGAAGACCAGACCCAGGAAATACGTTTGGCGGGCTTTACTGCCGAGCCGATCGTCTGGCCAGTCCGTAAGTTCGTCAGTTTCCAACTTGACGACAGACAGAGACTGCTTTTCTCCCGACATGTACGAGCCGTAACCACTATGCAGTAGAACGGCAAAGCGTTTATCGGGCGAGAGCGCGATAGCGGTCGGAAGATTATTGATCGGACGTGGATTCCCGGGAACGTCCGTGAGTAATTTGCCGTTCGGGAGTTGGGTGCTGCGTGGCGCTTCTTGCGCGACTAGAGAACACGCCAAGAAGAGCGGGAACACGAAAGAGAGTTTGGAGAAGCGACCAGAGCGATTGTTCATGGTGTGAGTATATGGATTATTGTCACAGGATTATAAACGCGGGCCACAATTCTGAATCTGTTTTCTTACGTGCCATTTCGCCTCGTCGCCAAGCAGGTTCCCTGAGATTGTGGCGAAACTGAGTGCGAGTCGCCATTGACCTGCTTCGGCCCCATCGGTATCATCCGCGCGGCCCAAATTAAGCTCGATCCGAGAGGTTCACTATGTTGAAGTGTGCGAGGTTCGTTGTACCGATATACGTCGGAATGATTGCAGTACTGCTGACTGCTCCTCGTTTGTTGCTGGCGCAGCAGCCGCCTATCAGTCCTGATGTGTACGGACTGCTCAAATATCGGTACATCGGTCCGGAAGG
>Ga0137415_10000854_pt1 | contig 29763 bp, 28 predicted proteins | sample CZODoug3_1_1_16f_FD_183082 | JGI IMG/M metagenome (GOLD analysis project Ga0137415, IMG submission 183082) | Vadose zone soil fungal communities from Angelo Coast Range Reserve, California, USA - CZODoug3_1_1_16fungal (Hybrid Assembly) | ecosystem: Environmental > Terrestrial > Soil > Vadose...
TGGTGCGAAAGGGGGGACTCGAACCCCCACGGGTTTCCCCGCCAGATCCTAAGTCTGGTGCGTCTGCCAATTCCGCCACTTTCGCAATCCCCCGCTTTGCACCGCTCCGATCACGGTGATTATACAGGGTGTTAAGGCCTGTTCCGAGCACATCCTGTCGCCTCTCCGCTCCATTCAACTGTCCCACGCACGTCGCTCAGGATATTCCCCTGCCCGTTACAGAATCTACCCGAGATATTCCGCCCCCCGGGCGGCGTAGGTTGCGAAAAGATACCCGGAACAATGAGGGCGACGTGCCCTTGAGGAGACACCATGTCGACGATCTTGCTTGTGATTTTGATTCTGCTGCTGCTCGGCGCTTTGCCCACGTGGCCGTACAGCCGGAATTGGGGTTATTACCCGAGCGGCGGGCTGGGACTGATCGTTGTGATCCTGCTCGTGCTCGCGGTGGCGGGACGTCTCTGAAGGGAGCGTCCGCTCGCGTCAAAGAGTTTTCATCATGTAAAGGAGGCCATACAAATGAACTGGGAACAAGTGAAAGGTCAGTGGATGCAGTTGAAAGGGTCGGTCCGCAAGCAATGGGGAAAGCTTACCGATGACGACCTCGACGTGATTGCCGGCGAACGCGACCGGTTGGCCGGCAAAATTGTGGAGCGCTATGGGATCTCGAAGGAAGAAGCCGAGCGGCAGATTGCTTCGTGGAATCCTTCGGTCTCTGAAACCAGCAGCAAGGACTACCAGCGCAAGGCAGGATAGGTATCCAGTCAACCGGCCCGTAGCAGTTTGCACGCATACTTGTACTTGGAGGAGCACACGCATGAAGAAACTTTGGATCGCTACACTTTCCATTTTCCTGGCGCTACCGCTGATGGCTCTGGCGCAAGACCCGGCACAGTCCAACAGTGATCCCACGAAACAAAGCCCCTCGACCGCTCCGAAGTCGACCAGCGTCAAGGGCACCATCAGCGAAGATGGCAAGAGCTTTGTCAGTGATGCGGACGGCAAGAGCTGGACCATCGCGAATCCGGACGCTGTGAAGGGCCATGAAGGCCATCACGTCCAATTGACGGGCAGCGCCGACGCCAGCAGCGGCCAGATTGAAGTGACGGCCGTGAAAATGATCAAGGGCGACAAAAACTCGATGAAGAAGGGCGCGCCGCAACAGTAAGCGCTGCTCTTTCAATTCTCAGTGGGCCAGCACGGAAATGCTGGCCCCTCGCTTTTTACGGGGCTCGTCGAGACCGGTGAACCAGGAACCGCCCATGACCTGATCCGTGCCTTGAGCAGACAGTACCGCTCTGCTTCCGTTAGCATGCCTACGCTGAGGCCGTGTAGTCTCCGGTTCCGGCGCGCTCATGACCCGAGGCTTTGACGCGATTGTGCTGGGAGGCGGCGCTGCCGGCCTGATGTGCGCCATCGAGGCAGGGAAGCGCGGTCGGCGCGTCGTTGTCCTCGAACGCGCAGATCGCATCGGCAAGAAGATCCTGATCTCCGGCGGTGGCCGGTGCAACTTCACCAACCTTCATTGCCAACCGGAAAATTTTCTGTCGGCGAATCCGCATTTCCCGAAGTCGGCGCTCGCCAGCTACACCCCCGCCGACTTCATCGCCCTGGTCGAGAAGCATCGTATCCCGTACCACGAGAAGACCGGGGGCCAGCTATTCTGTGACCACTCCGCTCGCGATATCGTCGGGCTTCTCGAGGCAGAGTGCCGCAGGGCGGGAGTTCAGATCCTTCCGGCCGCCACGATAAAAGAAGTGAGGAACGATGAATCGTTTGTTGTTTACACCTCCGATGCCGAGTTTAAATCGCCCGCACTCGTCGTAGCCACCGGCGGCCTGTCCATCCCCAAGATCGGCGCAACCTCGTTCGGGTACGACCTGGCACGCCAGTTCGGACTGAGAATCCGAGAATGCCGTCCTGCGCTGGTCCCCTTGACTTTCAATCCGGAAGACAGCCGGAACTATGTCGACCTGTCCGGCGTCTCCGCCGAAGTAATCGCTTCATGCGACTCCCACGAGTTCCACGACAAGATGCTGATCACACATCGCGGCCTGAGCGGCCCCGCGATCCTGCAGATTTCTTCGTACTGGCAGAAGTCCACACCGATTACAATCGATCTGGCGCCTACACAAGATCTGACCGCGCCCCTGCGCCGGTCGATGGCGGGGCGAGAGCTGAAATCGGCGAAGACGGCATTCCGGAACGTGCTTCCGCAGCGACTCGCCGACCGCTGGCTCGAACTGCACGCTCCCCAACAGTGGACCAATCGCTCGCTCGCAGAACTCGAGCGTTGCGCACATCACTGGCAAATCACCCCCAGCGGCACAGAAGGGTACGAGAAGGCGGAAGTGACTGCGGGAGGTGTCGATAGCGATGAACTTTCCGCTAAAACCATGGAGAGTCGCAAGGTTCCTGGCTTGTACTTCGTCGGAGAGGTAGTGGATGTGACCGGGCAGCTGGGCGGATTCAATTTCCAGTGGGCATGGGCGTCGGGATTCTGCGCGGGACAGGCCATCTAAATCCCGTCCTGCCTAGCCAATCGGGGAGGTTCGCGGCCGCCGAAAACCACTTAAAATGAAGCGAACTGGACGGGTTCGATGTCTAACCAAACGGTGAATTCCCCCCAAAAACCGCCCCGGAAGCCTCCTCTCAACGCCAAGAGGCTGCGCGAGGTCGCTCCGGTAGTTTGGGAACTGATGCGGCCCCGCAAGGGCTTGCTGGCACTGGGCTTCCTGTTGATGGTTATCAACCGTGTGTCCGGTCTGGTGCTGCCCTATTCCACGCGCTACCTGGTCGACAGCGTTATTACCAGGCATCGCGTCGAGCTGCTGCGGCCCCTGGTTCTGACCGTGCTGGTCGCGACTGTCATTCAGGGCATCACTTCGTTTTCGCTTACGCAGTTGTTGTCCAAAGCCGCTCAGCGCCTGATTGCCGAGTTGCGTGAAAAAGTGCAGGCCCACATCTCGCGGCTGCCTGTTTCTTTTTACGACGCAAACAAAACCGGCAATCTGGTTTCGCGCATCATGTCCGACGTCGAGGGCGTCCGGAACCTGCTGGGAACCGGTCTGGTCGAACTGGCCGGCGGTCTGCTAACCGCCTGCATCGCGTTGGTCGTGCTGTTCCGGATCAGCGCCCTGATGACCATCCTCGCCTTCGGCTTCCTGCTGTGTTTCGCGCTGGCTCTGAGCAAGGCTTTCCGCACGATTCGTCCGATCTTCCGGGAACGCGGCAAGATCAACGCGGAAGTCACGGGCCGCCTGGCGGAATCTCTCGGCGGTGTGCGCGTGATCAAGGGATATCACGCCGAGCACAGAGAAGAGGCGGTCTTTGCGAAGGGCGTGCGACGCCTGCTCGATAACGTTATCAGCACACTCACGGCCACCTCGATCATGAGCCTTTCTGCCAGCCTGCTGATTGGCGTGGTCGGAACCGTGATCATGTACGTGGGCGCGCACCAGATTCTGGCTGGAACCCTCACTCTTGGCGGCTTCTTTACGTACACGGCGTTCTTGGCCTTTCTGGTAGCGCCCATCGTTCAAATGGTGGCAATCGGCACCCAAATTACAGAAGCTCTTGCCGGGCTTGAACGCACCCAGGAAATTCTCCGGGAGCGCCCCGAAGACCAGGATCCGAAGCGCACGGTGACTCTGCCCGACATCGTAGGCCTTGTGGAGTTCGATCATGTCAGCTTCAGCTACGATGGCAGTCGCACCGTGCTGCAAGACGTTTCCTTTGTTGCCGAACCGGGCACGGTGACGGCTCTGGTCGGTTCGTCCGGATCGGGCAAGTCCACCACCATCGGACTCATCTCCGCCTTCCATGTGCCGACCGTAGGCAAAATCCTGGTGGATGGTGTCGACCTCAGCACGGTCCGTCTGGATTCCTATCGCACACGTCTGGGGGTGGTTTTGCAGGAGTCGTTCCTGTTTGACGGCACCATTCGCGAGAATGTTGCCTTCTCGAGGCCGAATGCGACCGAGGAAGAAATCATGCGTGCTTGCCGCATCGCACGGGTCGACGAGTTCGCCGAGAGCTTTGCTGACAAATACGACACGATCGTCGGCGAGCGGGGTGTGAAGCTTTCGGGTGGACAGCGCCAGCGCATCTCGATCGCGCGTGCGATTCTGGCCGAGCCGCGCATCCTGATTCTCGACGAAGCAACTTCCAGCCTCGATTCGGAATCCGAACAGATGATCCAGCACGGCCTGTCATACCTGATGCAGGGCCGCACCACATTCGTGATTGCGCACCGATTGTCCACTATTCGTCGTGCTGACCAGATTCTGGTCGTAGAACACGGCGAGATTGTCGAGCGCGGCACGCACCAGCAACTCTACGAACTGCAGGGCCGCTACTACGACCTGTACACCAAGCAACAGGGACTGGAGAGCAACCTGTTTCTGGCTCCGGGAGAGGGCGATGCCGTCTCCGAAAATGGCGACGGCCTCGCAGACAGTAAAGAGCCCGCCGATCCAGACGCCCTGCGCGTGATTCGCGGAGAGGTTCGCTAATTCTTCATGATCGATTCCCCCGACCCCAAGCTGCAAAATACCGTACAGGCGATCCGCACCCAAAGCGTCTGCCGGCACTACCCCATGGGCGAGAGCCTGATCCGCGCCGTCGATGGCATCTCGATTCAGGTGCCTGCCGGCGAATTTGTCGCCTTGCTCGGCACCTCCGGTTCGGGCAAGTCGTCTCTCCTGAATCTCGTCGCCGGACTCGACCGCCCTACCTCGGGCGCGGTGGTCGTGGAGGGAAAAGATCTGGCACGGTTGTCGCGCGAAGATCTGGCGCGGCACCGCCTGCACACCGTTGGCATGGTCTTCCAGTCCTTCAATCTGATTGCCGGCATGACCGTCATCGAAAACGTCGAACTCCCCCTCCGTTTTGCGGAAGTGGACCGCCGCCGGCGCGAATCCTTGGCGCGCGCCGCCCTCGAGCGCGTCGGTCTCGGCCACCGCCTGCGTCACCGCCCGAGCGAACTCTCGGGTGGAGAGCAGCAGCGGACCTCGTTGGCCCGAGCCCTGATCAACCGGCCGAAGGTTTTGCTGGCTGACGAGCCCACCGGGAATCTCGACAGCCACACCGGCACCGAGATCATGAACCTGATTCAGGAGTTCAACCAGTCGCTGGGGATGACCATCGTCATGGTGACGCACGAGCGCGCGCTCGCTGAACAGTACGCCGAGCGCCTCATCTTTCTGGCGGATGGCAAACTCGTGGACGACAAGCCGAATACTCCCAACGTGGCCGCCGTGCCATCCGAAGGAGCCCGGGCATGAAAGCCTACGACCTCGCCGAACTCGCCGTACGCAACCTGCGGGAATCAGTACTTCGCAATTCGTTAACGACGGTCGGCATCTCCGTCGGTGTCGCGTCGCTGGTCGCGATGCTGTCGCTCGGGATTGGCCTGCAGCAGCTGGCGACGAAACGTCTGGTGAAGTCGGGACTGTTTGACACAGTCGTGGTCACATCGCGGCGCGACCTGCGCAACTTCAATCGTGAGGAAGACCGGGGTGGACCAACTCCTGCCGAAAGCCCGGCACTGGACGAGCCGTCGCGACAAAAGATCGAGCAGCTTCCGAATGTGACAGAGACTTACCCGGACCTGCGCTTCATTACATCCTTCAATTTCGAGGATAAGCCCCACCTGACCATGGTCGCCGGCATTCCCGCGTCGTATCGCACCAACGATGCGTTTGAAGGCATGCAAGGGAGTTTTTTCTCATCCGACACCGCGCCTGAGGTCGTCCTGCAAAAAAGCTTTGCGGCGGAATTGCTCGGCAAAACTGCCAAACCTGGCTCGAACGAATTTCCGGTTGCAGATCTGTCCAAGCCCCTGCTGGGGAAAGAAATGACCATGCGCTACGCCGAGCGCGTTGATCTGCCTCCGACATCGGGGGCCCTTGCCGACTCGAAGCAGGTTGCGCCTCCCGCTGGGAACGACTCCAGCGAGGCTTCGAACTACTCCATCGTCTCCCACGAACTGAAAGTGAAGATCGTCGGCGTGACCGATCTCGACCCGGACAGCATGCGAGGACCGGTTCGTGCGCGCGTCCTGTTGCCGCTGAAACTGCTCGAGAGCCTTCATGTCGTCCAGCCCACCGCGCTTCGCGATACCACCCAGGCATCCAGCAAAGTTCCCACCTATGCAACCGTCAGTGTTCGCGTGAAAGATCCTGCCAGGATTCAGTCCGTGGAAGATGCCATCAAGAAAATGGGTTTCAACACGTTCTCAATCCTCGACGCAACCCGCAGCCTTGGAGCCTTTTTTAAGGTGCTGGATATGTTTCTCGGGATCTTCGGAAGCCTCGCGCTGGCCGTGGCTTCGATTGGCATTGTGAACACCTTAGTGATGGCGATTCTCGAGCGCCGGCGTGAAATCGGAATCATGAAGGCCATCGGAGCCAGCGACGGCGACGTCAAGAAGCTCTTTTTCGCCGAAGCCGGTGTGATGGGCGCCTTCGGCGGGGCTCTGGGAGTGGCTCTCGGCTGGGCACTCGGACGTGTGATCAACGCCGGAACCAACTTCTATCTGCGAAGCCAGGACGTTGCGCCCCAGCAGATCTGGTTCGTGCCCTGGTGGCTGGTCGGCGGAGCCATTGTCTTCGCGATCCTGGTGAGCCTGGTATCGGGTCTATATCCCGCGGCCCGGGCCGCACGCCTCGATCCGGTTCAGGCTTTGCGCTACGAGTAAACTCAAGACCGATGCGACGCGGCTCGCGATATCTCCCGATTCTCCTCCTCGTGGTTTCCACGGCCTTTGCCCAGGGTCATATCGACTGCAGTTCGCTCCCGAGCCGCATCCTGAAACGCCCGGTCCATTACTGCGTTCAGACTCCCTCCGACTATGACGCCAAAAATGCCAAGGGCCAGTTACCGCGTTACCCCGTGCTGTATTTCCTTCACGGATTGGGCGACAACGAGCAGACCTTGTTCAAGACCGGCGGCTGGACCCTGGTCGAAGACCTCCGCCAGCATCACAAGATCGAAAATTTCCTGATCGTCGCGCCCGAAGGCCGCACCAGTTTCTATATCAATTCCGCCGACGGCCAGGACCGCTACAGCGACTTCTTCCTGCGCGAGTTCATGCCCTTCATCGAGAAGACCTACCGTGTCCGGCCCGGACGCGCGGGCCGTGCCATCGGAGGCATTTCCATGGGAGGCTATGGGGCTCTCCGCTTTGCGTTCGCGTATCCGGAGCTGTTTTCCTCGGTGAGCGCGCAGAGTGCCGCTTTGATCCTTGATTCGCCGAAAGACATTAACGCTGCGGCCAGGTCCGGTTCTCCAGTCGTCCGTGCCCTGACCGGAGTATTTGGCAATCCCATCAACGTGGCTCACTGGCAGGCCAACAATCCGTTCGTCCTGGCCAAGAAAAACCAAGCCGCCCTCAAAAAGCTGGCCATCTATTTCAACTGTGGCGATAACGACGACTACGGCTTTGAAAAGGGTGCCGCCGCCCTCGATCGACAACTGACCGCCCAAGGCATCGGCCACCAATACCATCCCTACCCAGGCGACCACAGCCTGAACTACTTCCTCACGCACCTGGGCGAGACCATGGAGTTTGCCTCTCGCGTATTCGTCGGCCAATCTCCCGGCACTTCAGAAAAACCCATCAGCTAAATCGAAATTCTGCGTTGTACTTTTAGGGCCCTCCCCGGCTAACAATGCATGATGCCGAACCCGCACTACTCCCCGGACCACGACGCCTGTGGTGTCGGCTTCGTGACCCAGCTCGGCGGCGCCCCGTCGCACGAACTGGTAGAGCGTGCGCTGACGGCACTGCTTCGTCTTGCGCACCGCGGTGGAGTCGATGCCGACGGTCGCAGCGGGGACGGTGCAGGTTTGCTCATGGCCATCCCCACCCGGTTCATGCGGGATCGGGCGCTCGAGATGGGCATCGCCCTTCCCAGCGAGTTTGGGCTCGGGATGGTGTTCCTGCCCTCCGGCGAGGAAACCCCGGCACGAGCAATCATCGAGAGTCTGGCCCGGAAGAACGGTTTGCGGTGCTTGGGCTGGCGGGTCCTGCCAACCAACCCGTCGATCGTCGGCCCGCGGGCCCGCGACACCCTGCCCATGATGCGACAATGCTTCTTCAGTCGCGCCGAAGAAGCCCACGACCTTGAAACTCTGCTGTTTCGCCTCCGCAAACAAGTGGAAGCCGAGGCGCCCTGCGGCACCTATTTCTGCTCGCTTTCTTCCCGGACGGTGGTCTACAAGGGCCTTTTGACCCCTGACCAGCTGCCCGCGTTCTACGCCGACCTGAGTGACCCGGAATTCGAGACCTCGTTTGCGCTCTTTCACCAGCGCTACTCCACCAACACCCAGCCCAGTTGGGCCTTGGCGCAGCCCTTCCGTTTCGTTGCCCACAACGGCGAGATCAATACCATCAATGCGAACCGTCGCTGGTTGCAAGCCAAGCGACGGGACGTCACGGAGTGTCTTCAGCTTCCCGACGGGGTTCGATTACTCGAAGACCGCGTAAGCGACTCCGCCAGCTTTGACAATGGCTTGGAACTGCTTCTTCGCCGCGGCTATAGCCCCTCCTCGGCGATGCTCGCGATGGTTCCTCCAGCCTGGGAGAGCAATCCGCAAATCCCCGCCGACCTCCGCCGCTTTCTGGAGTTGCACGCTCCCCAGCAGGAACCTTGGGACGGTCCAGCAGCCATGGTGTTCACCGACGGGATCACCGTCGGGGCAAAGCTCGACCGCAATGGCCTGCGCCCGCTTCGCTACAGCCTCACGTCTGATGGACTGTTGGTCGTTGGCTCCGAGGTGGGAATTGCTGACTTCCGGGGGCGAGAAGTTTCCGAGCGCCAGCGGTTGGGCCCCGGCGAAATGCTGGTCTGCAATCCGCAAACCGGCGACCTCACCCGGCCTGCCGATGTAGGCCATTTGGAGGAGTTCCGCGATCGTGCGCGGACCTCGGTCTCGCTTCACATCGTGCCCACCGAGCGCCTGCCGGAAGCGGTCACCGCCGATCCTCGCCGGGCCATGGGCGCGCTCGGCTGGACCGAAGATCAATACAGATTGCTCTTCCAGCCGCTGGTCCAGGAAAGCCAGGAAGCGGTCTGGAGCATGGGCGACGACGCGCCTCCTGCCTTCCTGTCCCATCTGCCCCGGCCGCTGTGGGACTACTGCAAGCAGCGCTTCGCTCAAGTCACCAATCCGCCCATCGACCCGCTGCGCGAGACCCACGTGATGTCGCTCCGCGTGTATTTGGGTGAAAAAGCAGTCCTCAGCTCGCCCCTGCTCGATGCCGGCCAGTTGGCCCATCTGGGTGAGGAATTTTCGGTTCGGCGGGTGGAGATCACCTTTCCGGTCGCCGACGGCGTCGAGGGCGCCCTCCGGGCTCTCGAGAACCTGCGCATCCGCGTCCTCGAATTGCAGTCAACGACGCCCGAAGTCGTTCTGCTCAGCGATCGCGCTGTTGACCAGCAGCACGCGGCATTACCTGCGTTGCTCGCTTTGGCCGTCGCCTGGAAGTCGCTGAGCGACGCCGGCCGCTGGGATGTCCCCGTCTTTGTCGAATCCGGTCAGGTCATCGACACCCACCACATCGCGCTTCTGGTGGCCGCGGGCGCCAGTGGCGTATTTCCGTACCTGGCGCTCCAGCAGGCCAGCGCGCTCCGGCCTGACGGAGTGGCTCGTTATCGCTTCGCCGTCGAAAAGGGACTGCGCAAGGTGATGGCGCGCATGGGCGTCTCGACCATCGCGAGCTACCGCAATAGCCAGTTGTTCGAGGTGATCGGGATCGACCCGGCGCTGTGTGCCGAGGTCTTTGAGAATGCCGGCTGCGTGCTGGGAGGCAAGACCCTTGAGGGTCTGTTCGAAGATTGCCGGGCTCGCCACTCCGCGGCTTACTCTCCCGAAAAGGCCAACTTGCAGGACACTGGCCTCTATCGCTTCCGTCACAATGGAGAGCGCCACGCGACTTCTCCCGAGATCGTCCGGCGCCTGCACCGCTACATCAAGTCGCCGACCGACGAGAATTTCAAATCCTACAGCGCCTTAGCCGATGAACGAGAACCGGTCGCGATCCGGGATCTGCTCACGATCCGCACCGAAAGCCCGCTTCCGCTCGATGACGTCGAGACAGAAGCCTCGCTGCTCAGCCGCTTCAGCACCCAGGCGATGTCTCTGGGCGCGATTTCGCCCGAGACGCACAGCACGCTGGCCATCGCAATGAACCGTCTCGGCGGCCGCAGCAACACCGGCGAGGGCGGGGAAGATCCCGCGATCTACACCCAAAAAGCGGAAGCCAACAATCGCGTAAAGCAGGTGGCTTCGGCGCGCTTCGGCGTGACGACCGACTACCTGGTGCACGCCGACGAGCTCGAGATCAAGATAGCTCAGGGTGCCAAACCCGGTGAGGGTGGCCAGCTTCCCGCCAGCAAAGTTACACCCTACATTGCCCGGCTGCGGCACGCGGTGCCCGGCATGATGCTGATCTCGCCGCCGCCCCATCATGACATCTACAGCATCGAGGACCTCGCGCAGCTCATCTACGATCTTCGCGCTGTGAATCCGCGTGCCCGCATCGGGGTGAAGCTGGTTTCCAGCGCCGGCGTCGGCATTATCGCGACGGGAGTGGCCAAGGCCGGGGCCGATGTCATCACCATAGCCGGCCACGACGGCGGCACCGGCGCGTCTCCCATTACCTCGATCAAGAACACCGGCCTGCCCTGGGAAGTCGGCCTGCGCGACGCGCACTGCTCCCTGGTCCGCACCGGTCTGCGCAGTCGGGTCCGTCTGCGCGTGGATGGCGGTTTCAAGTTTGCCCGCGATGTGATCGTGGGAGCGCTTCTGGGAGCGGAAGAATTCGGTTTCGGCACGGCGGCCCTGCTGGCGATCGGTTGCGTCATGGCGCGCCAATGTCATCTGAATACCTGTCCGGTCGGAATCGCCACCCAGGACGAAAAACTGCGCGCGCGCTTTGCCGGAAACCCCGGCATGGTCGAGAGCTATTTCCGCGCCCTGGCGGCCGACGTCCGCAACCTGCTGGCCGCCATGGGCGCCTCTTCAATCGACGAAATCGTGGGCGCTGCCGGCCGCCTTCAGCCGCGCACCCCCGAAGCGGCCGACATGCTGGGCAGTCTGCTCGCCCCCGCCGTCGGTCCCGCACAACCAGCGTGTCCCCGCGAATCCGACGCCGGCCTGCACCTCGCAATGGCCGCCATGATCGACGAACTCGACACCCTGAGCACCCGTGGTCATCACTTTCACATCACCAATTCCGACCGCGCCATCGGAGCCCATCTCAGCGGAGAAGTTCTGCGCCGCCGCAACGGCGCCGAAATCGCGGGCGTGGTGGCCAGCGACTTCACAGGAACGGCTGGCCAGAGCTTCGGTGCATTCCTGATTCCGGGGGTGAAATTTCGCCTGCTCGGCGAGGCCAACGACTATGTTGGCAAGGGTCTGAGCGGCGGATCGATCGCGATCACCGCCGGTGAAGAGGCTTCCCTGCGCGGAGACGTGCTCGCAGGCAACACCGTCCTCTACGGCGCAACTTCCGGAGAACTCTACGTTGCCGGCCGGGCTGGAGAGCGCTTCGCGGTTCGCAACAGTGGCGCTCTCGCCGTGGTCGAAGGCGTCGGACAACATGGCTGTGAATACATGACCGCGGGCGTCGTCGTCATCCTCGGCCCCGCCGGTATGAATCTGGGAGCAGGGATGACTGGAGGCGTGGCCTACATGATGCGCGATTCCCTGGCCGGACATGGCTACAACCAGCACTCGGTGCACTCGCGTCCCCTCGAGGTCCGCGAGGAGTTGTGGCTGCGGCTCGTCCTGCGCCGGCACTTCAAGCTGACGGGCAGTCCCCGTGCCCTGCAGTTGCTCAGTTCCGATGCTCCTTTGCCGTTCCTCCGCGTGGAGCCACTCCGTCCGCCCTGCTCGATCACCGAGACCTGGAACGCCACGCTGGCCTCTGTCCGGCGCCACGAAATCGGCTCGATGGAGTCCTTGCAGCCGGTTCCCCCCAAGGAGCCGGTGCTCATGTGATCACTACCAGCTCCCTCGGACACGAGCTCCCCCGGGTCCCGGGCCCAAACGAGTTCCCGGTAGATTTTTCAAGTCTTTCGGTATAATCGCCCTCAATCCATGGACTTTGATCAGCTCACGACTTTTCTGGAAGTTGCCAAACTTGGCAGTTTTTCGCGCGCCGGGCAGAAGGTTTTCCGTTCCCAATCCGCTGTCAGCGCCCAGATCCGCCAGCTCGAACAGGACTATGGCGACAAAATCCTTGACCGCTCCGGGAAAGACGTCACATTGACCCCTGCGGGCCGCGTCCTGTTTGCCTACGCCGAGCGATTGCTCCAGATGCGTGATGAGTCGCTGCTCGCCGTGGCCGACCATGGCACCAACCCCCGTGGCACCATCGTCGTGGGCGCCAACGAAGCCACCTGCCTGTACGTGCTTCCCGACGTCTTTGCCAAGTACTGCAGCCTGTATCCTGGCGTGCAAGTGAGCATTTATCGCAACTTCACCTACAAGATTCTCGAGAAGCTCGAGAACGGATCGATCGACGTGGGCATCGTCACTCTCCCGGTCAAGTCGGCGAGCGTCAAAACGCACGCCATTTTCCGCGACCAGCTCATGTGGATGGTCAATCCTCAAAGTCCACTGGCGAAACTGGAGAGCGTGTCGCTGGCGGAAATTGCCAAACACCCCATTCTGCTCCCGAAAACCGGCTACACCCGCCGCCTGATGGACAAGCTCCTCCGGCCCTACAAATCCCAGCTCCAGGTCCCGATGGAACTCCCCAGCGTGGGGATGATCAAAAGCTTCGTGGCCGCCGGCCTGGGTGTTTCCCTGATCAGCACCAGCTTCGCTCGCGACCAGGTGCTCGCCGGTCGGGTCCGCCTGATCCCCCCTAAGGAAAAGGAGCTCTGGCGGGAACTCGCGATCGCCTACCGTCGCGACCGCACCCAGACCCGAGCCACTGCGACGTTCATTGCCACCGTGCGGCAGCTTGCGACCGCCTCAAAATAGGCCTTTCGGGGCAACCTCCATTTTTTCGATGCGCGTCATTGAAATTTCTGATTTCCATTCCAGCTCCATCGGGCTTAGGGTAGGAGGGTAACCTCAGGCGTCTGCTGCCGAGTGCGGCGGACCTTTAGACCTGGGTAAGCGTCATTCGGGCCTGGTTGGCCCCGGCGGTTCGCCGCTGAATACCCCTGAGGAGTGTGCGTATGACCGATCTGGAGCGCAGTTTGAGCAAGGTTTTAGAAGAGCACCGGCATGAAAGCGGGCTCCACATCATAGGCGGGCAGCAACGATTGATCGACCGGCTGGTTCAGTTCTTCGAAGATGGACTGAAAGGTCGCGGCGACAAGACTTCTCGCGAATTCGACAACTAGATTCCGAACTGGACGCGTTGAGCAAATGACTTCCGTATCCCTGAAGACCAAACCGGTTACATCGCTGGCCACAGCCCACAAGGCCAAGCGAATTACGTCGTCTTCTGGGGGAGGTCGCCTGCTGAACTAGCTTCCAAAGTTCAAAAAGGTAGCAAGACCCACCGCCAGAAGCGAAAGCAAACGGCCGGTGGGTCTTGTTTTTTGCGGCCAGGGAAAGTTTTGGACACAGGAGAAGTGCAATGAATGACGCAGTTGGTGAACAAGCCCTCGAACCAGCTCAGCAAACCGTCGTGCTGAAATTTGGAGGCACGTCCGTCGAAGATGCCGCCGCCATTCGCCGCGTGATCCAGATCGTGAAGCAGCGCCTTCGGCACAAGCCGGTTGTGGTCATCAGCGCCCTCAGTGACGTCACCGACCAATTGCTCGAAGCCGGCAAAATCGCCGCCCTTGGCCAACTGTCACAGGCCCGGGAATCGGCCGATACGCTGCAGCGGCGCCACCAGCAGGTTGTGCTCGATTTGACCGATCCCTCCGAGACCCGGAATCTCCGCCCCCAGCTCGAGTCCGACTTCCAGCAATTGCACCAGGTGCTGCAGAGCATCGCTGCCGCCGGTGAGCTGACGGCGCGCCTGCAGGATCACCTGCTCGGCCTGGGCGAATGCCTGGCCAGCCGAATTGTGCATGCTGCTTTTGCCCATGCCGGTTGCGATGCGGTTTGGGTGGACGCGAAAGCCTGCATCGTGACCGATGCCGCCCACACCCAGGCAACTCCCCTCTGGGAGGAAACTGACCAGCGCCTGCAGGCAGTCCTGCTGCCCTTGCTCGCGCAAGGGAAAATCCCTTTTATCGGTGGCTTCATCGGCGTCACGCGCGACGGGATCCCGACCACGCTCGGTCGTGGAGGATCCGACTTTACGGCATCGATTGTCGGCGCCGCCCTCGAGTCTTCTCGCATCGAGATCTGGACCGACGTCGATGGCATCCTCACCACCGATCCGAGACTTTGTCCGGACGCGCGCCGCGTTCCCAGCATGAGCTTCGAAGAGGCTGCCGACCTCGCCTACTTCGGCGCGAAGGTGCTTCATCCCGCTGCGATTGCTCCCGCCATGCGCAAGAACATTCCCGTCTGGGTGCTGAATTCGCGAAATCCAGAAGGAAAGGGGACCGAGATCGTTGCCCACCCCAGCGATGAGTGCATCCTCAAGGCGATCACTGCGCGGAAAGGCGTGACCGTGGTTGACGTGGAAGCCGTGCGCTGGTTTGCGCCTGAACTCTTGCGGGAGATTTTCGAAGTCTTCGAGCGCCATCAATACGGTCTCGATTTTCTATCGGCCTCGCGCGGCAGTCTGTCTCTGCTCGTGACCTCAACCGATGCGCTTCCGAAAATTGCCGACGAGCTGAAGGGGCTGGCCACGGTCCGCTGGGAAAATGAAAAGGCCCTGGTGTGCCTGGTGGGTGAAAAGGTCCGACGACAACCTGAAATCGCGAGCCAGGTCTTTCGTGCCCTCGCTGACACCGACCTGCGCATGATTTGCCAGGGGGCGTCGGAGCGAAACATCAGTTTCCTGGTGGATGAGGCGCAGGCGGAAGAGTCAGTGAGGAAACTGCACCGGCTTTTTTTCCAGTCGCGCTTCGACCGCTACTCGGCGGCGAATGCGACTCAGCCCATGTGCCAGGCAGGCGGGACGTGGCAGTAACACCTAAAAACCTGGCAACTCGCGAACTGGCCGCGAAACCGGGGGGCAGCGAGTCGGGTAAGACCTAGCAGCGCAGCGCCCCTTGGTGAGCCCGCACAGAATCAGTGCGGGCTTGACTCCCTGAGGATCGCCTGTTCTTCGGGAAAGGTTCTTTCCGGTAGCTGTTTCAGGCGTGCCCAATGCAGCTCGCCTTCAGGCGCTGCGACACGGGGTCCGCCCCTGGGCCGCGTCCGGCCAACCCGTCAGGCACACCAAGGCCGGACCCGGAATATGGTGTCGGTCGGCGCGTGCTTGAGATCAGCTCGGAATTCGATCAGGGAGCTGTGTTATTCAAGCCCTGATAGATGAACATGCCGGCAATTACCAGGAACATGAGCCCCGAGGCTGCACCCAGCACTTTTACGAACGGATTTAGCTTGTTCACCTTGGCGATGAGTTCCTGCTGGTCCAGTTCCATCTGTGACTTTGTGTCGTCCAGGAACAGTTGATCGTCCTCTTGCATCGTCAGTGTACTGCGATAGATGAGGAGGATGACCAGAACAGCGGTGAGTACACCCCACACGGTGAGCATCCAGACCAAAGGAGACATATGCCACCTCGGTACTGATATCGAGCCTGTCCCTGAGGGTCTTATTCCGGAGTGCGGGTCTTAAACCCCCTTCGCAACCGGCTTCCGGGAAGGGCCCATGCGCAGGATTATAGCCCGGTTCTCTAGCCTCTGCGGCAGCCTTTTTCTTGCCTGCCGCAGAGTGCGACCAACGGCCTCCCTGGATCATCTAAGTGCTTGAAGGGATTACCTGAACAGGTAACACGTTTTCTGTGCTATCGGTTGCGTTTCAGGCGAATCTCGACAAAGGGCTCTGATATAATTTTGAAGACTCGTACGCTAAAGGAGAGATGAATGGCAACCACCACGATACCTGTCACCCCGACTCCAGAAGTAAAAAAGGCGCCAATTACTCTCACCCCGAACGCAGTTGCGAAGGTCAAAGAAATCATGACGCAGCAGAACCCGGTTCCCGCTGGTCTGCGCGTGGGCGTGGTCGGTGGCGGTTGCTCGGGCTTCTCCTATTCCATGCAGTTCGACAATGCTGCCGGCATGATGGACAAGGTGTTCGAGTTCGACGGCCTCAAAGTCTACGTGGATGCGACTTCGGTGATGTATCTCAACGGATGCATCGTGGACTACGTCGAAACTCTCGAGGGAGCAGGCTTCAAGTTCGAGAATCCCAACGTGAAGAGCACCTGCGGTTGCGGTTCCTCGTTCAGCGTCTAGGCTTTCTTCTCCGCGAAGAAGCCAAAGGCCTCATCCCCGCGATGAGGCCTTTCGCTCGTGTGCGTCTCGGGCTGAAGGATGCGGGCTTAACGCATCCCCGACTGCGATGCCCCCGGGCCGACAATGGGCATGCCGACACCCGGATTGGTTAGTCCGTTTTGCCCCTGAACCCCGTTCATTCCCTGAGCCCCGTTCATCCCTTGGACTCCGTTCATTCCCTGAGCGAAGGTCTGCAGGTTCGGCTGATAGGGGCCGACGATAAGGCCGCCGCGATCCGCCGACGGATCGTAAACGAATTGCCAGTCGTTATAGTGGTTTTTCTTGTTGTAGACGCGCTTGCTTTCCTTCGTGCTGATGCTGGCCACGCCCACGATCGGGCCCCCGCCGAAGGTAACTCCGGCCGGCTGGCCGGACGCGGTGACGAACGGCAAACTCGGCGCCGAGCTGCTGTCTGTCGACGGCTGCGATGCAGCGCTGGCATTTGGATCCGACCCTGCCGGCGGCTGCCCGCCGTTGGTCGCATTGGGATCCTGAGTCGGGGCTGCATTTGCATTGGCTGCACCCGCGATCGGCTGCCCCAGATTCTGTCCGCCTGCGATGCCGTTGCCAAACGAGAACTTCACGTCGGTCTGATGCAGAACTCGAAACTCTTTCCCGTTGATGGGATCCTTGTACCGCTTGCGCAGAAAGCGCATGTTGTTGGAACTTTCCAGGGCGTCGAGACTGACCGGATAGCTTCCGAACTTGCGGAAGTATCGGCGAACCGCCCGCGAATACTGCACGCCCCGGTGGACCATCTCCTCTTCCTGGTCTCGCTCTCTTTCAAATTTCAGCGCCGGAAGCACCGCTGTGAACGAAATCGTCAGCACCGCCACCAGGAACAGCAAGTAGAGCAGAACGTAGCCCTGCTCCCCTCTGCGCCGCGACTTTCTCCCGATCGTGATTCCTGTTGGCATGCTGCGATGACTCCCGAAAACTATCCCTGGGGATTCTGCGTCAGGGGAATACTCTGACGGTTGTTGTACAAAACGTCTTCCACCTCCACCGACGTGGGCCCGATGTGGATGACCTTGTAGCGTCGATCCACAATGTCGCCTTCGACCGCAATGAACACGTCCTCGCCTTGGGACAGGAAGACTTTCTTCGGCTCTCCCGGCTTGTTGGCAAAACCGAAGAACTTCAAGTTGATCGGCGGAGGCGGTGGTGGAGGCGGCGGCTGGGGTGCAGTCGCGGGGGGCAGGTCGACGACCGCGGGCGCCACCGGCTTCGGAATCTCGGCGGCTTGCGCTACGAAAATGTTGCGCCCGTTGCCGGTGTACTTGGTGCCCTCGGTCTCCGCCAGTTGCCGCAAATCAAGCGTGGGATCGAGGCGCGCCTCGGTGACCGGGCGATCCTTGCCGCTGCGGGTTCGTTTCGTGGCCGGCCGCGTCGTCGTGGCGGCTGTCGAGCCCGGCTGCGCTGCGGTAACCGGTGCACTCGACGAACCAAAGAATTCGTACACCACCAAAAGCAGCGCCAGCGCCCCGAGCCCGCCCGCCCACATCACCTTTTTCCGGTTCTCGGTTCCGAAATCCACTCAGCTTGCCACCTTCTGGTAGGTTTCCAGTTTCATCTGCAGCACCACTGGACCGTTCTGCTCGGCCAGGCCCACGCTGTTCACGATGAAGAAAATCTTGTTGCGCTCCAGGCCATTCAGGAATTTCGCCAGCGATTGGTAGTCGCCCTGAATCTCCGCCTCGATTTCCACTCGCCGCAACCCCACCGGCTCCGGGTTGCCCCAGGCATACTTGGCGCCCTGGATCTTGACGCCATTCTCCTTGGCCAAATTACCCATGGCCTCCGCCACGTCGGAGTCGTGCGCTGAAAAGCGCTCGCGATAAAACTGATCGATCTGCTGGCGGGCCACTGGGATCTTCTTGTCGAGTCCCCGCAGGGGCTCGACTTGCCGGGTTTTGGCCTGCAGCTGCTGCCAGGCCACTGTCAACTCCTGCCTGCGCGACTCGGGCGAGCCGACCAGAGGCGAAAACAGGATTCCAGCCGCCAGCACGTCCACTGCGGCCAGCGCTGCGATGGCGATCTTCAGCTTTCGGCGCGTCTCTTGCAGCTCCGGCATTATTTTGCCCCCCGTTGAGTGTGTACCGGCCGTGGGCGTGCCGGCTGTGCGTGGGCCGGCTGACCAGGGGCCGGCTGATCAGGGGCCGGCACATACAGCGCGTTGATCGCAAACTGCACCGTGTCGCCGCCCGCCTGTTGCGAGGCTGCCCCATAGGTTTCGATTCGAGTCTCCTGGAAATGCCGCGAGTCCTCCATGCGCCGTACCAGTTCGATCGCACGATCCGACGAATCCCCGGCCACCAGCATCTTGATCGCCAGCTGGTTGTCGTCGTTCAGTTCCGGCCGAATCGATACCAGATGGATCCGCGGAGGCATCACTCGTTCCAGGTCCTCGAACGCTTTCGTCCAGGAGAAGGCCTTGCGCGCGATCAGTTCGTTCAGATACTGCGATTTGTCGCGCATCGACCGGTTTTCGGGCCGGTTCAGCAAAGCTTCCGCGTCCGCCCGCTCCTTGTCCCGTTCCGCAATCTTGGACTGCAATTCCGCGATCTTGGTCCGGTCCTGCCGCGCATTGTTCCAGCCGGAAATCGTAAGGATCAGCAGGGCGATGGTTCCGATCACCAGAAGGCCCAGCCCGGTGCCCCAGCGTATCCAGAACTGCTGCGCATCCTCGTAACGGTGCGTCGCGAGATTGATATCGAGCCGCATCTAGGAAATCAGGGCCCCCACCACCCCGGCCATCCGCCAGCGCGGTACCGAACTGCCGTTGCCGCTGCCCAGCTGCGAAGTTTCCACCAGTTCGCGCACGTCCGCGCCCGTCTGCGCTCGCAAGGCAGGCGACGCGCCGCCGGACTCGGGCAGGCCGGCAACGTAGATTCTCTCAATGTTGGTGTGGTAGGTGTCCTGGAAGAACACCACCGACGGGTACACTTCCTCGGCTAATTGCTCGCCCGTGATGGTGATCCCCCGTGTGTTTTCGAGGGTGCGGAACAGGAGCAGTTGTCCGGCGTCAAGAATCGCCACACTGGTGGTGCGGGCGTCTACCTTGATCACCAGCGTGGGCCGGTCCGCCTCCGCGGCACCCAGGGCCGCGAGCATCGAGGGCAGCACAAACCCGGCGCTGAATCCCGCATCCCGAAAGGCGGATTCGTAGTCTTCGACGACGGCGGTCAGCGCCACGGCGGCGACCAAACGCAGTCCGCCGAGCGAAGGCTGCACGTGATAGGAAATCTTTGCTTTGTCGACATCAAACGGCAAGGACTTTTTCAGCCGGAACCGCACCACGCTCTCCGCTTCATCGGTCTTCGACGGGAGCGTGTCGAAATCGAGCAGGGCCACGCGCACCGCCGCGTCCGGCAGCACTGCAATGACATCGCGCGAACGCCCGGCAATTCCACCGATGGCCTCGTTGATCGCCTTGCGGACGGCTTCTGGTTGCCGCAGGTTCGGCTCGGTCAGATCCGGCACCACGCTGCCCGGGGCCAGTTCACGAACGGCGCACGCTTCCACGACCGCGCTCTGTTCCGACAGTCTGGCCGCCAGAACCCGGTCGGCGGAGACCTCGCAGGCAATCTTCGGTTTAGCGTTCGATTTGGTGGTAATGCTCATCCCTCGTTATTCGTACCGCAAGCTGAACCCTGCCCGCATCAGCGACACCGCTGGCCGCAGAGTCCCTGCCCACATTATAGAGAACTCATGATAGGAGAACTCGTTCCTACCGCATCGTCTCGATGAAGGTGACTTTGTTGATCTCCTTCAGCGTGGTGATCCCGAGCCGCACTTTGTCCAGCGCCGACTCACGGAGGAAGCGCATGCCCTCTTCTCGCGCGGCGCGCCGTATCTCCGATGTGGGTTTCTTTGCCAGAATCATTTCCCGGATACGGTCGCTCAAATCCAGCAGTTCATGGATCGCCGAACGTCCGCGGAACCCCGTCCCCGAGCACTCGATGCAGCCTTGACCCTCGTACAGCGACACCTGCGACCACTGCTGTGCATCCAGTCCGCTGGCTTCCAGGGTTTCCGGCGGGTAGTGCACCACCGTCCGGCAGGAATCGCAAATCACGCGAACCAGTCGTTGCGCCAGGATGCAGTTCAGCGCCGACACAAAGTTGTAGGGCTCGACTCCCATGTTCAAAAAACGCCCGATGACGTCGACCACGTTATTGGCGTGCACCGTCGTGAACACCAGGTGGCCGGTCAGCGCGGAGTTGATGGCGATCTGCGCCGTCTCCATGTCGCGGATTTCGCCGACCATGATCTTGTCGGGGTCGTGACGCAGGATCGACCGCAATCCGCGGGCAAACGTCAGCCCTTTTTTCTCGTTGACCGGAATCTGCGTGATGCCGCGCAACTGGTATTCGACCGGGTCCTCGATGGTGATGATCTTGTCTTCGTCGGTCTTGATCTCGTTCACGGCCGCATACAGCGTGGTGGTCTTGCCGCTGCCGGTTGGCCCGGTGACCAGCACCATCCCGTACGGTTCTTTGATGTAGCGCCGGAACTTCCTCAGATCCTCTCCGTCAAAACCCACCACGTCGAGCGTGAGCGTGCGGAACTTCTCGCTCATCGATTCCTTGTCGAGCACGCGCAGCACGGCGTCCTCGCCATGGATCGAGGGCATGATGGAAACGCGGAAGTCGATCGCGCGCCCGTTAAACCGCACCCGGAAGCGGCCGTCCTGCGGAACGCGGCGCTCCGAGATGTCCAGTTCGCTCATGACCTTGATACGGGAAATGATGGTCGAATGGTGCTCCCTGCCGATCGGAGGCATCGCCTGCGAAAGCACGCCGTCAATGCGGAACTTGATCGCGACCGAATCGTCGCGCGTCTCGATGTGAATATCACTGGCCCGCCGCTGCAGGGCGGTGAAGATGGTCGTGTCCACCAGTCGGATGATCGGGCTGATGTCGCCCTGGGCCGTCAGCTTGTCGATTGAGATGGTTTCTTCGCCAGTGACCTCGTCCTCGCGGATCACATCCAGCGCGAAGCCCTCGCTGGCTTCTTCCAGCACGCGCTGGGATTGCTCGGTCTTCTTGAGGATGTCGCTGATCTGCTTGAGCGTCGAAACCTTGGTGACGATCCGCTTCCCCAGCAGCAGGCTGATTTCATCGATCATCATCAACTGGCTGGGATCGGCGATGGCGATCGCCAGCTTGCCTTCGCGCGTCTCCTCCAGCGGCACGAAGTTGTAGCGGAACATCAGGTCGACCGGCACCTTCTTGAACAGATCATGCTGCAACTGAAAGTCGTTGAGGTCGACGAACTCGCACCGGTAACGCCGCGCGATGTCCTGGGCCCGGTCCATTTCCGTAGCCGGCTTCTCCGGGACGATGCTGCCCACCTTGCCCCCGTTTCCGCCATTCACGATGATTGGTTTCTTTTCCGCCATGCCTGCAACACCCATCTACCTTCTGACGGTTCGCTCAGTTTCCTGCAGCCGCCGCCCACCTTTGTCCACCTTAGTGAACACTCGCACCCAGCGAGAAGATCGGCATGTAGAGGGAGATCAACACACCGCCGACAAAAATCGCCATGAATATCAGCAACACCGGCTCGATCAGCGCCATCGCCGCACCCAACGCCGTCTGCACATCCTCTTCGTAGAACTCGGCCACCGAAGTCAGCATCGCCGGCAGCGCGCCCGTCGATTCGCCCACCTCGAGCATTTCCACCGCCAGGTCCGGGAAGATGCCCTGCTCTTCCAGGCTCTTGGCGAGATTCTGTCCTTCGCGCACCCGCACCGAGGCCGACGCGATACCGAGCAGAATGCGCCGGCTGGTCATCGAAGATCCCGCGGTCTCCATTGCCGGCACCAGCGGGATGCCGCCTTGCAGCAACGTGGCCAGCATCCGCGAAAAGCTCGACACCTGGTACTTGAGCCGGATGTCTCCAATCAGAGGAAGAGCGAGCAGTAGCCGGTCGATCCGCTCGGCGCCCGCGTCGGTTTTTTTCCAGCGCCAGAGCAACGTCACCATCGCGGCTGCCCCGAGGAAGATGAAGGGCGCGTATTTTTGCGCCGCAATCCCGGCCGCCAGCATGAAAACAGTGATCTCCGGCAGCTTTGCTCCCAGGTTGTCGAAGAGCTTTGCAAACTGCGGCACCACGTAGGTGACCAGGAAGATCACCATGATGAAGACCATCGTGATCAGCAATGCCGGATACACCAGCGATACCGCCAGTTTCTTGCGGAACGTCATCGCGATGCGCTGAAAGGCGATGTAGCGGCTCAAAACCTCTTCCATGTTGCCGCTCTTCTCGCCCGCCATCAGCGTGGTCGTGTACATCTTCGGAAACATGTTCTGGGCCGCGAACGCGTCGGAAAGCAGTTCGCCGCCCTTGACCCGCTCGCGCACATTGTCCAGAACCGCTTTCAGGGACGGGTCCTTCTGCCGCTTGATCAGCAACTCAAGCGCAGTCAGAATCGGCAGGCCCGCATGGATGAGCGTAAGAAACTGCTGGTTGTAAACCAGAAAGGAACTCTGCCTAATATGCCCGCCGCGCCCCAACCCTTTGCCGGTCGTAAAGATCCCGCGCGGCTTGACCCAGTACACCAGGTAGCCCTGTTGCGAGACGCGCTCCCGCACCTCGTCTTCCGAGTATCCGTGCTCGAGCTGTTCACTAAGATGGCCGCGCTCGTCAGCCAGCTTTACGAGGAATTCCGCCATGTCGTAACCGGTTACCCACCTCTTACGCCAAGTCTAACATTCAAAGCACCACAACACTGCCAATCCTGCTAACTCTAAAGGACTTGTCGAATGGTACTGACCGCTCCGTTGCAGCGCTTCACACCCCACCATGTCAATAACTTCAACTATCATGCAATCAACAAGATAACAACATTTCTTGAAGGAAAACCCCGATTACTGCCCAAGCTCTTCGTCGATGGTCTCCACCCCGGGCGGAGGCGTGAACTGGAACTGGCGGTCGCTGATCTCAACGTTTTCCTTGATCTCCGCAAAGCGATAGTCGGTAGCCGATCCGTCCACTTCTTCGATCTTGATCCGGTGAATCCGGTTGTCTGGGCTGACTTCGAGCAGAACCTCGTGAACCCGGTCCGCCATGGCCCCAGGCACGCCTCGCAAGACCAGGTCCCCTGGAATTAGCGGCTTGATGTCAGGGGCGAACCCTAAACTCTGCAATTCCTTCTCCAACCGAGTCTTGCCCAGCAGGAACCCCAGCGGTGAGCGTAAGTCGTCTAGTTTCTTTACCGGTGTCTTGCGCACTTGCTTGTCTCCGGGTAGGTAGAACCAGGCATTCCGTCCGTCGCTGAGAAACAGCTTGTCCCTTGGAGAACGATATTCCCAGCGCATCTTGCCCGGTTTTTTCAGCCACAGGATCCCGGACTCGGTTCGGTCCACGCCCGAGCCGTTGTAAATTTCCGTGAATTCGGCCTCCAGGCTGCGCAACCGGTTGTAGTGCTCGTCCACCGCCCTGGCCAGCCTGTGGACGTCCGGAGCGCTCTCGGCAGCGACCACGGACACCAGCAGCAGCAAAACCAGCGCAAGTCTCACCATGGGGTTCGCACACACAGGTTGTAGTCCTGATGGATACACTTTAAAGCCGAGACCAAAGACCGCAGCGGGCAGGGAAGGAATTGTCCCAGGGGCTCAGCGACCTGCTGTTTCCCGTATTGTATGCCTCTCGCCGTCTTCACGGAACTCTATCGCGATCGAAACACCGAATACTGATGCGTTCCACCCATCTTCTCGAGCGCCAGACTCGCCAGCAGCACACCTTCCAGCAAGGGATTGTGGTAGAGCACAAACACCGGCCGCGGATGCTGCCGCAGCGACTGTTCGAGATGACCGATCACCGACGCCAATCCGGCTTCTGGAAGCGGATTGAACAGGTAGAGCACGGTTGGCTCCTCCGGGAAATGAAACTCCCGGGCGTCGCTGCACACCGGTTCCAGCCGGAAGCAGCGCTGAGTCTCGCTCGCATATTTCCTTACATTCTCTGCCGCCACTCGATGCAGCTCCCCCAAGAGTTCAACCCCGACAATTCTGCGAAAGGGATACTCCGATGCCATCAGGAGCGTCCGGCCTTTCCCGGATCCCAGGTCGATGAACGTGTACCCGACAAAGTCGATTCCCAGGCCCTCTAACATCTCGTGAAAGAGCCCGGGCTCGGTGGGCTGGTAAGCAGAGTGAAACACCCCCAGGAGGCGTGAACGCCAATGCACGGTGGCCGATGTCGTGTCCACCCGATGATCCCAGTCGTAGGCAACATCCCCATAGCGCCGGCGCCGCTGCTCGGGTGTGGAATCGCGGAGAAAACCCCAGAGCTCGCCCAAAAGTTTTTCGATGGTTGTCGCTGTGCCTCTCTGCCGTATGCTCTCCGCCCACCATTCCCGCAAGGTCTTCTCGAGACTGATGCCTGTCTGCGGGCCCCTGTTCATGGGTATGGATGGTATCGCACGGGGAAGTCCGAGCACGCTTGGGCGCGCGCAGGCCCGGGACTAGGCGCCCAATTTTTCGAGATCCTTCGGCGGCGGCGGGGTGTAGCCCGGAGGAGCACCCTTCTCAATGAACGGGATGTCGTCTGGAACCTCTACCTCGACGTGTCCGCCCGTGGTCAGCTTGTAAGGACGTCCCGTGGGGTCAAGCGGAATACCCTGCAGCAGACGGGCCGCGACCAGTTCGGACATGCTGGTCGGCAGCCGTCCCGTGTTTTGATGATAACGCGCGACCACTTCCTCAAGCGCAGTCACGTCGTCGGCAACCTGCAAGGCGCGTAAATGGGCGACGGCATTCCCACGAATCTGTCGCTCTTGCGAAGTTTGATACGTCGTGATCCAGAGCGCGCGCGCCATTTGCGTATCGCCCGCGTGCTGCGCCATCTGGGCAGCCAGGATTTTCAGAAACGGGTGGGCATTGGGAACTTTGGACCCGCGCTCAAAAGCGTCCGCGGCGCGCGGGTAGTCCTTGAGGTCCATGTAGTAAATGAAGCCCAGATCGTAGTAAAGCCTCCAGTTGTCTGGATTGTTCTGGATTCCGAACTGCACCAGCCTTACCGCCTCTTCGGGCACGCCGGCTCCGCCCGGAGGGTTGGGAGACAGAAAGTTGGCCCCGAACTCGTAGGCGACCACCAGGTGGGGGTCGAGCGTGGTGGTGATGGTCAGCAGCGGCGCCAGCTGGCGATACTGGCTGGCACGGGCCGCATGGCGCCCCCCAAAATACTGGACCGCCCGCGTCCAATAAATGTCAGCCATCAGCCCGTCGTAGCCGAGGCTCAGACGCTTTACAAGCTTGGGCGAGGAGATGTACAGCACATCTTCCAGCGTCGCCCCGGTGCGTACCTCGTCCAGCTTTGCGAGGACAGCAATGGAGCCCGGCAGGCAAGCGACCAGCAACAGGCTGGCCGTGATCGTGACTCGGCGTGCCTCGTTCATTTCAGGTTCCGCCGTTGGAAGATCAGAACGGCCCCGCTCAGGGCCACCGCCGAATACAACAGCGCGTACGCAGTGTTATACGCAATCAGCTTTCCTGGGACCGGTTGCGCGTGCGCCACCGAACCAATCACATTCAGTGCGGAGAAGTTTGGCACCAGATACGCAATGCCTGTAGCCAGCCAGCGCGTAGGTCCCTTGACCAGGGCAGCAAACCCGCGCAGATCCTCGGAAAAGCTCCCGATCACGAACAGCGAGAACGCAAACAGCGCCGACAGCAGCGGCGAAGAGAACGAAGAGAACAGCAGCGCCAGCGAACAGATGATCAGAAACTGAAGAACAATGAAATACAGGGCCACCAGGATCCAGCCGTCCGATTTCTGAAACTGATGGGCAACGTACAGCAGGGCCGCGAACACTCCGATCGCCATGAAGAATGCGTTGACCACCAGCGTTCCCGCCAGGCCAAAGAACTTCCCGACAATAAACTCCCACCGCCGCACCGGCCGGGACAGCACGGTGTACAGAGTGCGCTTGTCGATTTCCTTCGACACCAGTCCAATGCCGATGAAGATCGCGATGACGATCCCGAACAGTGAGACCGCCGTGAGTCCCAGGTTGATCACCACCAGCTTCTCGATGTCGATCGAAATCTGGCCAACGAAAATCGCCGCGCCCGACAGCAGCAGCGCGAATGCGATCAGGTTGTACAGCACCCGGTCCCGCACGGCCTCGCGGAAGGTGTTCGAAGCGATACTGACAATTCTCGTGCTCATGCCATGCCTCCCGCGGTTGTCTCCGCCCGTTTGAGCCGCTCCACGAAATACTGTTCCAGCGTTGCCCGAACCGGAGTTACCGAAACCAGCCGCAACTTGTCGCGGCGCAAGGCATCAATCGCGAGATCCTGATTCTCCTCGGGCAGCGTCGCCCGCGTCGTGTCGCCGGTGACGTGGCATTCCGCGCCCAGCGTCTTCATAGCCGCTGGCACTGCATGGCCATGCCACACCAGTTCCACTTTTCCATGGACGCTCGAGGTCAGCTCCGCCACCGCGCCTACCCCGCGCAACTCACCGAGATGGATCACGGCCACCCGGTCACACAACGCCTCCGCATCCGACAGAATGTGGGTGGAGAAAAAAACCGTCTTGCCTTCCTGCTTGAGTTGCCCGATGAGGTCGCGCACTTCGCGGCGGCCCATCGGGTCCAGCCCCGACATAGGCTCGTCCAGGAAAACCACCTGTGGGTCGTGCAGGATGGCCTGCGCAATTCCCACCCGCTGCAACATGCCCTTGGAGAATTTTCTGAGCTGCACGGCCCCCGCATCCTCGAGACCCACCCGTGCCAGCATCGCCTCCGCGCGCCCGGAGATATCCTTGCCGGGAACCCCGGAGAGTCGACCGTAGTACTCGAGCAGCTCACGCGCCGTCAGATAGTCGTAGAAATAGGGCTGCTCGGGCAGGAATCCGATCCGCGCCTTGACCCCGGGATCGTTCACGTCCATACCCAGGATCCGGGCGGAGCCGCCCGTCGGAAACACCAGCCCCATCAGCATCTTCAAAGTCGTGGTCTTGCCCGCGCCGTTCGGGCCCAGGAAGCCGAAGACTTCTCCGTCTTCCACCGTCAAATTCAAAGGTTTGAGCGCAAGCTTCGGCCGCTTGCGCCAGAAGCCCACTGAATAGATTTTCTCCAGACCAACAATCTCAATCGCAGCCATGGTTGCTGAGCGTGGACGTACTCTTAGAAATTTGTGATTTCGAGAAAATTATACTGAAAAAATGATGGATTCTGACCCGTCCAGCGTAGCTGCTCAGTTACTAAGGTCAGAGGTTGATTTTTGCGACGAGGAGCTTTCGAGGGATTGCACCAGGCGCTACTGGGCAATGGGATAGGCCAGGCAGTTCGCGATCGCGTTGGGCGGAACGCCCCCCGCGGTAGGCCCGCTACGCAAAACTCCATCTGTCACCGCACAGAAATCACGGGTTCCGGTGCTGCCTCCTGTAAGTGGGGTGGCCCCAACCACGAAAGCGCTGTTGGCGCCGCCAGCGCTGATTCCCGTCGCCAGGAACTGATATCCGCTGTGACCTGCCGAACCCGGCACAGCAGTCGCAATGGTGTCATCCAATTCGCAGGCGCTGGTTGGCGACGGTACGCAACCCGCGGGCCGCCCCAGGTCTTGCAACTGGACCGCATAGCCGATCGTCGGATAGTAGTTGAAGTATGCAACCTCAGCCACGGTGATTGATCGAATCGCACTTGCCGCCGAGGCTTCGTTCGCGGACATCCTGGCGCGCAGCAGGTTCGGAATGGCGATCGCGGCGATGATCAGGATGATCGCTACAACGATCAGCAACTCGATTAAAGAGAACCCGTTCTGCCGCTTCTGCATAGGTTGTCCCAAGCACCGCCTACCGCACCTGTACCAATGCAAGCGCAGGGCCGATCGCGGTGGCAGGTAAGTCGTTTCAACGATTGAGTGTCTTGGAGGGCTTTCTCATGTTCGTCACTCTACCTTGACAAAATCTGTCATCACAACGCGCCCTTTCGTACGTTGAGAGTTTGCCCGCCTTGAGTCCCCACCCGTGCACAAAAAACAGGAGGAGCATCGAATTTCTTCGGTGCTCCCCTGGCTTTGTATCGCGTTATGCGAGCAATCCTGACTTACTGCAACGGAGCGACTGTGGCCGCGCAGGCCGCGATGCCGCCGCTCGGAACGAAACGAACCACAGCGTCTTCAATCGAGCAGAACGACCGGACGCCGGTCTGGGCGCTGGACGGATTGGCTTGCGTCGTATAGCCCGTCGCGGTGCCGGTTGCGCCATAGATGTAACCGCTCTTGGCTGTCGCCGCCGTGCTGGCAGCTGCCAGCACGCCGTCAATCAAGCAAGCCGTGGTTGAAAGCGGCGGATTCGGACAAGTCGCCGTCGCTCCGCCCGGCCCGAGGGCCACCAAGGTCGGAGAGTAGGTCTGGTAGCTCGAAAAGTAGGAAACCATGGCCGTGTTGATGGTCCGGATACCGCTGGCCGCGGACGACTCGTTGGCCGCAATACGCGCGCGCAGCAGGTTCGGAATGGCGATCGCAGCGATGATCAGGATGATCGCGACCACGATCAGCAACTCAATTAGTGAAAATCCCTTTTTTCCCCTCATTGTCGCTCTTTTCTCCAAACTAAGCCTGATTCTCAAGATGGTCGTGTTGACGATCAGCACCTTGGCCTGAGAACCTGTCTCGGTTTTGGCGCGGATTGGTCAGGCAGAAGTCCCATCCCTGTAATAGTTTGCATTCAAGGGGCCGTATCCTAAAGATAGCCTCCAACGGCTAGAGTGGACCTGTAAGTCAATACCAGGACACGAGCATCTCAAAGTGGGTCCGAGGCAGCCAAATGGCTCTGGTTGACAAAATTTGTCGTGCCGCACGACCTTCTTTTGTAACGGATCCAGGCTTTGGAAAAAACCAAAGGGAGCATCGAATTTCTTCGATGCTCCCCTGGCTTTGTATCGCGTTATGCGAGCAATCCTGACTTACTGCAACGGAGCGACTGTGGCCGCGCAGGCCGCGATGCCGCCGCTCGGAACGAAACGAACCACAGCGTCTTCAATCGAGCAGAACGACCGGACGCCGGTCTGGGCGCTGGACGGATTGGCTTGCGTCGTATAGCCCGTCGCGGTGCCGGTTGCGCCATAGATGTAACCGCTCTTGGCTGTCGCCGCCGTGCTGGCAGCTGCCAGCACGCCGTCAATCAAGCAAGCCGTGGTTGAAAGCGGCGGATTCGGACAAGTCGCCGTCGCTCCGCCCGGCCCGAGGGCCACCAAGGTCGGAGAGTAGGTCTGGTAGCTCGAAAAGTAGGAAACCATGGCCGTGTTGATGGTCCGGATACCGCTGGCCGCGGACGACTCGTTGGCCGCAATACGCGCGCGCAGCAGGTTCGGAATGGCGATCGCAGCGATGATCAGGATGATCGCGACCACGATCAGCAACTCAAT
>Ga0137415_10000855_pt1 | contig 29744 bp, 28 predicted proteins | sample CZODoug3_1_1_16f_FD_183082 | JGI IMG/M metagenome (GOLD analysis project Ga0137415, IMG submission 183082) | Vadose zone soil fungal communities from Angelo Coast Range Reserve, California, USA - CZODoug3_1_1_16fungal (Hybrid Assembly) | ecosystem: Environmental > Terrestrial > Soil > Vadose...
GGGGGGAATTGCGGCCCGTGGGCAAAGCTCCTTTCAGGACCTCTGTCCCAAATTCATTCCCAAATCCGTTTTGATAGGTGAGCGAGCCGATTCCCGCACCGGGGGCCGAGATCTCGTGAGCGTTACGCATAAAAACCATTTTCGCACATCGCACATTAGTTGCGTGCGCAACCTTTTAAGGAGACGATAGTGGCCGCCCGATCCGACACCCTGTTCGCTGGAGCCAGCGCGTTGAGCGTCCGCAATGAAATATTCGCCGACGAAATCTCCGCCCGGCCCCCCACGACCACACCTACCCTGCTCTTGACGAATTTCACCCCCTTCCGGCTCAACCGGCTGGCCACGGGTGTGAGCGAACACCTGTCCGAGGTCTACAAGCAGCGCTTCGGCCTCGAAATTCCCGAATGGCGCGTGATCGCCACCGTCGGTCCGGCCTTCAGCTGCACCGCTCAACACATCGCAGACACCACACGGATGCATAAGACGCGGGTGAGCCGTGCGATCGCCCACTTGGTTAAGCGTGATTTGATTGAGCGGGCGTCCAATGCTGACGACCGCCGCGAAATGGAGCTGCGCCTGACGAAGGCGGGCCGCGCCATGTACGCCGAGCTGATCCCCCTGGCGCTGGAGCGCGAACGCGCCCTGCTTGCGTGCCTCAACGAGGAAGAGCTCCGCTCTTTCAATGAGGCGCTGGACCGGCTCGAGGAGTTCCTCGGACTGGCCTAACTGGAATAGAGTGCGGGCCATGGTCCAGGCCCGCATTCGCCGTTTACTGCTTTGGGTTGCGCTTCCGGCGCTCGTCCTCGTCCTTCTGTACACGGTCCTTGGCTTTTTTCTCGTGCCGCACCTGGTTCGTTCGGGCGTGCACGACTTCGTGAGTAAGAATTATCATCGGGAGGTCACTCTCGGTGACGTCCGGTTCAATCCCTACACACTGCGGCTCGACGTCCGGGATTTTTCGCTGCCCGACTCGGACGGGAAGCCGATGCTGGCGTTTCGACATCTGCTGGTGGATGTGACGGTCGCGAGCCTGTGGCGGCTCGGGCCGGATTTCGAGGCCATCCTCCTGGAACAGCCGTTCGCGCGGGTCGTGATCGAGCCCGACGGCACGCTGAATTTCAGCGAGCTGGCATTGCCGCCCTCGCCGGATGCGAAGCCTGAGCCGCCGAACCCCAAGCCGGCGCGGCTGTTTATTAAGAATTTCAGTGTTCAGGGGGGCAACGTTGCGTTTGAGGATCTTGCACATCCCAGTCCTTTTCGCACTGAGATCAAACCTATTACGTTCGAACTGCGTAACTTCGCTACGGTCGGGAAGGAAGGCGGCACGTATGCGTTGAGTGGGGCGTCGGACGCGGGCGAGCGGTTTAGCTGGGCCGGGTCGCTGAAGACGTATCCCCTCGCTTCGCATGGGCAGTTCGAGGTGGGGAATCTGCAGGCGCAGACGATTTGGAAGTACCTGCGCGACAGCGTGCAATTCGAATTGCCCTCCGGCGTGATTTCCATCGCCGGTGAGTACGACTTCACCGCCGCCACTTCGCCGGTGGGGCTCGGGGTCAACGTCCACGATGTGACGATTACCGACCTCGGTGTGCGCCCGAAGGGCGCAACGGAGGACTACGTCAAGCTTGCACGGCTCGAGGTGCATGAAACGCGAGCGGATGTTGCGAAGCGTACGGTTGATGTTGGGAGTGTTCGGCTGGCTGGGGGGGAAGTCCGCGCGTGGGTACCCGGCGCGGGGGGTGCGGCGGTTAATTTGATGGAGTTGGTGGGGGCTGCGCCAGCGGCCAGTGCTGGTGCTCCTGCCGCGACCGCTGGTGATGCCGCCGCGTCGGCGGCATCAACGGCTGCGTCGGGGTCGGCCGGCGCGGAGGCCGGTGGCGCATCAGCGACTGCGAGCGCGAACGCCGCCACTAGCGCACCGGCCGGCGACCCTGCCGCGGCTGCGGCAACGTCCGCGCCGACAACTGACGCGCCGGCCTGGACCGTCTCCGTTCCCGATATCGCCCTCGACAACCTGAAAATCTCGGCCGAAGACCGGCAAATCTCGCCTGCCGTGCCGGTGCAACTCGACGACCTCAGTGTCCACGTCACTGGCTTTACAACATCGCACAGCACGCCCGTGGCCGTCGTGATGTCCACGAAGATCAACCGGACCGGCAAACTCGATGCCAAAGCCGACCTCACACCGGACCTGGCCGGCATGAAGGTCGAGGCGGACCTTGCCAATCTCGATCTGACGGTGCTCCAACCCTACATCGCGCAGCGGACGGCGATGACCCTCCGCAACGGGCTGCTCTCGACCAAACTCAACGTGGAGCGCGCCGCGGATGGCCATTTGGCCGTGGCCGGCGAGGTCGATGTCGCAAAGCTGCGCACCGTGGACAACGAGTTGAAACGCGACTTCATCAAGTTTGAAGACTTGAAGCTGACCGGAATCGACTATCAGGCAACCCCATCAACACCGGCGAAACCGGCTAGTCTTCACATCAAGAACATCACTGCCCGCGCACCCTATGCGCGCGTAATCATCGAGTCCGATCGGTCAGTCAACGTTGGTCGGGTGTTGAGTGGTCCAAACGGTGCGAAAGAGCCCCCGAGCGCCACCAACACCAAAACCGCCGGCAAGCCCGACGCAGCCGGCGCTAGCGTGGCAGATGCCGTAGCAAATGTGTCGTCGGGCACGACTGATTCCCCTGATGCACACGCGGCGATTTCCATCGGTAGCCAGCCGGCACCTGCGGGTGGTGATACGTCTGCTGCCGCGACCGCGCCAACAAGCGGCAACACGTCAACGGCCGGCGGATCCGCCGCCGGGGCTGCGTCCGCCAGCGCGGCTGCGTCGCCATCTGCAACAGGCGCCTCTGGTACGGGCGCCGGCTCGGGGCACACCTCCGGGCCTGCGGCAGCCGGCACGGCGCCAGCGTCCGCGGCTTCCACCGGCCGCGGCCACTCCAAACGCCACGGCGGCAAATCAACTCCCGCTGCGGCACCTGCCGCAACGCCTGCCGCCGGCGATACAATGGCCATTGCCGTCGACGCCATAAACATCCAGGACGGGTCGGCCAATTATGCCGACCTCTGGATCCAACCCCACTTCGCCGTCGGCATTCAAAGCCTCAATGGCTCGATTCTTGGCTTATCCTCCAATCCGCGTTCGCGCGCGAAAGTCGAACTGAAGGGCAAGGTTGACCGCTACGCCCCCGTCCATATTTGGGGCGAAACCAACCCTCTGGCTGCGACGACCTACAGCGACATCAAAATGAACTTCAAGGGCGTGGAGCTCACCAGCGCCACCCCCTACTCCGGTCACTTTGCCGGCTACAAAATTGAGAAAGGCAAACTGTCCGTCGACATCGACTACAAAATTGAAAATCGCAAGCTCACCGCCGCACACAAATTCGTCATCGACCAACTGGAATTGGGCGAGCGTGTCGAAAGCCCCGACGCGGTCCACCTGCCCCTCAAAATCGCTGTAGCGCTCCTCAAGGATCGCAACGGCGTCATTGACATCGACCTGCCGGTAACCGGCAGCCTGGACGACCCGCAATTCAAAATCGGGCCGCTCATCTGGAAAGCCGTTCTCAACCTGCTGACCAAAATCGCCACCGCGCCGTTTGCGATGCTCGGCCACCTTTTCGGCGGTGGCGAGCAGATGAACTACATCGACTTCCATCCGGGCAGCGCCGTACTCGACCCCTCAGAGCACGACAAGCTCGTGGCACTCGTGAAAGCGCTGAAGGAAAAGGAGAAGCTCGAACTCGACGTCCCGGTGACATACTCACCCGACCTCGACCGGCCAGGCCTCGCTGCCGCACATCTGGACGCGCGGTTGTTGGAGCTGAGTCAGGATAAGGCGGGCGGCCACAAGCGTGGCAAGAGCGACGCCAAATCCAACAGTGCTTCAGGCAGCGCCGCGCAAAAAACAGCCGCAGCGTCCCCGTCCGCACAGCCGGCAGACGCGGCTGCACGAACCGACAGCTCGCCGCCACCCGCAGGCGCATCCGATTCCGCTCGTTCGCCAGCATCAGCAGTGATGGATGCGCCCCCACCATCCGATCCCGCGCTAACGGATCCCGCGCAGCGCTACCATTTGCTCGTTGCACTGTATCGAGCCGACCTCGGCAAAAGCACCCCTCTTCCCCCTCTCTCGCTGGCGATCGAAGGCGCAGGCAAGAAGAAGGATCAGCCACCGCCCGACTTCGGTGCCGCAAACGCCGAGCTCGAAACCGCGCTGTTGCAAAAGGCACCGGTCGCGGACAACGAGCTGGAAGTACTCGGAAAGCATCGAGCCCGCGCGATTCAGGACGTCTTGCTCATCGGCACTGACATCGACCCGTCCCGCGTGTTCGTTATCGGCAACGCACCCAAAGGCCCCGCGGAAAAGGACAAAGTGCGTGTCGAGTTGGCTCTGAAGTAGCACAACTGATCCGGCTGTGGCACACCGACGCGAGGCCCCTCGCACTTGCGTGTCACAGAATCGCGACGCCGACCTCTAGCGCCCCAGCGTAGAATCGATGCATGACAGAAGAGCAGCTGGAAGATTGGCGGGCCCGCGCACTTCGCGTGGAGGAAGAAGTCACTAAAGCCGTCGTCGGCCAGCAGCCCACAATCAGGCTCATCAACGTGGCGCTATTTGCACGGGGCCACGTTCTGCTCGAAGGTGACGTGGGCGTTGGAAAGACCACGATTCTCCGCGCATTTGCGCGCGCCGTCGGAGGTGACTTCGAACGTGTTGAGGGCACAGTCGACCTGATGCCCGGCGATCTCGTCTATCACACGTACGTAGATGCGGAAGGCAAGCCACGCATCGAACCTGGACCTTTGCTTCGCCACGGCGAACGCCTCGTCACTTTTTTCTTCAACGAGATCAACCGGGCGCGCCCCCAAGTGCAGTCGCTGCTCCTGAGAGCCATGGCTGAGCGAACGGTGTCCGCATTCAACCGCGAACATCGGTTTCCGCACATGACGGTCTTCGCCGATCGAAACAGAGTCGAAAAAGAAGAGACCTTCGAGCTCGCCTCGGCAGCCCGCGATCGCTTCATGCTCGAGCTGCGCATGCCGACCCCGACTGACGTGGAGATTCGACGGCGACTCGTCTTCGATCCGGTCTTTCATGACGTCGATCGGCTGCTCGAGCGCGTTGCAGCCGACATTCTGGACTGGCAGGCGTTGAACCAGGTCGGGAGCGCTATTCAACGCACCGTCCGAACCAGCGAAGCGCTGGAGCGCTATGTGCTCGATTTGTGGGATGCAACGCATAACCCACAAAAGGCAGGCGTCCGACTCGAAGGCGTCGACATGGAGAAGTTGATTCTCGCTGGAGCGAGTCCGCGCGGCATGATGGCGCTCACACGCGCCGCACGCGTTGTTGCGTGGCTGGCCGGACGCGACTATCTAACGCCCGACGACATCCGCACGATGGCGCAACCCGCACTCGGCCATCGCATATTTTTCACGCCAGTCTACGAACTGCGACGCGCTCAAATCGCAGACGATCTCATTACACAGGTCCTCGAAAAGGTCCCCACGCCACGGTGATGAGCGAACACCGCGAGTTTCACTATCGGTTGCCGCAACGGATCGGCGGATGGCGTCCCGGTTCGCATCGCGGATCGAGCCTCGGCGCGGGGCAGGAATTCGTGTCGCACATGCGTCTGTACGACAGACCCGACCCGAGACGATTGGATTTGCGCGCGAGCTTGCGGAATATCCAGCAAGAGTGGTTGGTACGTGTGAATCGCCAGCAAGCAAGTATTCCGGTTCACGCGGTGGTGGATGTCTCGGCCTCCATGAGCTTCGGTTCACAGCGCACCAAACTGGATGTCATCGCTGAGTTTATCGAGGCGTTGGGGCAGAGCACTTTCCGGGTTGGCGACGCGCTGGGAATGTTGGCCTTTGATTCCCGCGAGCGCACGGACCTGTTCGTACCGGCGATGGTCAGCCGCGGAATGGGCGAGACCATGGCGACGTTGTTGAGAAGTGGCGCGGGTGCGCAGGGAGACGCGGCTGGATTACTCGACGCGATCCAACATCTCGCTGGGCGGCGAGGCTTGGTGTTTCTGGTTTCCGACTTTCATTGGCCTTTGGCCCGATTGAGCGAGGCACTGGACTCGTTGGTGCAGTCGTTTGTAGTACCCGTTGTAATTTGGGACGCTGCCGAAATTCACCCGCCGGCCCACGACGGACTGGCACAGCTCCGTGACGTGGAGTCGGGCGCGCAACGCACGTTGTGGATGCGACCCCGAATGCGAGAAAAGTGGCTGGAGTCCGCCGCGGCTCGCCGCACGGAATTGAATCAACTGTTCGCGTTGCGTGCCATGCGGCCCTTCTATGTAACCGGACATTTCGACGGCGAGGCGATGTCGCAATACTTCTTCGAGGTTGCGGCGTAATGCGATTGAGACGAGGCGCCAACGGTCAGCCAAGGGCAGCCTCGATCGCCGCGATGGCGTTCGCCTGCCTGCTGCTCGCGTGCGCGACGGCACCGGCCGCATCAGCAGCCCCCGCCGGGACCGCGTCAACAACGGCGTTCGTCCAACAACCCCGCCCCTTCGGATACGTGCTGGGCGACACCCTCACCCAGCGGATCCTTTTGAGACCCGCAGGCAGCGAATTCCAGCCGGAATCGTTGCCTCCAGCAGAACGCGCGGGCCTCTGGTTCGCCCGCCGGTCATCGAAAATCGAGAAGGCCGAAGATGACCGTCGTTGGCTCGTCATCGACTACCAACTCGTCAACGCGCCACAGACACTGGTCACAGTGAATCTGCCCGCAGTCACGCTCAAATCAAAAGCGGGCACCGAGTGGGTGGTGCCGCCATGGCCCATCAGCGTAGCTCCGCTAACGCCACGCTCAGCGTTCGCGACAGGCGGCCTCCAGGAGCTGCGCCCCGACCACCCCGCACCGATGCTGCCGACCACAATGCTACGGCGGCAATTGGAAATTTGGGTGATCGCGTTGGCAGTCACCGTGGTGATTTGGCTCGGATGGTGGGTAGTGCGAGCCCTTCGCGCCGCCGCGAACCAACCATTCGCGAGCGCCCTGAGGGAAATTCGCCGAACGGGTGACGACGATGCAGCCGCATGGCTGGCCCTGCACCGCGCATTCGATAGAACAGCCGGGCGCGCGCTGCAGACGACGACGCTGCCGGTGTTGTTCAAACGAGCACCGCACTTCGAAACCCAACGCGCCGCGATCGAGGAGTTCTACGCCCAATCAAACCTGCGCTTCTTCGGCGTCACTCCCACTGGCGGCGCAATGGTCAACGGTGGGGGGAAGACCGTGTCCCTGCGCACGCTCGCCATCACCCTCCGCCGCATAGAAAAGCAGCACGAGCGGTGATCACCACCTTGGACTTTGCCCACCCGTGGGCGCTGCTACTTTTACCGCTCGCGGTACTGCCACTCCTACGCAGACGGCGAGACACTCTGCCCTTCTCATACGCGCCGTGGTTACCGAAGGATCCCCTCGGTCAGATCGCAGGTTGGCTGTGGCGAATCCTCGCGACGGTGGCGATATTCAGCACGGTGATTGCCCTTGCCGGGCTGGGCAAACCACAAACGCAGGTTGCGCGCGTAGGTCGCGGCGCCGAGATTCTCGTCCTCATGGATCGCAGCCGTAGCATGGACGATCACATGCTCCCGAGCGACTGGCGAAAGTACGATCGCAGCCTCCTTCTACACCATCTTGCACGTGGCCAGCCCAAGGCAAAAGTCGCCCGCGATCTGTTGACAAAGTTTGTTGCGGAGCGACCTGACGATCGGTTTGCGCTGATGTTCTTCAGCACCAAGCCGCTGTCCGTCGTGTCCTTCACGCAGCACGATGAAGTGGTTCAAGCCGGAATAGCCGCTGCCGACATCGGCCGCGGACTCTCAAACACCGAGGTCGGTCGAGCACTGCTGGCGGCGATAGCTGAATTCGATAGACGCGCGTATTCGGGAAGTCGGATCATCCTGCTCGTATCCGACGGAGGAGCGTATCTCGACGAGCCAACGCGACAGCGAGTGCTTGCCGGGCTCGCACGCAATCGGGTCGCGCTGTACTGGATCTACCTGCGCTCATACAACGCGCCAACACTCGACCACAGCGAGCCCGATCGCGAAAACGCGCCGGAGATGGCGCTGCACAATTTCTTTCAAACGCTGCGGACGCCCTATCGGGCTTATCAGGCCGAAGTGCCGGAAGACCTGGAAAAGGCGGTAGCCGATGTGGGGCGGCAGCAGAATTTCCCGCTCGACTTCCTGGAGGAAGTACCGCGCCAGGACTACAGCCGACGCTTCGTCGCGGCCGCGGCCATCTGCTGCCTGCTGCTTCTGTTGGGCCGTTCGCTGGCGCTGAGGAGTTGGGCATGAGGCGCCGCACAGTTCACATGTCATTTGGTGCCGTAGCGGCCGTATGCGCAGTGGTCGCAATCTGGTACGCCGTGCAGCTTACCCAGGCAAATCGAATCAACGCTGCGATCGCCAGCGCCACCCCGACACGCAACGGCACAAACATACCCAACATCCCCCAAGCCCAACTGGCCCGAGCCATCACCCTCGCCAAATCCGGCAAGTTCACCGCCGCGCTGAAGGCCTACAAAGCCCTGCTGGACGCACCCGACGAAGTCCGCCTCCCCGCCCTGTACAACCTGGGCAACCTGAACATGCGCGAAGCGCTGAAGAACGGCCCGGGCGAAGCGCAGAGGGCATTGCCGCTGATCGAGCTGGCAAAACAAAGCTACAGAGATGATCTGCGCAGCAACCCGGCCGACTGGGATGCACGCTACAACCTGGAACGGGCCCTCTGGCTGTCCCCCGAATACGACGACCCCATCCTCGAACGCAACCAGGCACCCGTCCACTCCGAACACGCCATGAGCACCCTCCAAGGCGCGAAAATCGACCTGCCGTAGACCGACTTACCGTGAACAATTCCACCGCCACACCGCTCCGCCAACCACCCAGTGTGTCGCGCGGCACGCTGAGCAAGCCCCTCAGCTGGGCCAAAGGCATACTGGACGCCGACGGCCGTGCCATCTCGCTGGCGTTCGTTCTACTGCTGATTGCGCTGTTCATCCCCGCAATTCCCCTGACCCACGACACCTACGAAAGCATGGTCATCTTCGACATCACTCAAAGCATGGATGTCGAAGACTACGAGCTGGCAGGCGCGCCCGTCAGCCGTCTCAAATACGCACGCGAAGCAGCACGCCGCGCCCTGCGCGAATTACCCTGTGGATCCAAAGTCGGTTGGGGCGCATTCGCCGGCTACCGGACACTGGTTTTGCTCGCGCCCGTGGAAGTCTGCGAAAACTACGGCGACCTGCTGACCTCGCTCGGGAAAGTGGACGGCAGCATGCGCTGGGAAAACGCCAGCGAGATCACCAAAGGGGTTTACTGGTCGATGCGCGCAGCCAAGGAGCTCGGCTCCAACCCCAATGTCATTTTCATCACCGATGGACAGGAAGCACCGCCCCTCGACCCAACCAACATCCTGCCCATGTTTGAAGACCTGAAGGCAGGTCAAGTACGTGGCTGGCTCGTCGGCGCCGGAGGCTACGCGCCGCGGCCGATTCCGAAAACCGACGACGACGGCAATCGCGAGGGGTTCTGGCGGGCGGATGAGGTCATGCAGCCCGGCGACATCATCCAGGACTCGAAGATCCGCGGTGCCGAGCACCTGTCGTCACTGCGTGAGCCGCACCTGCAGGAAATCGCACACCAGGTTGGATTTGACTACGCGCGCCTCAGCAGCCCGGAGTCGCTTGCCGGCGCGATGTTGGACAAGCGATTTGCGCGCCGCGAAAAGGCCCTGACAGACCTCTACTGGATCCCGGCGCTGCTGGCGCTCATCTTGTTAGCCGCCCGCTTCTCGCCCCTGTCGCTCAGGCGCCGCGCCTGAGCCCGCCGCCGGCCAATCACTAGGCGTGCCGAAACCCGATCCGAAACGCTCCCCAATGCCGCCCGTTCACAAAAATGGGCGACGACATATCCTTCATCAACACAAACTTCCCGCCCCCCATGTCGCGGCGGTAAGTCTGCAGCAGGAACGGCTTGGTGTTGGCCCCCACCTTCTGCACCGCACGGTCGTTGAATATCCGCCGGTTGCGGCAGTTGGCCGCATTCCACGCCGGATCCTTGCCCTGCGGTTTGCAGTAATCGGGATTGTGTGTAGGCAGATAACCACCCTTCGCCCACGCCACGCAGAACACGATGCGCGGATCGGCCTTCTGCACCGGATCCTGGATCGGCGGCAATACCCGATCGGTGAACTGCACGTAGTCGGTCAGGAACTGCTTCGGGTTGGTCCCGGCGATCTCCCGATAACGCTCATCAAACAACCGGGCCATCGTCATCTCGCCACGATTGACCGCAGCTGCAAACTCCGCGGAAATGCGGGCTGCCGTGTCGACTCCCAGCCGGATCAGCGGCGTGTCGGCGGTTTCGACGCCGCTTTCGGCAATGAACTCGATCAACGTCTCGCTGAGCACGAGCAGCCCTTCGATGCGCTGATCCGCACGCTTCAGGTTGCTGGACGACGCGTCAACTCCGTCGGCCAATTCGTCCAACTGGCCCAACGTCGTATCGCAGGCCTGCAGGTTATCACCCGCCGATTGCGCGATCGCATCGATCTCGCGACCGACGGTGTTGAAAGCATCATCCGCCCGAATGATGACTCCCTTGACCTTCTCCGCGCCGGCGCCGGCATGACCGGCATGTTTGGTAGCCTCGTTGCTCTCATTGATGAGACCCTCGATCTGATCCCCGAGAGCCCGGACAATCTCACCGATCCGATCGGTCGCCGTGCGTGTTTCCTCAGCGAGGCTTTTCACCTCACCTGCAACAACCGCAAACCCGCGCCCCGCTTCACCCGCCCGCGCCGCTTCAATCCCTGCATTCAGCGACAACAACCGGGTTTGCTTTGCAATCCGCTCGATGGAGGCGGCCACTCCGCCAATCTGACGCAACAGCGCGCTGAAGGAGCCGAGACGTTCTTCGATGTGGCCCACGGCTCCTGTCAGGTCGGCAATGTGTTGCACCGCCCCGCCAATGAGGGTGCGCGACTCGGCGATTTCAGTACCGGCCGCGGAAGCAGCCTGTTGGGCCTCCTTGGAGGCCCGGTCGATTTCGCGGTTGCCGGCCACCATGGTCTCGGCGGCCCGCTGCAGCTCTTTGAACTGCTCGGCCTGATTGCTGACCCGGTGTGTGACCTCCTCGAGGTTGCCGGCAACATCCGCCAGCTCGACGCCCAGTGTGCCGACGCGCGAAGCTAGCTCAGACACCAATCGTCCCTCGTCTGCGGTCCCACCGGCATTCATGACGCCGATTATGCTCTCACCTCCAAGACATAAGTCTGTGTAACACCCCACAATTGGTGCATTGCCTCAAAGTGTTCTATCCCTTGAACACGAGCTCGGCCACGACGCGCGACTAATGGCCCCCCTGCACAAACAAGCCCGCCGCACTCAACGCCTCAGCGAGTTGCGCCTCGATCCGCGCCGCCTCCCCTCGGGCAATGTACTGCAGGTGCAGCGTCGGGCCCGTCAGCACCTCCAGCCCGCGTTTGAGGACGCTTCCCGAGGCACGAATTCCCGCCTTGTGCTGATCGAAGCGATCCGCGGGACTGTAGTGACTCATGCCCACATACACACCGTGTGGGTCAGGACGACTGTCACTGTAGTCCAGCAGTACGAGATATATGTTCGTCCTGCCCTTGAACGCCGCCCGAAACTCACCGGCCACTTCGTAGGCCACCGGGAGCCAGTCGACATACCGCATGGGCAGCCAGTCCGGAATGGACTTCGAGGCATGCTTCCAGAGGCTTTCCAGGGCCCTCTCGATGCGATCCGGCCACTCACCGCGCATCCACAACTCGTGGATGCAATGCGCCCCGCTGACCCCGTCGCCCGCATTCAGGGCGGCGGAGAAGCGGGCCAGGATGTCCTCGCGCGGGTAGAGCTGAAGCGGCCGGTCCCTGGGAGTCGTCGCCGCTTCAACCGGCAACACGACGCTCAATGTGTTGTGATCAACTTCATATAACGGTAGAAGAACTCGTTGCCCCGGTCGAAGGATTCGACACCGATGTTCTCGTCCTTGCCATGAGCCCGGATGTTGTCCTTGTCGATAGCGACCCCTGCGATGGTGTAGGTGGGTAGCCCCGCCGCACTCGTGAAGACCCCGTCCGAAGCACCGGTTGACATGGCCGGTATCACTTTGAGGCCGGGCCACATCTGTGCCACCAGCGAGTCGAGCGGTTTCATGACTTCCGGAATCAACGGTGGCGGCGGATAGCCGCGCCGGTCGGATGCGATATCAATCACAGCACCGTGATCGTCGAAGGATTGGACTTTGATGGACGGATCGGCAAACACGTCAATGAGAACGTGTCGTATTTCCTCCGGCGAGTGTCCTGGGAAAATGCGGCAGTTCACAGTCGCCCGGGCGCGCTGGGGCAGTGCATTGTTGGCATGCCCACCGTCCATCCGGGTAGCAACACACGTTGTCCGCATGAGCGAATGGTCCACCGCATCCTGCGATAGGCGCGCCACGGCCTGAGGATCCGGCGGCGTTTGCAGAATCGCCTTCATATCCGCGGCTCGCTGCCCGGTCTCGATGGTCGACATCCGCTCGTAGTAGACGCGGGTGACACTGTTGAGCTCGAACGGAAACTCGTAGTGTGCCAGGCGGTCCAGGGCCGCAGTAATGTGATAAATCGCATTATCCGGCACCGGCAACGAGCTGTGCCCACCCCGATTGGTGGCCGTCAGCAGATAATCGCCGTACACCTTTTCCGTGCCGTCCATCTCGAAGTACAGCGGCTTGCCGTGATCCGAGGTGATCGAGTTGCCATCATGATTCAGGACGAACTGGGCATCGATCAGGTCGCGGTGATTCTTCAACAGCCAGTCGACGCCGTTCGAGTCGCCGCTCTCCTCGTCCGCAGTCAGTGCCAGGATGATGTCGCGTGAGGGCTTGAACCCCTCCTTCCTCAGCCGAATCAGGGTGGCCATCATGATGGCGTCGCCGTTCTTCATGTCCTGGGTGCCGCGCCCGTAGAAACGACCGTCCTTCTGCACGAACTGGAAAGGATCGGTAGTCCAGTCCTCCCGCCGCGCCTCCACCACATCCAGGTGTCCAATCAACAGGACCGGTTTATGCCTGCCTGAGCCGTGCAGACGAACCACGAGGTTCTTCTTGCGATCGTTCGGGCCCAGGATCTGGATATCGCTCGCGGGGAACCCCGCATCCCGCAGCCGCGTTGCCATCGCCTCCGAGGCGGCAGTCACACTGCCGACCGACTCGGTCGTGTTGATCTCAATCAGCTCCTTGAACAGGTCGCGGGCCAGCGCATTGGAATTCTGATCCGTGTCGGCGTGACAGATACCCGTGAGCAGCACCGCTGCCACCGCCGATGCAAAATAGCGTCGATACATGCAATCATTCCCCCCGGAAATTGGACCCCAAAAAACAGGCGAGTGCACAGCAGCAGTATGACCAGATTCTTAGCTTTCGTGGGTGCCTTGATTGCCGGCTGGAGCCCGTTTGCGGGCGCCCTGGAGAGCACCGCCGCTGAAGGACCGGAGCAGGCGGCCGTCGAGCAGTGGCGCGTCACGCGGGTCGCAGAGCTGACCAGCGAGACCGGCTGGCTGACTTTGGTCGGCCTGTTCTGGCTCGACAAGGGTGACAACACCTTCGGCCGCGCGCCCTCCAACCGGCTGGTGCTCGACCACCCCGCCCTCGCCCCCCGGGCCGGAACATTTACACTGGACTCCAAAGGGGTCCATTTCAAAGCCCGCCGGGACAGCGGCATCACGCATGCCGGCCTGCCGGTCTCCAGCATGGATATGGTGATGGATACCCGGGGGGAGCCGACTGTTGTGTCGAGCGGGCCGTTGCGCTTTTTCATCATCGAGCGGGCGGGGAAGATCGGCGTGCGGGTTCGGGATGTCGACAGTCCGCGGCGCCGGGAGTTTGTCCCGATCGATTACTTCCCCATTGCGACCGACTGGATGTTCACCGCACGCTTCGAGCCCTACGAGCCGCATCGCCACATCCGCATCATCAACATCCTGGGCCTCGAGGAGGAGATGGATTGCCCGGGTGCGCTGGTATTCAACAAGGACGGCCGCGAGTGGCGCCTGGATGCCGTGCTCGAGAGTCCCAACGATCAAACACTGTTTGTCATGTTCGGCGACCGTACCAACGGCAAAGGTTCCTACGGCGGCGGCCGGTTCCTGCATACCCCGCTGCCTGCAGGGGGAACAGTGCGGGTGGATTTCAACGAAGCCTACAATCCACCGTGTGCATTTAACAATTTCGCCACCTGCCCACTGCCACCCGAACAGAACAAACTGGCGCTGCGCGTCGAGTCCGGTGAGAAAGCCTACGGGAACGGGCACGGCGGCACTTGATCTGCGTTACGTTTCGCACATCACGGTGACGCCGGGCGCCAAGGGCGGCTCACATGTCACCTGGGTGGGGACCTTCAAGCGCAAAAGCACGTCTGACACGCCGCCGGAAGCCGAAAACGATGATGCAGCCAACAAGCTGATCACTGGCGTGTACGAGGGTGGCCTGGCAAACCTCAAGAAGATGCTCGGAGGCTGATCCTACAGCGCCGGGACAACCGGCGTTCAAGCCACAATCAGGCCATGGCGAATGGCCAGCAGAGTGAGCTCGGACTGGTTCACCACGCCGAGCTTCTGCTTGATGTTGTAAAGATGAGTGCCGATGGTCGAAGCGGACAGCTTCAGATCATCGGCAATCTTCTGTACCGTGGATCCGCCCGCCAGGCGAATGAACACCTCGAACTCGCGCTCGGAGAGTTGCTCGATGGGTGAGCGGGCCGCCCCTTCAATCTCCGCCAGGGCGAGCTTCTGGGCCAGGTTGGGATCGATGTAGCGGCGGCCGGCAGCGACTGATGCAATCGCTTCAATGAGGGCTTCCGGAGCGCTGCGCTTCGACAGAAAACCCAGCGCGCCTTCGCGCAAAGCCCGGCGCGCGTGCATGGGATCATCGTGAGCGGACAGCGCCAACACACGCGCGGCGGGGTTGTGGGCGCGGATGCGGCGCAAGGCCTCCAGCCCGCCCATTCCCGGCATCCCCAGATCCATCACCACAACATCCGGCGTCAGCTCGGCGTACATCTGACAGGCGGCTTCGCCTGACTGCGCTTCGGCGACGACATTGATGTCGGGTTGGGATTGCAGGAGCAGGCGGAAGCCGGTGCGGACCACCGCATGGTCGTCTGCGAGCAGGACCTTGATCATGCTTCGACCAACAGTGGAATTTTGGCGGTCAGACGCACGCCATGCGGTTCATGATTCGCGACTGTGAACGATCCGCCCAGATGCTCCACGCGATCAGCCAGCCCCCGCAAGCCGAAATGGCCGGGGCGTGACCAGTCCGGTGCGAGTCCGACACCATCATCCGTCACAGTGAGAGCGATCTGTTCGTCGTCTGAGTGCAGCTCAATATCCACACGGGTTGCCTGAGAATGTCGCAATGCGTTGATCAAACCCTCCTGGGCAACACGATAGATTGTCAGAGTAACCGTTGGGCCGAGGACAGCGGACAAATCATTGCGCGCTGACAACTGCACTGCAGGATAGCGGCGCTGCCAGTCACGCACGAGATTTTCCAGCGTGTCAGCCAAACCCAACGTGTCGAGTGACAGCGGCACGAGGCGCGGTATCAGCCCATGCATGGCATCATAGAGACGTCCTGCTTCGTCCGAAATCAACCGTGCCGCATCGGTCATGGCCGCATTCTGCGACTGGGTGACAATGGCCATCGCGAGCGAACGGATCGCCGTTACGGATTGTCCAAACTCATCATGCAGCTCGTGCGCAATCAACCTGCGCTCCTCTTCCACCCGCTGCTCTACCAGCCGTGCGAGCTCTCTTCCTTCCTCCAGCCGGTTCTGCGCTTCAATCGCCTTGCGTTCGGCCTGAACCTTGTCCTGAACTGCCTGGGCCATGCGATTGAATGCCGCTCCAATGGTGTGAGCCTCGAATCCTGCAAGTGCCGGCAACCGGAAGGCCAGATCACCTTCCTCCAGCCGCTGCAGCCCGGCCGCAATGACCGGAAATGGAGCAAGTGCCAGCTTCACCAGCCAGAAAGCCAGGCCATTCACGAGGACCAGCATCGCGGCGCCAATCAGGAACAGCTGCCTGAGATTGTCCCAGGCGTCCAGGATGGCTCGTGAGGCATTCGCGGTAATGACGAGCTGAATGCCACCCCGCAGGGCAAATGTTCGTTTGGCCATGGAGGGCGACAACAGCTTCACGAACCAGCTGGGGGCCTCCCGGCCAGCTTTATAAGTCGCATCCGGCGAGCGATACAACAATTCCCCCGTGGGCGCGCGCAGCACGACATCGTTGGCTCGCACGTGCCCGAGCTGGACCAGGAACTGCCGTACGGTGTCCGAGTCGCCCTCCCGGGAGTAAATGGCCGCCAGGCGCCCCAGAAGCTGCGACCCGACGCGATTCGCCGCCTCCACCTCCTCGCTGACCGAGGAGCGGGTGTCCGCAATCTCAGCGAAAATCAGCACGATAACGAACGTTGCCGTGAGGCCCGCCACGATCAGGTTCAGCCGCGTGCGCAATTTCATACGCGAAGTGTACCGCCCCGCTTGTTTTATTGGCGCGGCACTAGCCGCGCAGAGCCGGGGTTCTTTTCCGCCGCCTCTTGTTTTATTGGCGCGGCATTGGCCGCGCGGAGCCCGGGTCCTTTTCCGCCGCCAAAAAGCGTGGTTTTTGGCGGCTGCCCTGGTAGTCCCGGGCGGACCACTGGGCGGTAGCGGGCCGCGAGGCCGTGGCCGCGCCCATAAAGCACACGCTCATGAAAATCATGAGGCCTCTTTCATGAACATCCCCTATGGGTCCCCCGCCCGGGCGCGGATGATCAGTCAGACGAAGAGCCATCCACCCATCCACCAAGGAGTTCACCATGAAGTGGGAAACACCAGAAGCCGTTGACATGCGTTATGGCATGGAAATCACGATGTACATCAGCAACCGCTGATCGACCATCGCTGATAGATCGAATGGCGTCGGCCCGCGTGAGCGGGCGGCGTCTGTCCTTCCTCTCCCCGGGCTCGTAAAGCTATGAAGATCAGAGTCCTGGGGGCTGCGGCGGGTGGCGGGTTTCCGCAGTGGAACTGCAACTGCCGCAATTGCGCCGGAGTCCGTGCGGGGACGGTGCGGACCAGGGCCCGGACCCAGTCCTCGATTGCCATTCGCGGCAATGATGGCGCCGGCTGGGCGCTGGTCAACGTCTCACCCGATATAACGGCCCAACTTCAGTCCAATCCCCCTTTCCAACCCGGGCGCGCGTTACGCGACTGCGCAATCACCGGCATCGTGTTGGTAGACGGCCAGGTCGATCACACGACCGGTTTGTACATGTTGCGCGAATCGACGCGCCCCTGGCCCATCTGGTGCACTGACAGCACCTACGCCGACCTGACTCGCGGCAACCCGATATTGAATGTGCTCGGGCACTTCTGCGGTGTTGACCTGCGGCGCATTGATCTCGACGGCGGTGTTTTTCAGATTGAGGGAGTGAGCGGCGTGAGCTGGCGCGCCTTGCCGGTGCCTGGAAAACCGGCGCCCTACTCCCCAAATCGGCAATCACCGGTGCCGGGCGACAATCTGGCGTTGGTGATCACCGATGACGTGACAGGCAGATCCGCCGTGTATGCGCCGGGACTCGGCGCGATGGATGATCGGGTCTGGCGCGCCATGCAGTCGGCCGCCTGCGTGATGGTGGACGGCACGTTCTGGACGGATGATGAGATGATCCGGTTGGGTGCCTCGAAGAAACATGCACGTGACATCGGACATCTACCCCAAAGTGGTCCGGGCGGAATGCTCGAATGGCTGGACCGGCTGCCGCATGACACACGCAAGGTTTTGATACACGTGAACAACACCAACCCCATACTGGATGAGGATTCGGAGCAGGCGGCCGAAGTGACCCGCCGCGGCGTCCAGGTGGCCTGGGACGGACTGGAGATCGAGCTGTGAGCCAGCCAGCGTGGAGTCGGCAGGAGTTCGAGCAGCGGCTGCGGGACAAAGGCCGCGCGTACCACATTCATCACCCGTTCAACGTGATGTTGAATTCGGGGCGCGCCACGCCCGAGCAGATCCGCGGCTGGGTGGCGAATCGGTTCTACTACCAGATCAACATTCCGATCAAGGATGCCGCCATCCTGGCCAACTGCACGGACCGCGCAGTGCGCCGCTCCTGGGTGCAGCGAATCCTCGATCACGACGGCTACGGCGACGACCCGGGCGGCATCGAGTCCTGGATCAAGCTCGCGGAAGCCACGGGCCTGACTCGCGAACATGTTGAAAGCCTCGTCGATGTCACACCGGGCGTGCGGTTTGCCGTCGACGCGTACGTGAATTTCGCGCGCCGCTCGCCATGGCAGGAGTCTGCCTGCGCGTCGCTCACCGAGTTGTTTGCGCCGGAGATCCACAAACAACGGTTGGCGAACTGGCCGGAGCATTACCCCTGGATCGACTCGGCCGGCCTGCACTACTTCCAAAGCCGCGTCAGCCTGGCGCGTCGCGATGTTGAGTTCGGGCTCGCGGTGACGTTGGATTGGTTTTCCACCCGCGCCGCGCAGGAGCGGGCGTTGGAGATCCTGCAGTTCAAGTTGGATGTGCTGTGGCAGATGAATGATGCGATGGCCTTGCGATATGGAGTGGAGCCGTTGCCCGGAGCTGTGTCGTGACCGCCGGGCATCAGCGGAACCGCTATGCGGCTCGCCGCTGCCGCGGTCCGCGTCGAGGCAGCCCGGTCATTGTGGGAGCGGGCTTCGCGACCGCCGGACCGTCGCCGGGGTGCGCTCGTGACCGGTGATACACCGGCGGGCGCATCCGCGGCTGCCTTCAGCGCCGACACCAAGCCGTCCCTCGGGCGGGGATTCCGGTTGCAGTGGGAGCCGGCGCAGAAGGCGCACGTATTGCTGTATCCCGAGGGCATGGTGAAGCTCAACGGCAGCGCCGGTGAGATTCTCACGCGCTGCAACGGCGCACGGACCGTTGCTGAGATTGTCAGTGACCTGGAAAGCGCGTTCTCCACCACGGGGCTGGAGAAGGACGTGCGGGCATTTATGGCAATGGCGTTGGACAAGCAGTGGCTGGAGATTCGCGGGTGAGCGCTGACGGCGGCACAGCGGATGTTGGCATGCCGGACCGGACGGGTGGCACAGGCAACGCGGCGACGGCGGTGGGTCCTGGCCGTGCGGCTGCGGCGCCGGGTGCCACCGACGCTGCTCGCGGCGCAGCCTTGACGGCCGCGGCTAGCGACTCCCCGACAAGCGCCCGCGTGGGCAACCCTGGGCCGCCGCTGTGGCTGCTCTGCGAGCTGACCTACACCTGCCCCCTCCATTGCGTGTTTTGCTACAACCCCACCGACTTCGCCAAAACTCAGCAGGAGCTGTCGACGGACGATTGGATCCGCGTGCTGCGGCAGGGCCGCGAGCTCGGCGCCGTACAACTCGGCCTGTCGGGCGGCGAGCCCCTGACGCGCGACGACCTCGAAATCATCGTCGCGGAAGCACACACACTCGGCTATTACACGAACCTCATCACTTCAGGCATCGGACTCACCGAAGCGCGCATCAAAGCGCTCAAAGAAGCGGGCCTCGATCACATCCAACTTTCGTTCCAGGACAGCACCCGCGAAGTAAATGACTTCCTGAGCAGCACCCGTACTTTCGAGCTGAAGGCGAAAGTCGCCGCGCTCATCAAGAAATACGAGTACCCCATGGTACTCAACGTCGTCCTGCACCGACTCAACATTGAGCATGTCCAGGAGATCCTGGAGATGGCGGAGTCCATGCAGGCCGAGTACGTCGAGCTGGCCAACACCCAGTACTATGGCTGGGCGTGGCACAACCGCGAGCGGCTGTTACCCAGTCGCGAGCAGCTGCTGCGCGCCGAGGAAACCACCAACCGTTTCCGCGAGCGCGTCGGCAAGAAGATGCGAGTGCTGTTCGTAGTGCCCGATTACTTCGAGCGCCGCCCCAAACCCTGCATGAACGGCTTGGGTTCTGTCTTTCTGACCGTAACTCCGGACGGCACGGCGCTCCCATGCCATGCCGCCAAGACGCTACCCGGTCTCACGTTTCCCAACGTCAAAGACGCCTCGATTGAGTGGATCTGGCGCGACTCACCCGGCTTCAACCACTATCGCGGCGATAGCTGGATGAAGGAGCCGTGCCGCAGTTGCCCGGAGAAGGCGAAGGACTTCGGCGGCTGCCGGTGCCAGGCCTACCTCCTGACCGGCGACGCCGACAACGCCGACCCGGTTTGCGATCTTTCGCCGCACCATCACTTGGTAACGGAGATGGTGGAGAAGGCTAGCGCCCCAAGCGCACCACCACCGATGGTTGAGCAGCCGCTGATCTTTCGCGACCGGAAGAATTCCGAGGTCCTGTCTCGCTGACGCTAAGGACGGAAGCGGCCAGACTCCCCCACCTCGGCGGCTGACCCTAGCCCTGATTCGTAATCGTTTTGGACTCAGAACGCGGATTTATAATCGTTTTGGACTTAGAATAATCGTTCTGGACTCAATATGGCGTGACTCACCGTGCCCCACTGGATTGGCTATCGGTGGCTGACCGAGCATTACAGCCTCACCGTCACCCAACCACTGCGGGTGGAGACCGCTATTGGTCCGACCAGGGCGACGGTCAGCGACGGGACGACCGAACAGCGCACCGTCCATGAGTCGCTGCGTCCTGAGGCAACCCTGGCCGGCCACCTGAGCTACGCCCTAAAGCATGAGGGGGTCCACTTGGAAACCCTTTCGCGCTTATTCGCTGTTACGCGGGCAGCCGAAGTCGAGGACTGGATTCGGCGCGAGCCCACCGGCCAGTACGCGCGGCGTGTGGGATTTCTCTTCGAGTGGCTGACCAACCGGCGGCTCGATGTGCCGGACCTCACGCGCGGCAATTACGTTTCCGCATTAGACCCCGAACGCGAGCTCGTAGCTCCAACACCGATCAACAATCTGCGCTGGCGAGTGCGCGACAATTTACTCGGCAACGCGAGTTTTGCCCCACAGGTTCATCTCAGCTCGGACACCGAGCGGGCACTGAAAGTCGGTATCCGTGAACGGATCGAACGGATCGAAGGTCAGTTCACCGCGGAACTCGTAATGCGCAGCGTTGTGTGGCTGACCGTCAAAGAAAGCCGCGCGAGCTTTGCGATCGAACACGAGGAGAATAAGCGCGACCGCATCCAGAGATTCGCTGCAGTGATGGAACAGCGAACTGGAGAATCAGTTGATCCGCTGAGCATCCCGGACCTTGAAACGCTACAGCGAGAGATTCTGGGTTCCAACGCTCTGCATTATGGCCTCCGTCGCTCGCCAGTATTCGTGGGCGAATCAGGACGATTCGGCGAGGAGCAGGTTCACTACGTCGGACCGCCATGGGAAGAATTGCCCTCAATGTTGGAAGGGTTGCGGCAGGTACTGAAGCGCAGCGCTGGATTGTCGCCCGTGGCGCGGGCAGCGCTCGCATCCTTCGGCTTTGTGTATCTACACCCGATGATCGATGGCAACGGTCGTATCAGTCGATTTCTGATAAACGATATGCTGCGCCGGGACGGCGCTCTTCCCAAACCTTACATCCTGCCAATCTCGGCAATCTTGCAGAGAGCGGACTTACGACCAATGAGCTACGACGGCGCTCTGGAAGTATTTTCCCGGCCGCTGATGCGGCAGTATCAGAATGAGTGGTCATTCGGGCCGGAACAACGAGCGGATGATGGTGTCGTCTACAACCTGCAATTTGCTCGATACGAAGATGCACTCCACGCCTGGCGATATCCAGACTTGACGCGTCACGTGTCGTTTCTCGCGGATGCACTCGAGTTGACTATTGAGCAGGAAATGCGGGGCGAGGCGCTTTACCTGCAGCGACATGGCGCGGCGAGAGCGCGACTGAAAAATATTATTGAGGGACCGGACACAGCATTAGACAGGATTATCCGCTCAGTACGTGAGTCACGCGGCGCGATCAGCGGGAAGCTGCGCGCCGAGTATCCCATCCTCGAGCGCAGCGAGATCGCAGACGACGTTGTGCGCGCGATCCGCGAGGAATTTCCATGGGTTGCGGTCAACGAGCCGGCCGAAGGCTAGCCACCACACGCCGCGGGCGCCTATCCCGTTAGATACCCCCGGCCTTGTCCGGAATCGCCGGCGCAATGGCGCTCGCCGGGTAGCTCGGCCGGCTAGACTTTCCGGATGAGCCTGCGCAAGCCCCATTACGCCTGGATCGTCCTGGGCGTGACCTTCATCTGCCTTCTGGTCTCCGCCGCAACCCGCGCGACCCCCAGCATTCTCATCGTCCCGCTGGAAAAAGAGTTCGGGTGGTCGCGCACGACCATCTCCATGGCGATCTCGCTCAATATCCTGTTGTACGGGCTCATCGGTCCGTTCGCCGCGGGATTCATAAACCGCTACGGGCCCAGGCGGATGATGGCCGCTTCGGCAGTTCTGATTGGGCTCGGTACGCTGGCTACTGTGACGATCCGAGCACCTTGGCAGCTCTTTGCGCTTTGGGGCGTGCTGGTCGGTGTTGGTACGGGAATCATCGCCATCGTGCTCGGCGCCACGGTCGTCCAGCGCTGGTTCTACGTTCACCGCGGTTTGGCCCTCGGAATGCTGACGGCCAGCGCAGCCACGGGACAACTCGTATTCCTGCCGTTTCTGGCGAAGCTGGTTGTCGACTACGGTTGGCGATCGTCGGTTATCACAATGGCCGCACTGGCGTTGTTGATGGCGCCATTGGCGCTGCTCCTGATGCGCGACCGGCCACAGGAGAAGGGGCTGCTCCCCCTGGGTCAGCCCGATGACGTCGCCGTTCCAACGCCTACCGTCCAAAACCCGTTCGTTGCTGCGATCTCTGCGCTGACCGACGCCAGCCGGTCTAAAGAGTTCTGGATTCTCGCCGGCAGCTTTTTCATCTGCGGTGCCAGCACCAACGGGTTGATTGGCACCCACCTCGTCCCGGCCTGCATGGACCATGGGATGCCGGAAGTACAGGCGGCCAGCCTGCTCGCGGTGATGGGTATCTTCGACCTGGTGGGCACGACCGGCTCCGGCTGGCTTTCCGACCGATTCGACAACCGGATACTGCTATTCGCCTACTACGGCCTGCGTGGGCTGTCCCTGCTCTATCTGCCCTATGGGTTCATCTCGGAGGGCCACGGATTGTCCATTTTTGCCGTGTTCTACGGGCTGGACTGGATCGCGACGGTTCCGCCAACGGTGGCGCTGGCTCGCCAGGCGTTCGGTGCGGAAAAGACAGGCTTGGTTTTCGGCTGGATTATGGCGTCGCATCAAATCGGCGCCGCCCTGGCGGCCTCAGTTGCCGGGCTCATCCGCACCAATGAGGGCAGCTACGACCATGCCTTCATCATCGCCGGTAGCCTGTGCCTGATCACCGCAATCGGCGTTCTGTTCGCCGGCAGAGGCAATAAAACCGGACTTGTGCACCAACCGGGGTAAATTTGCCCTGTCAGGTTGTTGTGCAAACAACAGCCCAGATATAGCGTGGTGTGATGACACGCGCCGCTCCAATCGCCAACTTGCCTCCGCCCGGACCCAATCCGGGGCCCGGTGGCGAGCTGCCGCAAACGGCTCCGCCTCCAGAGGCGGTGCCGCTGGACCGCAAACGGCTTTTCACCGCTTTCACGCTGACGCCCCTGCTCGCCGGCTTTTACCCAGCTATCTTCCTGGCAGAGCCCTCGATCATGCCCATTGGGCTGCTGCTCTCCTACGCGTCAACAGTGCTGTTTGGAATCCCCTTGGTCATTTACTTCGACCGCCGCGGCGTCCGCGAGTGGTGGATGTACATCGCCGGGGGCACCGCGTGCTCGTTACCAACAGTGTTGCTCTACGCATTCGCGCCGCTGCCCGACCACCTTCAACCCTTCGGTCCCGTCCCTGTCCTCGCCCTGCTCCTGTGGGGCGGTTCGTCCGGAATCGTGTTCTGGATGATCGGCATATCGGGAGAGTCGGCCGTGAGCCTGCGCTCGCTGTTCGATCCGGTCTCATCAAAGAAATAGCCGGTCGCCATTGCCTGCGGCAGCACTGCCGCGATTACTTTTGACTTCCGGCGGCGATGCCGCCAATTTCCCGTGCATGCGGCTGTCTCGAGCCTTCCAGCGCACCAATAAAGGCACCCTCCTGACGGGGGCGGTTGTCATCGCCGTGGCATTGGCCGTGATCGCAGTGGTGTTGGCGCGTGCCAAGGCAGCGTCGGAACCACGTGAGATGCTGTTGGCTGACGGCACTCAGATCGTCCTCCTCAACGGCACCGGCGCCCATCCGGCCGAGGGGTTCCCGCAGAAGCGGGAGGTAGAGATACGGGGTACCGGCGAGGTATTCATCAAGACACAACAGCGGGACAAACCGCTGGTTGTCCGCACCGGGCTGATGGTGCTCACCGTCGATGGCGAATCCGCGCTTCGCGCCTCAGTGTCGTCAGAGCGGGTCGGAGAGCAGGCGGAGGTTCTCTACGGGCATGTGTGGGCAGCAAAGGCGTACGCATCGCCGTTCAGCGAGCCCGATGTCCTCGTTGGTGGAGAGATGTCGATGGTCAATCGATCGATTGACCTCATGGAAAAAGAGACGTTTGACCGGGCGGAGCTCATTCGTTGGAGCGACTCGGTGATTGCCGCTGCCAGCCGTCACCGAGTGGAGGGAAAATGATCACGGGTGACAGTTCACTCGGGATCGGGTTTGTTGGAACGGGGTTGCGGGAGGATTTACCGGACACATCGGCGTCAATACATCTGCTGGCACGCCACCCGCCTTGGACGGCAGGACCGATCGAGTCACCGATCAAGTCGCAGCCCTGGTCCGCGTCAGTGACCCCTCATGTCACCCCTCATGTCGGCGACAGCGTTGTCGGCCAATTTGAGAAACTCCTTCCCCTCACCCGAGGTGAATAGATGATTAGCATCGGACTCATTTATGGGCTCAACCCCGCGTTTCTGCAGCTGCTCACCGCGCAGCAGCTACGAGTGGCGGCCGAAGATAGCTTGGGGGAGGTTCGGGCGCTCGAGTTGGACGAGCATCCCTTCTACGTGACCGCGCTATTTCAGCCGGAGCGGGCGGCGCTAAGGGGAGAATGCCCTCCCCTCGTCGAGGCATTTGTTCGCGCCTGCGCGGCCTAGAACCTATCGCCCGGGGTGCCGCAGGCGCCGTGCATATGCGCAGCCGGCAAAAACCACGCTTTTGCCGGCGTAGATAGGACCCGGGCTCCGCGCGGCCAGTGCCGCGCCAATAAAACTACTGAATCAACCGCGCGCACAAATCCAGCAAAGGCGCGGGAATCACACCCAGCACGAGCACGGCAAGTGCATTGAGTCCCAGCGCGGCGCGAACGCCAGTCGAATGCTGCGGCGGCGGGTAAACGGCCGGCGGGGCATCGAAGTACATCAGCTTGATTACGCGCAGGTAGTAGAACGCGCCTACCACTGACATGGCCGCTGAGATGACGACGAGCCAGAAGTGATTGGTCTCCCACAGCGCCTGGAATATCCGCAGCTTCGCCCAGAAGCCCACGAACGGCGGAACGCCGGCGGTGGAGAACATGAGCATCATCATCGCCAGGGCGAGCATTGGGTCCCGCTTGTACAGGCCCTTGTAGTGGTCCAGGTGATCCGCCTCGAAGCCTTTTCGACTCGCGATCAGGATCACGCCGAAGGACCCCAGTACTACGAGGACATAGATCAGAGTGTAGTACAGCGCCGCGGTGTAGCCGTCGGGAGTACCCGCTGTGAAGCCCAGCACGATGAAACCCACGTTAGAAATCGTGGAGTACGCGAGCATGCGCTTCAGATTGGTCTGCACAATCGCGACCACGTTGCCGACCACCAGAGTGAGCACAGCAAGCGCGCCCAACATCTGTGACCACTCCACAACCGCCCCGCCCAACCCATGCGCAAGCAAACGCAAAGTCAGCGCGAAATACGCAATCTTCGGCGCCGTACCAATGAACAGCGTAACGCTCGTCGGGGATCCCTGGTACACGTCAGGCAACCACATGTGGAACGGAACGGCGCCCAACTTGAAGGCAACAGCGACGACCACGAACACGAGGCCGATCGTGACACCCAGGTTGGGAGGCTCCTGCAGCCTCTGCGCGATCTCTTCGAGGTTCAACGTCCCGGTCATGCCATAGATCATGGACATTCCGTAGAGCAGCGTACCGGAGCCAATGGCGCCCAGCACGAAGTACTTCATCGCCGATTCGGCGGCCACGCCGGAATCGCGGTCGAACGCGGCCATGGCATAAACCGACAGGGCCAGCAGCTCGACACCGAGATAAACCGTCAACATGCTGTTGGCCGAGACCAGCACGAAGATGCCCAACAGCGCGGTCAACGCGAGAACGTAGTACTCACCGCGCAGAATCCCCCGCTCCTCGAGGTAATCGCGCGAGTACAGCAGGCCGAACGCCACGAACAAGTAGCCGAACAGCTTCAACACGTATGCCAGCCCATCGGCCACGTACATCCCGTCAAACAGGATGGCGCTGTGCGATACGTTCGCGAAGGCGACGGTCAGGGCAGCACCGACAGCCAACACGATCAATGTGAGCGTGGGGGTCAACCCGCGGCGAGTCTGTCCGGCAAACGCGTCCACCAGCAATATGAGGCAGATGGCCGCAACCAGGTAGATCTCGGAGATCGCAGGTGCAAAGCTTTGCCAGGTCGTCATCGTTTCGGGCATGTTGAACCGGTTTTCCGCGTGTCGTTAGACTGGAATCTTGCTGGCAACCGCCTGGTCCACCAAGTGGTGGATGGTCGGTTGCATGACTTTCAATATCGGCGCGGGCCAGCAACCCACCAGCAGCACGGCTACGGCCAGCACTGCCAGGATTCCGAACTCGCGTCCATTCAGGTCGGTCAGGGCGGCAACCTTGGCGTTGCCCACGGGCCCGAAGACCACTCTCTTCACCAGCCAAAGGCTGTACGCCGCGCTGAGAACCAGCGTCGTCGCGGCCAGTAGTGAATACCAGAAGCTCGCCTTGAAGCTGGCAAGGATTACGAGGAACTCACCTACGAAGCCCGAGGTGCCCGGCAGACCGGTGTTTGCGAGAGCGAACAACACCATGAATGCCGCGAAGATCGGCATGGAGTTGATGACTCCGCCGTAATCCGCGATCTGCCGACTATGCGTCCGGTCATAGAGCACACCGACGCAGAGGAACAGCGCGCCTGACACCAGGCCGTGCGAAATCATCTGCACCATGGCGCCGTCCATGCCCATACCCGCACCTTGGAGGCCGCCGGTGTTCCTGACGATCTGGTAGACGAGAAACGCGCCCAGGGTCACAAAGCCCATGTGAGCAATCGATGAGTAGGCGATGAGCTTCTTCATGTCCTGCTGCACGAGCGCCACGAAACCGATGTACACCACCGCAATCAGCGAGAGCGCGATGATGAAGAGATCGAGCTCCCGGCTGGCGTCAGGCGTGATCGGCAGATTGAAGCGCAGAAATCCATACCCGCCCATCTTCAACATGATGGCAGCCAGGATGACCGAGCCGCCGGTGGGGGCTTCCACGTGCGCGTCAGGCAACCACGTGTGCACCGGCCACATGGGCACCTTCACTGCAAACGCGAGGAAGAACGCGATGAAGATGTACCGTTGCTCGATGAGAGTCAGCGGCAGCGACTGGAAGCTGGCGATGGAGTAGTCGCCCGCCTTTACATACATGTAGATCAGCGCGACGAGCATGAACACCGAACCGAGGAAGGTGTACAGGAAGAACTTGATCGTCGCGTACACACGGCGCGGGCCACCCCAGATACCGATGATGAGGAACATCGGGATCAACATGGCTTCCCAGAAGAAATAGAACAGCAGTGCATCGGTTGCGGAGAACACGCCGATCATGAGGCCCTCCATGATCAGGAAGGCCGCGTAGTACTGCGCGGGTCGCGCCTCAATCACCGTCCAGGCCGCAATGATGACCGGGATGGTGATGAATGCAGTCAGCACAACCAGTGGCATCGAGATGCCGTCGAGGCCAAGCGCGTAGTAGGAATGAAACCGCGCAATCCACCCAATTTTTTCCACGAACTGGAAGTCGGCGGTGCCGGAGTTGAAATGGGCGACCAGCGGCAGAGTGATGATCAGGGTCGCGACGGCGGCGAGCAACGCGACCCAGCGCGCCGCGCCGATGTTTTTATCGCCGAGCAGCAACACCACGATGCCCGCAGCGATGGGCAGCCAAATCAGAATCGACAGGTAGGGAAACATTCAATGACCGCCGTGACTTACGACCGCACCAGGAACCAGCCGAGCATGACCGCCAGGCCGATGACCATCCAGAATGCGTACGCGTACAGATAACCGTTCTGCACCCGCCGCACGATACTTCCGATCCAACCCACCGTAGCCGCAGATCCGTTGACGAGAGCACCGTCGATCAACACCTCATCACCGGCCTTCCACAGTGTGAAGCCGAGACCACGGGCGAATGCTGACAGGACTTTCTCGTTGAACCAGTCGAAGTAATACTTGTTGAGCAACAGGTTGCGGACGGGCGATAGGGTTCGCGCCCAGGCGGCAGCCCATTGCGGGCGATGGAGGAAGAACAGCCATGCCGTCAGCACGCCCGCTGCGGCGAGCCAGAACGGGACGCCGGCGAAGCCGTGCAACGCCATCTGCCCGGGGCCCTGGAAATCTTTGCCGAGCTCGGCCACCACATCGTTCTTTTCGAGGGTGCGAATAGCGTCGCCGAAGTAGCCGCCAAACAGGATCGGGCCAGCGGTCAAGTAGCCAATCACCAGGGAGGGAATGGCCAGCGCGATGAGGGGGATAGTGACGACGAGCGGGCTCTCGTGCGGCTCGATCGGGCCATGGTGGTCATCGTGGCCGTGGTCGGCGCCAGCGGCGGACGTGTGGGCGGCGGCAGGAGCATGCGCGCTGGCGCTATGAGGATCAGAGGCATGTGCCGATGCGGCGGGCGCGTGGGCGGTTGGGGCATGCGACGACGCGGCGGCGGCATGCGAGCCGGCGCCGTGTGCGGCGGTGGTAGCGGCTGGGGCGTGTGCATCGGCGGCAGCGCCGTGGGCCGAGCCGGCCGCGCCAGTTGCAGCCGACACCGGTGCAGTCGCGGGGGCCGCGGGCGTCGCCGACGTTTCGTGTGCGTGCCCTGCTTCCACCTGCCGAAACCGCTCCGGTCCATGGAACGTCATGAAGATCATCCGGAACGTGTACAACGCCGTAACGAACACACCGCCCAGCACACACCAGTAGGCATACGTGGCCCCCCACCGATGGGACTCACCGACCGCCTCGATGATGGTGTCCTTCGAGTAGAACCCCGCAAAGAACGGCGTACCAATCAAGGCCAGCGAGCCAATCCAACTGGTGACAGCTGTGATGGGCATGTACTTGGCGAGGCCGCCCATCTTCCGCATGTCCTGCTCGTGGTGCATGCCGATGATGACGGAACCTGCGGCGAGGAACAGGAGTGCCTTGAAGAACGCATGCGTCATCAGATGGAACATGCCAGCGCTGTAGGCAGACACGCCCAACGCCGTGACCATGTAACCCAGCTGCGAAAGCGTCGAGTACGCGATGACCCGCTTGATGTCGTTATTCACGATACCGAGCAGGCCCATGAAGAACGCAGTGGTCGCACCGATAACCAACACAAACGAAAGCGCAGCTTCGGATTGCTCGAACAGCGGCGACATGCGCGCCACCATGAAGAT